>Ga0126377_10000806_pt1 | contig 19720 bp, 13 predicted proteins | sample PanSoiMetPlot_22_FD_92647 | JGI IMG/M metagenome (GOLD analysis project Ga0126377, IMG submission 92647) | Tropical forest soil microbial communities from Panama - MetaG Plot_22 | ecosystem: Environmental > Terrestrial > Soil > Tropical forest > Bulk soil | place: Panama | collected 2016-02-17 | reverse complement strand
GGCCGAGGGCGACCTCGCGGGCGCCGAGGTGCTGGCCCGCCAGGCGGCGGACGACTACCGCCAGAAGAAGATCGCGATCGGCGAGGTCTACGCGCTCGCCACGCAGGCTCGCCTCCTGTTCGACCTGGGCCGCACGGCCGACGCCACCCAGGCCGCGGCGCGAGAGCGCGCCCTGGCCGGGGAAATCGACTCGGTCCAGGTGCGCGCGGAGATCGCGGCCACTCTCGCGCTGGCCCGGGCGGTCGACGGCGACGCCAGCGGCGCGGTCCGCGACCTGGAGGCCGCCATCGCCGAGAGCGCGCGGTTGCACCTCATCGACACCAATCTGGTGCAGCGCCTGGTCCTGGCCCGCCTCGAGCGCTCGCGCGGGAGGCGCGGCGAATCGCGGCGCGTCCTGTCGGCGCTGGAGACCGAGGCGCGCCGGCGCGGCTACCGCGAGCTGGTCCGCGAGATCCAGGCCCAGCGCGCCGCCAAGGTCGCATTGTCCAGGGGCCGCGGCCGCGGCGCGCAAAAGTAGCGCCGACTTTTCGTGCATCGCGGGGCGCGACGCCGTGTCCTTCCGACAGGCCGCACGTCCGGGTCCGGGCACGGACCCGACAAAGGAGATCGCGCCTTGTCGAGACTACTGCTGAGCTTTGCGAGCCTTGCGCTCCTGGCGACGTCGCCATCCTGCATGTCGTCGGACGACGATGACGGCGACACCGATGAACAGCTGGCCGAGCTGGTCTGCGGCGTGAGCACCGAGGCGATAGACGGCATCTACCACGCCGACGCGCCCCCGAGCGGGGGCGACGGACCCACCGCGACCGTGGTGAGCCCCGCGGTGGTCATCAACGGCGGGACGGCGCAGGCGACCATCACCGGCAGCGACGGCTTCGTACACGTCGTGATCGGCGTGGCGGGCGTCCAGGGCTACTACGACGTCGTGCTGCCGGACGCCGCCGACTCGGTCGACCTGCAGCTCTCGCTGTGCCAGGACCTGGCCCTGCAGACGCTCGATCTGAGGTACGCGGTGGGGACATCGACGAGCCTCGGCGCGTACGAGGAGGAGCCGGCCAGCATCGTCGAGGTCGGGACCGGAGACGTCCAGGTCAGCGTCTCGTGGGACGCCGACAGCGACGTCGACCTGCACGTCATCGATCCGGCCGGCGACGAGGTCTACTACGGGCAGCCCGAGGTCCCGAGCGGCGGCACCCTCGATCTCGACTCCAATCCGAGCTGCGCGATCGACGGCGTCAACAACGAGAACATCACCTGGGCCGATGCCCCGCCGGGCACGTACACGGTGCGGCTCGACTACTACGCGGCCTGCGGCGTCGAATCGACCGGCTATGTGGTGACCGTCCAGCGCCGGGGCGAGCCCTTCGAGACCTTCGACGGCGAGCTCACGGGCGAGGGCGATGGGGGCGGCGCCGGCGCCGGCATCGACATCACGACCTTCACCATCCCGTAGCCGCCGCCGATGAGGAGTGGGGTCGCGCCCCGGATCGCCCATCGCCGCGGCGCCGGGCATGTGTCACGGTTCGGGGCGTGCGTCTCTTCCTCGTCCTGCTGCTCCTGGCGGCGCCCGTCCTCGATCTGTTCCTCCTGATCGTGATCGGCCGGCACATCGGCGTCTGGCCGGTCGTTGCGTTCGTGGTGGCGAGCGGGTTCCTGGGCGGACGACTGGCTCGTCACCAGGGCCGGAGAGTCGTGCGCGACCTGGAGGCGGCGCGCCGCGCCGGGCAAGTGCCGCGCGAGGGATTGCTGTCCGCCGGCCTGCTCTCCCTGGCCGGCGTGCTCCTGGTCGTGCCCGGCGCCGTGAGCACGCTGTGCGGGCTCGCGCTGCTGGTGCCGGCGGCCCGTCGCCTGCTCAGCCGCTGGGCGCGCGGCTGGTTCGAGCGGCGGCTGGGCGTGGTCGCCGCGCCCGCGGGCGACCCGCTCGATTCCCCCGCCGAGCTGCGCGGCTCGAGGCCCGGCCCGGCCGGCAGCGGGCAGGTCATCGACATCGACGACGACGGCCGCCCGGTCAACTGATCCGAGCACCTCACGACTCCGCGCGGCGGACTCGTGCCGCTGACCTGGAACACGGAGTGGGAGGAGCCGATCGAGCCGCCGGCGGTCGGCGCGTCCTCCGGCCTTCCCGACCCGGGCTGAGACATCCGCCACAGGTATCGCCGTGGGTGCGCGGCCTCGCCACGACGATCCTTGCGCAACACAGATTCACGCGGCGAGGGACGCCGCGAAAACCGCGGGGCCGTGCAAATCAGCTGTCGCCCCCCCGTGCGTCGGGTTATCACGACCGTACTCACATGCGCAGCATCGTGCTGGTGGTGGTGGTGGTCGGCTTCCTTGGGGCCTGCACGCTGGATGACTCCTCGGTCGAGGAAGATGTCTCCTCGGTCGAGCAACAGGTGGCCGGTCAAGCGATCGTCTCGCTGACGTGGGACGACACGCTCGGCGATCAGCAGACGGCAGTCGACCTGCTCGACGCGCACGGTCTGCGCGGGACCTTCTACGTCAACAGCGGGCGCCTCGGCGGCACCGGCTATCTGTCGGCGAGCCAGCTGCTCGGGTGGCAGCAGCAGGGTCACGAGATCGCCGGCCACACGAAGACCCACGTCGACGTGACGACCCTGGCCCCTGACGAGGCGCGCCGCCAGATATGCGACGACCGCGTGGCGCTGCTCGGCAGAGGCTTCGTGGTGACGTCGTTCGCGTACCCGTTCGGGGCGTCCAACGCGCTGGCCGAGCAGATCGCGGACGAGTGCGGCTACAACTCGGCGCGCGGGGTCGGCGACGTCAACAATCCGATCCCGCCGACCGATCCGTTCGATCTGCACACGCCGCCGTCGGTGAAGCCCGAGACCACGCTCGCGCAGCTCGAGGGCTACGTCACCGCCGCCGAGCCGGCCGGCCGGTGGGTCCCGATCGTGTTCCACCACGTCTGCGATGGCTGCGCGAGCAACGCGGTCAGCCCGGCCACGCTCGACGCCTTCCTCGGCTGGCTGGAGGCCAACGACAAGGTCGTGCGCACCGTCGACGAGGTGATCGGCGGCGACGTGCAGCCCGGGGTGCCGGCGCCGCCCTCCGGGTCGAACCTCCTGGTCAACCCGTCGCTCGAGGTCGACGCCAACGGCGACGCGGTGCCCGACTGCTGGCAGCGCGGCGGGACCGGCACCAGCACGGCGACCTACACGCTCACCGGCAACGCGCACGACGGCGCGGTCGCCCAGCGGATCGACGTGACCAGCGTGACGGCGGGCGCGGCGCGCCGCCTGGTGTCGAAGCAGGACACCGGGGCGTGCGCGCCGGCGGCGCAGCCGGGCCACCAGTTCCGCGTGTCGGCCTTCTACCTGGCGAACGCGCAGCCGCGGTTCACCGCCTACTACCGCGCCGCCAGCGGAGCGTGGACCTACTGGACGCAGGGCCCGCTCCTGCCGAGCTCGGCCAGCTACGTCGCCGCGTCGTTCGTGACCCCGCCGCTGCCGGCCGGGGCCAGCGCGGTGAGCGTCGGGCTGTCGCTCTACAGCGTCGGCTCGGTCACGATGGATCAGTTCGGGCTCGTCGAGACCGACACGACGCCTCCGACGGCGGCGGTGTCGTCGCCGGCCGCCGGTGCGCACGTCACCGGGATCGCGCCCATCGTCGCCGCCACGAGCGACAACGTCGGCGTGGTGCGCGTGCGGTTCTACCTCGACGGCGTCCAGCTCGGGACGCGGACGGTGATGCCGTTCAAGTGGAACTGGAACACGGCGACGACCACCACGGGGTCGCACACCGTGGCGGTGCAGGCCGAGGACGCGGCCGGCAACGCGACTCGCTCGCCGAACGTGCCGGTCACGGTCGACTGAGAGACCGCCGGTCGAGCGACCCGGGCCGCCGTCAGTCGCAGACCGGCTGACACTCCTCGTTCGTGGAGCCCGCGGTGCACGCACGCCAGAGGTCCATGCGGCCCGTGCAGTGCCACACGCCCGCCGCCCAGTCGGCCGACGGATGGCTGTGGTTCGACGGGTAGCCTCCCGTCTCCGTGTTCGCCGGCTCGTCGCCGTCGCCTGCGCGGCCGACCGGCGGGACCGAGTCTGCTAGGATGCGGCGCACCTAGGCGACCGCCCGGAGGCTCCCAGCATGCTCGGTACGCGCGCTCCACGTCTCGCTCTCGCCGCCCTGGCGGCCCTCCTCGTCACGCCCGCGCTCGGCGCGGGCGCGGCCCGTGCCGGCAAGCACGGCCTGACCGTCGACGACATGCTCGCGATGCAGCGGGTGGAGAGCCCCGCGGTCTCGCCCGACGGCAAGCTGGTCGCGTTCTCGGTGCGCGACACCGACGTCGAGGCCAACCGCGGCCGGTTCGACATCTGGGTGGCCGCGGTCGACGGCAGCTCGACCCGGCCGCTCACGCGGGACCCGGAGAACGACACCAGCCCGGCCTGGTCGCCCGACGGCAGCGCGGTGCTGTTCCTGTCGACCCGCTCGGGGACGTCGCAGGTGTGGCGCATCCCGGTCGGCGGAGGGGAGGCCGAGCAGCTGACCCGCCTGCCGGTCGACGTGAACGGCTTCCTGCCGTTCCCCGACGGAAAGCGCCTCGTGCTGGCCATCGACGTGTGGCCGAACGCGAGGAGCATCAAGGCCTCGGTCGCCCGCGACACCCAGCAGGCGAGCAGCAAGGTCAAGGCGCACATCTACGATCAGCTCCTGTTCCGCCACTGGGACGGCTGGGAGGACGGCAAGTACTCGCACCTGTTCGTGTGGACGCCGCCCTCCCTCGGCGGGAAGGCGGACGACGCCCGCGATCTCACGCCGGGGCAGCTGACCGACTCGCCGACTCACCCGTTCGGCGGCATGGAGGAGGTCAGCGTGGCGCCGGGGGGCAAGAGCGTCGCCTTCGTCGCCCGGGTCGGCGGCCGCTCCATCGCCTGGACCACCAACACCGACGTCTTCGTGGTACCGACCGGCGGAGGCAAGCCGGTCAACATGACGGCCGCCAACCCCAGCTACGACAACAACCCCGCCTTCTCGCCCGACGGCCGCTCGCTCGCGCTCCTGGCCATGCAGCGGGCCGGCTACGAGGCCGACCGGCGGCGCGTCGTCGTGATCGACCTCGCGACCCGGCGGCGCCGCGTGCTCACCGAGCGCTGGGACCGCTCGCCCGGGTCGATCACCTGGTCCGCCGACGGCCGCACGATCTTCACCTCGGCCGACAACACCGGCAACCAGTCGCTGTTCGCCGTCGACGTGGCCAGCGGCAAGCCGTCGGTCATCGTCGAGAAGGGCAACAACGCCGATCCGCGGATCGCGGGCGGCCGGGTCGTGTTCGGCCGCGACACGCTGCGCCAGCCGGTCGAGCTCTACAGCGTGGATCCGTCGGGGCGCGAGCTGCGCCAGATCACGCACCTCAACGACGCGCGGGTCAAGGCGATCGCGTGGGGCGAGTACGAGCAGTTCTCGTTCCGCGGCGCCCGCGGCGACACGGTCTACGGCTACGCGATGAAGCCGGCCGGCTTCGACGGCAAGGGCAAGGTGCCGGTCGCCTTCCTCGTCCACGGCGGGCCCCAGGGCAGCTTCGGCGACCACTTCCACTACCGGTGGAACGCCGAGGCGTTCGCCGGCCACGGCTTCGGCGTGGTGTTCATCGACTTCCACGGCTCGACCGGCTATGGCCAGGCCTTCACCGACGCGATCAACGGCGACTGGGGCGGCGCGCCGTACGAGGACCTGATGCTCGGCCTCGACGCGGCGCTGGCCAGGTACCGCTGGCTCGACGGCAAGCGGGTCGCCGCCGCGGGCGGCTCGTTCGGCGGCTACATGATCAACTGGATCAACGGCAAGACCGATCGCTTCCGCGCCCTGGTCTGCCACGACGGCAACATCGACGAGCGCATGGCCTACTACGCCACCGAGGAGCTGTGGTTCCCCGAGTGGGAGCACGGCGGGACGCCATGGGCCGCGCACCAGACCTATGCCAAGCACAACCCGATCGACCTGGTGAAGAACTGGAAGACGCCGACCCTGGTCATCCACGGCGGCAACGACTTCCGCGTGGTCGAGACCCAGGGCATGGCGACCTTCACCGCCCTGCAGCGCAAGGGCGTGCCCAGCCGGCTGCTCCACTTCCCCGACGAGAACCACTTCGTCCTCAAGCCGCAGAACACCAGGGTCTGGCACCGCGAGGTGCTGGGCTGGATGGACCGCTACACCGGCCACAAGGCCCGCTGACCGGCCGCCTGCCGCCGCGCTGGTACATCCCGGCCGCCGACGTCCGCCAGGACGTCCTGGTCGCCGGCAACGCGCGCACGATCTGCGCGCACAAGGGCGCGGCCTCGTACTGGTCGGTTCGCGCCGGGACGCCCTCGATCGCGATCTCGTCGGGTACTGCGCCGCCAGGCCCTCGTTCCGGGCCCTCATTCATGAGGGGGGGCGACGACATGTCGAGTACTCTCCGCACGTGTATGCAGGTCACCTCCCTCGAACGCGCCGTATCGTCGGGCTGTTGCTCTCGCTCGCGGTGCCGTCGTTCGGCGGATGCGGCGACGACCTCGAGCGGCTGGGCCGCGATGGCGGCGAAGGCGGTGGCGCCGACGCCGGGACCGAGGTCGATGCCTCGGTCGACCCGGATGGCTGTCAGGTGCTCACGCTCGGCCGGCCCGACTTCCAGTTCAACTTCTTCGGCCAGCTGACCGGGCTGCGCTATCCGTTCGAGCCCAGCCTGGGCGGCGGCGCGCCCGATGCGCTGCTCGTCGAGCTCTACGACTCGACGACGGGCGGTCTGCCGCCGCTCGAGACCGGCACCTTCGATCTGTCCGCCCCGCCCGACGACAACCTGGGCACCTGCCAGCACTGCGTGTGGGTCGTCGTGGACGAGGTGCCGGACGGGCCGCTCGGCGCCATCTACTACCAGACCGAGGGTGAGCTGACCCTGACCAGCGTGGTCGACCCGCTGTTCGATCCGGTGTTCGCCGGCAGCACGTCGCGCGTGGTGATGCGGCGGGCCACGGTGGGAGAGGACGGCAGCTCGCAGCTGGTGCCCGACGGCGACTGCGCGGCGGTGAACGGCATCGGCTTCGACACCACGCCCACGCCGGGGCGCGCCTGCCTCAGCGCCGAGGACTGCGGTAACGCGCTCCTCGAGATCTGCGCGCCCGGCGACAACGTGTGCGCGCCGCCCCAGTGCGGCGAGTTCCAGAGCTGCCCCGAGGACGGGCAGGCCTGCGTGACCCAGTACCGCGAGCTCTTCGAGGGCGCGTGCTACACGACCTGCGATCCGGGCGCGGCGGTCCCGCCGGCGCCGTGCGGCGAGGGGCAGCGGTGCGTGCAGCTCGGCGTCGATCCGGCGTTCGGCCTGTGCAAGAGCGAGGGCGACGGCGCGGCCGGCGACGCCTGCGAGGTCGAGGACAACGGCACCTCGTGCGCGGGCGACGCGGTCTGCTCGGCCGAGAGCGGGACCTGCACCGGCACGTGCGACTTCTTCGACGCGGACAGCGGCTGCGCCGACGGAGCCCTGTGCAGCCTGTTCGGCGTGTGCGAGCCGGAGGCGATCGGCGCGCCGGTCGCTCTCGGCGCAACCTGCGGCCCCGAGGCGGCCCTGGCCTCCGGCTGCGCGGGCGACGGCGAGGCCTTCCGCGGCATCTGCTTCGCGTTCGGCCCCGAGGACCCGCTGGTGTGCGAGGAGGCATGCCTGGGCGAGCTCGGCTGCGAGGCGGGCGAGTTCTGCGCGCTGCGCTTCTCGTCCGGGCTCGGCATCTGCAAGCCGCTGCCGGTGTGCGGCGACGGTGAGCTCGGCGAGATCGACGAGGTGTGCGACGACGGCAACGTCATGAGCGGCGACGGGTGCAGCGGCGACTGCCGGACGGTCGAGTACGACGTCATCTGCGCCAGCCTGCCGCAGCTGGGCGCCGACGCGACCGTGGACGGCGACACCGCGAGCGGCCGCGACGGCTTCCAGAGCAGCTGCCAGTTCGGGATCGCGCGCGCCGCGCTGTTCGCGGTCCAGCCGCCCGGCCCCGGACGGCTGCGCCTGCGGGTCAGCTCGCCGACCGACCACACGCTGTCGCTGCGCGCCGACTGCGCCGACCCGGCGAGCGAGCTCGGCTGCGCCGAGCGCGCCCCGGCCGGCGACACCGAGGAGCTCACCGTCCAGGTCACCGACGCCGCGCCCGCGCCGCTGACCGCGATGGTGTCCGCGCTGACCGTCCTCGAGGAGGGCCCCTTCACCCTGACCAGCGAGTTCGTGGCCGAGGACTGCGGCGACGGCATCATCGCGGGGGCCGAGGTGTGCGACGACGGCTGCCGCGGCGACTGCCGCGAGATCGAGTACGACGTCTACTGCGCCCAGGCCCCCGCGCTGTCGACCACGGCGCCCGGCACCGGCGACACCACGGGCGGGCCCAGCCTGTACGACGGCAGCTGCGCCAACCCGGCCGGCACCGGACCGGATCGCCTGTATCGCTTCACCGCCCCGAGCGCGGGCCGGCTGCTCCTGCGGCTGCAGCAGGGAGCCAGCGACCTGGCCCTGGCGGTCTACGATGGCTGCGGCGCGCCGGCCGACATGACCGAGCTCGGCTGCTCGAGCGTGGTCGACGTCGAGGAGGTCTCGGTCGATCTCGCGGCCGGGCAGGCGGTCACCGTCGTGGTCGACGGCTTCTCGGCCGACGACCAGGGCCCGTATCGGCTCGACGCGACCTTCACGCCCGATTGAGCGCGGCGGCCCGGCTCACCCGGCCTCGACGATGCCCTGTTCGATGAGCCACGTCACCGCCTCGCGGACCGCCTCGAACGAGGTGTAGCGCGGCGCGTATCCGAGCAGGCGCTCCGCCTTGGCGATGCTGTGGCTGGGGCTGCGGGCGATGTGCTCCCAGGTGGCGGTCGCCTCCTCCTCGCTGGTCTGCGCTGCCTTCCACTCGGGCCAGGGCAGGAACCGGAGCCGCGGCTTCTTCCCGAACCAGGCGTACATCGCCTCGGCATAGCCGCGGAGCGTGACCGCCGCGGGCGAGACCGCATTGAACGCCTCGCCGACCGAGGTGCTCCAGCCGGCGATCGCCTTGCAGAAGACCTGCGCCACGTCGTCGGCGTGGACGTGGTGCACGGTCTCGAGCCCGAAGTTGGGGAGCGCCAGCTCCTCGCCCCTGGCGATGGCGGTGAAGACCGCCGGGTTGAAGTGGCCGGCCGGGTTCAGCGGATTCCACCCCGGGCCCACGATGTGGCCCGGGTGGACCACGGTCGCCGGCAAGCCGTCCCGCCGGGCCGCGTCGAGCAGGTAGGCCTCGATGGCCGCCTTCTGCACGCCGTAGTCGCCGAACGGCGCGCGCGGCGCCGCCTCGGTGGTCGGCACGGCGACGCTGGGCCCGTGCACCCAGATCGTGCCGCAGTGGAGGAAGTGGCCGACCCGCCCCTTCAGCGCCTCTGCCAGGTGTCTCGCGCTCTCGAGCGTGAAGCAGATCATGTCGATGACGATGTCGGGCTCGAGATCGCGCACCTTGCGGCCGAACGTGCCGGCCCGGTCCTCGGCCTCGCGATCGAGGGTCACGGTGCGGACCGCCTTCCACGCGGCGCTGGGCGCATAGGCCTCGCGCTGCCCGCGGCTGATGTTGACGACCTCGAGGCCGGCCTCGACCAGGCGCGGCACCAGGTACGTCCCGACATGGCCGCTGCCGCCGATGATCACCACCCTGGGCATGATTGCTCCTCGCTTGCTCCGCGGGCCCGCCGGGCAGGCGCCGAGCGCGATCATGGCCGATGGCCGGCCCCGGGTCGAGCGCATGCTGTCGACAGCGCGGCGACGGGTCGGCGGACGGGGCAGACTCCACGGTGCGCTGTTCCCTCAGCCTCCACCGGAGCCACCATGACCAAGCTCAGCCCCACCATGCTGTCGTCGTGCCCCGCCGCCGTGCGGACGCCCGGCTATGACCGGAGGCGCGTCACCGCCGGCGTCGTTCACTTCGGCGTCGGCGGCTTTCACCGCGCGCACCAGGCCATGTACCACGACCGCCTCATGAGCGCGGGCGAGGCGCTCGACTGGGGCATCTGCGGGGCCGGCATCATGCCGGCCGACCGGCGCATGAAGGAGGCGCTGGAGGCACAGGGCGGCCTCTACACGCTGGTCGTGAAGCACCCCGACGGGACCTACGAGCCGCGCGTCATCGGCTCCATCACCGAGTACCTGTTCGCCCCCGACGACCCGGACGCGCTCATCGAGAAGCTGGCGGCCGCATCGACCCGCATCGTGTCGCTGACCGTCACCGAGGGCGGATACAACCTCGACAACGTCACCGGCAAGTTCAATCGGGCCAGCCCGGACGTGGTGCACGACCTCGCCCCGGGCGCGGTGCCGCGCACGTCGTTCGGCCTCATCGTCGAGGCGCTGCGCCGCCGGCGCGAGCGCGGGGTGGCCCCCTTCACCATCATGTCGTGCGACAACCTGCAGGGCAACGGACACCTGAGCCGGCACGTGTTCACCACCTTCGCGCGCCTGCGCGATCCCGAGCTGGGTGACTGGATCGAGCGCGCCGTGAAGTTCCCCAATTCGATGGTCGACCGCATCACCCCGGTGACGACCGACGCCGACCGCGCCGAGGTGAGCGAGCGCTTCGGCATCGACGACCGGTGGCCGGTGGTGTGCGAGCCGTTCACGCAGTGGGTGCTCGAGGACCAGTTCTCGCTCGGACGGCCCCCGTACCAGGACGCCGAGGTGCAGATCGTGGCCGACGTGGTGCCGTACGAGCTGATGAAGCTGCGCCTGCTCAACGCCAGCCACCAGGCGCTGTGCTACTTCGCTTATCTGTCGGGATACCGCCTGGTCCACGACGCCGCCCGGGACCCGCTGTTCCGCTCGTTCCTGCTCGGCTACATGGACGAGGAGGGCACGCCGACCCTCGTTCCGGTGCCGGGGGTCGATCTCGATCGGTACAAGCAGACGCTCATCGAGCGCTTCTCCAACCCGGAGGTGCGCGACACGGTCGCCCGGCTGTGCGCCGAGAGCTCCGATCGGATCCCGAAGTGGCTGCTTCCGGTGATCCGGCGCCAGCTCGAGACCGGCGGCGAGATGCGGCGCTCGGCCGCGGTGGTGGCCAGCTGGGCGCGCTACGCCGAGGGGGTCGACGAGGCGGGCGAGCCCATCGACGTGGTCGACCGGCTGAGGAGCAGCCTGGTCCCCATCGCGCGGCGGCAGAGGACCGACCCGGACGCGTTCATCGCCAACCGCGAGCTTTTCGGCGACCTGGTCGACAGCCCGCGCTTCGTCGCCGCCTACCGGGCGGCGCTGACCTCGCTGCACGAGCGCGGGGCGCGGGCCACCCTGGAGGCGCTGGTGGCCGCCGCGCCGCGCTGACCGGAGCCATGCGGCCCGGCCCGGCCGGCTCCGTGCTAGTCTGCCGGCCGGCGGAGGGCAGGCATGGGCGGCGCGCTCGCATCGGCATTCCTCGCCGCGCTCGATCGAAGCGCCGGCGAGGTGGAGGAGACGGCGGAGCGCCTCGAGGCGCGCCTGACCGCGCTGGTCGCGGCGGCGCGCGAGAGCTGGCCCGCCATCCCGGTCGACCCCACGCGCTTCGTCGAGCACGCGGCTCGCTGCGTGGGCAAGGATCGCGATCCGCTGGTCGCGCTCGAGGGGCTGCGCGCGGCCGACCTCTGGCTGGCGCACGCCTGCGCCGGCGGCGAGCCGCTCGCGCTGCGCGCGCTCGAGAGCGGGCACCTGGTCGCCGCCGCTCGCGCGCTGGCCCGCTTCGGGGACGCGCGCGGCTTCGTCGCCGACGCGCTGCAGGAGCTGCGCCGGCGCCTGCTGGTCGGCTCGCCGCCGCGGATCGCCGAGTATGCGGGGCAGGGGAGCCTGACGGCCTGGATCAGGGTCGCGGCCGTGCGCGTGGCCATCAACCTGCGCCGTCACGAGGCGCGGCGCGGCGGCGACGCCGGCTGGCAGGACGCCGAGGCGCTGGCCGCGGCCCGGGACCCGGAGCTGGAGTTCGTCAAGGCGCACTACCGCGGCGACTTCTCCGCCGCGCTGCGCGATGCGTTCGACGATCTCACCGCCGATGAGCGCACGATGCTTCGCTTCTATCTCATCGATCGGCTGAACATCGCCGAGATCGGCTCGATCTTCGGAGTCGGGCGGTCGACGGTGGGGCGATGGATCGTGCGCTGCCGCGAGAGGATCCTCGCCTCCATGCGGGACCGCCTCAAGGAACGCCTCCAGCTGACCAGCCAGGAGCTGGACAGCTTGATGGGCGAGATGCGCAGCCAGGTGGACCTCAGCCTGTCGCAGGTGCTGAGGAGCCGAGGACCAACGCCCTGACGTCGGGCCGCGCAGCGAGATCGCGCCCGGCGCGATGACCAGGAAACAGCGTCGCCGGGCGGGACAACCGGCGCCTCCGGCTGTCGATGTGACAGGGGATGAGGAATTCCGCCGCCGTGATGGAGTTTCGCGCGTCCGGCGCCCGTGGAGCGCGCTACATCTACCGCTCGGGCGCGAGATCACAACAGAAGAGAGGGGACGGCGTGACCACGAGACCGCCCGCAAGCGAGAGCTGCCTCACCGACGAGCTCATGGTCCGGCTGGTGGAGGGGCTGCTGGGCGAGAAGGAGCGGCGCGACATGCTCGCGCACGTCGATCTCTGCCCGGGATGCCGGGAGCTGGTCGCGACCGCGGCCGGCGCGATCGACCGCGGCGAGGTGCTCGATGACTCCACCGAGTTGGTGCGCGGCGCGCTGGTCGGGCGCTTCGTGGTCGTCGACCGCGTGGGCGTGGGCGCCACCGCCGAGGTCCACGTGGCCTACGACCCGAAGCTGGATCGCAAGGTCGGCCTCAAGCTCCTCCGTCCCTCGCCGTCGGCGCCGGACTCCTCCCCGCACAGCCTGGAGAAGCGGCTCGTGCGCGAGGCGCAGGCGCTGGCGCGGCTGTCTCATCCCAACGTCGTGCCGGTGTTCGACGTCGGCAGGCACGGTGACCGCGTGTTCGTGGCCATGGAGTACGTCGCGGGCACCACGCTGCGCACCTGGCTGGCCCGGCCGCGAGCGTGGCGCGACGCGCTCGCCATGTTCATCCAGGCCGGGCGCGGCCTGGCCGCGGCTCACGCGGTCGGCATCATCCACCGCGACTTCAAGCCCGAGAACGTCCTCGTCGGGGCCGACGATCGGCCGCGGGTCGCCGATTTCGGCCTGGCGACCGCGAGCGGCGAGGAGGGTGCGTCCGCCGGCAGCGCGACATCGTCGGGCGGCTCGCCCGACATGGCCCTGACCCTGACGCAGACAGGGTCGGTGCTCGGGACGCCGGCCTACATGGCGCCCGAGCAGCTCTGCGGCGACCGGGCCACGGCGGCCAGCGATCAGTTCGCCTTCTGCGTGGCGCTGTACGAGGCGCTGTTCGGCGACCGTCCGTTCGGCGGAGACACGCTGCCTCAGCTCCTGAACGACATCGAGACCGGGCGCGTGCGACCGCCGGCGCGCGGCGGTCGGGTGCCGCGGCGGGTGCACGCGGCGGTGGTGCGCGGGCTCGCGTCCAACCCGGCCAGCCGCTTCCCGTCGATGCAGGCGCTCCTCGCCGCGCTGGCGCCGCATCCCATGCGGCCGCGCGTCGCGGTCGCCATCGCCGTCCCGCTCGCCGTCGCAGTGGCGGCCGCCGGCATGGTCGCGCTGTTCTTCGCCGGCGCGCCGGCTCACGAGGCGGCCTGCCACCGCGGCAGCGAGCGGCTGGCCGGGGTATGGGACGAGGCGCGCAAGCGCGATCTTCGCGACGCGCTCCGCCGGAGCGGCGCGCGCGGCGCCGATGTCACGTGGGCCAGCTTCTCCGCCGTCCTCGACCAGCGGGCCCGCGCATGGGCTGCCATGCAGGACGAGGCGTGCGCGGCGACCCACGTGCGCGGGGAGCAGTCGCCGGCCATCCTCGATCTGCGGACGGCATGCCTGGAGCGCCGACGGCAGGAGATGAGGGAGCTGGTCGACGTCTACATCGACCGGCCGGCGGGCGACAGCGTGGACCGCGCGGTGTCGGCGGCCGACAAGCTCACCTCGGTGTCCGCGTGCGCCGACATCGCAAACCTCCGCGCGGTGGTGCCGCTGCCCGACGATCCGGCGGCGAGGGCGAGGGTCCAGTCGCTGCGCCGGCGCCTGAGCCACCTGCTGGCGCTGCGCGACGCCGGCGCGGCCGACCGCGGTCCCGAGTCGATCGCGACGCTCGCGAAGGAGATCGATCGCGTCGGGTATGCCCCGCTCGCCGCCGAGGTGGCCCAGGCGCGCGCGGTCGAGCTCAGCCTGGCCGGCAAGCCCGACGAGGGCGAGCAGGCGTTCCTCGACGCGGCCCGGCAGGCGGTCCTGGGACGGGACTGGAAGCTGGAGGCCGACATCTGGGTGTCGCTCGTCGCCCACTACGGACGTGTGGGTCGGATCCGGGAAGGGCTCGTCACCAGCCGCGTCGCCGACCTCGCCGTCCTGCGGGCCAACGGCGACGATCTGTTGCGCGGCAGGCTGGCCAACAACATGGGCACGGTCGAGTCGGCCGCCGGTCACGTCGAGGCCGCGCTGCGGCGCTTCGAGGAGGCCGAGGTGCTGTGGAGGAAGCAGGCGGGCACCTCGTTCCGCTACACGACGATCCTGGACAACATCGGGAGCAACCTCGTCGTCCTGGGCCGGACCCGCGAGGCTCGAAACTACCTCGAGCGGGCGCTGGCCATCCAGCGATCGACCCTGCGCCCGGATCATCCCGAGATCGCCAGGACCCTGAGCGCGGTCGGGGATGCGCAGCTGACCCTCGGCAAGCTCCGCGAGGCATCCGCGTCGTTCGCCGCCGCGCTGGCGATTCGCCGGCAAGAGCTCGGCCCCGATCACGTGGAGACCGCCTACAGCCTGATGCAGGTGGCCCAGACCGAGAGCTACCTGGGGCACCACGAGCGCGCCCTCGAGCTCCTGGACCGCGCGATCGCGGTGTGGGAGCGGGATGCGCAGAACATCTACCTGGGCACGCTGTATGTCGTCCTGGCCGACTCGCAGCGGCGGGCCGGCCGCGACGACAAGGCCGAGCTCACGCTCCAGAAGGTCATCGAGCACGACACCAAGGCCGGGAGCCCGGAGCATGCCAACACCGGCCAGGCGCTCATCATGCTCGGGCACATCGACAACGACCGCCACCGGTACGAGCGCGCCCTCGAGCGCTGCCGTCGCGGCATCGACCTCGTCCTGCGCGACGTCGGTCAGGCCACCGGCTCCCAGCTGGACGCCAGCGATTGCATCGGAGAGGCGCTCATCGCCCTGGGAGACGTCGACGGCGCCGTCCGTGCGCTGGAGCGCGCGCTCTCGTCGGGCAATCTCGAGGATCTCGGGCCTGAGTGGTCGGCCGGCGCCCGCTTCCAGCTGGCTCGCGCGCTGTGGTCCACACCGGCGTCGAGACCGCGCGCGCGCGAGCTCGCGAGCTCGACCCTGAAGGAGCTCGCCGCGGGCGAGGGGGACAACCGCGCCCAGCTGGCGAGGATCGAGAAGTGGATCCGGACGCACGGAGACGCTCCGGCCCGGTGAGGGGGGTCGAGATGGCCGGGCACGAGATCCGGCGGCGTCGGCCACCACGCCGGCATGCCCGTGCCGTCGGTGAGACCTGGCCCGTCGATGGCGCCGGGTGATACACAGCGGGCATGGCAGGGCTGGACTCCGCGCTCGCTGCGGTCGCTCACCTTCTTCCGGAGCAGCAGGTCGGCAGGGTCACCGCGATCCAGCCCATCTCGATGGGACTCTCGGGCGCGGCCGTCTATGCGGTGAGCAGCACGCGCGGCGAGCTGGTGCTGCGCGTGAATGCGGCGGGCCGTGACGCCTCCCGCTGGGCGCAGCAGCTGCTGGTGCTGCGGCGCGCCGCCGAGCGCGGCGTGGCGCCCGCGGTCGTGCACGTGGACGAGGCGGCGCGCGCGATCGTGTCGCGGCGTGTGGAGGGCGTGCCGCTCCCCGCCGTGCTCGCCGATCCCGGGCAGCGCGCCGCCGCGATCGCCGCCGTCGTGGAACAGCTGCGCGAGCTCCACGCGCTCGACCCGTCCGGCATCGCGGAGGGCGATCCGCTCGCCCACGCGCGCGGCGAGCACGCCGCGCAGCGCGCGCGCCCGGGCTTTCCGGCGTGGGCGGCAGCGCTCGACCCGATCTTCGACGAGATCGAGGCGATCCTGGCGCGCGACCGGCGCCGCGTCGTCAGTCACAACGATCTCAACCCGGGCAACATCCTGTGGGACGGCGCGCGCGCCTGGCTGGTCGACTGGGAGGTCGCCGGGCTCGGGCACCCGTTCTACGACCTGGCCGCCCTGGCCATGTTCCTCCAGCTCGGCGACGCGGCGGTCGATGGCCTGCTCGCGCAGCAGGAGCGGCGGCCGGTCGACGACGCCGAACGCGCCACCTTCGCCGCCCTGCGCCGGCTCGTGGCCCTCCTCTGCGGCCTCCTGTTCGCGAGCCTGGTGCCGGATCTGAGCCTCTTGCCCGCATCCCCGCCGACCCTGGCCGCCTTCTACGCCGAGCTGCGCGCAGGCACGCTCGACCTCCAGGACGCCCGCGGCCGCGGCGCCTTCGCGCTGGCCCTGCTCCACCTCGGCATCTCCGGCGGAGCGGCGCCCTCGGCTGCGGGCGCGTAGGCGACCGCGCCCGCCTTCCCGGCGGCCTCCGGACCGCCGCGTGTCCGTTTCGTTCAAGACCGGTTCGGCGCGCGGTGGCACGGTGGGATCAGAACGACTGGACGAGGGTGACCATGACGAGAACGGACAATGACAGCCGCATCGACTACATCGAGATGAACGTCCGCGACATCGCGCGCGCGAAGGCGTTCTACGGGGGCGCGTTCGGGTGGAAGTTCACCGACTACGGCCCGGGCTACTGCGCGTTCTCCGACGGCCGGCTCGACGGGGGCTTCACCACCGACGGGGCGCCGACGCCCGGCGGTCCGCTGGTGATCCTGTACGCGGACGACCTGGAGGACATGCAGCGCCGGATCGAGGCCGCGGGCGGAGCGATCGTCAAGCCGATCTTTCCCTTCCCGGGCGGACGGCGCTTCCACTTCAAGGACCCCGAGGGCTACGAGCTGGCGGTCTGGTCGAAGAGTTGAGCCCGGGCGCGCCGCGCAAAGCGTGCCGGCGCCCGCGCCACAGGCCATCGCATCGGAGTCCCGCCGGCTCCGCAAGGACGGCGCGCGGCGGGCGGTAACCGGTGTATCGTATTCACCGATGGTCGCCACGCCTCGTATTCCGCTCCGCCTCGTGCTGCTCCTCTGCCTGGCCGGGTGTGGCGGCGTGCAGGAGGGGGGCGGGGCCGACGCCGGAGCGGACGCCGGCGACGACGGTGACGGTGCCGATGCCGGGATGGACGCGAGCGGCGGCGTCGATGCCGGCGATGACGCCGGCGCGGCAGACGCCGATGTGGCCGACGCCGCCTGCCTGCCGCGGGCCATCTTCCTCGGCGGCACCGCCCCCGAGGACCAGGGCTGGACGGTGACCAGCTCGGGCAGCGCCAACGTGAGCACCGCCGGCCCGAGCATCACGACCCTGGAGACCCAGACCATCGGCGGCACCACCGGTTCGCAGCTGCTCATCAGCCTGGCCGACGCGGTCGAGCCGGACCAGCCCTTCGCCGTCGAGCTGGTCATGCAGGTGATGGCGGTCAACACGCACAACTTCCTCGACGGCGCAGCGGTGCTGATGGGCTCGTACAGCGGCGGGTTCGGCAACGGCGACGATCGCGCCGAGATGCTCTACGTCGACGCGGTCGAGATCGGCTGGACCGACGACACCCAGTCGGCCGCGGCGGATGCGATCGATGGCATGTTCCACACCTACGTGCTGGCGGTCGACGCGGCCGGCAACGCCACGGTCAGCCGCGATGATGTGGAGCTGCTGGGTCGGGCCGGCTTCGTCACCAACGGCACGATCGCGTTCGGCGACCAGACCAACGACCCGAACATCGAATCGACCCTGTGGATCCGCTCGGTGACGCTGCTCTGCCCCTGAGCCGGGTCACGAGTCGGCGAGCTCAGTCGCCGGAGAACACGGAGGTCGAGCCTGCCAGCGACACGGTGGCGGCCTTGAACAGGTTGGCCAGCGCCGCGAAGCGCTGAGCGACGGCGCGATCGATCGCCCTGGTGCAGAAGAGGATGAACGTCACGATCGAGCCGCCGAAGTACGAGCCGCCGAAGCCGAACACGCTCCTGATGTGGTGGTCGGCGACGAAGTCCTGTGCGGCGATGACCTTGCGGCCCAGGCGATCGGTCTCCAGGGACGCCTCGGCGACGTAGAACACGCCGCTGGACGAGCCCAGCACCTTGGCCATGATGCCCGTGTCTCCGCGCTCGAGCCAGTCGAGCTTCATGCCGAGCTGCTGCAAGAGGCGCGAGACCATCGGGATGCCGTCCACGAACGCCACCGACACCAGCGGGATCCCGATGTGGCCCTGGGAGCGCCTGCGATCGCACCACGCCTCCTGCCCGCCGAAGGTCCCGATGAGGGAGAGGACCGACGTGGTCGGCTTGAGCTCCGCCAGGATGCCGGCGCGGGTGGCGAGCGCGTGGACGAAGGTCCGATTGGCGGCGGGCAGGGCCTCGAGCGGGACGGTCAGGAAGGCCCTGGCCAGGGCGATCGAGTCCGGGAAGCTCTCGAACAGCTTCCGCGTCACCGCCTGCGCCGCCATGTCCAGATGGTCGGCGGCCGCGACCTCGGGTTCGACCTGCTGCCAGAGCAGCTTGAGGGAAGCCACGTCTGCGTCGGCCAGTGCGGAGATCATCGCTCCTCCAATCGTGCTTCGCCGCCGAACGCGCGCGACCCGAGCACGGCGGCTCTAGCGAGTGCCATCGGCCAGCTCGAGGACGAACGTGGCGCCGAGGCCGAGCCCCTGGCTCTCCGAGTGGAGATAGCCTCCCAGCTCCCTGGCTGCATTCGCGCTGGTGTGCAGGCCGAAGCCGTGCCCGTCAGGCTTGGTCGTGTACCCGTAGCCGAAGATCTTGGCCAGATCCTCGCGGCAGATACCGACCCCGTTGTCGCACACCGAGATGCGCGCCCGCCCGCCACCACTCGACTCTACCCGGATCTCGACGCGGCGATCGCCTTTCATCGCGCGAACCGCGACGCGGGCGTTGCTGAGGAGGTTGATGACGATCTGCAACACCTTGTGCCGGTCGGTCGAGATGCGCGGATCGTCGGTATTGATGCATGCGAGCTCGATGCCGTGCCGCTCGAAGGAGGGGCGCATGATCTTCGACGCGGCCTCCACGATCTCGGCGATCGCCAGCCGCTCCAGCACCGAGGACGAGCTGCCGTAGGACTGGTACGTGTTCATGACGGTGGTGACGTGGCTGACGAAGTCGCAGAGCGAGTCGGCCTCGCGAGCCAGCTCCCGGTTGAGATCGGTCTGATGGCGGGCGAGCGCCAGGAGATAGGCGGGGACCTTCACCCCTCTCGGGTCCGCGGTCAGGAAGTGCCCGATGTCGTCGCGGCGATCGACCAGCATCGCGGCCGCCTGCGCGGCTCGCTCCGACCTCGACTCGTCGATCCGTTCCCTCAGCGAGACGCTGGCGACGTTGATGCTGTTGAGCACGTTGCCGATGTTGTGCAGGACGCCGGTGGCGACCTCGCTCATGCCGGCGGCCCGGGCCGTGCGGACCAGCTCTGCCTGCAGGGAGGCGAGCTGCGTCTCGGCGCGCTTGCGATCCTCGATCTCCCCTCGCAGCCGGTCGTTCATCTCCTCGACCTCGGCCTGGGACAGCTGGAGCTCGGCGAGCAGGCCCTCCTTCTCGCGGATGCTGTTCTGCCAGTCC
>Ga0126377_10000805_pt1 | contig 19721 bp, 16 predicted proteins | sample PanSoiMetPlot_22_FD_92647 | JGI IMG/M metagenome (GOLD analysis project Ga0126377, IMG submission 92647) | Tropical forest soil microbial communities from Panama - MetaG Plot_22 | ecosystem: Environmental > Terrestrial > Soil > Tropical forest > Bulk soil | place: Panama | collected 2016-02-17 | reverse complement strand
GCAAGCGGCGTGAACCCGCCCAGGCCGGCCAGCTGCCGGTCCCCCTCCACGAGCGGCGTGAACCCGCCCAGGCCGGCCAGCTGCCGGTCCCCCTCCACGAGCGGCGTGAACCCGCCCGGGTCGGGGATCCGGGGCGCGCGCGCATCGGTCGGGGGGGTGACCAGTGCCTCGGTCCCCTCCTCCATGCGCATCCGGCTCTGGCCCTCCTGCGGGCCCTCCTGGTGGTGGCTGCGCAGGTAGCTCAGGGCTGCCCGAACCATGACGGGGCGCATGCCCAGCTGGTTGGCGAGCTGGACGGCGCTGAGCTGCTGCCGGACCCGGACGCCCTCGACCTCGACGCCCTCGACCTCGGACGCCCGCCAGTGCGGCTCGACCTGCTGCAGCGCGCGGGACAGCGGCGACCCGATCGTTTCCAGCGCTTCCCCTGCGGCAAGGCGGCGTTCCACACGCAGGTAGTCCAGGGCCAGCCGGGCCAGGTGGTCGGGCATGCCCATTTCTTCGGCGACCTCGGTGCCGCTCAGCCGCCGCGGGACGCCCTCGAAGCCCACGACCTCGTATTCCACCCAGTGCGGCTCGACCTGCTGCAGCGCGCGGGACAGCGCCGACCCGGTCGGCTGGGGTGCCTCCCCTGCCGCGAGCCGGATCGACTCATGCCAGTCGGCGCGCAGGTCGTCCACGACCCTCTGGGCCATGCGAGCGTCGCCGAGCCCCTCGCAGCCCGGTCTCTCCGCGAGACCGCGGCCGGTCAGCACCGGCCGGCCGAGCGCGTCGATCACCTCCTCCAACAGCCAGATGGGCTGGACAGCCTGCTCGAGTCGCAGGTAGCTCAGGTATCCCCGGGCGGCCCGGGCGCCGACGTCCAGATGTCGGGCGGCCTGGGCGTCCGTCATCTGCCGTTGGCCCTGGACCTCCTGCTCCTGCCAGGCGGGCCGGAGGACCTCCAGCCGCGCGTACCACCTCGCCGTCATGGACGGGTCCGGTTCCTCCCGTCGCACCTGCTGGAGTTCCCCGGCCAGGGCGGCGGCGTATCTGGCCCAGCGCCGGTCGAACGCCTCGAGGATCACGTCGCTGTCCAGCTCGAGGTCGGGGTCGGCGACGAGCCGCTCGAGCTCCTGTCGCTCCCGCTGTCGCTCCTGATCCAGGAAGCGTGCCCGCTCTTCCGGGCGCAGACGCAGCAGGTCGGGGGGCGGCTGCCACGGCCGTCCGCCGATCGCCGCGGCCGCCGCGCCGGCGAGGTTGCCGGGGATCTGCGGCCCTTCCGGGCACCGGCCGGTCGCGCCGCACCCCTGGCCGGCGTCGCGCCACCGGTCCTGCGCCGCCTGGTCGGACGGGTCGGCGGCGTCCCCCTCGGGGCCGCGGTCCTCCTGGCCGGGTTGCGTCGGCGCCCGCACGGCCCTGTTCGGGACCGCGCCGCCGTCGGTGTCCGGGTCGCTCGTCTCCGGCTCCGGCTGCGATCCGGGCGTGGGGCTGACCGCAGCCGTACCCCCGCCGGTGGCGGTGGCGGTGCCTGTACTGTCCTCGGGGGCCGTGAGCGTCCGGTCCTCGAACGTGTCGGTCGACGCCAACGCCTCCGCCTCCGACGTGGCACCGACTGCGTCGTCTCCACCCGGTCCCGGAGCGGGCGGCAGGGCGCCGCCGTCGGTGTCCGCGAGCGCCCCCGGCACCAGCGCGGCGACCAGGACCAGCGCCAGAACGACGGCCAGCGGCCGGCCCCACCGCCGCGGACGTCGGGCCGGCTGCCTGCGGGCACGTGGCAGGCGCGTCGCCCGACGGGGGCTGCCGCAGGGTGGCGGGACTGCACGCATCGGTCACCTAACGGACGCGGATTCGGTCGTCCATCCTGCTCGCCTTGCTGCCGTCGCGGGTCGGTGCGTCCAGCGGATGCGGGCAGCAGGCCGGAGGCTCGCCGGAGAGCAGCCTGGGTGCGCTGCTTGTGGAAACCGTGAGCGCCGGTTGTGACCACCGTCGCGGTTGGGTCACGGTTGGAGGCGTCCACCGTGACCACCCGCCGCGGCACGCCGGCGCCGTCGCGCCGTCCGAGCCGCGGGAGGCCGTCCGCCGGTGGGCTCCTCAGCCCAGCAGCACGACGCGGCGCGCGAGGATCCCGGATCCCTGCCGGGGACCGCTCACCAGCACGTGCGCGCCCACCTTCACGTCCTCGCGCCCGGCGTCGGCGCGCGGCAGCCGGCGGAAGCGGGTGTCGCCGTTCAGGGTGAACACCGTCACCACGCCGTCGGCGCTCCTGACCGACACGCTCGTGCCCGTGACCGCCGACACGTCGCCGCGGGCGAACACGCGCTGCTCGAAGCCGTCCTCGACCCGGACGGTCACCTCGCCGTGGACCACGCGCGACCGCGCGAGCCGGCGCAGCCCGCCCCGGTGCTCCCACGGTCCCGCGCCCGCCTTCGCCGCCACCGCCGAGGCGGCGGCCGGTTCGGCGCCGCCCGCCGCGCCGTCGTCCGCCCCGGCCAGGGTCGAGCCCACCAGCTGCGCCACCAGCAGGCCCACCACGACCAGGCCACCCCACGGCAGGTACCGCCGCAACCGTCCCATCCAGCCTCACCCCGTCATGCGTCACGATCGCCGGCAGGTCCGGCGACCCACAGCCTCACCCGCGCGCGTTCGAGCCGACCGCGGGCACGTGTTCGAGCTCGGTGAAGATCGCGCGCGGCCCGCCGCTCAAGAGTTGAAGTCCTCCGGCCCGAGGCGCAGCATCTCCACCGGCTCCCCGCCGACGAGGTGCTGCTCGACGATCTGCGGCACGTCCGCCTCGGTCACCCCGCCGTACCACACGTTGTCGGGCACGACCAGCACCGTCGGGCCGGCGAGGCACCCCTCGACGCAGCCGGACGCGACCACCTTCACGTCGGTCAGCAGCCGGTCGCCCTGCTCCTCCCGGAACGCGTTGAACACGTCCGCGGCCCCCCGGTCCATGCACGACCCCTTGGGGTGGCCCGCCGGCCGCTGGTTGAGGCAGACGAAGACGTACCTTGCCACCTGGGCCATGAGCGGCACTCCTCGGACGGGGCCTGGCTGCCGGCGGGCACCGGCCGTACCCGTGGCCGAGCTCGATCCGACCGCCGGCGGCCACGGTCGGGATGCGCTGCGGCGGCCGGCGCCGCTGGTCGTCCGTGCCGACCTGGATGACCGGCAGGGGGCGTCCCGGGCGGCAGGTCGAGCCCTGGAGCGCAATCCTACGCGCCGTCGGGTCGACGCAGGTCCCTGCCGTGGCACCTCGCCAGGCCCTGCGCGGCGGGTGGCACGGGCCCTGATCGGCCCGTGGCCGGGCAGACGAAGGGCGCAGCCGCCCTGCCCGGCAGGCCCCCACGGCAGCCGGACGGTGGCTGCGCCCATCGGTCCCAACGATCGGTCGGGCACATCACCGGACGGCGACGAGATGGCGACGGGAAAGGGGCTGTTCAGTCACGTTCGCGTACACGTGCGACCCGCGGCGGCCCCCGGCCGGTCCCCCGGGCCGCCGCGCAGGGCACGGCGTCCGCGTGCGGGTCGTCCTGCTGCACGGCACGGTCCCGGCCTCGGTCGATCCGGCTGCTCCGCTGCCGGTAGGATCGGCCGCATGGACGACGCCCGGATCGCCGAGCTGCTGCGCGGCGTCCAGGTGATCGCGGTGGTGGGCCTGTCGCCGAACCCCGAGCGCCCGTCCAACCAGGTCGCCTGGTACCTGCGGCACGTCGGCTACCGCCTGTACGGGGTGAACCCGCTGGTGGAGGGGCCGATCTCGGGGGTCCCGGTGGTCGGCGAGCTGGCCCTGGTCCCCGAGCGCGTGGACCTGGTGGACGTCTTCCGGCGGCCCGAGCACGCGCCGGACCTGGCCCGGGCGGCGGCCGCCGTCGGGGCGCGGACGCTGTGGCTGCAGCTCGGGATCCGCAGCGCGCAGGCCGAGGCGGTGGCCGCGCGGGCGGGACTGGCGTACGTGGAGGACCGCTGCCTGAAGGTCGAGCACGCGCGCCTGGTGGCCCGGGCCGGCTGAGCGCCCCGTCCGGGCGCGCGGGGGATCAGGCGAGGCCGCGGCGGGGTCTGGCGGGCTGGCGCCAGCCGAGGATCGCCTCGGTCATGCGCACCGCGCGGACCGACGCGCGCACGTCGTGGACGCGGACGATGTTGGCGCCCGCCAGGACGCTGGCGACCAGGGCCGCGAGGCTGCCCTCCAGCCGCTGGTCGACGGGGAGGTCGAGGGTCTCGCCGATGAAGTCCTTGTTGGACAGCGCGACCAGCAGCGGGTAGCCGAGCGTGGCCAGCTCGCCGAGGCGGCGGGTGATCTCCAGGGACTGGTGGGTGTTCTTGTGCAGGTCGTGGCCGGGGTCGACGATCAGGTGGTCGTCGCGGACCCCGCGCCGGCGGGCCTCGCCGGCGCGGTCGAGCAGGACGCGCGCGACGTCGGCGGCGACGTCCCGGTAGGCGGGGCGGTGGGGCCGTGTCCTCGGCGGGCCGGCGGTGTGGGTGACGACCAGCCAGGCGCCGGCGGCGGCGACCTCGTCGGCCAGCTCGGGCTCGGACAGCGCGGTGGGGTCGTTGACGACGTCGGCGCCGGCCGCGAGCGCGGCGTGGGCGACCTGCGGACGGAAGGTGTCGACCGAGACGACGGCGTCGGTCTCCGGCCGCACGGCCTCGAGCAGCGGCAGGACCCTGCGCAGCTCGGCGGCCGGGTCGACGTGCTCACCGGGTCCGGCCTTGACCCCGCCGAGGTCGATCCAGTCGGCGCCCTCGTCCAGCGCCGCCTCGGCGGCACGGACCGCGGCGTCCAGCGCGAAGGTCCGCCCGCGGTCGTAGAAGGAGTCGGGGGTGCGGTTCACGACCGCCATGACCGCGACCTGGCGCGAGAAGTCGAAGCTGCGCCGCCCGATCGTGCGTTGCATCCTGGGGATGGTACCGGCGGCCGGGAGGGAGCATGCGCGCACGGGTCGAGGAGCGGGTCGCGGTCGCCGTCCCGCCGCGGGTGCTGTGGGAGGCGGTGGTCGACTGGCGGCGGCAGGGCGAGTGGGTCCCGCTCACCACGGTGCGGGTCGAGCCGGGGGGCCACCGCGTCGGCGAGCGGCTCAGCGCGGCCACGGGGATCGGGCCGCTGCGGTTCGAGGACCCCATGGAGGTGACCCGCTGGGACCCGCCGCAGCGCGTGGACGTGCGGCACCTCGGCACGGTGGTGCGCGGCACGGGCACGTTCACCGTCGAGCCCGCGCCCGGAGGCGCGTGGTTCACGTGGGTTGAGGAGCTGGACCTCCCGCTCGGCAGGCTGGGACGGCTGGGGTTCTCGCTGGTCGGGCCGGTCGTCTCGTACGCGCTGCGGCGCGGGCTGCGGCGGCTCGCACGGCAGGTCGAGGCCGGCGGGCGGCCGGGCGCCTGAGCGGTCGCGGCCCGGCCGGGCGGCTCAGCGCCGCCGGCCCCCGGCGTCCTCGCCGTCCTCCTCGTCGTCGTAGTACTCGGCGAGCGAGCGGGCGAGCCAGATGTCGGGCTGGCCGGGGCCGTTGGCGTCGGGGATGACACCGACGACCTCGTAGCCGAGGTGCTGGAAGAACCCGATCGGGTGCCGCTGCTTGCGCAGCTTCAGCGCCTGCGCGCGCGCCAGCACGCCGGGGAACAGCTCCTCGTCGGCGAGGCTGGTGGCGTCGTCGAGGTCGTCGGCGCCGAGGTACATGGTCATGCCCTCCTCGCCGGCGACCAGCTCCTCGACGTCGCGGACCAGCGCCCGCCCGATCCCCCTGCCCTGCTCGTCGCGCGCCACGACCAGCGGGTGCAGCTCCCAGGCGTGGCCGTACTGCGGCGCCGCGGCGGCGAACCCGATCACGATGCCGGCGTCGTTGAGCGCGACCCGCGCGATGAAGTCCTCGTCGAGCGACTCCTCGACGGTCTCGGTCGCGGCGTCCAGGTCGGGCCAGGCGGCCGCCCGGTTGGGGGAGAAGTCCACCAACATCGCCGCGACCTGCTCGATCGCGGCTCGGTCCTCCGGGTCGAGGTCGACGATCTTCATGCCTGCCCCCTGCGTGTCCACGACGGTCACGTGCTGCAAGTGCGTACGGTATGCCGCCGGACCGCTCCGCGTCAGCGAAACTCACAGAAAGGCGTCCAGTTCGTCGGTCTCGAACGGGATCCGGTCGCGGCGGGCCAGCTCGCCCAGCGCGTCGAGGGCCTCGCCGAGCGCCGCGACCGCGAGCATGGCGTCGGAGTCGGCGGCGATCGCCAGCCGGAAGGTGCCCCCGAAGCCGGGCGGGACCGGCGCGGTGCCCGCGGCCTGCAGCGCGTGCGCGAGGTTGCGGTACGCGGCGCGGGCGACCAGGCCCAGGAACATCGCGGCGAGCACCGCCGCCTCCCTGACGGCGAACAGCGCCAGGGCGGGGTCGTCGGCGGCGAGCGCCCGGCGCGCTCTGGCCTGGTGGTCCAGTGCCTGCGCCAGGGTCGAGCCGGCGGCCGCGGCGAAGGCGTCGTCGCCGGCGTGGCGGATGGCCTGCTCGTGGGTCTCGCGGAGTCTGGGGAAGAAGCCCGTGGGGTCGTGGAGCGGGAGGTTGTGGACGTACTGGTCGTGCGCGAGCGGCCAGGCGGGGCCGATCTGCGCGGCCTCGGCGAGGTAGCCCTCGCCCGTGATGGCGCCGAGGTCGACCACGATCCCGCGGTGCCTGAGCGTCCGGTCGGGGACCGCCAGGTCGGCTCGGGCGGTCACGACCGCGAGGTCCAGACCGGAGCCGCCGTCGTCGTCGCCGCGGGCGACCGAGCCGTGCAGCCCGACCGCCAGGATCGCGTCCTGGCCGTGCTCGGCGAGCAGCAGCCGGGTCAGCTCGCGGGCGAGCGTCAGCTTCTCCTCACGGGTCATGGAGCGCAGGCTACCCGAGCCGCCCGTGCCGCGACGCGCGCGGCCGGCGCGGACCGGCCGGCGGTCAGCGCTGGCCCGGCACGGGGGGGATCTCGGTGGTGGGCGAGTCGCGGTTCGGACCCGGAGCGGGCGGCGCGGGGGACGGCGGCGGTCGCCGCTGCGCCTCGCCCGGCCGCAGGATCTGCCCACCGCTGATCGTGGTCGGCCGGGGTCTCGGGGGCGGCGCCGCCTGGGCGCGCGCCGCGGGCTCCCGGTCGGGGGGCGCGCGCCTGGCCCCGGCGGCGGGCGGGCGGGTGGGCCGCAGCGGGCGGGTCCGCGGCGGCCGCGGGCGCCGGAAGCGGGTGAAGCGCGAGAGCTGTTGGCGCGCCTCCATGGCGTGCCCGCGCGCGCCGGCGAGCTGGCGCAGGCCCGCGTCGAGGAACCAGGGCCGCAGCTTCAGCTCGGCGGGCGGCAGGTACCCGTACACCAGCAGGCCTTCTCCCGGCTGGATCTCGCGCAGCACGTCGGCGGGCGTGACCCGCCGGTAGCTGGACACCTGGGTGGAGCTGAAGCCCTCGTACTCGCCGAAGTCCCCGTAGCTGTCCATGACCTGGCGGACCTCCTCGTCGCCGAGGAGGTTGGCGAGGTACTCCAGGGTCTCCTGGTCGCTGGTGCCGCTCATGATCACCCGGGCGCGGTGGTTGTTGACCACGGTCTCGCCGCGGTCGCCGTACAGCGACCGGATCTGCGACAGGTCCTGGAAGATGCTGACGAGCTGGATGCCCTGGCTGGCGGCGGTCGAGGCGTAGACGTCCAGGGCGCGCAGCGCGCCCATGTCGGCCGCGTGGTCGAGCACCAGCAGCAGCGGCGGCACCAGCGGCTGGCCCGTGGCCACGACCCGCTCGTACACGGCGGTGACGATCTCCTGCAGCAGCGCCGCGAACAGCGGCCGCAGCCGCTCCAGCTCGTGCGCCGGCGCGGTCAGGTACACCGTGTGGGCGCCGCCGTCCAGGAGCTTGTCGGCCGTGAGGTGGCTCACGCGCGCGGACTCGGCCACCAGCGGGTCGCCGTAGGCGGCGAGGACGTACTGCGCGGCCGCGTAGATCTCGCTGCGCTGGCGCTCGTCCAACCGCCAGACGCCTTCGATCGCGTCGGCCGCGGCGGGCTCGCCGGCCGCCTCCAGCGCGGCGAGCACCTCGTCGCGCTCCTGCCGCTGCACCCAGCGGACGACGTCGCCCATGACCCGGCCGGAGTGGGCGGCGGCGTACAGCAGCGGCGCCAGCAGGCTCGACACGTCCGGCCGCCAGGCCTCCCCGTCGCCGGCCCGCTGCCCCGCCTCGGCGGCCGACACCAGCGAGGTCGCCACGCGCAGCGCCTCCGCCCAGGAGCGCGCCTGCGCCAGCGGGGTCCAGCCCGACCGCGGCAGGGTCGTCGACGCCGTCGGGTCGTACACCCACACGGTGCCCAGCTCGTGGCGGCGGTCCAGGGTGTCGAGGATGAGGTCCGCGCTCATCGAGGTGGCCACGACCGGGCCGTCCCACTCCAGGATCGAGGGGACCGCGAACCCGGCGGTCTTCATCGAGCCCGAGGGTCCGAGCACGATCACCGACTGGCCGCGTTCGGCCGCGACGAGCTTGCCGTCCACCCGGCCGAGGGTGAGGCGGCCGGACTGGTGGCCGTTGACGAACAGGTGGCGCAGGTCGCGCGAGCGCGCCCACGCGCCGCTGCGCCCCACCCTGCGCCCGAACCAGCCGATCCCGGTCCAGAACGCGCCGCCCCGGGCGAACCAGCCGACCCCCAGGGTGATGAGGACGACGGCTGGCACCACGAACAGCAGGAGCATGATCAGGTAGAACCAGAACGCGTCGGGCAGCAGCGCGCGCTCGGCCGCCGGCCACGCCGCCGCCGGGTCGGCGGGGTGCTGCATCGCGCGGACGACGATCTGGGGCGTGTCGCTGAAGGACACGCGCGGCCAGCGGCCCCCGGCGAGCCGGCCCGCGACCTGCCCGGTCCCCCAGTACAGCGCGGTGACGCCGAGCAGCACGCCGAGCAGGACGCCGATCAGGACGACCCACAGGTCCTCGAGGCTGGCCGCCCGCGGGCGGGCGCGGCGGCGGAAGAGCCCGCCCGGCGGGGCGGCGCTCATCGCCCCGGCCCGGTCTCGGGCGGCTCAGGATCCCAGGACGGGTAGGGGTCCCCCGGCCCGGCCTCGGGCGGCCCGGGATCCCAGGACGGGTAGGGGTCCCCCGGCCCGGTCTCCGGCGGCCCGGGGCTCCAGGCCGTGGACGAGCCCTCGCGCCGGTCCGGCGGTCCCGGGGGCCAGGCCGTCCGCGGGTCCAGCGTCGTGTACCCGTCGTCCCCGGGTGGGTCGGCAGCTGGGTCGGCAGCCCCGGGGGGCCAGGCGGCGGCGTAGTGATCCCCCGGCTGCCCGGCCGGACCGGGGGTCCAGGCCCCCTGCGGGCGCCCGGCCGGCCGCGCCTCCCCCACGTCGTAGGGGTCCGCCGGCCGGTCGCGTGGCGGCACCGCGCTCCAGGCGGTCCGCGGCTGCTCCGCCGGCTGCGGGTCCAGCTGCGGGTCGGCCACCTGGCGGGACTCGGGCAGCTCCAGCGGCTCGGCGTCAGCGCCCGCGAGCATCGCGCCCGGGGCGCGCACGGCCATGTTCGCGTCGGTGTCGACCAGTTCCCGCTCGAACAGCGGGCTGAGCCGGTGCTGGACGATGAACGAGCGGGACGCCACCCGCCACAGCGCCTCGCCGCGCTGCAGGTTGGGGATCTGCTCGACCTCGATCTGGGTGAGCCCGAGCAGCTCGCGGGCGCGCTCGACCTCGCCGAACGACTGGCGGTAGATGACCCGGGTCTCGGAGTCCTCCAGCAGCCCCTTGGCGAGCTGGACCTGCTCGGAGCCCTCGTCGCCGGCGGCCGTCAGGTCCGACAGCCGGTGCATCACGGCCACGCACTGGACGCCGTACATGCGCGCCAGCTTCCAGCTCTCCCGCAGCCAGCGCGCGATCGCCAGGTGCCGCAGGATCACCCACGCCTCGTCGAGCACGACGATGCGGTGCGTGCCGTCGTTGCGCGCCCAGGCGCCCTGCAGCCACGCGGCGGTGCACGCCATGAGGATCGGGCGGGCGGCGTCCTTGACCTCCCGCAGGTTGAACACGACCAGCCGCCCGGACAGGTCCAGCCCGGGCGAGGTCGGCCCGTCGAACATCCCCCGCAGGTCGCCGGCGCCCATGCGCCGCAGCGCGAGCGCGAGCTGCCGGCCGCCCTCCGCCAGCCGCTCCCGGGTGGTGCGCAGCTCGTCGGCGGAGTCCAGCGAGGGCTCCAGCAGCCGGGTGACGACCTGCGGCACGGTCGCCTGCCCGCCCCGCAGCGTCGCCTCCATCGAGATCTCGCGGTGGGCGCGCTCGAGGGCCGCGTCCTCCTCGGGGGCGAGCGGGCGCCCCAGCATCACCTCGGAGATCGACCGCAGCAGCACCAGCTGCGCGTCCTCACCGATCGCCGGGTCCAGCGGGTTGAGCCGCAGCGACCCCCCACTGACGAACCGGATCGGCTCCACCCCGCACATGTGCGCCAGGTTCTCGTACTCGCCTTTGGGGTCGATGATCCAGGCGGTCTTGCCGAACAGCATCTGCCGCCACACGAAGGTCTTCACGAGTGAGCTCTTCGCGTAGCCGATCTGGCCGAAGACGAGCATGTTCGGACCGTGGATGCCCTGGGCGTACAGCTCCCAGACGTCGAAGCAGAACGCTCCACCGTAGAGGTCGCGTCCGATGTACACGCCGCGGGAGCCGAGCCCGCCCTCGGCCATGAACGGGTAGGCCGCCTGCAGGTGCGCGGTCGTGATCCGGTGCGCCGGCCAGCGCGTCCTGGTCCTCACCGCAGACCCCGGCCGAGCGGAAGCGTGAAGGTGAACGCGACATCCTGTTCGCCGTCGCAGCGCTGCAGCTCCAGGCGGGAGAGGCTGGCGGCGTGCTCGACCTCGGCGCAGGCCTCCTGGAGCGCGTCGAGGCTGGAGGCGGTGACGGTGACGTAGCCGGAGAAGCGGACGTCGGCGTGGCCCTCGGTCAGCTCGCTCTCGCGGCGCTCGACGGCCTCGAGCTGGTTGCGGCGGCGGGCGGTGCCGATGAACCCCAGCCGCTCGCGCATGACCTCCTCGGAGAGGTCGGCGGTCTTGGCGAACCCGACCGCGCGCATCGCCTTGACGATGGAGACCGGCTCCATGGTGACCGAGACGGTGCGCATGACCCGGGTCTGGACCAGCAGCGGCGCGAGGAACTCGGGCCCGACCTCCAGGCGGGGCCACTCCGCGATCCAGTAGGTGGCGTGGTGGACGTCGTTGGTGCGGTAGTACGACCAGTGCGTCTCCGCGTAGCGCGGCCAGGCGTTGCGGGGGCTGACGCCCTCGTGCCGGGTCGGGTCGACGGTGTTGAGCTTGTTGAGGCTGGCGCGCGCGTTGGGGTCGTAGGCGAGCCGGATGGCGGCGCCGAGGCGGCGGGGGCCGAGCGCGTGCAGCACCTCGACCTCGGCGGCGTCCAGGCGGCGGGCGAAGGTGTCCAGCTCGCGGGCGAGCACGGTGCAGGCGCCGGTGTCCTTGCCGCCGGCCTGGCGGATCATGCGCGCGGCCTTGTTGGCCGACAGCTGCAGGACCACGTACAGCTCGTGCTGCTCGGTGGCCGGCCCGGCGGCGGTGGTGAGCGCCAGGTAGCTCTGCATCGCGGGGGCCTCGACCGGGACGGTGGGGTCCAGCGACTCGCGCAGGTAGCGCCCGAGCCCGTTGCCGTCGTCGGGGACGGTGCGCTCCAGCCACTGGACCCGGCTGATGGGGCTGTGGTCGCGGGCGAGCCCGGCGATCACGCCGGCCCACGCGGCCAGCCGCTGCGCCTTGTCCTCGTAGTCCAGCAGGGCGAAGGAGCGGGCGCGCGCCTGGATGACGGCGGTGTAGGTGCCGTCCTTGCGGTCGGCCAGCACGCCCAGCTCGACCCCGCGGAACGGGAACGACAGCAGCTCGACCTTGCCGATCGCCTCGGGCAGGGGCACCGAGACGTCGCCCTGGCGGAAGTGGGTGCCGGCGCCGGCCGCCGCCGAGCGGTAGCGGTGGCGGCCGGTCAGGACCCGGGACCAGAACGAGATCACGACTGGGATCCACTCATGGACGACGCGGCCCCCGAACGGCACGAACGTCGCGGCGGCCCCGATCGCCAGGATGAACGTGCCGATCGCGAGTCCGAGCCCGCTGCGCAGGATCTGGACGGTCAGCACCGTAGCGAAGACGCACCCTCCGAGCACGACGAGCTGCCCGGGCCGCAGGTTGCCGATCAGCCCACGCCGCTCCAGCGGCCCGAACCGGTAGCGCGGCATGTGCCGCGGCATCTGCGCGGCGTTACGCATCTGGGCTCCTGTCGGTGAACGGGGAGCGGCCCGGGTCGGGTCGGTTCACGCCGCCGTTGCCGGTGCCGCCGCCGGAGGGAGGTGGGTCCTTGGAAGGCTGCGCCGCGGCGCCGCCGAGGGTGGCGCCGCTGTCCAGGGTGGTGTTGACCTTGTTGCGCATGGCGGCGGTGCCCGAGCGGGCCTGGGCGGCCGCGGCGGTGACCGCCGCGGCGCCCGCGGTCGCGCCGACCGCGCCGGCGGCGGTGGCGGCCGGCAGGGCGGTGCCCGAGCGGAAGCGGGTCTGGATCATGCCGGAGACGACCTGCGAGCCGGTGAGCACCGAGCCGGCGTAGGTGGCGCGGCGCAGGTTGGAGCGCTGGCCGCTGGCGTCGGCGATCCCCGCCTCGGCGATCGGGATGAGCTTGAGCAGCGCGACGGGGCTGGAGGCGGCGATGAGCAGCATCGCCGAGCCGGCCAGGATCCCCTCGAAGCTGTCGCCCCAGCCGCTGTTGGCCAGCCCGGAGGCGGCCAGCGAGACGATGGCGACGATGAACACCTTGGCGAAGATGATCGCGACCAGGAACTCGATCAGCCGCTTGGCCAGCTTCATCGCGCCCGGCCAGATCATCGCCGCGAAGCCGATGGGCAGGAACAGCACGCACACGTAGATGGCGGCCGCCCGCAGCAGCAGCTCGATCCAGATCGAGAACCCGCCGAGCAGGACCAGCAGCGAGCCGAGCAGGATCCCGAACACCGGCACCCCGGGGGTGGCGGTCCCGGCGCCGAGCGTGGTCAGCGCCTGTCCGGCCTCGGTCATGAACTTCTGCGCGTCGGCGGCGGCGTTGGCGCTGACCGCCAGGCTCATCCAGTCGCTCAGCGCGATCAGCAGCTGCGCGATCGCGGGCGCCACGAACGAGAAGATCCCGGCCAGGGGCAGGTACACGAACGCCGACCGCATGATGTGCCCCATGTCGCCGCGCAGCACCCCCTGCATGACCGAGAGCAGGAGCATCGGGAGCGCGAGCAGCACGGCCAGCGCGAGCATCACCTGGTACTGGCTGGCGAACCAGCCGGCGTTGACCTCGGGGCTGGTGGTGCCGGTGATGGCGGCGCCGACCTTCTCCAGGACCCAGCCGCCGGCCGCGGCGACGGCCGCGGTGAGCCCGCGCAGGGCGCTGTCGCCGGCGCTGGAGACGACCGACTGGGTGGTGTCGGCGGCCGCCTTCTTGGTGGCGTCCACCCCGGCCTGCTTCTCCTTGCAGAGGCGGGCGACCAGGGGGTTGGTGACGTTGCTGCACTGCTGGTCGGCCGCTGGCGCCTGCTGCGAGGGGGGGGCCTGCGCCAGCGCGGCCGGCGCGCCGAGCAGCAGCAGCGTCCCCGCGCACGCCAGCGCCACGGCGGCGAGACCGACCCGGGCCCTGGCCCGGCGCGCGTGCGCGGGCGGTCGCGGCTCGCGCGGGCGGCGGCGGTCAGGATCCGGGTGCATAGCGGTACTCCTCGAAATCCCTGGTCTTGGCGATCAGCTCGGATGCGGCGGTCGGCAGGGCGTCGTCGGCGAGCGGGGTCGGACCGACGGCGGTGCTCGCCGACACCTGCTTCCAGTCATCCCCCACCCAGCGCAGCGTTACCCTCGTGGTCCCCCAGGCCTGCTGGACGGGGGCGCCGTTGGTCGACCCGCCGAGACTCGTCTGCCAGATCGAGACAGTTGCGCTGTTCTCATCGTAGCGTTCCACGCGCGCCCCGACAGGGATCACGCGCAGCAGCACCGCCACGCCGTCGGGCTTCGCGGGCAGCCGCAGCACCCGGGACAGCAGGGTGGCGTTGGTGGCGGCCGACCGCCGCAGCGCCGCGGCGGCGTCGGGCGCGGCGATGATCTGGATCGCCTGGTCGCGCCAGCCCGCGTCGAGCGACCGCTCGTCGGACAGCACCGCGACGTAGTTCGTGGCGGCGGCGATCGCGCCGGCCCGCGTGCGGGCGTAGCCGACCGGGACGCCGTTCGCCACACGGGCGGGTCCCGCGCCCTCCGCCGCGAGCGGACCGGTGTCCTGCGCGCCGGCCTGGTCCGGCCGTCCGACCGCTTCGGTCGCGGGCGGCTGCTGGCGCTCGCGGGCCGGGGCGGCCGGCGCCGGCGTGGCCCCCGTGCGCACCGTCGCGCGCCCGGCGATCGCACCCATGAGGAACACCACCAGCAGCGCGCCGAGCACCGCCAGCGCCCGCGGCGCCAGGGGCGGCACGAGCGCGCGCGGGCCGGGAGGGGAGTAGACGACGCGCGCCTGCTGCCCGGTCGGCCCCGGGGCGCGGGGCGGACGGGTGCTGGTCCCGCCGGTGGTGGTCACGGCCGCCGTCGCCTCCCGCGGGACGCGGCGGCGGCCGGGCGCGCCGCGGCCGGCGCGGCCTGCGCGCCCGCCGGGCCTGGCACCGCCGCGGGTGACATCGGCGTGGTCCGCCCGGTCCCTACGAGGCCGTCCGGCCGAGCCCGAAGGCCCAGTTCACCAGCGCGGCGCCCGCGCCGACGATCAGCGCGCCGGCGATCGAGTACATGGTGGCGCGCTTGCCGATGGTGGCCGCGTGATGGTTGGACGAAAGGCTCCCCACGCCCCACATGCCGCCGCCGACGATGACGCCGATCAGCGACAGCAGCAGCGCGAAGGCGCCGACGCCGTTGATCAGCTGCTGCAGCGTGTTGGAACCGGGGATGACGCTGAAGTCCGGGCGCATCCGCACGTTCTGCGCCAGGACTGAGGCGAGGTGGCGCATCGTTGGTTTCCCTCCCTAACCTTCCATTTCCTGCTGCCGGGGTGGTGCTGTCGCCGACTCCCGTCGGCGGTCGGCCGGGTGTTGTGTACCCACCCGGGTGAGATCATCGCGCAAATCGTGGGGGTTTGGCTCCGCTAGGACCGGAAGCCGTCGGCGATCGCGGCCGCCAATTCCATGTAGGCCTCCCGCGTGTCGGGCATCAGCTCCTCGAGCGACGTCTCGGCGCCGGCCTCCAGGTGGGGGTCGAAGGGAACCCGGAGGACGGCTCGGCACCGTTGGCGGAAGTGGTCCTCGAGCTCGTCGAGGTCGATCAGCCCCTTGGGCCGGATGGAGTTGATGACCACCACGGCGTCCTCGACCAGCCGCTCCCGGTCGTGCTGGCGCAGCCAGTCGAGGGTGAGGCTGGCCGAGCGGCCCCCGTCCAGCGCGGGCGCGGTGACCACGACGAGCTGGTCGGCGAGGTCCAGGATGCCGCGCATGGTGGAGTGCAGCATCCCCGTCCCGCAGTCGGTGATGATGATCGAGTAGAAGCGCTCCAGGATCGACGAGACCTCGCGGTAGTCGCCGTCGTCGAACGCCTCGGAGACGCGCGGGTCGTTGTCGGAGGCGATCACCTCCAGACGCGAGGGCGCCTGGGAGGTGTACGCGCGGACGTCGGCGAACCGGTCGAGCTTGGCCGCGTCGGCGAGCAGGTCCTTGACGGTCTTGGAGGTCTGGCGGCGGATGCGGTAGCCGAGCGTGCCGGCGTCGGGGTTGGCGTCCAGGGCGACCACGCGGTCGCCGCGCAGGCTGCCGAAGACGTGGCCGACCATGACCGAGGTCGTGGACTTGCCCACCCCGCCCTTGATCGCCACCGCCGCGATCCGCCAGCAGCCGCTCAGGGGCTGGCCGATGCGCGCGAGCAGGTCGAGCTCGTGCCGCTCGGTGGCGGACGGGCCCGGGTTGAGCCTGCCGCCGGTCGCCCGGTACACCAGCTTCTGCCAGCCGCGCTGCGGGGCGTGGTGGCGCTGGTGCATCATCCGCTCGATGGTGAAGTCGGCGGCGGTGAAGGTGGGCGGCGCCGCCGCGGGGATGCCGCCGCTCAGCAGCGCGGCGCGGCGGCCGGCCGGACGCGGCGGCGCGCCGTCGCCCTGGTCGGGCGGCGGGCTCTCGTCGGGCGGCGGGCTCTCGCGGTCGCCGTCGGGGCCGAGGATGGCCGGCGGGGGCGGTGCCGCGACCGGCGCCGGCCGCTCCTCCTCCCTGACGAGGTTGAGCGGGACCGGCTCCTCGTCTGGCTCGACCGGCCAGTCCGGATCCCACTGATGCGTCACGATCCCGGCTCCGTTTCGAATCGGTCGCACACCCTGCACCTTCCGACCTTCATGGTGCCCCTGGAGTGCGACTTCATGCTTACGACCTTTGCTCCGTTTTCCCGTTGGCGGCAGTCGTCTGAATCGTCATTATTACTTATGTAGCTCAGTCGAGCTAGACATCGGCCGGACGTCGAACCCACCGGGGAGGACAATAGGCGACCAGCGTACCGAGCGACCGGTCGGCCGCGCTTCCCCACGCTTCGTGCACAGCCGCCCAATCGGCCCACAATAGGGAAGAGCCGCAACCTCGGCAAGATCGGCAGGTTCGTGGTTGTCCGCACACGCGAGACGACGCACCGTGATGATTGCCTTGGCCGGTAACGCGCGGCCAACGCCGGTGCCCGGCGCGTACCCTGTTGCGGGTACGGTGGCAGCGAGTCCCGGCGGCCGGAGCCCTCCCGAGGTCCGCCGGGTCGTCCCAGGCACGGACCGGACGCGCGGATCGGGAGGACCGGGTGAAGAAGGCCCTGATCGCGGCGCTGCTGGTCCTCGTGCTGCTGTTCGCGACCCTGTTCGCGGTCGTCTCGACCGGCCTGGTCGGCAGCCAGCTCCCGAGCAAGGAGGCCACGGGCGACATCCCGGCCAACTACCTCGCCTGGTACCAGACGGCCGCCGACACCTGCCCGGGGCTGAGCTGGACCGTGCTCGCGGGCATCGGCAAGATCGAGAGCAACCACGGGCGCTCGGCCGCGCCCGGCGTCCGCTCGGGCGCGAACTTCGCCGGCGCGGCCGGCCCCATGCAGTTCGGCATCGGCGGCAAGGCCGGCAACACCTGGGCGGCCTACGGCATCGACGGCGACCGGCCCCCCGACGGCGTCGCGGACGTCTACAACCCGGCCGACGCGATCTTCACCGCCGCCAGGTACCTGTGCATGAACAACGCGCAGCGCGACCTGGAGCAGGCGCTGCTCGCGTACAACCACGCCGGCTGGTACGTGCAGGACGTCCTCGCCCAGGCGCAGCGCTACTCGGCCACCCCGGCGCTGGCGGGCGGCGGCGCCGACGCCCAGGGCCTGCTCGCCAACCCGCGGGTGAACCTCACCGAGAACGCCCGCTACGACCTCGAGCAGGGGATCGTCGACCCGCGGGTGGTCGCGGTGATCGGCCTGCTGGCGCAGAGCTACACGGTGAGCGTGAGCGTGATCAAGACCGGGCACGGGACCTACGTCCACGGCACCCGGAGGGTCTCCAACCACATCGGCGGGCGGGCGGTCGACATCTTCGCGCTCAACGGCGAGCCGGTCAGCCCCACCTCCAGCACCGCGCGCGCGGTCACGTCGTGGCTGGCGACCGGCCAGGGGCCGTTGAAGCCCGACGAGATCGGCAGCCCGTTCCCTGAATTCAACGGCCTTCCGGGAGCATTCTCCGACGCCGATCACCAGGACCATCTGCATATCGGCTGGGATCCGGGCTGAGCGCGGCGGGTGCGCCGCACCGTGCGCTCGTGTCCGCGCAATTGGCGCGCCGAGCCCGGCCGGTCGCGGGCACGCACGGTGGTGCGCGGGCCAGTTGACGGGACCGCCCTTGCTACGTTCGCCCGGGGAGGCTGCAAACAAGTACGGAGGGCGGACCTGCCCGGAAATCGCCGATTCCGGTGGTGAATTGGCTCCGGTAGCCGCCGGGGTCTCGTAGACTCGGTCCTCGACGGACCTCCCGACCGCACCGTCGCGAGCACCACCCCCTCCCGTGCTCGCAGCACCGACCCCCCCCTGCCGGCGGCCTCCCCCGACCGCCGGCCGGCGGCCTCGCCGACGGCGGCCGCCATGAGCCCGGGAAGGGAACGCATGCTCCACGAGATCAGCTCCCCCTACTCGCTGGACCTCGAGTCCGGCAACGACGTCCACCGGCGTCTGGAGGAGGCGGCCATGGCCGCCGGCACGCTCCAGGCCGCCCTGCTCGACCTGGAGACGGAGCTGCTGCGCCTGCAGCACACCGTGCGCCGCGCCAGCCCCGCGATGATGCAGCTCATGCAGGCGGCGACCGAGGTCCGCGCCGCCGGCCTCGACGACGCCTGACGCGCCACCCCCGGGGGCGCGCGAGCCGTCACCGGGGCGTCCCCGGCGCGAGTCCGGGGCGTGACCGTGCGCTGCGACGCTGGGACCCGGCGCCGGGAATCCCGTCGTTCGGCGACGAGCTGCTCACGACGGCCGCGAGCGTGCCCGACCTCGGCCCCACCGACACCAGCCCGGTGTGACCCGCTCAGGCGGGCAGCAGCGAGGCGCCCATGAGGTGCTGGTCGACCGCGCGCGCGGCCTTGCGGCCGTCGGCGATCGCCCACACGATCAGGGACGCGCCGCGCATGGCGTCGCCGGCGACGAACACCCCCGGCGCGCCCGCCACGGCGTACGGCTCGCCCGGCGCTGAAGCGATCGCGCCCGTCGGGGTGTAGGTCACGCCGAGCTCGTCCAGCAGGCGGTCGCGGACCGGGCCGGAGAACCCGATCGCGACCAGCACCAGGTCGGCCTCCAGCTCCCGCTCGGCTCCGGGGACCACGCGCGTGAGCCCCTCGGGGGTGCGCTCGGCGCCGACCAGGCGCAGCCGCCCGACGTGCCCGTCGGAGCCGGTGAACCCCTGCACCATCACGCTGAACTCGCGCCCCCCGCCCTCCTCGTGGGCCGGCCAGGTCCGCAGCACGAACGGCACGTCCGGCCACTCCAGCGGGTCCGGGCGGTCGGGCGGGCGCGGCCCGTGGGTGAGGACCTGGACCGACGCACAGCCTTCCCGGTGGGCGTTGCCGAGGCAGTCCGCGCCGGTGTCGCCGCCGCCGAGGATCACCACCCGCCTGCCGCGGGCGCTGATCGCCGGGCCCTCGACGGGCCTGCCGGCGACCCGGCGGTTGCACTGCACCAGGTAGTCCATTGCCATGTGGATCCCGCCCAGCTCCCGCCCGGGCACGTCCAGGTCGCGCCCGGCGAGCGCGCCGACGGCCAGCAGGACCGCGTCGAAGCCCGCGCGCAGCTCCTCCACGGCGAGGTCCTCGCCGACGTGGACGCCCGTCCGCAGCTCGACCCCCTCCTCGGCGAGCAGGGCGACCCGCCGGCGGACCATCCACTTCTCGATCTTGAAGTCCGGGATCCCGTAGGTGAGCAGGCCGCCGATCTCGTCGTCGCGCTCGAACACCGTGACCTGGTGGCCGGCGCGGTTGAGCTGCTGCGCGGCCGCCAGCCCGGCCGGGCCGCTGCCGACCACCGCCACCCGCCGGCCGCTGCGGCGCTCCGGCGGGCGCGCCCGGACCCAGCCCTCGTCGAACGCGCGCTCCACGATCGAGCGTTCGATCTCCTTGATGGTGACCGCCTGGTCGTTGATCGCCAGCACGCAGGCGTCCTCGCACGGCGCCGGGCAGAGCGTGCCGGTGAACTCGGGGAAGTTGTTGGTCGCGTGCAGCCGGTCGATCGCCTCGCGCCAGCGGTCCCGGTAGACCAGGTCGTTCCAGTCGGGGAT
>Ga0126377_10000804_pt1 | contig 19724 bp, 14 predicted proteins | sample PanSoiMetPlot_22_FD_92647 | JGI IMG/M metagenome (GOLD analysis project Ga0126377, IMG submission 92647) | Tropical forest soil microbial communities from Panama - MetaG Plot_22 | ecosystem: Environmental > Terrestrial > Soil > Tropical forest > Bulk soil | place: Panama | collected 2016-02-17 | reverse complement strand
GGCGTAGTTGGTCCAGTGCGATTTCAGGTGCGTTGGTAGAAGGAAATTTGCCGATAGCGGATGAAAGTCACGCTTCCCCATCAGGACAACGCCTGGAGAAAACGGCGCGACCACCGTGCCGACGATTTCCGGCCGCGGCTTCTGAAATGGTTTGGCAAGCATGCCAACGCCGAGCTCGAGCGCTGCGGTGCGCGCGAAGGTGACCTTGAAACGATTGTCGGGGAAGTCGATGTCGTAAGGCGGGTCGCACTCCCAGACGGCAAGGATAACGTCGATAGCCTCCGCGAAAATCTTGTTGCGGTCGAGATCGAGGATACCGATCGCCTCGGAATCGGACGTTAGCGCGCCAGCGCTGACGCCCATGACAAAGCGGCCCTGCGACAGATGGTCGAACATCGCCGCATTCACGGCGATCACCACCGGATGCATTTGGGCCAGATTGGCGGTGCCGGTTGCGAGTTTGATCGTCTTGGTGTCGTGGATCAGCGTCGCCAGGAACATCATGCTGTTGGTGACGTTTTCGCAGGCGTCCGTCAGGTGCTCGCCCATGAAGGCGTCATGGAAACCAAGCTTGTCGGCAAGGATGATGGCTTCCCGATCCTCGCGCAGCGTTTGCGACCAATCCCGGCCCAACGGGTGCACCGGCATCGTGAAGTAACCCAACCGCATCTACGTCTCCGACCCAAATTCCAGCGACCCGCAAACTAACCGACCACGCGTGACGATGCAGCAAATCTTAGGTGATCGATGGGGTGTAACCTTGCCGCAAGTTGTTGTTTTCACGATGTTAAACTTGATTGCCGTGTGGGCATTGCCTTCATCGTCCGATGCGGCCAAGGATGTTTCCACAGGCGTGCTTTCGCGATTTCGCCACCCCAAGCCGAACGACTAGTTTGCCCTGACTGCTAACGGGGATTTTCATGCTGCGTTGGTTCCATGCCTTGATGCCGAAGGAAGAGCGCTTCTTCGATCTTTTTGCTCGGCATTCGGACGCCGTTCTGGCCGGTGCTCAGGCGTTGCGCGCCATGTTGGATGGGGGTGCAGCGGTGCAGGCCAACTACCAGACCGTGATGGACCGCGAACACGAAGCCGATGACGTCACGCGAGAAGTCCTTATTGCGGTGCGCCGCACATTCATCACGCCTTTCGATCGCGGCAACATCCGTGACCTCATTACGTCAATGGATAATTCGATCGATCAGATGCAAAAGACCGCCAAGTCGATCATGCTCTTCGACCTGAATGAATTCACACCGCAGATGCGCGAGATGGCGGACGCGATCGTCAAATGCGCCCAGTTGCTGCAGGAAGCGGTGCCGTTGCTGAAATCGATCAGCGCCGAAGCCGGTCACATCAGCGACCTGACCGCGCAGATGTCCGCCCTTGAGGGCCGCGCCGACGAGCTGCACGACGTCGGCCTGCGCAACCTTTATCAATCAAACGTCGGCGGCAGTGGATTGGCGTTCTTCGTCGGCAACGAAGTCTACGATCATCTGGAAAAAGTCGTTGACCGTTTCGACGACGTCGCCAACGTGATGCATGGCATCGTTATCGAGCACGTTTGAGTTCTCTTAGGGCGTACAGTGATGGATGCCGCGACGTTGGCTTTTCCGCTGCTGATCGGATTGATTCTGATCGCGCTGGCATTCGATTTTCTCAACGGCATGAACGATGCTGCTAATTCGATCGCAACTGTTGTTTCGACCCGTGTCCTGCGTCCGCATCATGCGGTAGCCTTGGCCGCCTTTTTCAACTTTGTTGCTTTCCTGGTCTTCGGCCTGCACGTGGCGGAGACGATCGGCCGCGGGATCGTGAGCGCCGACATCATAAACGCACGTGTCATCTTTAGTGCGCTCGCCGGCGCAATCACATGGCAAATCATCACCAACCGTCTGGGAATTCCATCGTCGAGCTCGCATGCATTGATCGGCGGCCTGGTCGGTGCCGGCGTGGCAAAAGCGGGCGTGTCCGCGGTCGTGTGGTCGGGCGTGCTGAAGACGGTTGGCGGGATCGTGCTCGCGCCTGGCCTCGGCTGCCTAACTGCGCTCCTCCTGATGCTGATCGTGTCTTGGGCCTTTGTGAGATTCACGCCTCACGGTGCCGACAATATTTTTCGTCGCGCGCAGTTGGTGTCGGCGTCTTGCTACGCCTTGGGCCATGGCGGCAATGATGCGCAAAAGACGATGGGCATTATCGCCGTGTTGCTCTATTCGCAGGGTTATCTTGGCTCCAAATTTTACGTTCCATTTTCAGTGGTCATCGCTTGTCAGGCGGCGATTGCGCTCGGCACGCTGTTCGGCGGATGGCGGATCGTTCACACCATGGGCAGCAAGATCACGCGGCTCACACCCGTACAGGGCTGCTGTGCCGAAACCGGCGGTTCGATCATGCTGTTTGCGGCGACCGAGCTCGGCATTCCGGTATCCACGACGCACACCATTACCGGCTGCATTATTGGCGTCGGAGCTGCAAAGAAAGTATCGGCGGTTCGCTGGGGCGTAGCAAAAGGGATCGTGACCGCGTGGATTATCACGATTCCCGCTTCGGCAACTGTGGCTGCGCTTTTCTACGCGCTCGTCAGATTCTTCGGCTGATCAGGCCGCGACGCGGGCAAGGAAACCTTCGACCTCCCTGCGCAGCTCGGCCGCGGCGGTTTCGACGGCCCGCGACGCCGAGAGGACGTTTTCGGCCGATTCCCGCGTCTGCGCGGCTGCGCCGGATACGTCACCCAGCACCTGAACCACGACCTTGGCGCCATCGGACGCGCTCGCGACGTTCTGTGAAATTTCGCCGGTTGCAGCACTCTGCTCTTCAACGGCTGCAGAGACCGCGGTCGCGCAACTGTCGATCTCCTGCATGCGTCCGGAAATTCTTCCGATCGCTGATACGGCGCTGGTCGTCGCCGCTTGCACGGCCATAATCAGCTTGGAGATATCTTCCGTCGCCTTGGCAGTTTGTACTGCGAGTGATTTAACTTCGGAAGCAACAACCGCAAATCCCTTGCCCGCCTCGCCCGCGCGCGCGGCTTCAATCGTTGCGTTGAGGGCCAGCAGGTTGGTTTGGCCCGCGATAGCCCGGATAAGTTTGATGACGTCGCCGATCTTCTGTGCGGCGTTTGCAAGTGCTGTGATCTGGCTGTTGGTCCCGTGCGCCTCGCTTACGGCGGCGCGCACAATCTCGGTCGTCTTGGAGAGTTGGCGGCCGATCTCGTTGATCGACCCGCTCAGCTCATCCGCCGCAACCGCCGCGGTCTCGACGTTTGTCGACGCTTCGTTTGAAGCCGAGACTGCCCCATCAGCGCTCTGCGACGTCTGTGCCGAATTGCTGAACAGGGTTGTAGCGGTCGCGTGCATTGTTCTTGCGCCTTGGCCGACCGTCTTGAGGTGATCCTCGACGCGTTGCCGGAAAACGGCGATCGCCTGCTCGATGACAGCGCGCCGCTGCTGCTGCTCCTGCATCGAAATCCGTTCCCGCTCTGCGTCGCGCCGCTCGGTGATGTCCTCGTGCGTCGCAACCCAGCCGCCATCGGACATGGGGCGATTGATGACCGTTATCGACAGCCCATCCGCCGACTTCACTTCGGTGCTGGTTGTCTTACCTGCGGACATGGCGCCCACCAGGTCGCGCCGGTATTCGACCGGATCGTGCGCGAAGCTGCCGTTCCTGATTCTATATTCGAGCAGGGCCTTGAGCGTGATGCCTGGCTTAACGACGTCGCCTGACACCTTGTACATATCCATGTAGCGCTGATTGCAGACGACGAGGCGTTCATTGCCGTCGAACATGCACAGGCCCTGCGACATGTTATTGATTGCAACCCTCATGCGCTGGTTATCCGTGCGCAGTGTTCGAGCGAGCACGGCCAAAGTCAGCGCCATGGCAAGAAATGCTATGATTGCGCAGAGGACCAGTGAGGCAAATGGCGCGGAAGTGGTGCCGCCCCAATCGCCTATGGGAAAGACGTATTGAAGCAGACCATAGCTGACGGCGAAGCTTGCTCCGCCGGCCAGCATCACCAAACGCCAATCGCGCGCGGAGGCGGTTGCGGAGGTAAGCTCGACCATATTCGCGTCCAGGTAGACCCGGACGGTATTCCCCAACCCGTTTTTTTGCAGTTAATTGCCGGACATAACAGGTTAAATGAAGCTTAATAGGCCAGGCTGGAGGGGTGCGGGATGGCCAAGCTGCGGGCGGCGGAATGCCGCAAATTTATCGATGCTGTGATTGAAAAGGCCGGTGCGATGGGCGTGCCGGTGTCGATCGCCGTCGTGGGGCCGGAAGGACATCTGATCGCCGTCGAGCGTATGGACGAGGCCGGCTTCATTACCCCGGAGACCGCGATTGCCAAGGCCTTCACGGTCGCCGCATTTCGTTCAATGAGCCCGCGCTTTCCCGACGGCCTGGTGATCCAGCAGTGGTTCAAGGAACGCAATCCCCAGTTGTTGGTGAGCCTTGCGGCCATGACCAACGGCCGCATTGCCGCCAGCGGCGGTTCGGCGCCAGTCTTTAAAGGTGACGAGATGGTCGGCGCCTACGGAGTATCTGGCGGCACGTCACAGCAAGACGAGGAAATGGCGGTCTATGCGCGCGCAAAGACCGGCTGGGCTTCCGTTCCGGAACACGACACAACCGATCCAGACGTGAAGGCGCACATTAATGCGCTTTACGCCAAGGCCGGCATCACCGATCGCAAGCTTTGAGATCTTCCCGGAGCAACGCATGAACCAACCAACAGCCGCTCGACACGACGACACCTGGAAGGGGCGTGTCGAAGACGACGCCCTGCTGCGCGGAGAGGGCCGTTTCGGCGACGACGTGAGATCTGACGGCGCGCTTGCCGCTTACTTCGTGCGTTCGCCGCATGCTTTCGCCAAGATTGCGCGCATTGACGTTTCCGCGGCCAAAGCAGTCTCGGGCGTCGTTGCCGTGCTGACCGCGGCTGACCTCAGCGACGCCCATTACCATTCGATCTCGCATGGTCATCCAATTCCAGGACGCGGCGGCAAGACCGCGATTTCGCCGCATCGTCCATCCCTTGCCGAGACGCGGGTAATGCATGTGGGTGAACCGGTGGCTATGGTTGTTGCGAAAAGCGCAGCTGTGGCGCAGGACGCCGCCGACAAGGTTGTCGTCGACTATGCGGAAATGACGCCTGTCACCGATGCGCGCGAAGCAGTGAGGCAGGGCGCCCCACAGCTCTGGCCGGAGGCGCCCGGCAATATTGGCTTCGACTGGACGGCTCCGCCCGATCCGGAAGGCAAAAAGCAGGCGGCATTCGATCGCACCTTCAAAGAGGCGGCCCACGTTGTACGGGTCGAGCTCGTCAATCAGCGTCTCGTGGTGGCTTCGCTCGAGGCGCGTTCGGCCACCGCAAGTTACGACGCCGCGGCCAAGCAATTTACGTTGCGCGTCGGCACGCAGGGTGTTGCGAGCGTGCGCGGCCAAATTGCCGGCGCAATGAACATCAAGCCCGAAGAACTGCGCCTTCTCACCGAAGATGTCGGCGGTGCATTTGGCATGAAGGGCTGGTGCTATCCGGAATACGTGCCCATGCTGCATGCCGCGCGCGCCATAGGAAAACCGATCCAGTGGGCTTCGACGCGTTCCGAGGCGTTCGTCACCGACAACCAGGGACGCGATTCATTCTGGACGGTGGAGTTGGCGCTCAACTCACGTGGCCGCTTTCAGGCATTGCGTGCCGACTGCATCGGCAACCTCGGCGCATACTTCACCGGGGTCGCGCATTTTGTGTTCACGACCCACGTTTCCGGCTGCCTGCCGACGGTCTATGACATTCCTCTCGCACAGGTGAACACACGTTGCGTGTTCACCAACACGTTGCCTACAGGGCCGTATCGCGGCGCTGGGCGGCCGGAGGCGAGCTTCCTGATCGAGCGCGTCATCGACGCGGCCGCGGATGCCACCGGCATCGATGCCGCCGAGCTGCGCCGACGCAACCTGATCAAACCCGAGAAAATCCCGTACACGACGGCCTTCGGGAACACTTACGACAGTGGCGAATTTCCGGCGGTCTTCGAGCGGGCGCTCAAAGCCGCTGACTACGACGGGTTCCGTGACCGCAGGAAGGCCGCAAAAAAGCGTGGCAAGCTGCGCGGCATCGGCATCGGGTGCTATCTGGAAATCTCCGGCGCCTTTCCGGAAGAAGCGGCGCGCATTTCATTCCCTGGCGGAAAATCCGTGCACGTCAGCGTCGGGGCTGGCGCGAGCGGGCAGGGGCACAAAACCGTCTTCGGCCGCGTGGCCGCCCGCCGCCTCGGTATTCCCCCCGAGGCTGTCACGCTCACCTCCGGCGACTCCGCCCGTGACGTCCCGGGGTTCGGCGCGGTCGCGTCGCGCTCGGCCATGATGACTGGCGGGGCGGTGGCGCGCGCAGCTGACGCTGTGCTTGAGAAAGGTAAGCGTGTCGCCGCCATGCTCTTGCAGGCCGGCGAGAACGAGACCGCCTTCAGCGATGGCAAGTTCAGCGTGAAAAACTCCGGACGCGAAGTCTCCCTGTTCGAGGTTGCAGAACGGGCGACTGAACTCAAACGTCAGGGCGTCATCCCGGAAAGTCTCGACACCCAGACCGGCATCAAGGTGCCACCGTCGTTTCCCAACGGCTGTCACATCGCCGAAGTCGAGATCGATCCTTCAACGGGGTTCGTCGAAATCGTGTCCTACGTTGCCGTCGATGACTGCGGCAATGTGCTCGACCACACCATCGTCGAGGCACAAATTCACGGCGGTGTCGCGCAAGGTCTCGGCCAGGCACTCACGGAGAACACAATCTATGACGCCGGAGGTCAGCTCGTGTCCGGCTCATTCATGGATTACGCGCTGCCGCGAGCCGACCTGATGCCGGGGTTGAAAGTCGAGCATCATACGGTTGCGTGTCGCACTAATCCGCTCGGTGTGAAGGGAACAGGCGAAGCGGGCACGACTGCAGCACCTCCTGCCATCATGAATGCCATTATCGATGCACTTCCTGCGGGAACTCAGATCGACATGCCCGCAACGGCAGAGCGCATCTGGCAGGCTTTGCAAGGTGTGAAATAGTTCCCCATCGCGCATTTCAGATCGTTAAGAGCCCTGTAACCAAAAGCGCGCCGGCTTTCGGCTCCTCGTCGTTTATGCGGCGCCATTAATATTTTGGTGCAGCGTGAAAACGTATCGTGCGGCGGGCAGGATACGTGCGCGCGGGGCCTTATGTTTACGGTCTATAATTGCATTGTGGATCAGCACGATCTGCGCCTGGTCGTGCTAGCGGCGCTGGTCTGCAGCGTCGCCTCGTTTGCGGCGATATCGCTGCTGCACCATGTGCGCAGATCCGTCGGCTATATGCGCGCCGTATGGATCACCGTGTCAGCAGTGTCGACCGGATTCGGAATTTGGGCGACGCACTTTGTTGCCATGCTGGCGTATGAGCCGGCCATTCCGAACGCGTACAGCACGGGGTTAACATCTCTCTCGTTGATCGCCGCGATCATTCTCACGGGCGCCGGTCTCGCAGTCGGGGTATCGTCAATATCCCGCGGAGGTCCTTGGATCGGTGGCGCTTTGGTCGGTGGCGGCATCGCCGTGATGCACTACACTGGCATGGCTGCGTTCGAAGTCCAGGGCAGAATCCTCTGGGATCCGACCCTCGTTTTCATATCGATCGCTTTGGGAGCAGTGATCGGCGCGGCCGCATTGCCGGTAGGCCTGCGCGGCGACTTGTTGAAGTGGAAGCTGCTTGGCGCCTTGCTTCTGACACTGGCGATTTGCAGCCATCACTTCACGGCCATGGGCGCTGCTTCGCTCATTCCGGACCCGACAATTTCAATATCCGACACGGCCTTGCCCTCCGGCTTGCTGGCGATCGCCGTGGCTGTAGCCAGTGCGGTCATTCTGATCCTTGCGCTCGCTGGTGTGGCGCTCGAGATGCGTGATCGCCGGCGCGGCGAGCTTGAGAACGAGCGGATGCGCGGGCTTGCCAATGCGGCGATCGAGGGGCTGGTCGTTTGCGAGGGAGAAAAAATCATCACCGTCAACGACAGTTTCGCTGCGCTTGTTGGCGATTCTCCGGACAAGATTGTCGGTACGAAGATCGAACAATATTTCGAGGATGAAGACGCACTTTCGAGGTTGCGCGAGCGCCCCAACGTGCCGGTCGAGGGCGCGATCTCGCGCCTTGATGGCGTGAGGACACCCGTTGAGCTCATTCAGAGATCCGTCGATTTTGCCGGCAAGCCGCATTGTGCCATTGCGGTCCGCGATCTCTCGGCACGAAAAGAGGCAGAAAATCACATTAATTTTCTTGCGCACCATGACGTGCTTACCGGTCTGCCCAACCGTGTAACTTTCAACGCCAAGCTCGACCGTGAGATCAAGCTTGCCGCTGACGGCGGGCAGCGCTTGGCGATCTTGTGCATCGATCTCGACGGGTTCAAGGAAGTGAATGACCTGTTCGGGCATTCTGCAGGCGATCGAGTGCTTCAGAGTGTTGCAAAGCGCGTCACCGCCAGTCTCGATGAAGGCCAGATGATGGCCCGGCTCAGTGGCGATGAGTTCGCCATTGTCGTTCCGGGACTCTCCAACCCCACCATGGCTGGCCGTTTCGCCGAGTCCGTTCTCGAAGTCATGCAGGCCGGCACTGAAAGTCCTGGTGATGGCGGCGGCATTGCAGCGAGCATAGGCATTGCGGTCTTTCCCGAAGATGCGACCGATCGCAATACGCTGCTTACGCATGCCGATACGGCACTTTATCGCGCCAAGAATGAAGGCCGGGGAACGTACCGATTTTTCGAAGCCTCAATGGGCGCCTCGGTTCGAGACCGGCGTCTTCTCGAGCACGACCTGCGCAATGCAATTGGGCGCAACGAACTCAGCCTCGTGTACCAGCCACAAAAAGAGATCAAAACGGGTGAGATCATTGGTTTTGAGGCGCTACTGCGCTGGAAGCATCCGACCCGTGGCGACGTGTCGCCGGATGAATTCATCCCAATCGCCGAAGATACCGGTGTCATCCTTCAGATCGGAGAGTGGGTGTTGCGAACTGCATGCCGCGAGGCTGCCACATGGACAAAACCGTTGACGATGGCCGTGAACGTTTCGGCCGTTCAAGTCCACAATGCAGACTTTGCGCACAGGGTGCATGAAATTCTTTATGAAACCGGACTTGTGTCGCACCGGCTGGAGCTCGAGATCACCGAAACCGCGCTGGTGCGGGACCTGAACCGCGCACTCGGGACGCTTCGGCGCATCAAAATGCTCGGTGTTCGCATCGCAATGGATGACTTCGGCACGGGCTATTCGTCTCTCTCGAATCTGCGAGCATTTCCCTTTGACAAAATAAAAATCGATGCCTCCTTCATCAGGTCGGTCAATGTGAATGATCAGGCGGCGGCCATCGTCCGGTCGGTTCTGGGGCTTGGAAGAGCTCTCAGGCTGCCTGTCCTTGCAGAAGGCGTGGAAACCACCGCCGAGCTTGAATTTCTGAAGAGCGAATTCTGCAACGAGGTACAGGGCTTTCTCGTCGGCCGTCCCGCAGCTATCGAAGGATTCCGCCCTCTGACGCATGGCACCGGTGGTCCTGACGAGGATGAAGCCGTAATCCCGCTCGCGCCCCGCATGGCATCGATGTAGTTGACGCCGGCGCGAGCTGTCAGTAGAGGCGAGGTCCCGCCCCGTCGCGATACGATTCGCCAGGACCCTAGGCTCCTGCGTTTCGCTTGTGGGAACCATTGCCAATGATGCTTGGTCGTCTTGCCGTTCTGGTGCTGATTCCGCTGTGGCTCGCCGGATGCGCCGACAACTTCGTTCCAAAGTCGGAACCGAGCTTCTATCGCAATCTTGCGCAACCGGGGGCCCAGCTTGATGCCGCCGCCGCCGCCTCGATGATCTCGGGCTATCGGGCCAACAACGGGCTGCCGGCGGTTGAGCTTGATTCCGACCTTATGCGGCTTGCGCAGGTTCAAGCGGAAGTCATGGCCAAGCGCGACAAGCTCGATCACGGAGCTGGCAAGCCGTTCGTGCAAAGGTTGAAGGCTTCGGGCTACGATGCCAGACGAGCGGCCGAGAACATTAGCGCGGGTTATCACACGCTGGCTGAGGCATTTTCCGGGTGGCGCGATTCAGGCCCGCACCGTGCCAATATGCTGCTTGCTGGCGCCACCCGTATCGGCATCGCGGCGGTCTACACGCCGGGCTCGAAATACAAGGTGTACTGGGCAATGATCATCGCCGAGCCCGATGACAAGACGGAATAGCCGATCGAGACCTCCTCAAGGCCCCTTGGCGGCGACCGCCCTATCACGATAATTTTCCCGTCAGGGAGGCACTATGGCGCGCACACTTCGGCTATTGAGCGGCACATTCCTCGCGGCGACACTATTGATGGGACGACCGGCCACGGCCGAAACACTTTTTCATCGCGCTGAAAATCAGGTGCCGGTTGCAATTGTCGAGATCAAACGTTCGTCCGAATTCACCGAAATTCATTTGCAGGCGCAGGCGGCGCTGACGAAAGTCTGTTTTGCGACGAGCGGGCCCAACAGACCCTATCTTCTCGCCGCTGGGCGCAGTTACCTTTATGTCGGCGGCGATAATGTTACGACCTGCCCCGAGCGCCGCGATTACGTCCAGAGTGACGTCATGACCCTGCGGTTCGAACCGCTGGCGGCGGGCTCGAGCACGTTTTCATTCGTGTCGGGTCAGGCCGGAGAAAAGCAATCAATCGACGCCGTCTCCCCGACGACGCCTTATTGGAATTTTCTGCGCGTAAGGTTGAATTGAAGGCAGGCTGGACCTCACGTCACTCGCTGACTAGTTTTGCGACCTATGCCGGTGTTGCCCCGCGTCAAGGACTACGACTCGCTCTACCGCCAGTTCCGCTGGCCGGTGCCCGCCCGGTACAATATCGGCGTCGATGTCTGCGACCGCTGGGCCGAAAAGGAGCCCGGCCGTCTCGCTATCCTGCATGCCAGGCCCGACGGGCGCGACGAAGCGGTCACCTATGGCTGGCTGCGTGAGACATCGAACCGGCTCGCCAACGCATTGCGGGCCCACGGTATCAAGCGTGGCGATCGCATTGCGATATTGTTGCCACAACTTCCCGAGGTGGCTGCGATCCATATCGCGATCTATAAACTTGGCGGCGTTGCCTTGCCGCTGGCCGTGCTGTTCGGAACGGACGCGCTTGCCTATCGTCTGGAAAATTCCGGCGCTGCGGCGCTGATCACGAATGCGCGCGGCAACGAGCGCGTTGCCGAAATCCGGAAAGATTTGCCCGGACTCAAACTGGTAATTTCGCTCGACGGCGCGGACGACGATGCGCTTGCATTGGCCGATTTGCTTGCGAAGGCCTCGTCGGATTTTTCTCCGGTCGACACATCGGCCGACGATCCGGCGATGATGGTCTATACATCCGGCACGACTGGCCAGCCGAAAGGTGCTTTGCACGGCCACCGGGTGTTGATCGGTCATTTTCCCGGTGTCGAGACACACCACGATTTTTTGCCCCAGCCAGGCGATTGCATCTGGACTCCGGCTGACTGGGCTTGGGCCGGCGGACTGTTGAATGTTCTGCTGCCCGGCCTTCACTACGGTGTGCCGGTGGTGGCGCGCCGTTTCGAGAAATTCGATCCGGAAGAGGCCTTTGCGTTGATGGCGCGCACGCAAATCCGCAACGCGTTCATTCCCCCAACTGCGCTCCGCATGCTCCGCGCGGCTCCAAATCCGAAAGGCCGCCATGCCATCAACATGCGATCGATCGGTTCCGGCGGTGAATCGCTGGGCGCGGAAACCTACGAATGGGGCAAGTCGGCATTCGGACTCGTTATTAACGAATTTTACGGCCAGACGGAGTGCAACATTGTCCTTTCGGCGTGCAGTGCGATCGGCGTCTCGAAACCGGGTGCCATCGGCAGGCCGGTCGCCGGTCACACCGTTGCGATTATCGATGCTGCAGGGAATCCACTGAAAGCGGGCGAAACCGGGCAAATCGCTGTGAAGCGGCCCGATCCGGTGATGTTCCTTGAATATTGGCGCAACCCCGACGCCACGCGCGATAAGTTCATCGGCGACTGGATGACCACCGGTGACCAGGGCGTCATGGACGAAGATGGCTATGTCAGCTTCGTCGGTCGGGATGACGACGTTATCACTTCGGCGGGTTTCCGGATCGGTCCAGGCGAGATCGAGGATTGCCTGATCCGTCATCCGGCCGTGGCGCTTGCAGCCGCCGTCGGCAAGCCGGACGCTCTGCGGACCGAAATCGTGAAGGCTTTTATCGTCCTGAAGAAGGGCTACACGGCGTCGGATTTGTTGGCTTCGGAGATTCAGGGCTTTGTGAAAACACGTCTGTCCGCGCACGAGTATCCGCGCGAGGTCGCTTTTATCGACGACATGCCAATGACGACGACAGGCAAGGTCATCCGCCGCCTGCTGCGGCAACGGGCGTGACGCCAGGACTGCAGAAAGTCGCCAAATCAGGGCATTTCCAGCCTTGCAACGTCGGCCAGGATCGCTTCAACCGCTTCGCGATCGGCCGGACCTAGTGCCGCCTGTGGCGGTACCGGATCGCCCACCGCATAGCCCTGAATTTGCAGCCCGGCCTTGATGCAGGCGGCGAGATTGAAGCGTGCGAAAGCCTCGTTGATGCGCCAGAGGTCACGTTGGAGTTTCATCGCGTCGGGCCACTGTCCCGCCCGGCAAAGCTCGTAAAGGCGAACGCTCTGACGCGGCACGATGCAGGCGGGTCCGGCCATCCAACCGACGCCTCCAATCAGCATCACCGCTGCCGGAATGTGAGCCGATGCAGAGAACACCTTCATCCGTGGTGCACGATTCATAATCGAAAGCAGGCGCCCGGTATTGGTCGACGCATCCTTGATGTAGCGGATGCGTGGATGCTCAGAGAGGCGCGCGATCACGTCGAGCGAAAGGTCGCTACGCTGGAATTGCGGATTCGTATAGAGCACGACCGGAATATCGACCGCGTCGGCGATGGCGCGGAAATAGGATTCAACCTGTGCGTCCTTGAGAGGAAAATAGGCTTCGAGAATTGCCAGGATGCCGTCGGCACCGAGCTTTTGGTAAGCCTTCGCCTGCTCAATCGCGTCCGCGATAGCGGTCGATGCGACACCTGCAACAACTGGCACTTTTTTCGCCGAAGCCTCGATCGTCGCCTTCACGACGGCTTCCCGTTGCGCGCGATCAAGGTAGGCGAACTCGCCGGTCGAACCGAGCGGCGTTAGCCCGTGCACGCCGGCTTTGATCAAGTCGGACGCCAGCCTGCCGAGCACGTCCGTGCGGACACGACCGCCCGCGTCGATCGGCGAAACGAGATAAGGAAAGACGCCGTGGAAATCGGTCATCGGGGAACCTAGAACACCCACAGGGCGTCTGCAGGAAATTCGAGATAGTGCTCGCCCGGATCGAGGGGGGCACTTGCATAGGCGCGAACCGTAAGATTTTCGCGCGCAAATACCAGCTCCCAGCGCTCGCCGAGGTACATCGGCGCCTTGAGCTGCATTTTCAGCCGGTTGGGCCCGGGACTTGATGCGCAGCGCACGCGCTCGATGCGGATGATACCAGTCGCTTTTGCTCCGCCCACCGCTTGCGTGCGCGACATCCCAATCAATCGTTCGCCAAACACTTCCATAACCGCGCGGCCGCCGGAATTTTCGGCCAGCGTGCCGTTGAGCCGGTTATTGGCACCCATGAATTCCGCGGCGAACAGTGCTGCTGGCTCGTTGTAAAGCGCGGTTGGCGTGCCGTCTTGCGCGACGAGTCCGTTGTCAAGCAATACGACGCGATCGGCGATCGCCATCGCCTCAACTTGGTCGTGCGTGACATGGATCGCCGACAATCCCAAAGTGACGATCAACGTGCGCAGCCAGGCGCGCGCTTCCTCGCGCAGCTTGGCGTCGAGATTTGACAGCGGTTCGTCGAGGAGAATTACCGGCGGCTCGTAAACGAGTGCGCGTGCTATGGCGACGCGTTGCTGCTGTCCGCCCGAAAGCTGATGCGGATAACGTGCCGCAAGATGCCCGAGGCCGATCTGTGACAGCGTCTTCTCAACGCGATTCTTGGTTTCTTCGGTCGAAACGTTGCGCAGCTTGAGGCCGTAGGCGACATTGTCGAACACCGTTCGGTGCGGCCACAAGGCGTAGGATTGGAACACCAGACCGAGGCCGCGTTTCTCCGCGGGCAAATCGATGCCGCGCGCTGTATCGAAGAATACGGTATCGCCGATCACGATCGAACCCTGGTGCGGCGTCTCCAGCCCGGCGATGGCACGCAGTAACGTGGTCTTGCCGCTGCCCGATGGGCCAAGCAAAGCAACGACTTGGCCTGCCGGCACTGAAAGCGAAACACCCTTGAGGATTTCGTTGTCGCCCAGGCGGAGGGCGACGTCCTTGACGATGAGCTCAGCCATGCAGGCGTACTCCAAGGCGGACCGCGACGGCGAGGCCGACGCCGATCATGACCACATTAACGACTGACAGGGCCGACACCAGATCGACTGCGCCGGTGCCCCAGAGCGAGACCAGAAGCGACCCAATCACCTCCGTGCCGGGGCCAAGAAGGTAGATGCCGGTCGAGTATTCGCGCACAAAAATCAAAAACACCAGCAGCCAGCTCGCCAGCATGCCGTATTTGATCAGCGGCACGGTAACATCGCGCTTGACGCGCAGATCGCTTGCGCCGGCTGTGCGCGCGGCTTCCTCGAGCTCCGGCGCGACCTGCAGCAATGTGCCGGAGACAAGCCGCATGCCGTAAGCAAGCCAGACAATGGAATAGGCAAGCCAGATCGAGGCCATCGTCGATTTGAGCGGCGACAAGAAAGGCACGAACAGGAAGACCCACAACAGCGCAAGGCCGGCAACAAGGCCCGGCATGGCGCGCGGCACCATCACCAGGTAGTCGACAAGCCGCGTCCAACCTGAGTTCCAGCGGTGTACCGCAAGCGCAATCGCCGTGTAACAGCCAACGGCTGCGGCCCCGCCGATGACACCGATGCCGAGCGTGTTGAAGATTCCACGCACCACGTTCGGATAATCGGTGAGTTCGCGATAATGATCGAGCGTCAGCACGTCGCGCAGCTTCACGCCTTCGCCCCACGTCACCACGAATGAACGCAGCGTGATGCCGGAAATCGGTACAACCACCGTCACAAAGAGCCAGAGAATGATTCCGGCAAAAGCGACCCAGCGCCAGCCGTGCAAAGGGAGCGGCTGCGTCTTCAGGCCCTTGCCGCGTACGGAGACGTAGCGCTGGGCCTGGCGCAAAAGGAGACGCTGCATGAACACAAGCGGTGCGGTGATCGCGATGATCGCAACCACGACCACAGCCATCAGCTGATATGACGGCACACCGAGCTTGTTCGTGAGCTTGAACAGATAGGTCGACAGCACCAACAGGTCCTGCGGATCGCCCAGCACAAGCGGCAGGCCGAACAATTCGAAGCCGAGGAAGAACACCAGCACGCCGGCAAACAGGATTGCCGGCAGGATCATTGGCAGGCTGACATTCACGGCGACACGGAAAGGATTTGCGCCGGACACGCGAGCGGCTTCTTCAAGGTCGGTGCTCAGGCCGCGAAGTGCGGCCGCGCTGTAGAGATAGACATGCGGAACGTGCGTAAGGCCGGCGATTATGATCAACGCCAGCAGCGAGTAGAGATTCCACGGCACGAAGCCGAGAACGTCCTTCGCCAATGTCGAGAATATCCCGACCGGACCAATCGCCACGACGTAACCGAACGCAATCACCACGGCCGACACGAAGATTGGAATCAGGATCAATGGTTCGAGATATTGCCGCCCGGGAACATCGGTGCGGACCATCAGGAAAGCGAGCAGGGCCCCGAGGGGAACGGCGATCGCAGCCATGCCGCCCGCGATCGCGATCGTAGTCCAGAAAGCTTGCCAGAAGTCCGGGTCGGCCAAGACGAACGTATAAGCGAGCAAGCCGACTTTTGCCGAAGGATCGAAAAACGGTGCAGTGAGGAAGCTCTGGTAGATCACGAGCGAGAGCGGCGCCACCACGACCAGCGTGGTGACGCCGAGCACGAGCAACCGATACACGACAACGGGCATGGCTGCCCTTGGTCCGGCGCGCCCCAAAGGCGCTCTGTAGCTACTGTCCCTTTTTCGCCTGCTGCCATTTCGACAGGAAAGCAAGCCGCTTCGCCTGGTCGAGATTTTCCAGCAAAGTTTGATCGATCGGAACGGGCCGCGCCTTGTCGCCAATCAGCTGCGTTACGCCCTTGATCGTCGCTTCCCCATCAACGTCGGAACGAAGCGAATAGAGATCGGCCTTGTTGGCGATAATATCCTGGCCTCGCTTCGACAGGATGTAGTCGAGGAAGAGCTTGCCGGCGTTCGGATTTTTGGCGTGCTTGGAAACGAAGGCGACGCGTGAGGTCACCATTGTGTAGTCCTTCGGCAGAATGATGCCGAGGTTCGGGTCCTTCTTGGAGCGGCCGAGCGCGTAGGAACCGAAGATTCCATAGGCAATCAGGTGTTCGCCCGACGTGACGCGCTCCATCATGGCGCCGGCGCTGGTGTAGAGCTTGGCTTGCGCCTTGCCCATCGCCTTGAAGAGATCCCAGGCCTGCGGGAAATCCTTGATGTCCGCGTTGCAAAACAGATAGCCGACGCCGGACCGCTCGGGATCGTAGGCTGTGACTTTTCCCTTGTAGAAATCCGTCTTGGCGATGAGCAGCTTCAAAAGATCGGTGTGGTCCTTCGGCACGTCTCCTTCGGGAACGAGGCGCTTATTGTAGACGAAGGTGATCGGCTCATAGGTCGTGCCATAGGCTGAATCCTTCCACACGGCCCATTTCGGAAGCGCCTTGATCTCTGGCGACGCGTAGGCGGTGGCGTGGCCGTCAGCGACGAGCTTTACCTGCAGGTCCATCGCCGATGACCAAATGAGGTCCGCGGTGCCGTTGTTGGCCGCAGCCTCGGCGATGAAGCGGTTGTAGAGTTCGGTAGAATTGAGGTCGGAGTATTCGACTTTGATGCCGGGGTAGAGCGTCTCGAAGTCCTTGATCAGCGGATTGGCGGCGACGGCGTCCGTGGTCGAGTAGATAACCACTTTGCCTTCCTTCTTAGCCGCATCGACGATCTTGGCGTAGTCCGCCGGATAGCCCTGCGGCGCCTGCGCATGCGCAGGGCCGCCAAGGGCAAAGAGGGTTGCGATGAAAACGGCGGATATGACGTGACGCATGGCAGCTCCCTGAAGTTTTTTCGGCGCCTGCCCCCGCGGCGACCGTTCGGGAACGATGCTACTCCCTGGGCCTAGAAAAGCGAAAGCCTCCGCCAAAGGTGGCGGAGGCTTCTAGCGCTATTCGACGCCGTCAGTGTGCCAGCGGATCGGGCCGAACCTGAATGTGTACGGCGCGCGGGCTTGATCCCTTGCCGCCTTCCATCAGCCAGGGCGTGCGGTCACCATTGGTGCTCCATAGACCTCGGCCTTTCCAGCCGGCATTCGGATCATCGATGCGCCCGTCGAGGCCCTTGGCGTAGAAGCCCATGGGGTAGGGAATACGCAACATGACCATCTTGCCGTTCTTCAGGGCGACGAAGCCGTCGTTGAGATTGGCGGTCGAGATCGGAATGTTCTCGCCAAGGCCCACCGTGTTGTGCTGGTCGACCCAGGTGTAGTAGCTCGCTTCGACGCTTCGATCTTCAAAGCCTTCAAAGCCCGGGCCGGGATACTTGTAGAACTTCCACCCTTCCGGGCAGTGATTGCCGGTCGCCTGCGGACCGTTGAGCGGCCCTTTGCAGAGGCTGCGGTCAAAGCTTGCAAGATGTCCGCTCGATTCCGAGCCCCAGGCAACGCCATTCGCATCGATATCACCGCCGCGGATGCCGACGCCCGGCTTCGGCATGGCGAAGAACTCCGACAACTGCGTCTTCGGATCGAAACGCAGGAACCCGGGCTGGCCGCCGAACACGCCGACCGTGTACCAGATCGAGCCATCTTTCGGATTTGGCATGACCGCGTAAGGCCCCGAGCCACCTGTGATGCGCACGTCCTTTCCAGCGTCGGACGGCTGACCCGGGTCGGTGTATTCGTCGCGCTTGCCGTTGCCATTGGTGTCGAGGACGAACGGCGTCCAGCCGGTCGCCTTCTGCGCGTCGTGTGTTTCATCCCACACTTTCGTGTTGATCCAGCCGGCGACAGGACCGGTGCCGGACAGCCACAGCGTATTGTCGGTGTCGTAACCGAATTGAGGATGATGCGTACCGAAACAGGTGTCGATGAAGTCATATTTCATCGTCTTTGGATCGAGCATTGCGACCTGGCGCGGGCTTTTTTCTATCGGAAAAACCTTGGCGTACGGATTATCCGAGCCCTTCTTGCACCAGGCCGGGTTGTCCATGCCCCGCACCGTGGCCGCAATCCAGATGCGGCCCTGTTTGTCGAACATTGCGTTGTGGTTATTGGCGCGCGTATCCCACAACACTTCGTCACCCCAGTACGGTGATTCCGCCGTCGGTTTCACCGTGCCGGCGTGCCCCGGCCCAAGCGACACGGGCATTTCCGGATCGCGCACCGGCATCTTGAAGAACGAGACCTTGTTCGTCTTCGGGTCGAGGATCGGCATATTGTCGGTTGAATACTCCGGCGAGCCAAACAAGGGACCATAGGCATTCACGGTCGGGTAACGTCGGTCAGATGAGATCAGGTCGTGCAGATATTTGTCCGGCTTCGACCACTCCCACGACGTGACAACAACATTACGTTCCTCGCCCTCCGGACGCGGCGGCTTGCTTTTCGGCAATTCGCCTTTCGCGACGCGGTCCGTCCAATCGCCGAAATATTTGTAAGGTACGCCGCCGAACTGGCCGGCGATCCTGTTTGTCATCATCTCACCGGCCTGGCCGGAGAGGATGCGGCGCTGCCATGCTTCCGCGCCCGACTCGAACTTGCCCAACGCGGCGGGAATCGTGCGGGTCGACTCCTGGCCAAGCTGATGGCAGCCGACGCAATCGACATTGTTCATCTGCCGCAGCCAATTGTCCTGCGTGATATTCTTCGGAATGTCGGTCGCGCCGCCAAAATCCTTTGCCGGAGGAATTTTCATCATCGCGTACCAGTACGCGGCCGGATAATAGTGGGCCGCCGCAGCGTCGTTCGGTGCCACAATCGCCGTGTGATTAAGGGTTACTCCCGGCTTGGCGCGCATCTTTGGAGAATCGACCAGGCCATAGCCGCGTACCCACACGCTGTAATTTGCGATCGGAAGATCGGGGATGAGATAGCGTCCCTGGTCGTCGGTCACGACGATGCGGGCAAATTTGGTCGGAAGATCTGTCGTCTCGGCGATTACCCAGACGCCCGCCTCGGGGCCTTTCGGGCTGGTCACGACGCCGCCAATTTCGTTGGCCCGGATATCGACCTGCTGCGCGCGCAGGCTCGTAACAAGGCAGATTGTGAGGATCGAAAGACAAATTGTTGTCAGCAGGCGCCGAAGCGCTTCAGCCAAGCAAGACATTGGGTCGCCTCCCGAGCATCAAGGCGACAGCCCGCACAAAAGGCCGGCTGGCCGCCGGTTGTTGTTGACCCAAGCCTAACAGAGGTACTGGGCTTCTTCCCAAAAATTTTTGACCCAGGAATTTTTCAACCGGCGAAACCACCATCGTCTAGGAAGGCCTGCTCTTCGGGCGTGGTGGTACGGCCGAGGACGGCATTGCGGTGGGGAAACCGTCCAAAGCGCCGGATGATGT
>Ga0126377_10000803_pt1 | contig 19750 bp, 17 predicted proteins | sample PanSoiMetPlot_22_FD_92647 | JGI IMG/M metagenome (GOLD analysis project Ga0126377, IMG submission 92647) | Tropical forest soil microbial communities from Panama - MetaG Plot_22 | ecosystem: Environmental > Terrestrial > Soil > Tropical forest > Bulk soil | place: Panama | collected 2016-02-17 | reverse complement strand
GGAGAGATTTCGATTCAGTCCCATACGCAGTGGGATATTGTCGACATTGACCATCCGCTGGAAGACCGGTTTGGTCGCTGCATCCGATAGAGTTGGCAGCGGCAAGCCCTCCGTTTCGACCCGCTCAACCAGGGCCCTGTAGGAGGTTCCGTCCCACGCATCATCGACGGGGGGATAGCGTTCGGGTACGGGGGGATTGCGTTCGCTTTGAGCGTTGGCAGATTGGACTACCAGCCCGCTCCATAAGAGCAGCCAAATCGATGACTTCAATATTTTGAACAGGCGTCCCATGAAACTCCCCCTCTACGCGGACCCGTCCGACGCTGGCTGGACGACACCATAGTCTGATCTATGTGGCGGCAGTCTGATCTACGCGGCGGTCATTCGCTGAGCGGGTGTGCATCTACCTTTCCGTGGTAAAATATGTGGCGGCTAGTATCAGGCAGTGGGGTTCGATAGCCTCATCATCGAACAGCAACATCGGGGCGTGCCGGATTTCGCTGAGCGGCCAGCTAACATCGGCAACGACTGGCCTTCAACCAGGGAGGTGATCATGATTGGGCGTCGCGAATTCGTGTTCGGCGCAACTGCTGCCGGCGTGCTGACGCAACCACGCTTTGGCTTCGCCAAAGCATCGCAGCCGTCGACCGCCGTCAGTTTCGAGGTGCCGGCAGGCGCGTGCGATTGCCACACGCATATCCATGGCGATCCGGCCAAGTTTCCCTGGTTTGCAGGGCGCACGTATACGCCTGAGATGGCGCTACCGGAAGAAATGACCGGGTTGCACAAAGCGCTCAAAATCCAGCGCGTGGTGATCGTGACGCCAAGCGTGTACGGCGCCGACAATTCAGCGACGATCTATGGCATGGAGGCGCGCGGCAAGGACGCACGCGGCGTGGCGGTCATCGACGACAAGACCACCGACACCGAATTGGATCGGCTTGGCTCGCTTGGCTTCAAGGGCGTACGCCTCAATCTCTCGACCGCCGGCATCAACGATCCCAAAGTTGCGACCGAGCGCTTCCTCGCCGCTGCTGCACGCGTGAAGAGCCGCAACTGGCATATTCAGCTCAATACGACACTGCCCGTGATCGCCGCGATGAAAGAAGCGTTCGCCGCCTCGCCAGTGACGCTGGTTTTCGATCACTACGGCAATGCGAAGGAGGAGCTCGGGGTGGGACAGCCCGGTTTCTCCGATCTGGTAGACCTCGTGAAATCCGGCAAAGCGTATGTCAAGATTTCGGTCACCGCGGGCCCGCGCGAGAACTACAGCTATTTCACGCCGCTCGCCCAGATGCTGATCAGTGCCAATGTCGACCGCATCCTGTGGGGCACCAACTGGCCACATCCGAATTCGGTGGGCGGCAGTACTTCAAAGGTGACACCGCTGTGGCAGGTCGACGACGGGCTGGTGCTCAATCTCCTGCCCGCCTGGGCGCCTGACGCTGCCGTACGTAAGAAAATTCTGGTCGACAACCCGGCCCGGCTGTACGAATTCTAGTTGCGTCGGGTTCAACATCCGCTTCGAAATTTCTAGGGCAGGGCCGCGCACGCCTGAACCTCTTTCTGACGGGGTCGAGGAGCGGACCCTCGATCTGGCCGGCGTCGCGCGGCATTGCCGGTCCGGCCCTGGTTGTTGCCTGCCCGCAGCCAAGCGGGCACAGTACCTCCCAAAGCACGGCAGCAAGCCGGGATCGGGAGGCACTATGAGGCTCGTAACCTTTCTCCGCGCCGGCGAGGAGCGTCTCGGGCTCCTGCATGGCGACGCGATCATCGATCCACTGCTCGCGTCGGGCGACCGCGCCTTGTTCGGCAGTGCGCTCGCATTCATCAGGTCTGGCGAGCGGGCGATCGCGGCGGCGCAGGCGATCCTGGTCAATGCGCCGAAGCAGGCCTTGCTTGCGGCCAAGGATGTGGTGCTGACCGCGCCGATGCGGCCGTCAACCATCCTCTGCAGCGGCAGCAACTACAAGGATCACAACGCGGAGAAAGCCAACACGCCGATCAGCGGCAAGGAGCCCGAGTTTTTCGTCAAGACGGCCGACTGCGTTGTCGGCCCCGACGAGCCGATCGTGTTCGATCCGCTGCTCTCGAAAAAGTTCGACTGCGAGGTCGAGCTCGCGATCGTGATCGGCAAGCCCGGACGCCATATCCCGGTGGAGCGCGCGCTCGATCATGTTTTCGGCTACACGATCGTGAACGACGTCACTGCGCGCGACCGCCAGGTGCGGCGGACGCCCGAGGGGATGACCTGGTACGAGCTCGGCAGCGGCAAGGCGTTCGACTCCAGCGCCCCGCTTGGTCCGTGCATCGTGACCGCCGACGACATCGGGGATCCGCAAAAGCTCGTGGTGCGATCGCGGGTCAACGGCGAGCTTCGGCAATCGAGCAGCACGGCGAACATGATCTGGACCTGCGCCGAGCTGATCCATTTCTTCTCGCGCAATTTCACGCTGAAGCCCGGCATGGTCATCATCACCGGCACGCCGGCGGGGACGGCCTGGTCGGCCGATCGCGAGCTGGGCGGCAAGGGCGTGACCCAGCCGGGGCTGGTGCCGGCGACCCGCTATTGCCTGCCGGGCGACGTGGTCGAATGCGAGATCGAAAAGATCGGCGTGCTGCGCAACACGGTCGCTGCAAGTGAGGCCGGTTCCGCACAAGTCGCCGCCGAATAAGGACATGCGCAAAACTAAAAGAGGAATACGGCCAAGGAGAATGCCGATGCATTGCCGCACACTCCTCGTCGGCGCGATCGTGGCGCCGCTTGTCTGCGTCTTCGTCCCTTGCGCCGCGCCGGCGCAGGTTTGGCCCTCGCGCAACATCACGATGATCATTCCATTCCCGCCGGGCGGCCAGGCAGACTTGGCCGCGCGGCCGGTGGCGGCGGCGATGGAGAAAATCCTCGGGCGCTCGGTCGTGGTCGACAATCGGCAAGGTGCCGGCGGCGCGATCGGCAATGCAGCGGCGGCGCGGGCGGAGCCCGACGGCCATACGCTGCTGATGACGCTCTCCTCGGTCGTGGTGCTGCCGGAGGCGGACCGTCTGTTCGACCGCAGGCCACTGTACGAGCTTGATCAGCTCGTTCCGATCGCGCGGGTCCTGGCCGATCCGGGCGTGCTGCCGGTGCTGAGCACCTCGCCCTACAATACGTTGGCGGATCTGGTGGCCGACGCCAAGAAGCGGCCGGGACAGATCACGTTCAGCTCGTCCGGCAACTACGGCGCCGCCCACGTTCCCTACGAAATGTTTCAGCAAGCCGCCGGCATCAAGCTGATGCACGTGCCCTACCGCGGCGGGGGGCCCGCGCTTGCTGCGTTCCTCGGCGGTCAGGTCGACATCACCGGGCAGGCGCCCGGGCCGGTGAAGCCGCATGTGGACGACGGGCGCGTGCGCCTTCTCGCCAGCTGGGGCGGCAAGCGGACTGCGGAGCTCGCCAATGTCCCAACCTTCATCGAGCTCGGCTATCCGGGCGTGGAATACTACATCTGGGCCGGCTTGTTCGTCCCCAAGGGCACGCCGGCGCCGGTCATCGCGCGGCTGCGCGATGCCATGCGCGAGATCATGCAGGACCGCCAGGTGACATCAGTATTCGAGAAAGCGGGCAGCCCGCCCGCCTATCTCGATCAGCCGGACTTCATTCGTTTCATCGAGGCCGATGCCGCGCGCCTCGTTCCGGCAGTCAAAAAGATCGGCAGGTTGGAATAGGGGACTCATGAAAATCGGACTATTCGATCACGTCGAGCACGGCGAGCGCCCGCTCACGACGCTCTTTGATGAACGCTTGAACTTCGTTCAGGCGGCGGATGAGGCAGGCTTCTACTGCCTGCACGTGGCGGAGCATCACGCCACGCCGCTCAACATGGTGCCGGTGCCCGGCGTCTATCTAGGCGCGGTGGCGCGCGCCACCAAACGAATGCGGTTGGGACCGCTGGTCTATCTGCTGCCGCTCTACTCGCCGCTGCGGTTGATCGAGGAAATCTGCATGCTCGATCACCTGAGCTACGGACGCATGGAGATCGGCGTCGGGCGCGGGGTATCTCCTTTCGAACTTAAATATCACAAGATCGAGCACGAGGATTCGCGCGAGATATTCATCGACGCCTTCAATTGCGTCAGCGCCGGCTTGAAGACCGACAAGCTCAGCTATGCCGGCAAGCACTACCAGTTCGAGAACGTGCCGATCGCGTTGCGGCCGCTGCAGCAGCCGCATCCGGCGTTCTGGTACGGCTCCTCCAACACCACCGGCTCGACCTGGGCGGGCGAGCACGGCATGCACTTCGTCACGCTCGGGCCGATGGCGACCGCGAAGGCCAATATCGACGCCTTCAAGGAGGCGCTGGGCAAGCGCGGCGGCGCGGCGCAGCCCAAGGCCGAGTTCCCCGGCGGCACCGCGATCGGCGTGCAGCGCCATATCTTCGTGGCCGACACCGACGCGGAGGCGAAGCGCTTCGCCAAGCCGGCCATGGACGCCCACCTCGCCAACCTCAACTGGCTGCGCAACATGCACGGGGTCACCGGCCTGACGTCGCGGCTCAATGTGCCGCGCGGCGCCGACTACGAGGCCTGCGTGGCCGACGGCACGGTGATCTCCGGCACGCCCGAGAAGGTGCTGGCCGAGATCGAGCGGCAGGTGCGGGAGCTCGGCGTCAACTACCTCCTCACCTACCTGTTCCTGGGAACCATGACGCTCAACGAGGCGCTGCGCTCGCTGCAGCTGTTCTCGACCGAGGTCATGCCCAAGCTGGCGCAGCTCTGACCGGCGTTTCCCGCAGCACGGCCGGCGGCACGCCGCTGGCCCTTTGCGGCGGATTGTGCGAGATTCTCGCCACAAGGGCGTTCACGCCCGTCTTCGTGCCCACAAGGGCGTTCAGGCCCGTCTTTACGGACTAAATCGATCTTAGAGGTCACCAAGCCATGGCACCCAGCAGAGTCACCGGCGTGCGCAGCATCGAGCTCGGCGTGCGCGATCTTCACCAATCGGCGGACTTCTACAGCAAGGTCTGGGCGCTGGAGGAGGTGTCGTCCGAGGGCGACACGATGCATTTCCGGGCGACCGGCGGCGAGCACCACGTGCTCACCATCCGCGAGCGGCCGAAGCCCGCGCTGCTCGGCGTGCACTTCTCCGCCGTCGACCGGGCGGCGGTGGACCAGCTCTGCGCCAAGGCCAAGGGCTACGGCGTCGAGGTGGGGGGTGAACCGGCGCCGTTGTCCGGCGCCGCCGGCGGCGGCTACGGCTTCCGCTTCAAGACCCCCGACGGTCTGCCCATGAGCATATCGTCGGACGGTCTGCAGCATCCCAATGTAGTGCTCGACCGCTCGCGGCCGACCAAGATCAGCCACGTCGTGCTCAACAGCGCGCGCACCGACGATCAGCTGCCGTTCTTCGTCGACGTGCTCGGCTTCAAGCTCTCTGACACCACGCACATGATGGAGTTTCTGCGCTGCAGCGCCGACCATCACAGCATCGCGATCTTCCGCAACAACGGCCCCTCGCTCAATCACGTCGCCTATGAGCTGCCGAACATCGACGGGCTGATGCGAGGTGCCGGCCGCCTCAGGCAGAATGGCTACGACATCGAATGGGGCGTCGGCCGTCACGGTCCCGGCAGCAACGTGTTCTCCTATTTCGTCGAGCCGAACGGCTTCGTGGCGGAATACACCACCGAGCTCGACCAGCTCGACGACGCCACCCACGTCCCGCAGGGACCCGACTACTGGGACAAGGTGGTTCCCGGCCCGGACCGCTGGGGCACCGCGGGGGCGCCGTCGAACCGGATGCGCGCCGCCATGTCGGGCGCGCTTTACTTGGGCGACGAGCGCTGCGAGGACGTGATCGGGCGCAAGCTCGGTTGACCCTTTGGCCGCAGACGACATACCGTTCGACAAGAGCTTCGACCTCGCCCCCGACACGGTGGAGGAGGTCGCGCCCGGCGTGCGGCGCGTGCTCGCCAACAATCCCGGCCCATTCACGTTCAAGGGCACGGTCTCCTACATCATCGGCCGCGGCCAGGTCGCGATCGTCGATCCCGGCCCGCTCGACGAGGCGCATATCGCGGCGTTGCTTGCGGCCGTGCGCAACGAGACCGTCACCCACATTTTCGTGACCCACACCCATCGCGATCATTCCCCGGCGGTGCCGGCGATCAAGGCGGCGACTGGCGCGCTGGTGCTGGCCGAAGGACCGCACCGCGCCGCGCGGCCGCTCAACGTCGGCGAGGCGCCGCGGCTCGACGCCAGCAACGACACCGACTTCCGGCCCGACCGCGCGCTCGCCGACGGTGAGGTCGTCACCGGCAAGGGCTTCACCATCGAGGCGGTGACCACGCCCGGCCACACCGCCAACCATATGGCGTTCGCGCTCAGGCAGGGAAACCTGCTGTTCTCCGGCGACCATGTGATGGCCTGGTCGACCCCGGTGGTGGCGCCGCCTGACGGTGCCATGAGCGACTACATGGCCTCGCTGGAGAAGCTCGCCAAGCGCTCGGAGACGACCTATCTGCCGGGCCACGGCGGCGCCGTGCGCGACGCGCCGGCCTTCGTGCAGCATTACATCAGGCACCGGCAGGGTCGCGAGGCCTCGATCCTGCACCGGCTGGGGAAGGGCGAGGCCGACATCCCCACCATCGTGCGCGCGATCTACATCGGGCTCGATCCCCGGCTCATCAAGGCGGCGGGGCTTTCGGTGCTCGCCCATCTCGAGGATCTGACCACGCGCGGCCTGGTTGCGACCGACGGCCAGCCCTCGATCGAGGGCCGCTACCGCGTGGCGACCGTCTGACGTTGAACAACCGCGCCAGGCTTGTCTGCAGTGCCCTCCACGATGACGAGATAACGTCGCTCGGCATTGACATCGCTCTGTACGATCTGGCGGATCGGTCCCGTCCCATTGACGATGGCAGCGCCCGCCGGGTTCGTCATGAAGGCCACGATCGGTTCAAGCGCGCCACCGCCATCAGAACGGGCCGAGAGCGCCAGGAGATACTGTTTTTTCGGCTGGAGCCCGGTGACGGAAGCCTGCAGAATCTGAATGAGACCCTGGTCGAATAACGAGACGCTGGTTGGCGTCTGACCTTGTCCGTCAGCCGATGTTGGGCTCAACGTCAAATGGGCGGCCTCCCCGGCGAGACCGAGCGGCTGCAAATTGCTCTTGCCATCACCCTCTGGCACGGCGTTGGGCACGTAGTTGACGGCCTGGGCTGCCTGGCCGATCGGAATGGTGGCGATGACCTTGTTGGACAATGTGTCGATCGCCGCGAGCTGATCGGCATTCTCCAGCCCGACATAAACGCGACTGCCGTCTCCGGAAGGCCAGATGCCGTGCGGCAGCCTGTCTACCGGTATGGTCGCGACCTGCTCGAAGGTATCGGTCCGGAACACCTTTACCTGATTGAGCCCGCCGATCGTGATGTAGGCGAACGTCCCCCTGGCATTGGTTGCGAAGTTGACGTGATTGGTGATCGGGCCGGTCTCGAACGTCTTGATGAGCTGGAAGGGCGGCTGAGCGTTGAAGACCTGGGTCTTGCCGATGTCCTTCAGGGTAAACCAGACCTGCTTGCCATCCGGTGTCGCCGCAATGTTCGGGCAGAACGGACTCTCCTGCTTGACGTGCCCGACGATCTGATGATCGGCGACGGTGACGACGACCGTCTCGGGCACGAAGGACGAGCAGACATAGCCGTATTTGCCGTCAGGCGAGAAAATCTGCATGCCGGGGCCGTTCGGCACCTTGATGCGTGTCTTTTCTTCGTAGGTTACGCCATCAAGCACGGCGACATGGTCCTCGCCGCGCACCGTCACCCAGACCTCACGGCCATCTGGGGTAAAAAAAGCCTCATGTGGCGAACGGCCGACATAGGTCGTGTGCTTGACCGCATTGGTCGCCGTGTCAATGAAGGTGACGGAGTTCGATCCGATCGACACCACGGCGATCGTTTTCTTGTCGGGCGAGAAACCCATGCCGTGGACCAGCAGTTGGCCGCGATAGAGCGGGCTGAAATTGCCGGGCTGCGGATCGCCGAGACGGATGACACCGAGCAGTGTGTTGGTCGCGGGGTCGGTTACCGAAACCGTGTTGGAGAACTGCTCGGCGGCGTAGACACGGTCACGGCCGCTCAATGGAATGTCGGCGGCCGATGCGGCGAACGGGGCTTGCCCGCCCCAGGCCGGGAGCGAGCAGGTGAGAAACGTGCTTGCGAGCAGACTTGTCAGGAAGCGGCTGTTCATTGGATGGACTCCTACTTATCGGGTTGAGAGGGGAGCATCGGCACTGTCTCACGCCCGTGACCGTGCACAGCGCGAGGCGTGTTCGCTGACGGCGTCGGACCGGAGGGGGCGACCTGAGTGGGGGCAGGCGCCGAAGGTGGCAGCGGCTGCCCTAACGCCAAACGCATGGCTGCGATCTCCTGCTGTTGGGTGACTATGATTTCCTGGGCGATTCGACGCAGTTGTTCGTTTTTGCCGTAGCGCAGGACGGCAAGTGCCATCTCGATCGCGCCCTGGTGGTGGGGGATCATCATGGCGGCAAAATCGGCATCGACGTCGCCGGTCGGCTTGATGTCCATTCTCGCCATCATCTTGCTCATCGCCGCTGCATTCTCGGCGAGGAATGGCACCTCATCGGTAGAGCCACTGGCTGGTCCTGCGCTGGTGGCCGCGGAGTCTTGCGAGTGGGAATTCATGGTGCTGAAAGGAGCGATCAGCAGGATTGCCGCCACCAAGATGCTCCCGGCACCACTACGATGATCCATGTGCGTCTCCATTCTCGGCGAGCTTGCCCCGGTAAGTAAGGTCAGTCGCACGACCCATCAATTGCCGCTGTTCAGGTGCGTGAGATAGTCGATAATCAAAGGCACGTCCGCGTCGGTGATCGGGGCCTTGTAGGCGTCACACATCTTTTCGCGACCCGCCGAAATAGGTAGTTTTTGGTATTTTTAGAGTGACCTCGCAATGCAAATGGCGGCACCAGGAACGCTGCATCGGAAACAAGGGAGGAAATCATGAACGATATGGCGCGGCTCGCAGCCGCCGTGGCATTGGGGTGGTCGGCAGTCATGACCACCAGCCCCGCGCGGGCGCAGGACTATCCGACCGCGCCGGTCCGCATCGTCAGCGGGTTCTCGCCCGGCTCCACCGCTGACATCTCCGCCCGCGTCGTCGGCGCCAAGATGGGGCAGATTCTCGGCCAGCAGTTCGTGGTCGAGAACCGCACCGGCGCGGCATCGAGCCTCGCGGCGGCGCAGGTCGCGCGCGCACCGAAGGACGGCTACATGCTGTACGTCGCCAACGTCGCCAACATGGTCAACGCGGCGATGAATCCCAACCTGAATTTCGACATCATGAAGGACTTCGCCCCGATCACGCTGATGACCTCGACTCCGACCGTGCTGGTGGTGAAGCCCGAGCTCGGCGTGAAGAGCGTCAAGGAGTTGATCGCGTTGGCGAAGGCCAAGCCCGATACGATCTCGTTCGGATCGTCGGGGGTCGCGAGCTCCACGCATCTCGCGCTCGAGCTGCTTAAGTCCCTCGCGCAGGTGAAGATCACGCATGTTCCCTATGCCGGCAGCCCGCAGGTCGTCACCGACCTGCTCGCCGGCCGCATCGACGGCTACTTCGCTCCGGCGTCGTCGGCGATGGAGCATGTGCGCGTGGGCAAGCTCGTCGCGCTCGCAGTCACCGATCCCCAACGCAGCGCGTTCATGCCCGATCTTCCCACCATGATCGAAGCCGGCGTTCCGGACTTCGAATCGGTGTTGTGGTTCGGACTGGTGGCGCCCGCCGACACCCCGCAGCCGATCATCGACAAGCTTTCCCGTGCCGCCAACGAGGCGCTCAAGTCGGACGAGGTGGCGAAAGCGCTGCAGGCGCAGACTGTCGCGCGCATTGGCGGCACGCCGGAGGAGCTGCGCCGCTACATGGAGGCCGAGCATAAACGGTGGAGCGCCGTCGTCGAAAGCGCGGGCTTGCGGAAGTAGCAGGCGCGCGCCCGATCGCCCCATGTCGCCGCGGATCGCCGTCTTCACCAAGAACCGCACCAACCCGGCCTACGCTGCCGCCCGCCTCGGCGCCGATCGCACCGCGCAGCGGCTCGGCGCATCGACCGTCCACTACGTGCCGGAGCAACCGGACAATGTGGCGGAGCAGATCGCGCTGATCGCGCGCGCGATCGCGCAACGGCCGGACGCCGCGGTGTTCGTGCCGGTGCACGAGACGCAGGTGAACGACGCCATCCTCGGCTTCGAGGCCGCCGGCATTCCGCTGTTCAACTTCATCACGCCCACGACCGCCGGACGACGGGAGTGCTTCGTCGGCTCGGACGACCGCGCGCTGGCGCAGGCAATCACCCGCTATCTCGCCGGCAAGCTCGCCGGGCGCGGCGAGATCGTCATCGTCGAGGGGACCCCGGCCTCCGCGACCAGCCGGGAGCGGCTGGAAGGCTTTCACGCCGCGCTCGCCGACTATCCCGATATCGAGGTGCGGATGTCGTTGCGCGGCGAGTACCAGCGCGATGTCGCGCGCGACGCCTTTGCCGCGGCGGCCGACCGGCTGCAGGGCGTCGACGCGGTCTTGTGCGCCAACGACGTCATGGCGCTCGGCGTGCTGGATGCGCTGCCGGCATCGGGCCATCCGCTGCGGCCGCTGGTGGTCGGCGTCAACGCCATCCCGGAGGCGATCACGGCGATCGCGGCCGGGCGGATGCTGGCGACGGCGAATTTCGACGCCATGGCCATGAGCAGCATCGCGACCGAGGCGGCGGTGCGGCACCTCGCCGGCGAAATCGTTCCACGCGAGATCGTCATACCGGTGAAGGTGGTGGATGCCACCAATTGCGCGGCCTGGGACCTGCCGTTCGAGGCGCGCGCGTGCCCGAGCTGGCAGGAGCTGACCGGCCGGCCCTGACCGTATCGCTTACCTTTTCGACTGATCCTTCTTTGCCGGTGCCGATTTCTTCGCCGGCGTCGGCGCCGGACGCTCCGGCTTCTGCGTGCGGATGGCGTCCTCGATGTCGTTGATCAGGCTGCGCAGGCGTGCGGCATTGGCGCCGAAGTCGGACATTCCGTAGCGGGAGGAGGACCGCGCGTCGATGCGCGCGCCGTCGGGCTCCGCCCGGATGCGCACGACGACGTCGTCGCGGAAGCCCATGATCGGCGTGCGTGCGACCGCCTCGATGTGGCCTTCCCGGCGCCCGGCCTGCGGGGGGCGGGCATCGACCACGCGCCACCGGCGTTTGTTGATCACGGCGAGCACGGCGTCGTAGGCGTTCTGCGCGGCGGCGTTCGTCCCCAACGGCCCGATGTCGGGATAGGCGGCGCGCTGCTGCTCGGCGGCGTAGAGGCCGGCATAGGTGACCGGGTGGGCGTCGCGCGGCCGCAGCCGCGCCACCGCCTCGTAGCGCGGCGGATCGATCGGATCGGTCGTGATGTCGTAAATCCGCGGCAAGCGATAGGCCTTGGCGCCGAGATAGGCCGGATAGGCGAGTAGCGCCAAAGAGATCAACATCGCCTGCAGCGCGGCGCCAATGCCGGCGAGCCCCTCCATCCAGATCACGACGAAGGCGGCGAACGCGACCAGGAGCGCAACGACGGCAATGGCGAGCGCGCCCCCGAAGGTGGCGAGCGCAGGCTGGATTTCGAGCATGCCCGAGCGCACGATAATGATCGCCAACAAGGAGGCCACGAGAGCAAAAAGGGCGATGCGCCGCGACCAGATGGCGAGCCGCGAGGTCGGGTCGGATTGGATGTAGCGGCGTGCCACCATCGGCCGGTCTCACTTCTGCGAGCAGATGTTCTTGAGCGTGGCCCATTCCGCGGGCGTCAGCAGCGGCCTGGTCGGCGCCGGGCCGCCACCCGTAGCGCCGGCCGCCGCCTCGATGCGGGCCACGCGGTCGCGGGTGTCGGGATGGTCGGCGAGGATTTTCGGTCCGGGATGCGAGCTCCCCGCAATGCGCTGCAGGATGACGCCGAGCGCGCGCGGATCGCCGTCGATCTCTTTCATCAGCTCCACGCTTTCGGCATCGGCCGCGCTCTCGACATCGCGGCTGTAGCTCGTCTCCAGGATGGTCCTCGCGGCAAGCACGACGGCGCCGCCGCCGACGAAGTCGCCGAGCAGCATGCCGAACAGCAGTGACATGCCCGCCCCCTGCAATACGGCGCGCGTGCCGTCGCGGTTCGCGACATGGCCGACCTCATGGGCGATGACGCCGGCGAGCTCGTCGGGCGTCCTGGCATCGTCGATCAGCCCTTGGAAGACATAGATATACCCGCCCGGAAGCGCGATCGCATTGGACTCGGGCAGGCGTACGACCAGGGCTTTGAGGGGAATGGGCAAGGCGGCGGCAGTCTCGATCCGATCCATGAGCTTGTCGAACGCCGCCCGGCCCGGCTGTTCGGCGGCGGTATTCCCGCATTCGAAAGCGGCGCCGGCGTGGCGGGTGTCGAGGCTGGCCCGCACCTTCGGTTCGATCAGGGCGCCGAGCTTGCGCTCGACGGAATAGGGAATCAGGGGGGCAAGCTCGGTGGCGATCCGCGGCACGCCCCAGACCGCGACCATGAGCAGCGAGGCGGTGGCGGCGAGGCTCCAGGCGATCACCTGCGTGCGCAGGCGCCGCTCGCCGCGCCCGCTGCGGTCTATTGGCAGCGAGGCCTCGTCGATGGCGGCGGCGAGTTCTCGGTCGCGGACCTGGAGCCGCGCCAGCAGCCGGCTGCCAGCCTGGCCGAGCCGCAGCGGCTCGTCGGGCGCGGAGCGGGTTTCCAGGCGGTCGTAGCGCCACTCGGCGAGCGCGTTCCCGTCGGGGCCCAGAATGCGCAGCACGTCGCGCGCAAGCTCGACGGTGACGTCGCGCCGGGCGCTGGTCAGGCCGTCGAAGAAAGTGGCTGGTCCCGAGATCGTCATTCGCGTTCGAATCCCGCTGCCTTATACACCGCCTGCGCCCAAAGCGTCGGCCAGCCCTTCGCCCACCGCCGACGCCGCGTCGCCCGCGGCGCTGACGTGATCGAGCGCGGCGAGATTGCTGAGATCGAGGGATTCGGCGAGGCAGCGCCACAATCCGAGCCTGACGGTCGCCTGGTGGATGGTCGCGTAGCCCAGCGCGACGGCGACATAGGCGCCCAGGGCGGCGACCGTGGTGATGATCTCATCGCTCTCCGTATCAAACTCGCCCGTGAGCTTGTCGAGGCCGAACCAGCCCACGCCGATCGCCACACCGGCAACGAGCGTGAACAGGAATGCATACCAGAGAAACCGGCCATAGACGCCGTAGACTTGCGTGGTTCGCAGACGCGATTTCACCGCGATGTCGCCGAAGCGCAGCCCGCCCGCCCACCAGCGCAATACCATGGCCTGGAAAATGGGATAGAGCACGGCGAACGACAGCAGCAGCCAGACGGCGGTCAATCCCGCGTAGACCACCGCCCGGTCGAGCCCGCTGGCATCGACCCAGTTGGACAGGTCGTCGCCGCCCGCGATGGCCGCCAAGGCGCTCCAGTCCACGCCTTTCACCCCCAGGACGATGGCGGCGGCGAATGGCACGACCGCGATCAGCCAGAGCGGAAGCACCCCCGCGAACAGTCTGATGCCGGAGCCCTCGAAGCGGCCCGGCAGGTTGCCGTAGAAGGTGTTGCGCATCTTGAAGCGCTCGAGGCGCGCCTGCGCGAACGGGTAGGCGAGGCCGGCGGTCAGCGTGATCAGGAGCCACCAGAAGATGGCGCAGACCGCGTAGCGCCAGGCCGAGCCGGTCTGATGAAAGCGCAGGCCGCGATAGACCGTGCGGCTCAGGCGATAGCGCCGCGCCCGATAGACGGCGTATTGGCCGAGCGCACCCAGCAGCACGAAGCTCAGCATGACCGCCGCGATCTCGCCGAATTCACCGAGACCGAGCGTGACGACGAACAGCGCGGCATTGAGCGGCAGCAGTAGCACGATCGCGATCAGGAAGCCGAGCAGGAGCTCGCGCGCGGTCCCGATATATTCGAAGCTTTCGCCGGCGAGTTCGGTGCTCGACCAGAGATGGCGGCGGATGTCGGTGGTGAGCCAGAACCGGTAAAGGCCAAGCGTGAACGTCAGCCAGATGGCGCCGTGCACGAGCAGCCGCCAGAAGGCCCGGGAGCGGTCGCGAAAGCGCACCGGCGCGCCCGCGGACGCAACAATGCCGGTGGCCGCCGCGGATACGGTCGCGTCGAACGTGGTCATTCGGGGCACTATCTAGCGCATGTTCCGGAAACGTGGGAACCGGTTTCCGAATGAAACATGCGCAGCGTCCAGCGCATGTGCCGGAACCGGTCACCGCCGCGAGGCTAGCGCGCGGCGGCGGCGCTCGTCGGCAGCACGAAGTCCTTGAAGCGTTCGCGCAGCGCCGTCTTCTGGATCTTGCCCGTGGCGGTGTGCGGGATCTCGTCGATGAAGACGACCTCGTCGGGCATCCACCAGTTGGCGATCTTGCCGCGCATGAATTGCAGGATGTCGTCCCGGCTGGCCGACTGGTCCTTCTTGAGCACCACGACCAGCAACGGCCGCTCGTCCCACTTCGGATGCTTCACGCCGATGACGGCGGCTTCCGCCACCTTGGGATGTCCGACGGCGAGGTTCTCGAGATCGATCGAGGAAATCCACTCGCCACCCGACTTGATCACGTCCTTGGCGCGGTCGGTGATCTGCATGTAGCCGTAGCGGTCGATGGTCGATACGTCGCCGGTGTCGAAGAAGCTCTCGTCGTCGAGGATGTCGCCATCCTCCTTGTAATAGGCCCTGGCAACCGCGGGACCGCGCACCTTGAGGCGGCCGAAGACCTTGCCGTCGTGCGGCAGCTCGCGGTCGGCGTCGTCGACGATCTTCATCTCGACCCCGAATGGCGGATGCCCCTGCTTGGCCTGGACGTCGAGCCGCTCCTCGCCGGTGAGCTCCGCGTATTCCGGCTTCATCGAGCCGAGCGAGCCGAGCGGACTCATCTCGGTCATGCCCCAGGCGTGGCACACCTGCACGCCGTAGACGTCCTGGAACGTCTGGGTCATGGCGCGCGGACAGGCGGAGCCGCCGATGATCACCTTCCGCAGGTGCGGCAGCTTGGCGTCGTTGGCCTCGAGATACTGCAGCAGCATCAGCCACACCGTCGGCACCGCGGCGGTCAGGCTCACGCGGTAGCGGTCGAGCAGCTCGTAGACGGAGGCGCCGTCGAGCTTGCCGCCCGGCATCACCATGGTCGCGCCCTGCATCGGCGAGGTGAGCGCGAGCCCCCAGCAATTGGCGTGGAACATCGGCACCACCGGCAGCACGACGTCGCACGAGGAGAGACCCATCGCGTCGGGCGCGCTGGCGATCATCGAGTGCAGCACGTTCGAGCGATGCGAATAGACGACGCCTTTGGGATGGCCGGTCGTGCCCGAGGTGTAGCACATGCCGGCGGCGGTATTCTCGTCGAACGAGCGCCAGGCGAAATCGCCGTCGACCTCGCCGATCCATTGCTCGTAGGGCACCGCGTTGCGCAGCGAGGTTTTCGGCATGTTGGCGGCGTCGGTAAGCACGACATAGCGTTCGACGGACGGCAGCTTGTCCGCGAGCTTTTCCAGAAGCGGCACGAATGTGAGGTCGACCATAACCAGCCGGTCCGCGGCGTGGTTGACGATCCAGACGATCTGGTCCGGGAACAGGCGCGGATTGACGGTATGGTAGATGGCGCCGATGCCCATGATGCCGTACCAGGCCTCGAGGTGGCGCCAGGTGTTCCAGGCCACCGTCGCCACCCGGTCGCCGAGCTTGATCCCATCCCGGTCGAGGCGCTGCGCCACCTTGAGCGCCCGCGCGCGGATTTCGGCATAGGTCGTGGTGTGGAACGGCTCTTCGACGGAGCGGGTGATGACCTGCCGATCGGCATGGTTGGCGGCGGCGTGGTCGATGACCCGATGACAGAGCAGCGGCCAGTCCTGCATCAGCCCGAGCATGGCGTTTCCCTTGGTTCTTGCCTTTGCGCCTAGAATTACCGCTGCTTCGTGCCCGCGCAACCGAAGAATTGTCCGGCCATGGCGTCCCGGAGGGCGGCGAAGCTACGCAGGCGGCGCGCAGGCGGATGCATCGGCCTACCGCCCGTCGAGCCACGCCGGCAGATCCGCGACCGAGCCGATCAGCGCGTCGGCGTGTGGCGCGAGGTCCGCGCGCGGCGTCGGCCCGCTCAGCACGCCGACCGCGACGGCGCCGGCTGCGCGCGCGGCCGCCAGATCGTGCACGGCATCGCCGACCACCGCCACCTCCGAGGGCGCGACGCCGAGCGTCTGCGCGAAGGCGAGCACCGGACCGGGATCGGGCTTGGCGCCGAAGCCGGAATCATGGCCGGCGATGAACTCCACGAAATGATCGATCGCGAGCCGCGCCGCCTGCGCGCGCGCGTTGGCCTCGGCGTCGTTGGTGATGATGCCGAGCCGGTAGCCGCGGCGGGCGAGCGCGGCGAGCGTCACCGCCGGCTGTCCGATCGGCACCAGATGCTCGAGGCCGGTCCGCAGGAACAGACGATCGATCTCCGCGATGAAATCCGCCGTCGCGGGGCGGCCGAGCGCCTGCGCCCATGACGGGCCGAAATCGGGTGTGGCGCCGGCAATGAGCGGCGATCCCACCAGGAACCGCCGCTCGGCGGCGACGAAGCCGCTGACCTCCGCCAGCCGGGCATAGGCTGCCGTGTCGCCTCCGGAAAGCTGCGCGATCACCGCGTGGGTGGCGGGCCCCCAGGTCCGCTGGAAGTCGATGAGCGTGCCGTCCTTGTCGAGCAGGATCGCGCGGAGAGCCATGGCTCAACCGAACCTTGCCAGAGAGAAGCGCGCGATGTCGTGGCGCGTCGCGCCGGTGGTTGCAAGGTCGGCGAGAATCTCGCCGATCACAGGCGCGAACTTGAAGCCGTGGCCGGAGCAGGGCGAGGCGACGACCACGTTGGGCGCGCCGGGCAGCCGGTCGATGAGGAAGTCGCCGTCGGGCGTCATGGTGTAGAGGCAGGTTTCGGCGGCGATCAGTCGCCCATCGGCCGCCGGGATATGATCGGCGACGGCGGCGCGGATCAAGGCCTCGTCGTCAGCGGAGACGGTTCGATCATGATGGTCGGGGTCGACCGTTTCGTCGCGGTGATGATGCTTGGCGATCTTGATGGCGGCGCCGATGCCTACGCCTCCTTGCGGCGGGATGCCGTAATGCATGCCGTGGCGGCTCTCGATGATGAAGACCGGAAAGCTCGAGACCAGCCTGGCGTCCGCCGGCTCGAACCAAGCCATGACCTCGCGAGTCGCCCGCAACGGTGCCGCCAGGTCCGGCAACAGCGATTTGGTCCAGGCGCCCGCGGTAACGATCGCCGTTCCGGCCTCGACCGCGCCACGATCGGTGACGATGCGCACCGAGCCCGCGCGTGGCTCGATCGCCTGCACGCGCTCGCCGCTGCGGATCTCCGCTCCGGCGGCGGTCGCGAGCGCGATCTGTGCCGCGACCGCCGGCTCGGCCTCGATGAAGCCGCCATCGGGCTGCAGCACGGCAACGTAGTCCGACGGCAGGGCGAAGGCGGGAAAGCGCCGCATCAGCTCGGGCGCCGCGAGCGTCTGGTGGCGCAGGCCGTGGCGGCGGGAGGAGGCCAGCGTTCCCTTGACCAGCGTGCTGTCGGGCGCCCCGATCTCGGCGATGCCGGTGACATGGACGAGCTTGCGGCCGGCCGCGGCCTCGAGTTCGCGCCACAGCTGGTAGGCGCGTTGCAACAGCGGCACGTAGGACGGATGCTCGAAATATCCCAGCCGGATAATGCGCGTGCGGCCATGGGAGGAGCCACGGTCGTGGCCGGGCGTGAAGCGTTCGAGCCCCAGCACCCGCTGGCCCCGGCCGGCAAGGTGATGGAGCGCCGCGCTCCCCATGGCGCCAAGGCCGCAGACGACAACATCGAAATGGGCCATAGTGCCGGTTCGCCTTCCTTTCCGATCGACGCTATCACGGATACCAAGACCGGCCGGTCGGCCGCCATAAGGTCGCAATCCTCACGGATATCGCCGTGGTGAAATTCCTTCCAGCGCTCATCCTCCTGGCGGTCCTGTGCGACGCAACGGCCGCGCAGGCCGTGCCGCTGCCGCGGCCACGGCCAGCGCAGGCTCCGGCCGCGCAGGCGCCCGAGGCAGCGCAGCCCGAGGAGCCGCAAGAGCCGCAAGAGCCGCCGCCGCCGTCCGCCTGCCGGCTGCGGCTCACCGCCAATCTGGCGATCGCGCCGTCGGTGCCGGCGCTGACCGGGCCCGGCGAATGCGGCATCGACGACGCGGTGCGGCTCGAGGCGGTGGTGCTGCCCGACCGCACGCGCGTCACGCTCTCGCCGCCGGCGGTCATGCACTGCCTGTTTGCCGAGGCGATCGTGCAGTGGGTGCGCCAGGATCTGGCGCCGGCGGTGCGTCCGCTCGGCGCGTCGCTGCGCAGCCTCGACAATTACGCCTCGTACGATTGCCGCGGGCGCAACCGGGTGGTGGGCGCAAGGCTCTCCGAGCACGGCAAGGGCAATGCGCTCGACATGCGCATGTTCAGACTCGCCAACGGCAAGGCGTTCCGATTCACCGATCCGGAAGAGCCCAAGGATTTTCGCGAGGCGTTGCGCAAGGACATGTGCGCGCGGTTCACCACCGTGCTCGGCCCTGGTTCCGACGGCTACCACGAGGACCATATCCACGTGGACCGCGCCGAGCGCCATGGCGGGCACCGCATGTGCCGCTGGGAGGTGCGCGAGCCCGTGCCTCCGGAACTCACCGCCAGTGTCGCGAATGTGCCGTTACCGCGCCCGCGTCCGGCTGAGGCCCCGTGACCGGCGGTTCTTTTGACGCCGGCTCGGTTTGGCGACTATACCGCTGCAAACGGAAACCGAACCCATGCCGCTCAGCAATCTCGCCGTCCGCGACATCGAGACTCTGGCCCACCCCTACACCAATCTCGCGACCTTCCGCGACACCGGCCCGCTGGTGTTCGAGCGCGGGGAGGGCGTGTTCGTCTACGACAGCGACGGCAAGGCCTATATCGAGGGCATGGCGGGGCTGTGGTGCACCGCGCTCGGCTACAACAACCGGGAGCTGGTCGAGGCGGCGGTGGCGCAGATGCGCAAGCTGCCGTTCGGTCATCTCTTCACCGGCAAGAGTCACGATCCCGCAATCGAGCTCGCCGAGCGGCTCAAGGAGATTTCGCCGGTCCCGGCCTCCAAGGTGTTCTTCTGCAATTCCGGCTCGGAGGCGAACGACACCCAGGTCAAGCTGGTCTGGTACATGAACAATGCGCTCGGGCGGCCGAAGAAGAAGAAGATCGTCAGCCGCCTCAAGGCCTATCACGGCGTCACCATCGCGGCCGCCTCGCTTACCGGGCTGCCCAACAATCACCGCGACTTCGACCTGCCGATCGCCGGCATCCTGCACACCAATTGCCCGCACCATTACCGCTTCGCGCAGGATGGCGAGAGCGAGGAGGAGTTCTCGCGCCGGCTCGCGCGCGAGCTGGAAGAGCTGATCATCAAGGAGGATCCCGACACGGTCGCGGCCTTCATCGCGGAGCCGGTCATGGGCGCGGGCGGCGTGCTGGTGCCGCCCAAGGGCTACTTCCCGGAGATCATGAAGGTCTGCCGCAAGTACGATCTCTACATGATCTCCGACGAGGTGATCTGCGGTTTCGGCCGGCTCGGCACCATGTTCGGCTGCAGCGCGCTCGGCTACGAGCCGCATTCGATCTCGGTCGCCAAGGCCCTCACGTCGGCCTATGTGCCGATGTCGGCGTTGACGGT
>Ga0126377_10000801_pt1 | contig 19777 bp, 17 predicted proteins | sample PanSoiMetPlot_22_FD_92647 | JGI IMG/M metagenome (GOLD analysis project Ga0126377, IMG submission 92647) | Tropical forest soil microbial communities from Panama - MetaG Plot_22 | ecosystem: Environmental > Terrestrial > Soil > Tropical forest > Bulk soil | place: Panama | collected 2016-02-17 | reverse complement strand
TGACGATCTGGTTGGTGTCGCGTCCGGGGCAACCGGAAATCCGGCCATTCTTGTCTATTCCACGAAGATGGCGCCGACTGAACGGCCCGATATCGGCTACGCCATGATCTTTCCGTCAATGACGATCGTGAAAGTCATTGCGGTGCAGATCGTCGGAATTCTGGCGGCCACAGGTGCAGGTGGGTAGGGGCGCCCATGAAAAATAAACCGCCTGCCGAAGAGGTTGCCGGCCCGCAAGTGGTGACCTTCGACGCGATCATGCCTCCAAGCATGGCCGAGCGCGCCGAAAAAAGCGGCGTCAACAGAGCCGCCACAGATCCGCTGATCGTGTTCGTGCTCAGTATTCTCGCTGGCGCATTTGTTGCATTTGGCGCCATTTTCGCCACGACGGTCGCGGCCGGTACCGGACTTCCTTACGGAGTAAGCCGTCTCCTCACGGGCCTTGTCTTTTCCGCGGGCCTCGTCATGGTGATCATCGCCGGCGCCGAGCTTTTTACCGGCAACAATCTCATCGTCATGGCCTGGGCCAGCGGGAAAATAAAAACCCGCGCGCTGTTGCTGAATTGGGTTCTTTCTTTTACCGGCAATTTTGTCGGAGCGATCGCGACCGCGGCGCTCGTATTTTACTCCACGCAGTATACGTTCGGCGACGGCGCCGTCGGACTGGTGGCGCTGAACACCGCAAACACAAAAGCATCTTTAGAGTTTATCCCGGCCTTTATTCTCGGAATCCTGTGCAACGCTCTGGTGTGCTTGGCGGTGTGGATGCTGTTCAGCGCCCGGACCAACATTGATCGGATTGTCACCGCCATCCCTCCGGTCGCCATATTCGCTGCAGCTGGATTCGAACACAGCATCGCCAATATTTACTTCATCCCGATGGGCCTGTTCATCAAGGCCGGCGCTCCCGACACATTCTGGAACGCCATCGGAAAGACTGCGGGCGATTTCCCAATGCTGACCTGGGGCAATTTCTTCGCCAACCTGTTCCCGGTTACTATAGGAAACATTATCGGCGGATCTCTCTTGGTGGGCGCCGTCTATTGGTTCGTCTATTTGCGAAAAGCTTAAGCGAATTCTTTAACTGCTGCCCCGATAAACCTGAATATCGAGATCGCGGATCTTCTTGCGCAACGTATTGCGGTTGACGCCCAGGAGGTCGGCGGCGCGGATCTGATTGCCGCGTGTCGCGGCGAGAGCGGCCGTCAGGAGCGGGAATTCAATTTCTCGCAGAATCCGATGGTAGAGTCCCGCCGGCGGCAGACTATCCTCGAATTCGGCAAAATACGCTGCGAGGTGGCGCTCGACCGCCCCGCTGAGACTATCACCCGCGCGTGGCTCGCTCCCTCCCACCGGCGCCATCGGTTGCGACAGCTCCTGTTCGATGACCGCCGCCGTGATGGTTTCCTGCGGATAGAGCGCCGCAAGCCGGCGCGCGAGATTCTCGAGTTCGCGCACATTGCCTGGCCACCGATGATGCTTGAGCTGTTCGAGCGCAGCCTGATCGATTTGTTTTGGCGGCAAGCCTTCGCGTTGCGCCTGCGCGAAAAAGTGCCGGATCAGGTCTGGAATGTCTTCGGCACGTTCCCGCAACGGCGGTAGACGCAAGGGCACCACGTTCAGCCGGAAAAAGAGATCCTCTCGGAACAAGCCCTGTTGGATCAGGATCCGCAGATCCTTGTTGGTTGCCGCGATGATTCGGACATCGCTCTTGATTGGCGTGCGCCCGCCGACCGTCGTGTATTCACCCTGCTGAAGCACACGAAGCAGTCGGGTTTGCGCCTCCATAGGCATGTCGCCGATTTCATCGAGGAACAGCGTGCCGCCCTCCGCCTGCTCAAACCGCCCCGCGCTGCGGCTGTTGGCCCCCGTGAAAGCCCCCTTCTCGTGACCGAACAGCTCGGACTCGATGAGATCGCGTGGAATAGCCGCCATATTGATGGCGACAAATGTCCCGCTGCGGCGCTTGCCGTAGTCGTGCAATGCACGGGCGACCAGTTCTTTACCCGTACCTGACTCACCCGAGATCATGACCGTCAGGTCCGTTTGCATCAGGCGCGCCAGCACGCGGTAGATTTCCTGCATGGCCGGCGAACGGCCCACGAGAGGAATTCCCTCGAGGTCTTCGTTCTTCGGAGGAGCGACACGCGGCTCTTTCGGCTCGGCCAAGGCACGCCCGACGATCGAGATCAGTTCCTTGAGATCGAAGGGTTTCGGCAAATATTCATAGGCGCCACGTTCCGACGCGCGGATCGCCGTCATGAACGTGTTCTGGGCGCTCATCACCACGATCGGAAGATCGGGGCGGGCCTTTCTAATTCGCGGAATGAGATCAAACGCATTTTCATCGGGCATGACGACGTCGGTAATCACCAGGTCGCCATCCCCTTGCGTGACCCAGCGCCACAGCGTGGCGGCGTTTCCAGTTGAGCGAACCTCATAACCCGCCCGTGACAGGGCCTGGTTGAGCACAGTTCGGATCGCAGCGTCGTCGTCGGCTATTAAGATGCTTCCCGTTGGCATGTTTGGTCTCACGGGTGGGCCGGCAAAGCGTTTTCGATGATGTTGCCATCACCGCTGTAGATCGGCATCAGGACGCGGAAAATCGTTCGCCGCGGTTGCGATTCACACTCGATAATGCCGCCATGGTCACCGACGATTTTCGCGACCAGCGCAAGGCCAAGTCCGCTCCCGCTCGGTTTCGTGGTGACAAACGGATCGAACAAATGCGGCATCAGGTCTTCGGGAACGCCTGGCCCGTTGTCCTTGACGCAAAATTCAAGCGGCAGCGAGACACGCGCCTTGCTGCCCGGGACGGCAAGTCGCACGCCGGGTCGAAATGCCGTCGTGAGCTGAATTTCACCTTCGACCGTCTCCGGGCCGATCGCTTCGGCGGCATTCTTGATGAGATTTAGGAAGACCTGCACCAACTGGTCGCGATTGGCCAGAATCGGTGGCAATGACGGATCGTACTCCTCGATGAACTTTACCTGTCGGCCGAAGCCGGATTGCGCAAGCCGTTTCACGTGATCGAGAACGACGTGAATGTTGACCGGCTCGCGGTTAATTGGCCGCTCGTCTGCAAAGACTTCCATGCGGTCCACGAGTTTCACGATCCGGTCGGTCTCATCGCAGATCAGCTTGGTAAGCGGCCGGTCCTCGTCGCCGGCCGACTGCTCAAGAAGCTGTGCCGCGCCGCGAATGCCCGACAATGGATTTTTGATCTCGTGCGCCAGCATTGCCGCGAGCGCAATCACCGAACGCGCCGCACCCCGATGCGTGAGTTGGCGATCCATCTTATCGGCGATCGTCCGCTCCTGGAGCATGACGACGACGTGCTCGGTATATTCAGGCAGTGGTGCTACGTAGAGGTCGACCAGCCGCTCGCCGGGATTGCGTGGCGTTGCCAGGTCGACCTTGTACTCGTTGACTGCGGCACCGCGCTGCCGCACCTGCTCGATCAAGGTCAGGAGCGGTGAGCCGAACGGCACGAGCTCACGGAGTAGGTGCCGGCGCAGCATGGCCGTCGAGGCCTCGAAAAATTGCTCGGCCGCGACGTTTGCATCGGCAATCTTCCCGTCAGCGGATACCATGATCACCGGATGCGGCAAGGCATGCAGCATCGCGTCCGCCGGAGAGTTGACCATTGCCGCAACGGCCTGTGCGCTCGTCATGCGGCCGCTCTCCAGGCAAAATCGTCGAACGCTTCCGCGAGATAGCGCCGTGTATGAGCCGGCTCATCGGCCGTAAGGACGCGTCCGCGATGATTCTTGAGTATCTCAATCGGAGCTGCCGCTGTCGCTGCCGCACGGTCGAGCGCCCACCCGAGGTGCTTCCGCGCATGGCGGCGGCCGATCGCGAGACCGTGGTGATCCAGCATTTGGTCATAGAGGCCGTCGATCAACCGGTGTTGTTCCGCCAGCGAGGGCGCCTGCTCGCGCGCGCCCGTTATGAGGTACCGCGCAATCTGTCCGGGCAACCACGGACGGCCCTGCGCGCCGCGCCCGATCATGACGGCATCGGCGCCGGAGACTGCGAGGGCCTCGACTGCATCGTCGCAGGATTCGATATCACCGTTGACAACAACGGGAACCGACACCGCCTGCTTGACGGCACGGATTGCAACCCAGTCGGCGGCGCCGTGGTAGAACTGGCAGCGGGTGCGTCCGTGAACGGTGATGAGCGTGATCCCCGCACCCTCGGCGCGGCGCGCGAGATCGGGCGCATTCATGGTCGAAGCATCCCAGCCCAGCCGCATCTTCAGAGTCACCGGGACCCGCACGGCGTCCACGGTTGCCTCGATCAGACCAAGTGCATGATCGAGGTCCCGCATGAGTGCCGACCCTGACGCGCCGTTAGTGACCTGCTTCGAGGGGCAGCCCATGTTAATATCGATGACATCGGCCCCTTGCGCCTCGGCGATCCGGGCCCCCTCAGCCATCCAATGCGCTTCACATCCAGCAAGCTGGACGGCATGGATATCGACGCCTCGCCCGTCGCTGCGCACCGCCGCCTCCCGTTCACCGCGGACAAGACCGGCGCTTGCCGTCATTTCGGACACGACCATGCCAGCACCGAGTTCCTCAGCGAGTCGCCGGAACGGCGCATCGGTAATTCCGGACATGGGCGCCAAAATCACGCGGTTGGGCACTTGGACAGAGCCGATGCTCAGTTTTTCGGTCTCAAACCGATTATATTTCAATATCTTAACCTCTATGCCCACCATTTAGGCGTCTCTTTTCGATGCACACACTTTAGCCAATCGCAAAAGCAAAGCAAGTGTTGCACTGCAAAAAATTGTTCATCCACGATCATCCAAAGGCGATGCGTTTGCGGAACCGAAATAACGCGGTAAAGGCAACGGTCTTTGGAGACGCAAATGCCGCAAGTCGCAGCTGTTGTGGTGGCCGCCGGCCAGGGCCTGCGCGCAGGTGGCGATATGCCCAAACAGTTTCGCGAAATCGGCGGAATGTCCCTGCTCCGCCGTACGCTGCTGGGCTTTGCTGGTGTCCCGGCTGTCACCGCGCTGCAGCCCGTAGTGCGCAAAGACGACATCGACCTTGTGCGTGAGCACACCCGTGATATCCGTCTCCTCCCCCCGGTCTTTGGCGGCGCGACGAGACAGGCGTCAGTGCTCGCGGGACTTGAGGCCCTTTCGTCACGTTCACCCGATATCGTCCTGGTGCACGACGCCGCACGACCCTTCGCCAGCCCCGAACTGATCGGCAGAGCAATTGCGGCCGCCGAAAAAACCGGCGCGGCAATCCCGGTGCTGCCGGTGACCGACACGGTCAAACGGCTTGGGCCCGACGGCACCATCGAAAAAACGATCGATCGAGGATCCCTTCGCCTGGTCCAGACGCCGCAAGCATTTGTTTTCGATGCACTACTCGACGCCCACCGCCGCGCAGCTGCGAAAGGCCACGCCGATTTCACTGACGACGCTGCCCTCGCTGAGTGGGCCGGCATGACCGTGAGCGTGTTTGCCGGCGAGCCGGGCAACATAAAGCTCACCACGCCGGAAGATTTTGCGCGTGCCGAGGCGACGCAATCAGCCATGCTCGGCGATGTACGAACCGGTTCCGGCCTCGACGTTCACGCGTTTGGACCTGGCGATCATGTCGTGCTCGGGGGAGTCCGCATTGCGCATACGCAGGCCCTTACCGGCCATTCGGATGCCGACGTCGCCTTGCATGCCCTTACCGACGCAATTCTCGGCGCGCTTGCCGACGGCGATATCGGAGCCCATTTCCCGCCGAGCGATCCGCAGTGGCGTGGCGCGTCGTCCGACCGTTTTCTTGCATTTGCAGTCGATCGCGTGCGCGCCCGCAAAGGCCGCATCGCGCATCTCGATCTCACAATCGTATGCGAAGCCCCTCGCATCGGCGCCCATCGCGACGCTATGCGGGCAAATATCGCCAGGCTTGCCGGCATTGGTGCCGAGCGCGTCGGCGTGAAGGCGACCACAAGCGAAAAGCTTGGGTTCACCGGCCGCGGTGAAGGTATCGCGGCCTATGCAACGGCAACGATCCGTTTGCCTTGGGAATAGCATGCCGGACCAGTCCGCCATCGATGCCGCGAAGACGCTGCTCGATATCTGTTCACGGAAGAAGTTGACGCTCGCGACGGCCGAATCCTGCACCGGGGGTCTGGTTGCGGCAACGATCAGCGAAATTCCGGGCTCTTCGGCGGTGCTCGATCGCGGCTTTGTCACCTATTCGAATGAGGCCAAGCAGCAGATGCTCGGCGTCACACCGGCGACAATCGATGTCTATGGCGCGGTCAGTACCGAATGCGCCGAGGAAATGGCCAAAGGTGCCCTTGCTCATGCATCGGTCGATCTGGCCGTCTCGGTTACGGGCATTGCTGGGCCGACCGGCGCCGTGCCCGGAAAACCGATCGGTTTGGTCTATTTCTGTGCTGCATCACGCAGCGGCCGCGTGATCGCGCATGATCGGAAATATGGCGACATTGGCCGCACCAAGGTGCGCGACCAATCCGTGCTTCAGGCGTTAAGCATGCTGCGAGATTTGGCGGACAAGGAAGAGCCGCAGCCTCCGGCAGGTGAAAGCTAGCTCAGGCCGCTCTTTTTCTTTGCAGGGAAAGGCGTAAGATCGAACCATCGGCCGCCGGTAAAGGGGCGAGCTTCAGACATTCATGAGAAATCTCCTCCGGTCGGCGGACCGATGTAAACGAGGGGAAACGTCATGAAACGTCGTCAATTCCTGCAAGCCGCAGGTGTGGGGCTTGTGGCATCAACCGTTGCTGCACCCGCGATAGCCCAATCATCTCCGGAAGTAAAATGGCGCCTGGCTGCCAGCTGGCCGAAGTCGCTCGATACGCTGTTCGGTGGCTGCGAATATTTTTCAAAGCGAATCGCTGAAATCACCGACAACAAATTTCAGGTGCAGGTTTTTGCCGCCGGTGAAATCGTGCCCGGCCTGCAGGTTCTCGACGCCGTCCAGAATGGCACCGTCGAGATGGGCAATACCGCAATGTACTATTACTTCGGCAAGAACCCGGCCTTTACGTTCGGAACAGCACTCCCGTTCGGGCTGAATGCTCGTCAAATGATTTCGTGGGTCCGTCACGCCGGTGGTGAAGAGCTGCTCAACGACCTGCTTAAGGACTTCAACTGCATCGGCTTTGCCGCAGCCAATACCGGCGCCCAGATGGGCGGCTGGTTTCGTAAGGAGATCAACTCGCCGGACGATCTCAAGGGTCTGAAGATGCGCATCGGCGGCTTCGCGGGCACGATTGTGTCGAAACTCGGATTAGTGCCGCAACAGCTCGCGGCGGGGGATATTTATCCCGCGCTTGAGAAGGGAACGCTCGACGCCTGCGAATGGGTAGGCCCATATGACGATGAAAAGCTCGGCTTCGTTAAGGTCGCCAAGTACTATTACTATCCCGGGTGGTGGGAAGGTTGCGGCCAGGCTCACAACCTGATCAATCTCGCCAAGTGGAACGAATTGCCGAAGGCATATCAATCGGCAGTCATCACGGCGTCCAATGACGCATGGGTCTGGACGCTGTCTAAATACGATGCGCTAAATCCTGTTGCACTAAGGCGACTTATCTCGGCTGGCGCACAGCTGCGCGCTTTCCCTCAACCGGTTATGGAAGCTTGCTACAAGGCAGCAAATGAGGTTTACGACGGCCTTTCAAAGAACAATCCGCATTTCAAGAAGCTTTATGACAGTCTCGTACCCTTCCGTAACGACTCTTTCGCCTGGTTGCAGGTTTCAGAGCTTGGGTTCGACAGCTTCATGATGCGCATGCGCACGCGCACCTGATTGGCGGGGTCCTTTGTGGTCCGGCGGACATGTCCGCCGGACCAATTATTTACGCCGGCTTCCGTCCATAAACGACGTCGGCGCGCTCCTCGAAAGCGGCGGCGAAGCGACGAAAAGCGGTATCGAACATCGCCCCCATCAGCATTGCGAGCGTGCGGCTCTTGAACTCATATGCAATAAAAAACTCGACGTCGCAGACGCTCTCGTCCGCTGGATGGAAGGTCCAGCGGTTGTGCATCCGCTTAAACGGCCCGCTGAGGTATTCGACAAAGATCGTGAGGCTGGGCCGGTCAAGGGTAACACGGCTGGTGAATGTTTCGCGGATGATCTTGTAGGCAACCGTCATATCGGCAATCAGAACTACGGTACGATCTTCTTTCTCGCTGCGGCTCTTCACCGTCAGCCCACTGCACAGCGGCACAAATTCCGGATATTTTTTGATATCCGCCACCAGATCGAACATGTCTGCCGCGCTGTGGCGGACACGGCGCTTCGTTGAGAATTCAGGCATAGACCATCAGGGCGAGGCCGCACGCGCGCTTTTCAGGCGCGCGAAATCTTCACCCGCGTGATGCGACGAGCGCGTCAGTGGGGAAGAGGCCACCATCAGGAAGCCCTTCGTATAGGCGACTGTTTCCAGGGACTTGAACTCGTCGGGTGGCACAAAGCGTTTGACTTCATGATGCTTGCGGGTCGGCTGCAGGTACTGTCCGATGGTCAGAAAATCCACCTGCGCCGACCGCATGTCGTCCATCACCTGCAACACTTCGTTCCGGTCTTCGCCGAGGCCGACCATGATGCCCGACTTCGTGAACATGGCCGGATCAAGCTCCTTCACCCGCTGAAGCAGACGTAGTGAATGAAAATAGCGCGCGCCAGGACGCACGGTGAGATAGAGCGAGGGAACTGTCTCAAGATTGTGGTTGAACACGTCCGGCCTTGCCTCGACGACAATCTCCAGCGCGCCGTCTTTGCGCAGAAAGTCCGGTGTCAGCACTTCGATTGTGGTTTGCGGACAACGCGCGCGAATTGCGCTGATTGTCTCGGCAAAATGCCGCGCGCCGCCGTCGGGCAGGTCGTCGCGATCGACCGAGGTCACCACGATATGGGCGAGATCAAGCTTAGCAGTGGCGTCGGCGACGTGGCCGGGCTCGTTTACGTCGAGGGCGCCCGGCAGGCCCGTCTTTACATTGCAGAACGCACATGCGCGGGTACAGGTGTCTCCCATGATCATGAAGGTCGCGTGCTTCTTCTCCCAGCATTCGCCGATATTGGGGCAGCCGGCTTCCTCGCACACCGTGTGCAGGCCGTTGTCGCGCATGATTTGCTGGGTCGCGAAATAGCCCGCAGACACCGGGGCTTTGACGCGAATCCAGTCGGGTTTTCTCTGGACTGGCGAATCCGGCCGATGCGCCTTCTCCGGGTGACGCGGCCGTGGATTGTTCACCAGGTCAAGAACGACTGCCATGGCCCCTACTTACGGCTGTGCCGTGACTGCCGCAAGGCCGCTTTGGTGGCCTAAATTCAGCTGTTTTCGCGATTTCGGATGCGACGCTGCGACTGACTGGGTACAACTGTCCAGGTTCTACGAGCTCGCCTCCGCCCCGCCTCCAGGATTGCAATGGCCCGACGACCAAAGCGACGCTCGAAGGCGCGCACGCATGCGATCACGCTCGCTACTTATACCGCCGCGGTTTTCCTGAGCGCACTGCTGCTGTTCGGCGTACAGCCGATGTTCACGCGCATGGTGCTGCCGCGCCTGGGGGGTTCCCCGTCGGTGTGGTCTGTCGCAATGGTCTTTTTCCAATCCATGTTGCTCGCCGGCTACGCCTACGCGCACGTACTGACAACCTTGCGGCAGCGCTACACCCCGGTCGCAATTCACCTAGCGCTACTGCTCGCGGCAGCGCTCACGCTCCCCCTGGGGATTGCGCAAGGTTGGGGTGCGCCGCCGGCAAACGACATCGCCGCGCTTTGGCTTCTCGGTCTTTTCACGGTTTCGATCGGCCTGCCGTTTTTTGCATTGTCCGCCAGCAATCCGCTGCTGCAGGCGTGGTTCGCGCGCACTGGCCACCGCGATGCTCACGACCCGTATTTTCTTTACGCGGCATCAAACGTCGGCAGCTTCCTTGCGCTGCTCGCGTATCCCGCGCTGTTCGAGCCGGCTTTCACGCTACAGATGCAAAATCGAATGTGGAGCCTCGGTTTCGTGCTGCTCATTTTGCTGGTCGCTGGCTGCGCAGTCTTAATGTTGAGGGCGCCGCTCCGCAGTCCTGTCGCGCCCCGGCAGAGCAAGACCGCTCCCAAACCGACCTGGGCGATGCTCGGACGCTGGATTTTCGTTTCGGCCGTTCCATCCGGGCTGCTTATCGCGGTGACCGCGCATATCTCAACTGATGTCGCCGCTGCGCCGTTGCTATGGGTCATTCCGCTTTCGCTCTATCTGCTGACCTGGGTCTTGGTATTTCAGCGGCGACCTCTGATTTCGCATCGACTCGCTCTTTTATTGCAACCTTTTGCCGTCGCCACGATCGTGGTGCTGCTTTTCTATACGACGTGGATCCCGATATTTTTCAATCTCGGCGGCCATTTGCTGGCGTTCTTTGTTATCGCCCTTGCCTGCCACGGTGAGCTTGCCCGAACCAGGCCGCCCGCGCGCGACCTGACCGCGTTCTATGTTTCGCTGTCGTTTGGGGGCATGGTCGGCGGTCTGTTTGCCGGCTTGATCGCTCCCTACGCGTTTTCGTGGGTAGCCGAATATCCGATCCTCGCCGTGCTGGCAGTCCTCTGTCGCCCCATTTCGCAGGACATTTGGAAGCCGTTCAATCGCTGGCTCCGGCCCCTGTCGCCGTCGCAATGGCCACACCTCAATCGCTGGTTTTGGCCCGCGGCCACAATGGTGGCGATCTTTTTGCTGGCGCCCGGCTTTGGCGGCGCGCCTCTCCACGATGACGATACTTTTCTTACAGCCGCCGTGCTCACGCTTGCGGGAATTTCGATTGTTCTGTTCCGCGATCCGCCCAAGTCCGCGCTTGCTGTTGCGATCGCACTCATTGCCATCCGGATCTACCCGATCGGCGAGTATCACATCGTGACCAAGCGCAGCTTTTTCGGAATTCACAAGATCTACGACACCGACGACGGGCGGTACCGGATCCTCAAGCACGGATCCACCATCCACGGTGCGCAAATGATCGTCGATGAAGATGGCAAACCGATCAACGGCCGCCCGAAGCCGATCACGTACTATCACGATAGATCGCCCATACACCAAGTGATCTGGTCTGTCCGTGTACGCAGAGGAGACCCCCTTCGCGTCGCAGTGATTGGCCTAGGCTCGGGCACGCTGGCCTGTCATATCCGTTCTGGCGAGACGTGGCGGTTCTTTGAGATTGACCCTATGGTGATCGAGATCGCTCGCGATCCAGCGTATTTTACTTTTTTGTCGTCCTGCGCGCCGGCACTTCCCATAATTCTTGGCGATGCACGTCTCACCTTCGCGCACGAGTCCGACCACGTTTATGATCTCATTGTTGTCGACGCTTATTCGTCCGATGCCATTCCGCTGCATCTTGCGACTGCCGAAGCAATGGCACTTTACAAATCAAAGCTCGCTCCGCACGGCGTCGTGCTGATGCACATCTCCAACAGGCATCTTGAGCTCAAGCGTGTTGTCGAAGGGATCGCCAGCGCCAATGGGCTCAAGACCTGGATCTGGAGCAGCGATAACGAAGAGTCGGACGACAACAATTTTATCTTTTCGTCGGAAGTCGCGATCGTCGCCGAGGACGCCGACGACATCGGCAATTTGAAATGGGATAACCTTTGGGTTTTTACGCCTCCTGATCCGACCCTACGGACATGGACCGACGACTATTCCAATATTGCCGGCGCGCTTTGGCGTAGATACGGCAGGTAGGCGCTACATATTGAGCACGCGTCCGTAGGCGTCGAGCACAGCTTCCTTCATCATTTCAGACAGGGTCGGATGCGGGAAGACGGTGTGCATCAATTCTTCTTCCGTCGTCTCGAGGTTCATCGCTACAACGTAGCCTTGAATGAGTTCGGTGACTTCCGCGCCGACCATGTGAGCGCCGAGCAGTTGACCGGTTTTCTTGTCGAAAATGACCTTCACCAGACCTTGGTCCTCGCCGAGCGCGATTGCCTTACCATTGCCGACGAATGGGAAGCGGCCAACGCGAACATCAAGTTTTTTCTCTTTTGCTGCCTGCTCAGTCAGTCCGACGGATGCGATCTGCGGCGAGCAATAAGTGCAGCCCGGAATCATCGACTTGTTCATCGGGTGCGGATTAAGGCCTTTGATAGCCTCGATGCAAACGACCCCTTCATGCTCCGCCTTGTGCGCGAGCATCGGAGGGCCGGAGACGTCGCCGATCGCGTAAATCCCGGAAACGTTCGTTTTGTTGAGCCTGTCGACGACAATAATGCCGCGATCGGTCTTAACGCCGACTTTTTCAAGCCCAAGATTTTCAATGTTGCCCACAACTCCAACGGCAGAAATCACACGCTCAACGGTCAGCGTCTGTGATTTGCCGCCTTCTTCTATTGTCGCAGTGACGCTGTCACTTTTCTTGTCGAGCTTGGTGACCTTTGCGTTGGTATGAATCTTTATGCCCTGCTTCTCAAAGCTCTTGCGGGCGAATGCCTGGATTTCCTGATCCTCGACCGGAAGAATTTGTGGCAATACTTCTACTACGGTCACCTCGGAACCGAGGGTTCTGAAAAAGGAGGCGAACTCGATTCCGATTGCGCCCGATCCGATGACCAGCAAGGATTTTGGAATACGATCCGGAACCATCGCCTCGAAATAAGTCCAGACCAGTTTTTTATCCGGTTCGATGCCTGGCAACACGCGCGGCCGCGCGCCGGTTGCAATGATAATGTGCTTGGCTTGATAGCTGCCCGCACCAAGCGCGCCCTTCGGGGCCTCGCTCTTCGAGCCCCTCACAGTCACTTTGCTGGGTGCATCGATCGAGGCCTCGCCCCAGATCACCGACACCTTGTTTTTCTTCATCAGAAAGCTGACGCCGTCATTCAGCCGCTTCGACACGACGCGCGAGCGCGCGACCACAGCTTTGGGGTCGTAGCCGACATTGTCGGCCTTGAGGCCGTAATCCTTGGCGTGCTGGAAATAGTGGAAGATTTCCGCCGAACGCAGCAAGGCCTTGGTCGGGATACAGCCCCAGTTAAGGCAGATACCGCCCAGATAGTCGCGCTCGACGATCGCCGTCTTGAACCCGAGTTGGGCCGAGCGGATCGCCGTCACGTAGCCGCCGGGGCCCGAACCGATGATGACAACGTCAAAGCTGGTTTCGGCCATCAGACCACCATCATCACCGGATTTTCGATCAGCGTCTTGAACGCACCGATCAGCTCGGCGCCGAGCGCGCCGTCGACCGAACGGTGGTCGCATGACAGCGTCACGCTCATGATCTGAGCCGCTTCGACCTTGCCGTTGCGCACGATCGCACGCTCTTCCGCGGCACCAACCGCGAGGATGGTCGATTGCGGCGGATTGATCACTGCCGTGAAATCCTTGATTCCGTACATCCCGAGATTGGACACCGACGAAGTGCCGCCTTGGTACTCGTGCGGTTTGAGCTTGCGGCCGCGGGCGCGTGTCGCGAGATCGCGCATTTCGTTCGAAATTGCAGACAGCGATTTGCTTTCGGCGTTGCGGACGATCGGCGTAATCAGCCCGCCGGGCAAGGCCACAGCAACTCCAATATCGGAATGCTTGTGTCTGAGCATACCGCCTTCGGCCCAGCTCACATTTGCGTCGGGAATCCGCTGGAGCGCAAGCGCCAGAGCTTTGATGACGAAGTCGTTGACCGAAAGTTTGTAAACAGGTTTGCCGTTCTTGTCCCTAGGCGCGGCGGCGTTGATCTCCTCACGGGCGGCCAGCAGTTTGCCAATACCGCAATCCATCGTCAGGTAGAAATGCGGAACTGTTTGTACCGAGGCAGTTAAACGCTGAGCAATCGTACGACGCATTCCGTCATGAGGCATGAGCTCGTAAGAGCCCGGCTCGTAGAGCGAGAGAATTTGTTGATCGGACATCGTGGGGGCAATCGCGGCCCCTAACGCCGCGCCGGCGGCCGGCGTACGCAGTCCTTTCCCCGACTTTGCGGCATCAATGTCGCGCGCAATTACGCGGCCACGCGGACCTGAGCCCTGAATGCGTCCCAGATCAATTCCGGCATCCCTCGCAAGCCGACGCGCGAGCGGAGATGAAAAGACACGATTACCGTGAACAACTTGCGGCGCTTCGGCCACTTTTGGTGCGGTAGCGGGGGAAGGTTTTTGTGCTGGCGTTACTGCAAGACGTGGTGCTTCCTGCCGCGCTTGCGCGGCTTCCGCCTTTTTCTCGGGTGCCGAGGCCGGCGCTGCTTTCGCAGCGCTTGCCGCCGCCTTCACATCTTCTCCTTCGCCGGCGAGCACGGCGATTACCGAATTGACGGCAACATCCTGCGTCCCTTCCGGCACCACAATCTTGGCGAGCGTCCCCTCGTCGACTGCCTCATATTCCATTGTGGCCTTGTCGGTCTCGATCTCTGCGATCACGTCGCCGGACTTTATCTTGTCGCCTTCCTTCTTCAGCCAGCGCGCGAGATTGCCCTTCTCCATGGTGGGCGACAGCGCGGGCATGAGGATATTGGTGGGCATCGACCAGCCTACCGATAGCAAACGGCCTTCGCCGCCTCGACGATTTCGGCAACGGAAGGCAGCGCCAGTTTCTCAAGATTCGCGGCATAGGGCATCGGCACATCCTTTCCTGACACGCGTGCGACCGGGGCATCGAGATAGTCGAAGGCAAGCTCCATGATCCGCGCCGCAATTTCTGCGCCCACCCCGTTTTGTTGCCAGCCCTCCTCCACGGTCACCGCTCGCCCGGTTTTCTGCACCGAAACAATGATGGTCTCGTTGTCCATCGGCTTCAACGTACGCAGGTCAATAACTTCCGCGTCGATGCCGGCACCGGCCAGCTCTTCGGCGGCCTTGAGGGCGTATGTCATGCCCATTGACCAGGACACGATTGTCACGTCGTTGCCGGGCCGCGCAATCTTTGCCTTGCCGATCGGCAACACGAAGTCTGCGAGCTTTGGAACCGGCGAAGAATGGCCGTAAAGAATTTCGTTCTCGAGGAAGATCACCGGGTTCGGATCGCGGATTGCGGCTTTCAGCAATCCCTTCGCGTCGGCCGCGGTCGACGGAGTGACTACCTTCAAGCCCGGAATGTGCGAATACCAGGCCGAATAATCCTGGCTGTGCTGGGCGGCCACGCGAGCGGCCGCGCCATTCGGTCCCCGAAACACGATCTGGCAGCCCATCTGACCGCCGGACATATACAGAGTCTTCGCAGCCGAATTAATGAGTTGGTCCATTGCCTGCATAGCGAAATTGAATGTCATGAACTCGACGATCGGCTTAAGGCCGGCGAGCGCGGCACCGATACCAAGGCCAGCGAAGCCATGTTCGGTGATCGGCGTATCGATCACGCGCTTGGCGCCAAATTCCTGCAGCAGCCCTTGAGTGACCTTGTACGCACCCTGATACTCAGCGACCTCCTCGCCCATGACGAAGACATCTTTGTCGCGGCGCATTTCCTCAGCCATCGCGTCACGCAGCGCCTCGCGCATGGTCATGGTGACCATCTCGGTGCCTTCCGGAATATCCGGGTCGTTGGCCGCTTGCGGTACGGGTGCCTCGGGCGCCTTCGCCGGCTTCGGCGCCTGTACGTCCTGCGTTTTCGCCTGCGGTTTCTGGACTTTTGCTGGCGGCGCCGACTCCGCGGCCTTCTGTTGCGGTGCCGGCTTTGACGACTTGATTGCCGTCTTGTCCTCGCCTTCGCCGAGGATCACGGCAATCGGGGTGTTCACCGCGACATCGGCAGTGCCTTCCGGAACCAAAATTTTTCCGAGAGTACCTTCGTCGGTCGCCTCAACTTCCATCGTCGCTTTGTCGGTCTCGATCTCGGCGATGACATCGCCCGACTTGATTTCGTCGCCCTCTTTCTTGAGCCATTTGGCCAGATTGCCCTTCTCCATCGTCGGAGAGAGCGCGGGCATGAGCACTTCGGTCGGCATGGCCTATTGCTTTCCCGACAACAAATCAGCGGTACACATCGGTATAAAGTTCGGAGACGTCGGGCTCCGGGTCGTGCGTGGCAAACTCCGCCGCCTGGTTGATCAGGTCGCGAACTTCACCGTCAATCTTCTTCAGTGCATCCTCGGAAGCGAATTTCTTTTCCAGAATTCTGTGACGCGCCATGTCGATTGGATCGTGATGGGTGCGTATTTCATCTACCTCTTCGCGTGTGCGGTACTTCGCAGGGTCCGACATCGAATGCCCGCGATATCTATAGGTGAGCATCTCGAGGATATAGGGGCCTTTGCCAGACCGGCACCACGCGGCGGCCTTCTCTCCGGCTGCCTTTACGGCTCGTACATCCATGCCGTCGACCTGGTCACCGGGAATGTTGAATGACAGTCCGCGACGCGACAGGTTGACCTCGGCCGAGGAGCGCGTGATGGCTGTCCCCATCGCATAACGATTGTTCTCGATCACGTAGATAACGGGCAGCTTCCACAACTCCGCCATGTTGAAGCTCTCGTAAACCTGCCCCTGATTTGCGGCGCCGTCGCCGAAGTACGTAATGCTAATGTTGCTGTTGCCGCGGTAGTTGTTGGCGAAGGCGAGACCGGTACCAAGCGGCACCTGCGCGCCGACAATTCCGTGCCCACCGTAGAAGCCCTTCTCCACGCTGAACATATGCATGGAGCCACCCTTGCCTTTGGAATAGCCGTGCGTGCGCCCGGTGAGCTCGGCCATAACCCCCTTGGGGTCCATGCCGGTTGCGATCATGTGCCCATGGTCACGATAGCCGGTAATGACCTGGTCGCCCGGCTTGAGCACCATTTGCATGCCGACAACGACGGCTTCCTGGCCAATATAGAGGTGGCAAAATCCGCCAATCAGGCCCATGCCGTACATCTGTCCGGCCTTCTCTTCGAAGCGGCGGATGGTCAGCATGGTGCGGTAGGCTGAGAGCTCCTGCTCCTTGCTGAAATCGGCGACGGGTTTGGCGTCGGCACTGGGGCTCTTCTGGGCGACCGCCATTAGCACTCCCTGCGAAAGCGTCCGGCAGTTGTGACAGGGTGTCGGTAGGCTTTCCCGAACCCCAATAGCTTAAATCTTCCGGCGGCGAAAGCGCGAGACTGCCGCGCGGAATTGCGCAAAACGCCCGGAAATTGGCTGAAAATTTCAAGGGCGGCAGTGGATAACGCCGCCGGCCCGCCGCGGTTGCTAACGAGAATTGAGTAGCAGGGTGAGGTCGCGCGGGTCGGCGTAACCAAGCAGGGCGCGTGCCCGCTCATCCAGCATGTCGGGATCAATCCGGTCCGCACGCAACAACGACACGCGCCGCTCCCACAAAGCGCGTTCCGCCTTGAGCTGCATCAGATCGGCCTTCATCGCCGTGAGCTGTTGCTCGAGATCCTGCTGGGCGCGCAGCCCATGATTGCCGGTGAAGGCGTTGGCTGCGAAATAACCGATAAACAGAGCCGCAAAGGTGTAGAGACCGAGGACGGTCAGGAATGTGCGGCGGCGGCGATGCGTAACCATGTGCCACAACATGGGCCAAGGCCGTTAAGGCGCCTTTAATGGCATCAGATCCGGTACCGGATCTCGTTGAGAAAAAAGTTTCCGACACGCTTGCCGCGGTTGCGCAAGATCTTCAGCACGCCCTGATCCACAAAATATGTGAGTAGGATCGAATCGCGTGTTTTCACACGGTCATGGACCGGATCGGCCGAATGCCACGTGTCGGCTCCCACAGCAAACGCATAACCGCTATTCGGCGCAAAGCGCATCTGCGACCTCTTCGGCAACGAGCCGTCAGGCAGCTTTTCATGGAAAATCGTGCCGATGTCGGTATTGGCATCGTCCTTCGGCAGATAGAGTTGCACCGTGATGCCCTTCCACCGCGTATCGGTGTGCGGCGTAATCCGGTAGCCGGGAATGTCGCGGGTCAAAATCGGGATCGGGTACATTCCGACCTTGCTGAAACCTTCGCCGAAACGTTTCGACAAGCCGGGCGCCAGACGCCCGATGAAGGCTTGCTTCACCGGTTCTGAACAAAGCGCGCGGCCGACGATGTCCCACAGCGTGCGCTTTTCCGCCGGCAAGTTACGGATGTATTCCGGGAACAGATCAATTTTGACACGCGTATGGGTCCCATCCGAAAGGTCGTGACCTTTGCTGCGGCCATGCATCGGCCGGTAATCGGATGACTCCGGCATCAGCGCCAGGATCTGCGCGTAGACGTCGTCGGGAAACACCTGGTCAAATTCGAGATGGAAAAATGGCTTCTCGACGGCGCGCGCCCCCTCAATCGATTGAACAATAAATGTGGCCAGGCGGTCCGCAGCCCGGCGGCGGTCGTAGGTCGACAGGGTTGTCGTCTGATCCATCGTGCGCACCCACAGTCTGGTCCCGGAAACAATTTGCGTCGAACTCGCGGAGAAAGGCAAGACACGAAAATGGCAGCGTAAGTCAAGCCTTCAGGACGTCGCGCCCAGCGAATTTCGCCTGCGGACCGAGTTCTTCCTCGATTCGCAGCAGCTGATTGTACTTTGCGGTGCGATCTGACCGCGCAAGCGACCCAGTCTTGATCTGCCCGCAATTGGTCGCAACGGCGAGATCAGCAATCGTCGAGTCTTCTGTTTCCCCCGAACGGTGCGACATCACCGCCGTATAGCCGGCCTTATGAGCCATTTCTACGGCGGCTAGCGTTTCGGTAAGCGTGCCGATCTGATTGACCTTCACCAAAATCGAATTTGCGACGCCATCCTTGATGCCCTTCGACAGGCGCGTCACATTCGTCACGAACAGATCGTCGCCGACGAGCTGACACTTGTTCCCGATCAACATTGTAAGAGTTTTCCAGCCTTCCCAATCATCCTCCGCCATTCCATCCTCGATGGAGACGATCGGGTATTTCGCAACAAGATCGGCAAGATATTTCGCCTGATCCTGTCTTGAACGCTTCTTGCCTTCGCCCTCATAGACATACGCGCCGTCTTTGTAGAACTCGGTGGCCGCGCAATCGAGGGCCAGCATCACGTCGCCGCCGGCCTTGTATCCGGATTTAGCAATCGCCTGCATGACGAAATCGAGAGCGGCTTCCGCCGACTTCAGGTTCGGCGCAAACCCACCCTCATCGCCAACATTGGTGTTCAGTCCTGCCGATTTAAGCGCCGCGCGCAGCGTATGAAAAATTTCCGCGCCGGCGCGCAAAGCTTCAGCGAACGTCGAGGCACCGACCGGCATGATCATGAATTCCTGAAAATCGATCGGATTGTCCGCGTGCACACCCCCGTTCACGATATTCATCATCGGCACTGGCAATACCCGCGCAGCGGTGCCGCCGACATAACGATAGAGCGGCGCGTTCTTCGCGACGGCAGCCGCCTTGGCGGTCGCAAGCGACACACCGAGGATCGCGTTGGCCCCCAGTCGCCCTTTGTTCGGCGTGCCGTCGAGTCCGATCAGCGTTTCGTCGATCTTGGCCTGGGCCTCCGCGTCCATACCGCCGAGCGCATCGAATATCTCTCCGTTCACCGCATCCACGGCCTTGCGCACACCCTTGCCGCCGAAACGAGCTTTATCGCCATCGCGTAGTTCGACGGCTTCGTGGGCGCCGGTCGAGGCGCCGGACGGAACAGCGGCACGGCCGCGCGAGCCGTCCTCCAAAATGACGTCAACCTCGACGGTCGGATTGCCACGGCTATCGAGGATTTCGCGGCCTATAATGTCGGTAATTGCTGTCATGGGATGTCCGAAATTGGTACGGGGCTTCTACAGGATCGACAGCCCTCTTGTCATGCCCCGCCTCGACCGGGCATCCACTGGTGCACGGACCATGCGATAAATGCCAATGGCACGAAAACAGTTGCAGC
>Ga0126377_10000800_pt1 | contig 19797 bp, 12 predicted proteins | sample PanSoiMetPlot_22_FD_92647 | JGI IMG/M metagenome (GOLD analysis project Ga0126377, IMG submission 92647) | Tropical forest soil microbial communities from Panama - MetaG Plot_22 | ecosystem: Environmental > Terrestrial > Soil > Tropical forest > Bulk soil | place: Panama | collected 2016-02-17 | reverse complement strand
CGAAGACGTCAGGGGGACCGCAGCAGTGATAGTGAAATTGCGGATTGCGGGTTGCGGATTGCGGATTGGCGCTGCGATGCGCATGCGTCGCAGAACGACCAATTCACAATCAATCCGAATTCCGAAATCCGCAGTCCGCAATGTCGCATCGTTCGGGCTCTTGGCCGCGCTCTCATCCGCGGGCGCGGCCCAGTCGCTCTCCTACACCAAGGGCCAGAGCGTGGCGCCTGCCTACGAAGGCTGGGAGCAGGGCGCTGACGGCGCGAAGTACTTCGTGTTCGGCTACATGAACCGCAACTGGGAAGAAGAGCTCGATGTCCCGGTCGGTGCTGACAACGGCTTCAGCGCCGCCGGCGCCTCAGGCCTGAGTCCTGACCAAGGACAGCCCACGCATTTCCTTCCGCGTCGGAACCGATTCATTTTCAAGGTGAAGGTTCCCGCCGGTTTCGTCGAAAAGGACGAACTGATCTGGACGCTGACGACGCACGGCAAAACAGAGAAGGCCTACGCGACGCTGCGGCCGGACTACGTCCTGGACGACGTCGTGAAAGCGTCCGAGACCGGTGCGCTCGGTGCGGGCACCAGCAGTCCAGAAGTTCGCTCCAATAAACCGCCGGTCCTCCGCATCGTCGAAGCCAACACGCGCAATATCAAGGTGGGGCAGCAGGTCACCCTGGTCTCAGAAGTGAAGGACGACGGCATTCCGAAGCGGCGCGGCGCCGGTTCAGGTGCAGCCGTTCGCGCGACGGGTGCAGGCGGCGTGAGCGGCGACAACACGGGTGCGTTGCTGGCGCGTGCGGCTTCGTCACCGCCGGTGCGCATCACCGTCGGAAAGAACGTCGGCCTGCACGTCACGTGGTTTCTGTACCGCGGCCCCGGCAAGGTGACGTTCGATCCGCCGCAGATCAAAGCGTGGGAAGACACCCGAGCGGGCGCCAACTCGCCGTGGGCGCCCATCTGGCTGGCGCCGCCGATTCCAGCCGACGGGAAACAACCGGTCACGGTGACGTTCAGCGAGCCGGGGACCTACATTCTTCGCTGCCGCGCCGATGATGGCGCGCTCCTCGCCGACGAAGAACTCACCGTCGTCGTCGGCCGCTGAAACAGACCCTCCCGCAATCGTGCGAAGGCCTAGGCTCCTTGCGGCCTTCGCACGTTCGGCATCTGCCTCGCTTCGCGAACCTCCGGAACCACTTGAACGTCCCGAACCCCTTGAGCCTCGTGGACCCTTTGAGCCCCTTGAACGTCGTGATCGCGGCTCTTGCGTATTCCCGCATGCCGAATGATCCAGGCGCCACCGAGGCAGACGGCTGCTCCGACGACTGACATCGCTTCCACGCGCTCGCCGCGAATCGTGATCCCGAGAATCAGCGCGACGACGGGCATCACGAACGTCGTCGCTGCCGCGCGCGTGGCCCCCAGGCGTCCTGCAGCGGTCGCCGCCAGGACATGTGCGATCGCGGTGCCGAACGCGCCGAGCATCAACATTGCCGTCAGCGAGCGCCACGACCAGTGCGCGCGCGCGAGCGCAGGCGCGCCGAGCGGCGCGGTCAGGAGCACCGCGACGCCGAGCGATCGCCAGATCACGGGGAGGGCGCCGTTGCGCTGCTGCAGCGGCCGCGCGAGGTTGATCGCGACACCGTAGGACGCGAGAGCCGCGACGATGAGCCCGATGCCGACCGCCTGACCGGGCGATCCGCTGCTGCCGGCGAAGCCTGGCATCGCCGTGATGACGGCGCCGGCGAATCCGACGCCGACACCGACGAGGACCGCGCGGGCAGGCAGGCGGCGCGCGATCAGCGTCGCGACGATCGCGGCGAAGATCGGTGTTGCGCCGTTCAGCATGCCCGTCAGCGCGGACGACACGTGCTGCTCGGCAAACGGAAACATGCTCAGCGGAAACGCGAGCCAGAGGACGCCGAGCGCGGCGGTCGCCCAACGATCAGATCGCAGGATCGGCCGGCGCGCGGCGGGCACGAGCGCGAGCGTCAGGAAGCCGATGGCGACGCGCGTGAAGGTGACGCCATTGGGCGCCATGGCGTCAAGGCCTTCAGCGATGAAGAGGAATGATGCGCCCCAGATGAGTCCCGGGAGGACGAGAAGGAGCCAGTCGATCATCCCTCCACGATAACCCGTGGGCTACATCAGTCGCCGGTCGTTTTCGACACGCAGACGATGCGGGATTCTCATGCGGCGCGCTCGCCCGGAATCGCGGGCAGGCGCGCGCTCTCGAACGCCGGTTGATCGGCGGCAAATCCGCGCTCGTAGATCGCGTGCACGTCCTCGATCAGCCGATCGCGGCGCTGAAGCAGCACGTCTGATGCGACGAGGCCCTGGTCGGCTTCCGCGATGAGCGATCGGTAGCGTTCGGAGACCAGCCACAGTTTGTGTCCCAGCGCGCGGTGCGCGTTGACGCGGCCCTCGAGTCCGATCACCGAGTAGAGCGCGAACCCGACGGCAGCAATCGATGTCGTGACGGCTGCCGTGACCTGGTAAAAACGCGCAGGCATCAGCAGGTTGATGATGCAGGCCGCCGCCGCGGCCGTCAGCAGCAGAGCCATCGACATCCGGAACCAGAACGAGAGTTGGGAAAGGCGATCGGCTGCGCGGGCGTGGATCGTGTAATTCTGCGCGACATGTTCGGAATCGAGACGGACGTGGTCGATGACCGTCAGCGAGAACATCGCGTTTCCTCCCTGGAATGTGGTAATGCCCAGACTGCTGCAAAGCCGTGGCCATCCGCTCGGCTAAAGCCTCGCGCTCCGTTGGGCCGACCCAGTTTGTCAGAGCGCGAGGCTTCAAGCCGAGCGTCAGCGGAGCGTGATCTTCTCGCCGGCGCGCAGCGGCGTGTGCACCGGCAGGCGCCGCGCGTGCGTGGCCTGCTCGAAGCTGTATCCGAGCCCGAGCAGCTTCGATTCGCTGAAGGCGAGGCCGAAGAAGGAAAGGCCCACCGGCAGGTTCTCGCCAGTGAACCCGGCGGGTACGATCAGATCCGGAAAGCCCGTCAGGTTTGAGATGTCGGTCGCAGACAGTCCCATGTCCGCGAGGATGGCCGTCGGGTTCGCCGGCGGTGGCGGCGCGGCGATCAACCCTGGCTTGCGCGACGCCGTCGGATAGACGATCGCATCGAGCTTCTGCGCCGCAATCATCCCTTCGACCGTCGCGCGCATCATCGGGAGGCCGAAATCGCGAACCGCGGTGTAGCGATAGTCGTCGAGGCCGCCGCTCGATGCCTCGCGCTTGAACAGGTTCCAGCGGCTCGGGTTCGGTCCCGCGCCGTCCGTGCGGACGGCCGTGAACTGGTTCGAACGTTCGATCATCTCGTCGAGCGATTTCGGGTACTTCGGTCCCGTGCGTGCGAGGTACTCGGCGACTTGCGCGCGGAATTCCGGATAGCGGATCGACGTGTAGAAATCGCCCTTCGCATCGAGCAGCCATTTCGGGTAGCGCACGTCGACCAGCGTGGCGCCCGCTTTCTTCATCGCGTCGAGCGCCGCGTCGACGACCCAGTCCACGTCTGGGTCCGAGCCGATGAAATCGCGCGCGACGCCGATGCGCGCGCCCTTCAACGCGTCGGTCTTGAGGAATTTCGTGTAGTCGGATTCCGTCTTGCCGGTGCTCTTCGTCGTCGCGGCGTCGGCCGGATCGACGCCCGTCATCACGCCGAGAGCGACGGCCACGTCGTACACGCTTCGCGCCATCGGCCCGCCGGTGTCGAAACTAAGCGCGAGCGGAATGATGCCGTTTCTGCTCAACAGCCCGTGGGTCGGCTTCAGGCCGACGATGCCGTTCGACGTCGAGGGGCCGCGAATCGATCCGCCCGTGTCGGTGCCCATGCCGAGCGTCGCGTACGCCGCGGCGATCGCCACGCCGGTGCCTCCCGAAGATCCTGAGGGCGTGCGCGTGAGGTCGTGCGGGTTCAGCGATTGCCCGCCGAGCGAGCTGTGCGCGCCGCCGGAGGCGAACTCCGACATGTTGACCTTGGCGAGGATGATGGCGCCGGCCGCACGCAACTTCTTCACGACGAAAGCATCCTCGGGCGGAATCCAGCCTTCGAGCAGCACCGAGCCGCCGCTCGTCTGCATGTCCGACGTGTCGTAGTTGTCCTTGAGGACGACGGGAATGCCGTGCAGGGGCGAGCGCGGCCCCTTGGCCTTGCGTTCCGCGTCGAGCGCACGCGCCGTTTCGAGCGCTTTCGGGTTGAGCGTGATCACGGCGTGCAGCGACGGGCCCTGGCGGTCGTACGCCTGGATGCGCGCCAGGCAGATCTGGACGAGCTTTTCGGCCGTCAACGTGCCAGCGTCGAACGCAGCGTTGAGATCCGCGACCGTCGCGGCGTCGAGATCCAGGGTCCTGGTTTCGGCAGGCGCAGGAGCGGCGAGAGGGGACGCCGCGAGAGACGCGACCATGACGAGCGGGAGAAGCGATGCCTTCATGGCCGAGCATCTTCGCAGAAATCACGCGTGACGGCCGAAGCAAAAGGTGCGAAGATTCCGGGCCAAAGGAGTGGCGACGACATGACGACGAGACCTGTCTCCCGGCGCGGGCTGCTGCAGGCGGTCGGCACAGGCGCGCTCACTATGTGGATCCCCAAGACGGTCAGCGGCTACACCGCGGCGGAGATGCGCGAGAAAGCCGCCGAGGGCTCCCTCCTCGGCACGTCCAAATGGGAGCTCGACACGCCGGCCCTCTGCGTCGACCTCGACAAAATGGAGCGCAACATCGCGACGCTGCGCTCGCGCCTCGCCGGAACTGGTGTGGCCAGCCGGCCCCACGCCAAGACGCACAAGTGCCCGGAGATCGCGAAGCTGCAGCTGGCCGGCGGATCGATTGGCATTTGCACCGCAAAGGTCAGCGAAGCCGAAGCGCTGTTCGCCGGCGGCATCCGGCCGATCGTGATGACGACGAGCAACGTGACGGCGAACAAGATCCGCCGCGCGATGACACTGCGCAAGGCGAACCCGCAGTTCATCCAGGCAGTGGACTACCCGCAGAACGCCCGCGATCTGTCGGATGCGGCCAAGGCGTTCGGCCTGACCGCCGACGTCGTCGTGGACGTCGCCGTCGGCACGCGCAGCGGCGTGCCGCCGGATAACCGCGCGATCGAGCTCGCGCAGCTGGTCGACAAGCTGCCCAACCTGAAACTGAGGGGCATGCTCAGCTACGACGGCAGCGCGCAGCACATCAAAGGCTTCAAGAAACGGTACGCCGACACGCTCGAACGCTTTCAGCCGTCCATCCACACGTTCGAGGCGTTCAAGAAGTCGGGGCTGAGTACAGAAATCTTCAGCGGTGGCGGAAGCGGGACCTACAACATCATGACGAAGGTTCCGGGCTTTACCGACGTCCAGGCCGGCAGCTACATCTTCATGGATGCGCAGTATCTGGAGATCGGCGGCCAGGACAACGAAGACGTGTTCACCGACTTCGCGCCGTCGCTGACGGTCATGACGACGGTGTTGAACACCTATTTCCCGAACCGGTTGACCACCGACGCCGGCGCGAAGGCGCTGACGCTCAACCAGCCGCCGGCCATCGTGATTGGCGAGCCGGGATTCAAGTACAACGCCGGCTCCGACGAGTTCGGCGTCATCCAGTTCGAGAAGGCGAACAAGAGCTACGCCGTCGGCGACAAGCTCGAGCTGATCGTTCCGCACTGCGATCCCGCAGTGAACGAGTACGACCAGATCTACGCGATTCGCGGCGACAAGGTCGAAGCGGTCTGGGCGATCGCCGCGCGCGGACACTCGCAGTAGCGGCGGGATGCTTCTCGCAGCGGCGGTCTTTGCGACATTGGCCGGGGCCGTCCAGGCTCCGGCCGCACCCATCCTCCAGGAACCGCAGACGGTGCTCCTCTGGCCGGGGCGCGCGCCCGGCGCGCTCGGCGACGAGGATCGCGACAAGCCGGCGATCACGATCTACATGCCGCCGAATACGACGGAACCGATGACGGCCGTCATCATCGCTCCTGGCGGCAGCTATCGCAGCCTCTCGATGAACAACGAAGGCCGCGCGCCCGCGAACTATCTGAACTCGCTCGGCGTCGCGGCATTCGTCCTGAGGTACCGGCTCGGGCCGCTGTACCACCACCCCGTCGAATTGGGCGACATCCAGCGCGCCATCCGGACCATCAGGTCGCGCGCTGCCGAGTGGCACATCGCTTCGGATCGCATCGGGGTCATGGGGTTCTCGGCGGGCGGCCATCTGGCCTCCAGTGCCTCGACGCATTTCGACAAGGGCAATCCCGAAGCGACCGATCCGGTCGACCGCGCGAGCAGCCGTCCCGACTTCGCCGTGCTGTGCTATCCGGTCATTTCGTTCGTCGAGCCGTTCGCGCATCAGAACTCGAAGAATTTCCTGCTGGGGGAGAATCCCGACCCGGCGCTTGCGCGCAGCCTGTCGAGCGAGACGCAGGTGACGGCGTCGACGCCGCCGACGTTCCTTTTTCACACGAACGCCGACGCCACCGTCCCCGTCGAGAACAGCGTCGCGTATTTCCTCGCCCTCCGGAAGTCGGGCGTGCCCGCGGAGCTTCATATCTTCAAGGAAGGACGTCACGGCGTGGGCCTGGCGATGTCGGATCCGGCGCTGGCCGAGTGGTCGCGGCTGCTCGCGAACTGGATGCGGGTCAGCGGGCTGGTGAAGTGAGCAGTCGAGACACGAAGAAAACAGCCACGAAGGCACGAAGACGCGAAGAATGCTTTTCTTCTTCGTGCCTTCGAGTCTTCGTGGCGGTTGTGGATGGAGCGCGAGGCTCTAGCTGAGCGATCGGCGTCTATCGCTTTCGCGGCTCGAGCAGCAGCGTATTCCCGACGTACTCCGTAATGGACAACCGACACGCCGGCGACGGCCCAAAGTATCGCGTCGCGTGCCACGTCCCGGCCGGGACGTACACCACGTCGCCTTCGCCGGCGACGAACGGTTCCTGTCCTTCGAACGCGTAGCGGATCTGACCGGCGAAGACCAGCCAGAACTCGGCGCTCTCCGGGTGAAAATGTCCCTTGTCGCCTGGATCGAGCGGCGGCAGATTCTTTTCGCTCCCGTACAACACGAGCATCTCGGACTTGTCGTCGCGGACGAACCGGCCGCCCGCGTACTTCTCATCCTTTGCGGCGGCGTCGTGGATGTTGAGGTGCGGCTGATTGAACTGATCGTACTGTCCGCCCAGCCGGCTGATCGTCACTTGCATCCAGCGGACGCCTTCGGGCGCTGGGGGTGGTTCGACGTCCAGCGGATAGAGCGTCTTCGCCTTCGCGACGTTCACGATGAAACGCAGGCTCGGGCGATCGCCGATCGTTTCGAGCGAGTAGATCGTCTGCCGGGGAATGTTGACGAGCGAACCGCGCTTCGCGACGAACGGCTCCTGGCCTTCGATCTCCACTCGGACCTCGCCCTCGACAACGGCGAACCACTCGCGCGTGTCGGGATGAAACCGACGACCCACCTTCCCGCCCGGCGCGGCTGAAACGTACTCGCCGGTCAGCCGTCCGTCATCCACCAGTACTTCCCGCCAGTCGCGCTGTCCCTGATGTCGTGCTCGCAGATCCGAAAGCTTGGTCCACGGCTTCTGTGGCGCGGTGTAGCCCGGCGTTGTAGCGGGCTTCGGCGCCCAGACCTGCGTGGGGACAGGACGCGGTCCTGGTGTCTGCGCGAAGGCGACCATCTTGCAGAGCGAAACGATCGCAACGGCCGCGACAAGCAGCGTGGTGATGCGCATAAGATTTGGAAGACCTAATTCTTTTCGAAGTATAGATGAATCCATCGACCAGCTTTCCCCATCGTGTGAGCGACGCCCTGGCGGACGCACAGCTTCGCACCGCGCTCGACCGCGCGACGAGCCAGCTCGGGTCGCGCCGCATTCTGGCGCTGGCGACGCTGGACGAAGCCGACGCCGTTCGCGATCGCGCACGTGCGGCGCGATTGAAAGCCATCGCGAATCTCGGCGCGTATCTCGAGCGCTTCGAAGCGAAGCTGGTCTCAAACGGCGCCCAGGTTCACTGGGCGCAGACGCCCGCGGATGCCAACGCGATCATCACGGAGATCGCGCGCAGGACGTCGACGCGCGTTGCGGTCAAGAGCAAATCGATGGTGTCGGAAGAAACGCACCTCAACGACGCGCTCGAACGGAGCGGCGTCGAGGTCGTCGAAACGGATCTCGGCGAGTACATCGTGCAGCTCCGGCGCGACCGCCCCTCGCACATCATCGCGCCCATCGTTCACCTGACGCGCCAGGACATCGGCCGCGTGATGTCCGAGCGTCTCTCGGTCCCGTATACGGACGACACCCGCGAGCTGGCGGCGATCGCGCGCACGCGTCTGCGCCAGGAATTCCTGCGCGCCGATATGGGCATCTCCGGCGCGAACTTCGGGGTCGTCGAGACCGGGACGATCTGCCTCGTCACCAACGAGGGCAACGGTCGGATGGTGACGACGATGCCGCGCGTGCACGTGGCGCTGATGGGCATCGAAAAGCTGGTCGAGACGATGGACGAGCTCGACAGCTGCCTCAAGGTGCTCGCGCGGTCGGCGACGGGGCAGAAGGTCACGGTGTACACGACGCTCGTTCGCGCACCGCGCGGGGCGCACGACAGCGACGGCCCCGAGGAACTGCACGTCGTCTTCCTGGACAACGGCCGCAGCCGCATGCTCGCGGGCGAGACGGCGGAGATCCTGGCGTGTATCCGGTGCGGCGCGTGCCTGAATGCCTGTCCCGTCTATCGCACGATCGGCGGCCATGCTTATGGCGACACATATCCCGGCCCCGTCGGCGCGATCGTCACGCCCGGTCTTCGAGGGCTTCATCCATGGGGTGATCTGGCACACGCCAGCTCGCTTTGCGGCGCCTGCCGGGAAGTGTGTCCGGTGCGGCTCGATATCCCGGCGATGCTGTTGTCACTCAGAAACGAAGCGCGGAGCGATCAGCCGCGGCTGATGAAAGCGGCGATGCGGATGTTTGCCTGGACGGCGACGAAGCCGCGCCTGTATCGCGCCGCGATGAAAATGATGCGGAGCGTCCTTGCCGGACGGAGCAGCGAGGGGTGGATTCGTCGCCTGCCCGGGATGGCCGCCGGCTGGACGTCGTCACGCGACCTTCGCGCGCCCGCGTCGCGCAGCTTCCAGGACCAGTGGCGGAATCGCCGGCGGAGCGCCGCACGATGAACGCCCGCGAGGCGATCCTCGCCCGTGTTCGCGCCGCCGCGCGAACCGGCCGCGTGCCAACCGGCCACGCGGGGAGCCCGAAGACTTCAGCCCAGGAAGAACGGAGCGCGAAGGCTTTAGCCTCGCGATCTGAAGATCTGCTCACGCACTTTTCCCGCGAGCTCGCCGCGTTGGGCGTCGACTGTCACGTCGAGTCGACTGCTGACGCCGTGCGAGCCCGTATCGAAGGATTGGCGAGAGACAAGACGATCCTCAGCTGGGATCCGGATCGGCTGCCGTACGAAGTCGGGTCGATTCTGCCCGCGGCCGCAACCGGCGCCGCCGGCAGGTCCGTCCAGGCCGGTGCGGCGCTCGGCGTCACGGGCTGCCACGCTGCCATCGCCGAAACCGGTTCCTTGGTAGTCCTGTCCGGACCCGGCACGCCGCGCACCGCGTCGCTCTTGCCTCCGGAGCACCTGTGCGTCGTGCGGCGCGCCGACCTCTATGCCAGCATGGGCGAATTCTTCCGCGTCCGCGCGGCCGATATCGCCGCCGCGTCGTGCTGCACGTTCATCACCGGTCCAAGCCGCACGGCCGACATCGAGCTGACCCTGACGCTGGGCGTCCACGGACCGGGCAAAGTGGTTGTGATAGTAGGGCCCTGACCTCTGTATTGCAGATCGCAGATTGCAGATTGCAGATTGAACGGCGGACGCGCCGAAGCCTTCGCGGAGGCGGTCAGCCGAGCGGCCGTTGGTCTGCCGCATCGATCGAAACTGGTTCGCACACCGCCAACCTGCACGGACTACCCTGAACGGTAGCCTATGGAAACTGTTTGGTTGGACGTCGCGCAGGCGCTGCGCGTGCTGCGGCGCGACAAGCGGTTTGCGATCACAACCCTGGCAACGCTGGCGCTCGGGATCGGTGCGACGACAGCGGTGTTCTCGACGATTTACAGCGTGCTGTTCCGCCCGCTGCGATATCCGGAATCGCAGCAGCTGGTGCGCGCATACGAGATGCACGTGGGCGCGCCGCTGCCGCCCGGCGATCCGCCGCTTGCCAATACGACCATGTACGCGTGGCAGCGCGGCCTGAAGTCGATGGAGGATCTCGCGGCGTACTACGGCCGCGAATACACGATTGTTCTTGGCGGTGAGGCGGTCAGGATTCACGGCGCGGAGGCATCGTCCTCGCTTTTTCCGCTCCTGCGCGCGAGGCCGCAGCTCGGTCGATTCTTCACTGCCGCCGAGGACGCCCCGAACGCCAACCGTGTCGTCGTCATCAGCGATCGCCTGTGGCGCCGGCGTTTCGATGCACGGGCCGACGCCGTCGGACGCGCCATCACGATCGAAAGCAAGGTCTACACAATCGTGGGCGTCGCGTGGCCTGATCTCGGGTTTCCCGATCGCGAGGTCGAGATCTGGACGCCTTACGAAGATCCGACGCTGACGAACCCGTCCGTCCAGGGCGGCATGTGGCTGGCGCCCACGCTCGGCCGCCTGAAAGCCGGCGTCACGCTCGCGGCTGCAGAAGCCGAAGGCACGGCAGCGGCGCGTTCCGTCCCGCGGCCGGCGGTCGCGAACCTGCTCTTCGGCGCTGGCGGAGCTGTCCAGGTCCGCGTCGAACGCCTCGCCGACCTGATGACGGCGAAGGTCAGGCCAGCGCTCGTGGTGCTCGGCGCGAGCGTCGTCTTCGTGCTGCTGGCGGCCTGCGCCAACGTTGCGAACCTCTTTCTGGCGCGCGGCGTGCAGCGTCAGCGCGAGCTCGCACTGCGGACCGCCATCGGCGCCAGTCGTCGTCAGCTCGTACGGCAGTTACTGATCGAGAGCACGGTGTTCGCCGTCGCCGGCGGAATTCTCGGCGTGGCGGTTGCGTGGCTGCTCCTGGCGATCGTTCCGTCGCTGGCGCCGCAGGATTTCCCGCGTCTCGACTCGGTGCGCCTCGATCGGGCGACGCTGATCGTCGCGCTCTTGACGAGCGCCGTCACCGCGCTGGCGTCGGGTCTTGCGCCGGCGCTGCGCAATGCGCAGGCGGATCCGGCCACGTCGCTGGCGGGTGGAGCTGGCGATCGGTCAGTGACGATTCGCGCGAGTCGCCTGCGCGACCTTCTCCTGGTCGCCGAGGCCGGCCTGGCGACGATGCTACTTGCTGGTGCGGCACTTCTCGGCCGCAGCTTCGTGGCGCTCGTTCACGTGGATCCTGGCTACGACGTCACCAACGTGCTCGCCGCGAGGATCTACCCGCCGCCAGGTCTCGGAGGGGAACGGAGCGCCGCGTTCGTGAGCGATCTCATCGCGCGTCTTCGCGAAAGCCCGGAGATCGTTTTCGCCGGGGCCGGCAACATGCTGCCGCTGACCGACGGCACCTGGATCGCGGGCTTTGCGCTGCCCGAATCGCTCGGTCGCGGCAAGCCGACCAACGCCCGCACAGTCGGGTACCTCGTCACGCCTGGCTACGCAGAGGCGCTTCGGCTTCGCCTGCGCAGCGGCCGTCTGCTCGATACCGGGGACGCCGCGCCGACGGCGCCGCTCCGGGTGCTGGTCAACGAGCAATTCGTTCACGACTATCTCGCGGACGCCAATCCCGTCGGGCTGGCCTTTGCCGGAGGTCCGTACAAAGCGGGGCGCACGGAGATCGTCGGCGTTGTCGCGGATCTCCTGAAGGACGGGAATGATTCACCCGCGTTGCCGGCAATCTTCAGTCTTGCGACGCCGGCTCGCGCCATCCAGGACGAGATCAGTGTGGTGCTGCGGCTGCGGGGCAATCCGTCGAACGGCGCGCCGATTCTGCGCTCGGCCGTCCGAGCCGTCGATGCGGGCGCGGCGATCGGCGCGATGATGCCGCTTTCCACGCAGATGTCAGCCGCGACGGCACAGCCACGGTTCGAAGCCTCGATACTCGCCGCGTTTGCGGCGCTCTCGCTCGTGCTCGCCGCGGTCGGCCTCTACGGGATGCTGACGCACGCGGTTGCGCAGCGGCGGCGCGAGCTGGGCGTGCGCGTCGCGCTCGGCGCGTCGCGGCGAAGCCTGCTCGGCCTCGTGCTTCGCGCGGGCCTGATGCCTGCGGCGATTGGCGCAATCGTCGGCCTCGCGGCCACGGCCGGGCTGAGCCGGTTGATGTCCAGCCTGCTGTTCGGCGTGACGCCCCTCGATGCCATCGCGTACGTTGCGGCGCCGTGCGCGCTGTTACCGATTGCCGCCGTGGCGTGTCTCGCTCCCGCGTGTCGGGCGGCGTCGACCGACGTGGCGGTGGTCCTGCGCGGTGATTGATCAGCGTCGTTGCCGCCGCCTGACGAGCCGTTCGAGATGGCGCGCGAGCCGAAGGACGCCGTCGTGCAGGTCGGGCTCGCGGATGCCACTGAAGCCGAGCAGGAGACCCGGACGAAGCCGCCGCTTCATCGCACAGGATGAGAGTGGCAGCGTTTCGAGGCCTTCGGCTCGCAGCGCCTGGCTGATCTTCCGATCGGACGTCCCGTGCGGCAGCCACGCGATGAGGTTCATTCCGGCATCCGGCGCTTCTACCTCGAGCAGGCCGTCGCATTCCTGCCGCAGCAGATCGACGAACAGCTCGCGTCGAGCCTGGTAGATCGATCGCATGCGGCGGATGTGGCGCTCGAAGTGGCCTTCGCGCATGAAGTCCGCCATCACCGCCTGCGAGAAGTACGGCGCGCAGAAATCCATGTGGCGCCGTACGACCGTCACGGCGTCCACGAGCGAATCGGGCACGACGAGGTACCCGAGGCGGAGCGCCGGAAACATCACCTTGCTGAACGTTCCCGTGAAGATCACGCAGTTCGACGCGTCGAGGCCCTGCAGCGACGCCAGCGGGCGCGTCGAGTAACGGAATTCGCTGTCGTAGTCGTCCTCGAGGATCCACGCGTGGCGCTGCGCGGCCCAGCCGAGCAGCGCCAGTCGACGCTCGAGCGTCATCGTGACGCCGAGCGGAAGCTGCCGCGCCGGCGTGACGAATGCCAGCTTTGCGCGCGCCTGACGCCGGATCGCTTCCCCGACGTTCATGCCGTCGCGGTCCACCGGCACCGGCACGAGCCGCGCGCCGGCCGAGACGAACGCGCCGCCGGCACCGAAATAGCCCGGGTCTTCCATCCACACCGCGTCGCCGGGCTCGAGCACGGTACGGGCCGCGAGATCGAGCGCGTGCTGCGAACCCGACGTGACGATGACCTGATCCGGGTGACAACGAACCCCGCGCGCGTGCGCGAGATATTCCGTGATCTCGTGACGCAGGGTCGTCAGGCCGCGCGTGTCGCCGTATGCGAGTGCCGCCGCCGGCGAGCGTCGCCACCGCCTGGCCATCAGCCGGCCCCAGAGGTCGATGGGGAAGACGTCGAGGGCCGGCACGCTCGTCCTGAACGGCCGGGGCGGTTGTTCCGACAGGACGCCGAACTGCGGCCACGCCCGGGCCACGGTGGCGCCACGGCGCGCCGGATCGGCATGTGCCGTTGCGGGCTTCGCCGGGCGCGGCGGCGTGTCCGCGCGCACGAGACCGTCCGGCAGGTTCGCGCTGACGCGGGTTGCGCCGCGCGTGACGCTGTCGATGTAGCCTTCGGCGCGAAGCTGTTCGAAGGCCTGGACCACCGTGCTGCGCGAGACGCGCAGGTCCACGGCGAGGCTGCGCGTCGACGGCAGTCGCGCGCCCCGCTTCAGGCGCCCGTCCAGAATCTGCCGCCGCAGCTCGTCGTAGATGCGGCGATGAAGCGGAATGGTGGCGTCCGAGTCGAGATCGACGAGGACGATGGCGCCGCTGCCCAGACGCATGCGCGTGGCGACCCTGCGCGTCACGCCTGGCGCGGCGCGATCACGCTCATCGAGAGGCGAGCCAGGCGCCGAGCGCCGTCTGCTGCCGATGCCTGGTTGCCACGCAGTTGTCGATTCGTTCGAACGTCTGCCGGAGCGCGCGGCTTGCCGTCGGCAGCGGGTGCGAGGCGAAGAACGTCCGGATGTCGTCGCGCGCGTCAGCCGAGCAGAACGATGCCAGGCTGGAGACCAGGTTGATGTCCGAGCCAGCGACGTTGACCTTCGGCAGGAGCTCGCTCCAGTTGGCCTTCACGAACGCCCACGCGCGGTCGCGGGCCTCGTCGTTCCCGAAGAACGCGCCCAGATAGAGGGCCGTGTCCTGGCTTTTCAGGTCCGCAGACCGTGAATGCTCGAGCGCGCGCGCCAGCAGCGCCGGATTCTCGAAGCTCGTCAACGCGAACAAGTAGCGGTAGTGCTCGTCGGGACTCGTCGCCTTGTCGGCCGCTTTCGTCAGAAGCTCGAACAGCTCCGCGTCGCCGTGCGTGGCGGCGATGTTGACCAGTGTGCCGGCGAGGATCGGATCGAGCGGAGCGCCACCCCGCAGCGACTCTCGCACCGCTCGCAGGGATTTTTCGATGACCTCGGGATCTTCGGCGGTGTTGCCGAGCGCCCCGACGACGGCGTTGCGGAGCGAACGCCGATCCTCGGAATCGGCGGGTGCGCGGTCGAATCCGACGTCACGATAGGCGGGTTGCAGGAGCGAGCGGACGAACGCCTGGAACGCCTTCCGATTTTCTGCCGTGGTCAGGTACGAATCGATGAACCCGAGCCGGGCCGTGACGACGTTCAGGACCTGGGCGATGGGCTCGCGGCCGAAGCCGGAGGCGAGGTCGAGGTAGTTGTCGACCGTGTGCCGTCCCGCGCGTACGAGCGCCCATTCGTCGGAAATGAGCGAGAGCCGCTCGGCGGGCGTCAGCGACGACTGCACGTCGCGAGCGATCGCCTTCAGCGCATCACCTGAGTAGACGGTCCGGTAATAGCCGCGGCCCCCGGCGTTCGCGAACACCCAGGAACCACAGGTCTCGCCGATCGGGAACGTCTGCGTCGGTTCAGTCATGACGACGCAGGACGACGATGAACCGGGCGTCTTCATGCACACCGGGATCTGCCAGCGCTCGCGTCCCTGGGACGCCGAGCCGTCGATCAGGAATCGGGTCTGGCGAAGCGTGACCGATGGACGGTTGCCTGAACACGCGGTGCTGACGTCGAGCTGCGGGACGCCAGGCTGCAGCACGAACGTCCCCATGACCCGGTCGACTGGCTTGCCGGATGCCGACGTGAGCGCCGCGAAGAAATCCTCGGACGTGGCGTTGGCGTACTTGTGCTTCTCGAGATAGGCGTTCACGCCCTTGCGGAAGGCGTCCTCGCCGACGTAGGACTCGACCATCCTTAGAATGGACGCGCCCTTCTCGTACGAGATGGGATCGAACACGGACTCGATCTCCGAAGGCGTGTTGACGGTCACGTGAATCGGGTGCGTGGACTTCAGCGAATCGAGGCCGAGCGCCGTCTGGTTCTCGACCGCCTCGTCGACGTCCATGTGCCAGCCGGTGTTCATCGAGGCTGCGGGCCGCGACGCCATCCAGGTCGCGAAGCCTTCGTTCAGCCAGATATCGTCCCACCACTGCATCGTCACGAGGTCGCCGAACCACATGTGCGCCATCTCGTGGCTCAGGATCGAGACGATCGTCTTGCGCGTGTTGAGCGATGCTGACGCGCTGTCGGCGAGCAGGTCCGTCTCGCGATAGAAAATCGCGGCGACGTTCTCCATGGCGCCGGCCGCGAAATCCGGCACCGCAACGACGTCGAGCTTCTCGAACGGGTACTTGATGGTGTGGTACCGGTTGAGATACGCGAGAATCTGTTCGGCCGACCCGAGCGCGATCTGGCCGAGCGCTTTCTTGTCGGGCGTTGCGCAGATCCGAATCGGCACGCCGTCGGATGTGCCGCTCAGGCAGTCGAAATCGCCGATGGCGAGCGCCACCAGGTACGGCGACATCTTCGCCGTCGTCGAGAACTTCATCGTGTGCTGGTCTGGCTGCGGGCCAGGCGTATCGGAAATCATCCGGCCGTTGGCGATGGCGACGTCGCCGCGCGCGGCCACGACCGTCACCGCGAACGTGGCCTTGAAGGCGGGCTCGTCGAAGGAGGGAAACGCCCTGCGGGCGTCAGTCGACTCGAACTGGGTCACTGCGTACGAACGGCTGCGACCCTTGCTCTCGTACAGCCCGCGCAGCTGCTTGTTCAGCGCGGCCTGATATTCGATGTCGACGCGCGCGCGGCCGGCTGGAATCGGCAGAGGCACTGTCAACGTCGCGGTCTGCGCTTCGGCGTTCAGCGCGACCCGGGCCTTCTGCTTCACGTCTCCAGCGCTGATCACGGCGGATGTGATGTCGAGCTCGAGCGCGTTGAGACGTATCTCGGTCGTCGCCTGAGAAACGCGCACGTCGATGCCGGTCTTGCCGGAGAAGCGCGCAGCAGCCAGGTCGAGCGTAAAGGTCAGGTCGTAGTGTTCTGGCGAGACGCCCGTCGGCAGCCGCTGCGCAAGCGCGGGCGTCGAGAGAGACGCCCACGCCGCGAGCATCATAAGGATTCTCGTGGACATGTTCCGAGTGTACCGGCCTCCACGCCAGAGACGACAGTCCAGTTTCGTCGATGGACGCAAACCAGGATAGGCGGTTCGAAGCGTGCCTTTTGAGTTACAGTTAGTCGCGCACCCGTGCCTCCCGTGGCTGCATCTGTCGTCATCATTGGTGGCGGTCCTGCCGGAGCTGTGGCCGGTCAGCTCCTTGCTGAGCGGGGGCACAGGACGGTCGTTCTCGAACAGTGTCCGGATGCAGCGCGACGGCTTCAGCCGGGCGGTTCCAGCGGACTTCTCGAATCCATTCCTCCGAGCGCACGAAAACTCTTCCATCAGATCGGCATCCTGCACCACGTCGATGCGGCTGGTTTCTATCGTTCGAGCGGAAACACCGTCTGGTGGGGCGGCGAAGATGGCCGCGTCGAATCGTTCGCCGGAGGACGCCAGGGATGGCAGATTTTCCGGCCCGAGTTCGACGCCTGGCTGCTGCGACTCGCGGCGCAGCGCGGAGCCGACGTGCGGACCGGTGCGCACGTCCGTCACGTCGACGTGTCCGGCGCCGCGCCGGGTGCGCACCTGGACGTGGAGCGCGACGGCGTTCGCGAGACGTTGTCGTGTGACTGGGTGCTCGATTGTTCGGGCCGCGCCGGCGTGCTCGCGCGCCGCACGCGACGAGCCGGCGTGCGAACGTACAGCCTCGTGGGCGCGTGGCGCACGTCGGACGGCTGGGGCGTACCGGATGCCACGCACACGCTCGTCGAGGCGTTCGACCGCGGGTGGGCGTGGTCGATTCCGCGCAGCGACACCGAACGTCAGGTCGGCATCATGCTCGACGGTCCGTCGCCGAGGCGCGAAGGCAGCCGCGCCTTGCTCGAGGCGTATCGGGCCGAGCTCGATCGGACCACGCATGTCTCGCGGCACGTCCGGCACGCGGCGCTCGAGTCGGTCTGGGCCTGCGATGCCTCGACCTATTCGTCCGTGGAGTGCGCCGGCCCGCGTCACCTCCTGGTCGGCGACGCGGCGTCGTTCGTCGATCCGCTGTCGTCGTTCGGCGTCAAGAAGGCCATGGGTTCGGCGTGGATGGCCGCCGTGGTCGTCAACACGATTCTTCGCCACCCGGAACGCCGGGAGGCGGCACTCGAACTGTTCGCGTCGTGGGAGCGCGAGGTAAGCGCCACGCATGCCGCTCAAACGCGGGATTTCGCGCGAGCCGCCGCGGTCCACTACGACCATTCCTTCTGGAACACGCGCGCCAGCCTGGCCGTCCTGGCATCCGCTGAGACAGCGGGCGATGGTGTCAGCGACGCGGATATCCAGTCCGCCTTCCGCGAGATCCAGAACAGTGACGAGATTGTTTTCGACCTGGACGCGCGGGTGAGCTATGAACGGCGGCCCGTGATTCGCGATCGGGAGGTCGTACTCGAGGACGCGTTTCCGTCGGGAATCCGGTTCAGGGACAATGTCGATCTCGTGACGCTCGCACGGCTCGCGTGCCATCACCGGCACGTGCCCGATCTGTTCGACGCTTACTGCCGCACGACCGCGCCGGTCCCGCTGCCGAGCGTGCTCGGAGGCCTGTCGCTTCTGGTGGCCAAGGGCTATCTGATCAAGAAGGATGTGGTTCGATGCTGATTCGCACAAGCCTGTTCATGGCGGCCGCGCTGCTCGCGGCGAATGCGACGGTCGCCCAGACGCCGGCGCCTCAGCCAACGGCCGGCGCACAGGCCGTGCCCAAGGACGAAGGCATCCCGGTGCAGAGCGATCTCGTGCGTCAGCGGTGTGGCGGCTGCCATAAGAGCGACGATCAGAAACGAATGACGCGCATCTCGTACCGGCGCGCGACGCCCGAAAACTGGGAGAAAACCATCAAGCGGATGGTCTCTCTGAACCACGCGACGCTCAATCCGGCGGATGCCCGGGCGATTCTCAAGTACCTCGCTGACAACCATGGGTTGGCACCCGACGAAGAGCGTCCGATCGCGTACGAGGCGGAGCGTCGCACGATCGAATACACGTACACGGCCGACAAACTCACGGCCGACACGTGTTCGTCCTGTCATTCGATGGCGCGGGTATTGAGCGAACGGCGGACCAAGGAGGAGTGGGAACTGCTCGTCGCGATGCATCGCGGCTACTACCCGCTCGTCGACAACCAGCCGATGAACAACGGTCAAGGCTTCCGTCGCACCCGGCCGGTCCAGACTGAGCCGGATGCCGAGGGCCGCCCGCCCGACAATCGCCATCCCATGGAGAAGGCGATCGAGCACCTGACGAAAACCCTCCCGCTGGTCACGCCGGCGTGGTCGGCGTGGTCCGCAGCCGTGCAGCCGCCGAAGCTGGCAGGGCAGTGGACGCTGGTGGGGACCTTCCCAGGCAAGGGACCGATCTACGGACAGGTGAACATCACCGTCGATGGCACCGGTGCCGACGCGTTCAACACGGAGATCCGCTACACCGTTGCGCGGACCGGCGAAGTCGTCTCGAGGACGTCGAAAGGGCTCGTCTACACCGGCTATCAGTGGCGCGGACGCGGCGCGGCGGCCGGCAGCGAGATACCCTGGCGCGAAGTGATGTTCGTCGAGCGCGGCTGGAACGAGATGTGGGGCCGCTGGTTCACCGGCTCGTACGACGAAACCGGCATCGACGTCCGCCTGACGCGCCAGAGCGGCGCGCCGATGGTCTTCGGCACGAGCGCGGCGTCGCTCAGGACGGGCACGTCCACGCCCGCGGTGAAGATTTTCGGCGCACACCTGCCGTCCACGCTGCGGCCCGAGGACATCGGGCTGGGCGCGGGCGTCAAGGTTACGCGTGTCGTCAGCGCGAAGCCGGAGGAAGTCACCGTCGACGTCGACGTGGCGGCAACGGCGCCGATCGGCGCGCGCGACCTCTCGGTGGCGGGCACCGTCAAGCCCGAAGCGCTCGTGGTCTACGACAAAATCGACGGCATCCGCGTTCTGCCGCTCGCGGGCATGGCCCGGGTGGGCGGCGCGGTCTTCCCCAAACAGCTGCAGCAGTTCGAAGCCGTCGGGATCCACAACGGGCCGGACGGCAAACCTGATACCCCGGACGACCTGATCCTCGGCCCCGTCGACGTCAAGTGGTCGATCGAGGAATTCACCGCGACGTTCGCGGACGATGACGTGCAGTTCGTCGGCAAGATCGACGAGTCCGGGTTGTTCACGCCGGCGCTCGACGGCCCGAATCCGAAGCGCAGCGGCAACCGCAACAACGTCGGCGACGTCTGGGTCGTCGCCGAACTGACTT
>Ga0126377_10000799_pt1 | contig 19825 bp, 11 predicted proteins | sample PanSoiMetPlot_22_FD_92647 | JGI IMG/M metagenome (GOLD analysis project Ga0126377, IMG submission 92647) | Tropical forest soil microbial communities from Panama - MetaG Plot_22 | ecosystem: Environmental > Terrestrial > Soil > Tropical forest > Bulk soil | place: Panama | collected 2016-02-17 | reverse complement strand
TTCTCCTTGCTGTGCGCACCTCGCGTGCGACCACACGAGGTGATGACCATGACGATGACGATCCGGATGCGCGGCCTTGCCGCATTCGCGGGCGCGGCCGTGATCGCGGCCGCGTGCAGTGGCGACGTAGGCACCGCGGGCGGCGCGGGCGACGGAGGCGATGGCGGCGGCGATGGCACCGGCGACGGCGGGGGCGGCGGGAGCGGCGTCGGCCTCGGCGGAGCCCAGGACATCGGCGCGTTCCGCGCCCTGCTCGACGCGGGCGACATCCCGGGCGAGAGCACGCTCGACGCCAACGGGTTCTTCTCCGAGCATTTCAGCGAGCTGCCGCCGGCCGACTGCGGCGACCCGCTCTGCCTGGTCGGCACCATGGCGGTCGGGCGCGACTGGGTCACGCACGCCGACCGCGCCGTTCTTCAGATTTCGCTGTCGACGCCGGTCGACCCATCGGAGCTGGTGCGCAAGCCGCTCAACCTGGTGGTCGTGGTCGACACGTCGGGCTCGATGGCCGAGGACGACCGCATCGGCTTCGCGCGCGCGGGCCTGAACACGCTCATCGACGAGCTCGGCGACGGCGACCGCGTCGGGCTGGTCACCTTCAGCGACGACGTGACGGTGCGCGCCTCGCTGACCGAGCCGAGCGACCGCGACGCGCTCCACGCCGCGGCCGACTCGCTCGAGGCGTCCGGCGGCACCAACCTGCACGACGGGCTGGAGCGCGGCTTCCAGCTCGGCCTGGAGGCGTTCGACCCGGAGCGGCAGAACCGGGTCATCCTGGTGTCCGACGGGCTCGCCACCACCGGCATCGTCGACGACGCCAGCATCCAGGCCATGTCCGACCGCTACCTGTCCGACGGCATCGGCCTCACGACCATCGGGGTCGGGCTCGACTTCAACGTCGCGCTCATGCGCGGGCTGTCGGAGCGCGGCGCCGGCAACTTCTACTTCCTGGAGGACGCCGCCGCCATCGCCGAGGTGTTCCGCGAGGAGCTGGACTTCTTCGTCACGCCGCTCGCGTTCGACGTCGAGCTCGATGTCGCGGCCGAGTCGGGCTGGCAGATCGGCGAGGTGGTCGGCACCCACTACTGGACAGGCTCGCCCCGCTCGGGCGGGGTGTCGCTGCCCGCCGTGTTCGTGGCCAGCCGCGAGAGCGATCAGCCCGGCGAGTACGGGCGGCGCGGCGCCGGCGGCGCGATCTTCGTCGAGATGGTGCCGACCTCCGGCAGCGTGTGGGATCCGAGCGACGCGCTGGCCGCGCTGAGCCTGCACTACCGCCTGCCCGGCGACGGCGGGGAGCGCGACTCCACCCTGAACGTGGTCAGCCGGCCCGAGCGCGGCGCGTCACCCGCCGACGTGTACCTGGCCAACGAGTCGATGGCCGAGCACTACTCGATGTACACCATGTTCGTCGGCCTGCGCGAGGCGACGCGGCTGGCAGCCTACTCCTATGACTGCGCGCTGGCCGCGCTGGAGCGCCTCGACGACGAGGCGGCGGCGTGGCAGCGCGAGTTCGCCGACGAGGACATCGACGCCGATCGCCAGCTCATCGCCCAGTTCGAGGGCAACCTGCGCGAGGCCGGCGGCATCTCGCTCGACGACGGCGCGTTCGACGGCGTGTGCACCGGCGACGCCGATGGCTACGACGACGGCTACAACGACGACTGCGGGGGCGACGGCTGCGCCGACGGCTACGACGGCTACGACGACGGCTACGACGGCGGCCAGGAGTACGCCTGCCAGGCAGGCGGCAGCGCGCGGAGCACCGCCGCCGGGTGGGCGCTCATCGCGATCGCGGTCGGCGCAGCGACGAGGCGCCGGCGCCGGCGCGCCGCCGGCGAGGGCGGATCGCGAACAGAGCCGCGAGGCCGATGAACAGCGCGGCGGGCGCGCCGGTCCGGGCGCTGCCCGCCGTGGCGCAGCCTCCGCCGGCGTCGGACGGGTCGCCGGTCGCACCGCCGCTGGTGTTGCCGGCGTCGCCGCTGCCGCCGCCCCCGCCGCCGCCCGGGCCCGCGTCGGCCCCGCCGCCGCCGCCGCCCGGGCCGGCGTCATCGCCGCCGCCGGCCGCGGGCGCACAGCCGGGAGCCGGCTCGGCCGGCGCGCTCTGCGACAGGACCAGGTCGGCGCACTGATAGTAGATGTCGTTGCCGTCGCCGTAGGGCGGCTTGTCGCTCATGACCTGGATGACCTGCAGCGTGCAGTTGTCGCACTCGACGTCCGGCAGCGTCACCTGGATCGAGTAGAGCGAGTTTCCGTCCGCTCGCGTGTCGCGGTCGGCGATGCCGTCGAGCAGCACGGTGGGGCCGCCGCTGGTGTCGTCGAAGCCGGTCGGGTCGACGAAGCCGTCCTGACCGTCGTCGTCGAAGCTCACCCGGAAGTGGCCGGGGTGCTCGACGGTCTCGTCGAACTGGACCGTGATGGTGGAGCCGGGCCGGAACTGGCACACGTTCTGGCCACGCGTGTCGTTGGGCGCGCCGCACGGACCATTCTTCAGCTCGGTGGTGCGCTGCAGCGGGGTCCGCAGCTGGATGTGGGCCAGCGCCGTCGGCGCCGACGCGCCGACGAGCGCGACGGCCAGGGGCAAGGAAAGTCTACGGGAGCTCATGGACGGCACCTTTGTGCACGGGGCGGGCCACGCCGACCGGGCTCACATTTCGCGGCCTTCTCGTCGCCGAGGTGCAGGATCGCGGCCGCAACTCCCAGGGGGGTGGTCACCAGAGGTCACGGAGTCGCCTCGAGCTGGCCCATCAGATCGATGTGAAGGGGGCCGTGGCGGCCAGGCGGTGGGGGCACGATCACGCTCTGGCGCAGGCGAAAGCGCGCGCCGGAGCCCGTCGGCGCGATGTCGCGATCGATGAGCAGGTCGGTGAGGAGATCGCCGAACCACGCGGACAGCTGGCCGTGCAGCTCCGGCGCGCGCTCGATGAGGGCGGCGGCCAGCTCCGGATAGCAGGGTTCGAGCAGGCCCGGCTCCGGCTCGCAGGTGAGGCCGAGATCGCGCAGCGAGAGCCGCGGCTGGCGGCCCGCGCCGGTGCCGGTCAGCTCGAAGCCGGCGCGGCCGAAGATGTGCGCCGGTGTGCGCTGCGGTCCGTCCTCGAGCGAAAGCGAGCTGGCCACGCCGATCTCGTAGCTCTCGCCGGGCCGGCGCGACGCGGTCAGCGTCGGCGGAAGCGGCAGCGCCGGCCCGCGGGCGCGCACGCTCAGGAGCTCGCGCACCACCGGATCGCGGTCGAAGCGTGAGGCGATGCCGCTCGCGGCCAGCGCCTCCTCCAGGTAGCCGGTCCCCCACAGCACGTAGAGGAGGCCGCCCAGCGCGTTGCCGTCGAGCTCGACCGCGAGCGGCGCGGTCATCGCCGCGGCCGGCACGGCGCCGGGCTCGGCGGGCAAGAGGACGGGCGCCGCGGCGCGCCCTGCCCTGCGCGCCGCCGCTGCCGCCGGGCCCAGCGCGACGGCGAGCGGCACCGACGCGTGCGAGTCGCCGACCACCTCGATGTCGCGATCGGCGCAGTAGGCGAGCTCGAGCGCGCGGCCGCCGCCGAGCGGCAGCGGCGGGGGCGCCGTCATGATGTCGTCGAGCGTGGCGGTGATCTCGCCCCGCGCCATGCGCGCCGCGATGTCGTCGCCGTGGATGAGGTCGCTCACCCACTGCACGACCCGGCTGCGCAGATGCACGCGCGCGTCGGTGCGCGACGAGAGGCGGAGCTGGCCGCCGGCGAGGTGGGGCGCGATCCGGATCGTCAGGTCGAGCACGGCGTGGGTGAAGCCGAACGCCAGCGACACGCGCAGGTGGCCGGCGTCGCCGCCGGCCGGCGAGACCCAGCGCATCGCGATGGCGCGCACGCGCTCGAAGGTCCCCACCGGAAACGCTTCGAACCCGCTCATCTCGCGATCGACCAGCCCGGCGACCAGGTGGGCCATGGTGCCGGGCCCGGCGCGGCCGTCGTCGAGGAAGCGCTGCCCGACCAGGAGCCGCGCGCCGCACGGCGGATGGGCCGGATCCTGGAACGGACCCGCGAGCTGGGTCCAGCCGACCCGCCTCTCCACGCCGCCGCGGTAGCGCGCGCGCCACTCGATGTGGTGGAGGCCCGGCGGGCGCGCGACGTGGACCGCGCCGGCCGCCGGCACCGCGGCGACGTCCTCGCCGTCGATGAACAGGCGCGCTCGCGCTGCCGCGTCGGGCGGAACGTCGACCGCGGCGAGCGAGAGCGCCGCGCCCGGCGCCACCAGCGGGGCGCGGACGCGGACGACGAGCGGCGCGCGGTCGAGGCGGTCCATCAGCCAGGGCAGCGCGGCCGCGTGGCCGGCCACGAGGGCGACGCCTGCAGCGAGCGCGAGGATCCTGCGGCGCCGGGTCACAGGATGACCAGCACGGTGACCAGCTCCCAGCCCACCACCCAGAGCGTGCATGCGACCACGCTGCCGGTCATCGCGCGGGTGACCGCGTCGGCGTCGGCCTTGCGCGCGCCCCCCTTGGCCACCACGTCGCTGGCCAGGCCCCACGCGTAGAGCCAGACCAGGAAGGCCGCGCGGACGGCGTAGCGCATGCGCTCCGGCCGCGGATCGACGAGGTCTCCGGTCAGGAGCTCGAGGCCGCCCTGCATGCCGTACTGATGGCAGAGGAGGAGCCCGCCGGCCACCATGCCCGCCGCGAACAGCGCCGCGACGGCGAGGTAGGCGGCGCCGACCGCGAACCAGGTAGGGCCGAACAGGTAGGCGCGCGGGCTCACGCCGAGCGCGTCGAGCGCGAGCGTCTGCTTGCCGAGGTCCATCGAGCCGAGCCACGCGTTGGTGGCGCTGCCCGACGCGGCCACGAACAGCATGGCGGACAGCGGCGGCGCCAGCGCGACGATGTAGCTGCCGCCGATCTGGCGCACCAGCGCGTCGGGCCTGACGCCGGCGCCGCCGACGCGCGAGATGACGTAGAGGACGGTGTAGCCGATGAGCAGCGAGACCACGGCGTAGAACAGCGCCGGGCGCACGAGGGTCTGCGCGAGCGCGCGGCCGGCGATGGCGGCGAAGTCGCGCGGGCGGCGCACGAGCTGCCCGGTCCCGGCGGCGAGCGCGACGGCGGCGGTGCGAAACGGCTCGACGGCGCGGTCGATGGCGCCGGCCGCCCGGCGAAGCACGCGGCCGCGCGCGCGCCGGCGAGGGACGGCGCCCGGGTGCGCGTCGCCGCGCGCGATGCGATCGACCACGGCCGACTCGAGCCGCATGAGCCAGGCGCCGCGCAGCTCCGGCGAGAGCGCGGCGTCCTCGAGCGGCCCGGGCCACTCGCCGTCGAAGAGGCGCTCGACCCGGCGCGACACCGGGTCGACCACGTACAGGCGATCGCCGGCGCCGGCGGCCAGCGCGACGTCGTGGGTGACGACGATGATCGCCACGCCGAGCTCGCGCACCTCGGCGCGCAGCAGGCGCGCCAGCATGCGGACGCGGTGGGGATCGAGCCCGACCGACGGCTCGTCGAGGAGCAAGAGGCGGCGGCGGCTGGCCAGGGTGCGCGCCACCGCGACCCGCTGGGCCTGGCCGCCCGACAGGCGATCGACCGCGACACCCGGCTCGGCCAGCGCGCGCTCGAGGCCGACCCGCTCCAGCCAGGTCGCCGGGTCGGCGTCGGCGTGCGCCCCTGGCTCGTCCGCGCCGCCGTCCTCGCGTCGGCGCGCGCCCGCATAGCGCAGCGCGAGCTCGATGTTGCCGCGCACGTCGAGGTGGTCGAACAGCGCGCCCCGCTGCGGCACCAGGCCGAGCTGGCCGCGCTCGAAGCTGAGCTCGCCGCCGACCACCTCGAAGCCGCTCCGCTCCAGCTCGCCGCGATCGAAGAGGAGGCGGGCGAAGGTCGACTTGCCGGCGCCGCTGCCGCCGAGCAGCACCGCGACCTCGCCGGGCGCGACCTCGAGCGAGAAGTCCTCGACCAGCGCGCTGCCGTCGGGCAGGAGGATGCGGAGACCGCGTGCCAGGAGTCCCTTCATCCGCCGCGGTTTTACCATCCCGCGCGCGAGGGCCGCGTATACTGCGCGCGCATGGAGCGCACTCTGTTTCGCGACGAGCACGAGCTCTTCCGCCAGGCCTTCCGCCAGTTCCTCGCGCGCGAGGTGGTCCCCAACCAGGCGCGCTGGAACGAGGCCGGCATGGTCGACCGCGCGGCGTGGCGCAAGGCCGGCGCGGGCGGCTTTCTCTGCCCGTGGCTCGAGGAGGAGCACGGTGGGCCCGGCGGCGACTTCCTCCACTCGGTCATCGTCATGGAGGAGATGGCGCAGGTCTACGAGAGCGGCTTCGCGGTGTCGCTCCACTCGGACATCGTGGTGCCGTACATCCACGCGTTCGGCAGCGCGGAGCAGAAGCGCCGCTGGCTGCCCGGGTGCGCGTCGGGCGAGCTGGTGACCGCGATCGCGATGACCGAACCGGGCGCGGGCTCCGATCTGGCCGGCGTCGCGACCACGGCGGTGCGCGACGGCGACCACTACGTGCTGAACGGATCGAAGACGTTCATCTCGAACGGGATCCTGTGCGACCTCTGCATCGTCGTGGCCAAGACCGACCCCGATCCGGACAAGGCGCACCGCGGCATGAGCCTGTTCGTGGTCGAGGCCGGCACGCCCGGCTTCACCAAGGGGAAGAAGCTGGCCAAGATGGGGATGCCGTCGCAGGACACCTCGGAGCTGTCGTTCGAGGACTGCCGCGTGCCGGCCGCCAACCGGCTGGGCGAGGAGGGCTCCGCGTTCCTCTCGCTCATGACCAAGCTGCAGCAGGAGCGGCTGTGCGTCGCGATCATGTCACAGGCCGGGGCCGAGCGCGTGCTGGCCGACACGATCGCCTACTGCCAGGAGCGGCGCGCGTTCGGCCGCCCGATCGCGAAGTTCCAGAACACGCAGTTCAAGCTGGCCGAGTGCGCCACCGAGGTCGAGGTCGGCCGCGCCTTCATCGACAAGCTCGTCGCCCAGCACATGTCCGGGAAGTACCTGGTCAAGGAGTGCTCGATGGCCAAGCTGTGGCAGACCGAGATGGCCGGCCGCGTGATCGACCAGTGCCTGCAGTTCTTCGGCGGCTACGGCTACATGCTCGAGTACCCGGTCACCCGCGCCTTCATGGACGCCCGCGTCCAGCGCATCTACGCCGGCACCAACGAGATCATGAAGGTCATCATCGCCAAGCAGATGGGCCTGTAGCGGGCAGCGGGCAGCTCAGAACGCGAACACGATCGATCCGCCGGTGACCAGGCCGGCGTCGACCTCCTCGCCGAAGAGGCCCGTGGCGCGGACGTCGACGTCCACCATCATGTACTTGTGCTTGAAGAGCTCGATGCCGGCCTGGCCCTGGACGGCGAAGGCGTGGTAGCCGAGGTAGCCGTAGCCGATGCGGAAGCCGAGGTAGGGGTTGAGGAAGCGGCGGTGGCCGCGGCCGAGGAAGTCGGAGTACATGCCCATGCCCCAGGTGGCGAGCACGGCGTTCTTTTCGGCCGGCTCGTCGCCGTCGGCGGCGACGTCGTCGAAGACGTCGATCTCGAGCGAGTAGCGCGGCTCGAGGATGTGCATGACGAAGCCGCCGCCGAGGCGGGTGCGCTTGCGGTCGCCCGCGTCGAAGAGGGTGAGCGCGGCGAGTCGCGGGCCGGGATAGACCTTGGTGCGCGGGCTCATGAGCGCGCCCTCCCGGCGGCTGACCGTGATGTCCAGGGTGGCCAGCGCGACGCGGTCCTCGAGGAAGCGCTTGTCTCCCTTGATGCGCTCGATCTCGCCGCGCAGCCGGGTCATCTCCTTCTCGACGTTGAGGATGTCCTGCATCGACAGGCCGCCGGCGTCGAGCAGCTTGCGCAGCCGCTCGAGCGTGACGGTGAGGTTGCCGAGCGCGATCTCCTGGTCGAACAGCGTGCGCGACACGTCCGTCGCCTGGATGCGCTTGCTGCTGATGTCGCCCTGGTCGTCGAGCCAGGCCACCACCGCGTCCACCTTGGCCGGGGGCAGGCGCACGCGAATGGTCGCGCGCCAGGAGGTCGACGCGCCGTCGACCTGCTCGGTCACCACGCGACCGCCGAGGCCCTCGACCTCTTCGTGCAGCCCGCGCGCGGTCTTCTCCGGGTCCTCGGCCACGAGGTCGACCGCGCCCTCCACGACCTGGCGCTCGGGGATGACCGGGGTCGCGGCCTGCTGCGACGGGGCCTGCGCCTGCGCCATCTGCGCCTCGGCCGGCGCCGCATCCGTGGAGGTCGGCACCGTGCGCGTGGGCCCGCTCTCGTCGAGCCCGGTCGTGACGATGGCCTCACCGCCGGCCACGCCCGGCAGCGCGGTCGACGTGGCGACGGGCATGCGCGCCTCCTTGTGCGCCGCCGCGCCCCCTCCACATCCGGTCGCGATCGAGACGGTCACCGCGGTGGCGAGGCAGAACAGCAGCTGGTTCATGCCCGAACTAACGGCGGCCCGACGCCGGTTCTTACATCGCCGGTCGGGCGGCCGCGATCATGCGCGAGGCCACACGAGCCGGCACGGACTGGAAGCGTCCCGCCCGGTCAGAGCAGCGCGAGCTGCTGGGCCGGCTGCGGTCGCGACGGCCGGGCGGGGCGCACCGCGGCGACCAGCTGCGGCGGGATGTCGGCCAGGAACCGGGACGGCGCGGGCTCGGCGGTGCGGCCGAAGAGCGCGCGGCGGGCCGCGCGCGTGAGGACGAGGCGCCCGCGCGCCCGCGTCATGCCGACATAGAAGAGGCGCCGCTCCTCCTCCAGATCGAGCGGCTTGCCGGGCAGCGCGAGCGGCAGGAGGCCCTCCTCGCAGCCGGCGATGACCACGAGCGCGAACTCGAGGCCCTTGGCCGCGTGCAGGGTGAGCAGCGCGACCTTCTGGGCCTCGAGCTGCGCGCCGCCGTCGGCGAGGAGCGGCAGCGCGTCGACGAAGGCGCGGGCGTCGCCGCCGAACGGCGAGGCCAGCGCCGCGAGCTGGTCGCGCGCGCGGCGCAGCGCCGCCGGGGCCCGCGCGGGTGCCAGCTCGGCCAGGATCTCGCCCAGGTCGCGGCGGCCGAGCTCGACCGACAGGCGGACGGCCTCGACCATCGACTGCGCCTCCGCGCCGCCGAGGATGGCCTCCTGGCTCGCGCGGCAGGTGGGGATGCCGGCGCGGGCGAGCGCCTCCTCGATCGGCGCCAACTGGGCGCCGATGCGAACCAGCACCGCGATGTCGTGAAAGGCGAGCGGCCCGGTGCCGACGGCGGCGTCGCCTGCGCTCGAGGTCTCGAGCGCGGTCCCGCCGACGGCGCGCGCGATCTCGCCGGCGATGAAGGCCGCCTCCTTTTCGGGCGACTCGCCGGCGAAGGCGACGAGCGGCGCGGCCGGCGCGGAGGACGGCAGCGTCTCGAGCGGACGGCGCGCGCGTCCCGGCGCTCGCTCCATGACCGCCGAAGCGGCGGCCAGGACCGGAGCCGGGCAGCGATAGCAGGTGGACAGCAGGACGGTGCGCGCGCCCGGATAATCGGCCGTGAAGCGGCGGAAGCAGCCCGGGTCGGAGCCGCGAAAGCCATAGATGGCCTGGTCGGGATCGCCGACCGCGCAGAGGTCCGGCGACGCCTCCGGCGGGGCGAGCAGGCGCACCAGTCGGTACTGCGCCGGGTTGATGTCCTGAAGCTCGTCCACGAACAGGTGGCGGCAGCGCTCCTGGGCGGCCGCGCGCGCGACCGCGCAGCTCTCGAGCAGGCGCACCGCGACGAGCACGAGGTCGTCGAAGTCGAGCGCGCCCGCGGCGGCGAGCGCGGCCCGATAGGCCTCGAAGGCGGCCGCGATGTCCGGATCGTCGAGATCGGCCGGCGCGATGAGCGCCGCCTTGGCGCGCGAGATGGCCTCGCCGGTCGCGGCGTCGGGGACGAGCGCGCGCCGGGCCGCGTCGTCCCACACGGCGAAGTCGGGCGCGAGGCCGGCCTCGGCGGGGAAGGCGCGCAGGAGATCGAGCGCCAGCGAGTGGAAGGTGCACGCCGCCACGCGCGCGCCCCGCTCGCCCAGCTCCGCCTCGAGGCGCTCGCGGAGCTCGCCCGCCGCCTTGCGGGTGAAGCTCACGGCCGTGATCGCGCGCGGCGAAGCGCCGGCCGCGATGAGGTGCGCGATGCGAGCCACCACCGTGCGCGTCTTGCCCGTCCCCGGACCGGCCACGACCACGAGCGGCCCGCCGGCGTGCTCGATGACCTCGCGCTGCTCGCGGTTGGGCGCGGGCCCCGCCGCGGGTGCCAGGTCCTCGGCCGGAGACGCCTCGACAGCCGGAGACGCCTCGACCGCCGACGCCTCGACCAGCGACGCCTCGACGACCGGCGACGCCTCGACCGGCGACGCCGCGACGGCCGCCGCCTCGACCGCCCCCGGATCCCCGGCAAAGCCGAAGCTCCGCTGGGCCAGCAGCCTCCGCCGCTCCTCCTCGCCGAACACGCGGATGACGCCGTACTCGCCGTCATAGCCCGCGCGCGCATCCACCTCACCGGCGCGCATGCGGACGAGCGCCTCTGCCAGGAGCGGCGGCCCCTCCCGCCCCACCGCGTCCGCCTCCGCCTCTCCCAGCACGCCGAGCTCCGGCCCGATCCGATCGAGCAGGCGGTGATACGACTCGCGCACGCGCTTCGTCCCCGCCCCGACGCCGAGCACCTCGCCCAGCACCTCACCCAGCGGGATGAGCTTCTGGAAGTCCGCCGCCCCCTCCGGCCGCACGCCCTCGGCGCGATCGGCCAGCTCCTCCACCCGCGCCATCACGCCGCCGGTGACCGGCTTGCCGCATGCGCGGCACAGGCCGCCCGCCTCGCGCGCCGCGGCCGGCTCGAGCGCCACGCCGCACTTGCGGTGGCCGGCGAGGTGGTACTTCCCCTCCTCGGGGAAGAACTCGAGCGTGCCCAGGAAGCCGCCGCGCCGGTCGCGCAGAGAGTCGCGCAGCGCGTGGTACGAGAGCTCGCAGTCGAAGCGATTGGCCTCGCGGCCCAGCTTCTCCGGCGAGTGCGCGTCGGAGCTCGACACCAGCGCGTACCGGTCGAGCGCGCTCAGCCGCCAGTTCATGGCCGGATCGGACGACAGCCCGGTCTCGACGGCGAAGATGTGGTCGGCGAGGTCGCCGAAGCACTCGGCGATGGCGTCGAACCCGGACATCGCGCCCAGCGCCGAGAACCACGGCGTCCAGATGTGCGCCGGGACGAGGAACGACTCGGGCGACGACTCCAGGGTGATCTCGAGCAGGTCGCGCGAGTCGAGGCCGAGGATGGGCCGCCCGTCGGACTCGATGTTGCCGATGCGCCCCAGCCGCGCCGCGATGCGCGCCGCCACCTCCAGATCGGGCGCGTACACCAGGTTGTGCACCTTGCGCACCTTGCCGCCGCGCTTGTAGATGCTCGACACCTCCACCTGCAGGAGGAAGCGCACCGGCGCGCGGCAGGCGGCCGGCACCTCCGCCGCGACGGCGCGCTCGAGGTCGGGCCGGAGCGCGTACAGTCCGGGCTCGGCCGGGACCAGCTTGTCGCGCAGCTCGGCCAGCCAGCGCGGATGGGTGAAATCCCCGGTGCCCAGCACCGTGATGCCCTTGAGCTGGGCCCAGCGCGCCAGCCCCTCCAGGGTCAGGTCCTTGCTGGTGGCGCGCGACAGATGAGAATGGATGTGGAGGTCGGCGATGAGGCGCATGGCTCTCCCGGCCGTCTCGCCGGCCGCGCCTCACTCTAGGAACGTCGTCTGACAGCGCCGTATGACCAGACAGCTCGCCCGCTCGCGCTGCCGGCGCTCAGTCGGACGGCACGGTGTCGCGGATGCTGGCGCGGTCCGCGTGGCCGTCGACGAACTTCTGCAGCGCCGCGTGCTCCTCGACCGGGTAGCGCTTGCGGAAGATCATCCACTGCAGCGTCGTGATGAGCGCGATCTCGGCCACGCCGAGGCGCGGCTCGTCGGTGAGCCAGATGCCGCGCAGCTTGCCCTCGATCCAGGTCAGGATCGAGTCGACCCGCTCGCGCTGCTTGATCAGGAAGGCAGCGCTGTCCAGGTCCACGCCGTCGCGCCCCAGCTGGAACAGGTTGACCGCCGAGTCGAGCGCGCCGTCGATGGCGCTGACCAGGTTCTGCTCGCGCAGCCAGGCCGCGCCGCCCGCGGTGCGCAGCGGGCCGTAGCCGTGCCGCCGAAGGAGGTGCTCGATGATGATGTGCGAGTCGAAGACGACCTCGCCGTCGATCTCGGCGACCGGCGCCTTCCAGATGGGGTTGAGGCCGCGCAGGGTCTTCTGCCCCTCGTCGCTCACGGTGTCGACGCGCTCGAAGGGGACGCCGAGCTCGGTGGCGACGATGCGGACGCGCCTGACGAACGGCGAGGTGAGAGAGCCGTAGAGCTTCATGACCCGGGATAGTACCGGCGGACCGACGCGCGCGGGCGACGACTCCGAGCGGCGCGTCGATATGCAAGCCAGAGACGCGGCGCCTCCCGCTCGTGGCACACTGCGGCGATGAGCGAGCCGCTGCACGAGCCATCCGGGCTCGAGAAGGCGATCTGGACCGACGCTGACTTCGGCGACATGGGCTGGCACGACGCCCGCATCTACGCGATGGGCGTCCACGACGACGAGCGCGGCGCGGTGCCGCCCACCCGGCTCCTCTTCGATCTCGACTACATCGTGCGCTGGCTGGATCCGGTGCGGCCGGCGCGCACCTACACGTTCTGGGTCGCTCCCGCCACCCTCGTCTTCGAGCGCGTATGGGACCTGACCGGCAGCCTCGAGCATGCGAGCGAGCTGGAGGTCGCGGACCTGCACCGCGCCCCGTCGCCCGACCAGTATCCAGATCCCGTGTGGCACGTCGACGGCCAGGCCTTCGAGCTCCGCTTCCGCGCGCCCGGCTTCGTGCAGTACTTCCGCCGCCCGCCGCTGCACGTGCCCGGCCAGGGCCTGACCATGGCCCAGCGCGGCGGGATCAGCCTGGCGGAGGCGGCGTTCGCGCCCGGCCCGCCGCCGGGCTGATGATCGCGGCGCGCATCGACCGGGCAAGCGAACGCCCGGGTGAGGCTCAGGAGCTCGCGGCCGGCCTGGCGGCCGGGTCCTCGGGCAGCGGCACGCTGTGGGTGGCGAGGGTCTTGCGCACGATGGCCCAGACGGTGCCGGCGTCGGTGGTGACGTCGTCCCAGCGCCCCGGGAAGCGGCCGCAGAACGACGTCTTCAGGATCTCGGGCAGCGCGCGCTTGCCGTCGCCGGCGAACAGCGGGTGCTCGAGGTAGACGCAGGCCTCGTCGGTGGCGCGCACCGACAGGCTGCCGGGCAGGTCGCCGGCCTTGCGGATGGCGTCGGCCACCGCGACGATGATCTCGATGCTGGCCGGCGACAGCGCGGCGTGGCGGCGGGCCAGGATGTCGAGCTCCGCCGCCGGCGGCGGGTAGTCCATCTGCAGCGGCGCGAAGCGATCGAGCTGGGCCGCGTCGATGCCGAAGGTGCCGGTGAACTCGCGGCCGCGGTTGACCGCGCCGATGAACTGCACGTTGTCCGGGATCGGGATGAAGGTGTTCTCGATCGGGTGGAACAGCCGCCGCGTGGAGTCGAGCGCCGGCATGAGCGCGTTGCGCGCGCTCTCCTGGCAGCGGTTGAGCTCGTCGAGGAAGACCAGGTAGCGGCGGTCCGGGTGGTCGCCCGCCTCCTCGAGCGCGAGCAGGACGTCGGTCTTGACGAAGTCGGTCACCGGCGCGCCCGACTCGGACGCCCGCACCTGGATGCTGACCAGGAAGTCGCTGGCCTCGACCACCGCGCCGCAGTTGAAGAAGACGAACACCATGCCCAGGCTGTCGGCGATCGCGCGGGCCAGCACGGTCTTGCCGCAGCCCTGCGGGCCGTCGAGCAGGATGTTGAGCCCGCTCTCGAGCCGGACTTGCAGCTTCTTCGACACGCTGGGGTCGAGGTAGACCCCCTCGATGCGGAACGGCGCCGGCCCCACGTACTCGACCTCGATGCGCCCGCGGCCGTCGCGCTCCGGCTTGTGCACGGCGACCACCCGCACCAGGCAGGGGACGCCGGCCACCACCCGCTCGTCGCTGGTCAGCACCACCTTGGGCGCGCGCCGGCCGTCGAGGTGGGTGGCGCGCAGCCGGAACGGCGACCCGTCGACCGGGTTGGGCCAGAAGGTCGCCTCCACCGTGCGACCCACCGTGAGCTCATCGAGTGTCCACTTGCCGGGCATGCGGCGCGGTTTTACGACGACAGCGCCCGCCGCGCCAGCTTGCCGACCATGCGGCCGAACCGGGCCGTCGCCACCTCCAGCTCATCGTCGTCGAGCACGACGTAGTCGGGGAAGCAGACCTCCTCGAGCGGGCGCACCGCCACCTGGGCGCACAGGATGCCGCGGCGGCGGGTCAGCTGGCCGACCATGCCGCGCAGCGCCGCGACCGAGCACTTGGTGGGCAGGCCGTCGCTGATCATCACCAGCACCCGGGCCCGGCGGCGCGACTCGGAGGCCACCCCGGCGGCGTGGAGCAGCGCGGCGGCGTCGTTGTTGCCGCCGTCGGCCGTGAGCGCGGCCACGCTGCAGTCGGCGGCGTCGCCGGCGTCGAAGATGACGGTGTCGTTGAAGCCGAAGAAGCGGGCCTCGACCCCGGCCAGCGGGCGCACCGCCTCGGCGATGAGCACCGCGAAGCGGCGCGCGCGCTCGATGTTGCCGGCCGAGCTCATGGAGCTCGAGCAGTCGATGAGCGTGCCGAGGAAGAGGTCGTTGCGGCGCACCGGCTGGCGCGCGATGAGGATGCGCGGGTCGCCGCGCGTGACCAGGTGGCGCAGGCGGGTGCGGTCGAGCATGCGGCCCTGGATGCGCGCGCGGGTCGGCTCCCAGCGCATGCCGAGGTCGTCGAGCAGCGCGCGCAGGCGGGCGGCGTGGCGGGCCACCTGGGCCGCGATCCGGCGGTGGGCGAGCTCGTCGCCGCGCACGCGCTCGACCCGCGTGATCGGATCGAAGCGGGTCTCCTCGCTGACGTTGAGGCGGAGCTTGCCGCCCGCGTCGGGCGGCGCGTCCGAGCGCTGCACCGCCTCCGGGTCGAGGATGCGCTCGACCTCGCGCTGCACGGCGTCGTCGCCGATGCCGGCGCCGTACACGTCGCCGTCGCGCTCGCCCCACACGAGGCCCTCGGGGCCGCCGAACACCTGGGCGATGGCGGCGGCGCCGCCGAACATGTCGGCCAGCTTGCGGGTCAGGTCGTAGAGGCCGCGCATGTCGAGGCGCCTCAGCTCGCGCCCGCACAGGGCCAGCGCCTGGGCGGTGAGCGGATCGCCGTGCCGGTTGCCCAGGCCCATGCGCAGGGCGCGGGTGAAGCGGGCCAGCGGATGGCCGATGCGGTCGAGCTCGGCGAGCACCGCGCCGCGCCGCACGCGCACCGCCGCCTCGTCGAACGCCACCTCGAGCTCCGCGGCGATGAGCGCCGGCGCGGTGTGGGCGCGCAGGCAGTCGAGCAGGACGGCGAGCCCGATCTCGTGCGCGGCGTGCTGGAAGGCGTAGGCGTCGAGTCGCTTGAGCCGGTCGCCGTAGGCGGGATCGACCGCGCGCAGGTTGCGCTCGAGGTGCTCGTCGGCCACCAGGTTGAGGAGCGGGCCGATGCCCTCCTCCTGCGCCTGCTTCCACAGCGCCATGGCCTCCTCGCCGCCGTGATAGACGTGGTGGCCGAGCTCGTGCAGGATGAGCCCCTCGACCACGTCCTGGCCGAACGGCTCGCCGCGCAGGAGCGGCAGCGGCGAGACGAACACGCGGCTGGTGTCGATGCGGGTGTGGCCGAACTCGCGCTCCTGGCCGGTCATGTGCACGCGCAGGAGGCGCCCGGTCAGCTCGAGCCCGCGGCGCACGCCCCAGGCGAACACCTCGGCCACGCGGCTCATGCGCCGGTGCACGTGGAGCGCGTTGACCGCCTGGGCGGCGGCCTCGCGCCTGGCCGTGCCGGTCGATGCCTCCTCGAGGACGCGCGCGTGGAGCTCGTCGAGGAGCGCGGTCGGGGCCTTGCGGCCGGTGCGCACGGCGCGCAGCGCGGTGAGGAGCCGCTTCTCGGTGCAGGCCGGCTCGCCGCCGACCAGCGCGGCGCCGGTCAGCGCCGCCAGCGCGTCGGACAGCGCTGCCGGCGCCGGCCCGGCCAGGAAGCCGGCCAGCTCCGCGTCCTCGGCGTCGGCCATGAGCCCGACCAGGATCGGCAGGCCGTCGCGGTCGTCCTGGTGGCGGGCCAGATGCACCGCGACCTGGCGGCGAAGCGCGAGCGGGCGCTCGCTGTCGACGTCGAGGAAGCGGCGGAGCGCGGCGGCGATGTCGTCGCCGGGCACCTCGTTCAGGAGCAGCGTGACCGCGGGCTGGTAGGCGTGGAAGTGCGGCGAGTCGACCAGGGCGAGCGAGCATGTGAGCGGGCCGGCCACGCGCACGAGCGCCGGCCAGTCGCTGCGGCGAAACCAGGACGCCGCCGTGGTCGTCGGCGGGGCGGCGCGCGCCGCCTCCAGCGCGCGCGGCACCTGATCGAGATCCCCGTGCGCGGCCAGCCCCAGGCACAGTCGGTACTGCAGCTCGGGCGGCAGCTCGGCCGCGGCGGCGAGCTCGCGCACCGCCCGCTTCGCCGCCGGGCTGTCCCACAGCGGGATGCTGGCCAGGAGCGGCGCGGGCGACGGCAGTTCGCCGAGCCGGCGGATCAGCGCGGCCAGGCGCTCCTGGCCCGCCTCGCCGATGAGGACCAGGCGCAGCACCGCCTCCTCGACCACGCGCCAGCGGGTGTCCGCGCACCACGCGGCCAGCTCGTCGATGTCGTCGCTCGCGCGCACCGCGGCGAGCAGATCGGCGGCGGGCGCGATGAGGAGCGGCGGCGGCTCCGGCATGCCGTCGAGCCGGACCAGGCGGGACAGGAGCGCGCGCGTCTCGGCGTCGGCGTCGGCGGCGCGGTCGAGCACGCGGTCGCGCACCGCGGCGGCCGGCAGCGCGCGGCCCTCGACCAGCGCGACCAGCACGGCGGCGGCGTGCGGCCCGACGTCGCTGTCGATGCGCCCGGCGGCGAGCTCGGCCAGCTCGGCGGTCGCGTCGCGCGCGAAGCGCGGCCGATCGCGGTAGCGGAAGGTGACCAGGGCCGCGGACACGGCGCGCCACAGCGAGCGCGCCGCCGCCCGACCGGGCAGCGAGTCGGCCAGCGCGAGCGCGGCGCCCGCGCCACCGCAGGCGTCGATCCAGCGGGCCACCGCCTGCCTGTGCGCCTCCCACCGGTAGAGGCGCGCGTGGGCCAGGATCGGCAGCTCCTCGGTCGACTGCCACGAGATCGCGGCGTCGTCGAGCGCGGCGTCGAAGCGGGGGGTCGGGGCGGCGAAGCGATCGAGCTGGCGGGCGACGTCCTCGAGCGGATCGACGCAGCCGATGAGCGCGGCGCAGGCGGCCACGCTGGGCGCGGCGGCTCGCGCCTCGAGCGCCAGCGCCAGGCCGGTCACCGGCGCGGCCATGGCCGGCTCGAGCGCGCGCTCGAGCGCCGCCTCCGGACAGCTGGCGATGAGGTCGCGCTCGGCCTGGTTGAGCGCGCGCCGGGCGCGCACGAGCGGCAGCGGCGCGGCCGGACGGGCCTCGCTGGCCCGCACCACGCGCGCGGCCCACTCTCGCGCGCGCGGCTCGGCGCGATCGGCGAGGGCGGCGGCCAGGGCCAGCTCGCGGTCCCATGGCAGGCCCTCGTGGGCGTCGATCGCGGCGATGAGCCGCACCGCGGTGTCGTCGTCGAGCTGGCGGGCGGCGGCGGCCAGGAGCTTGCCCGACACCGAGCGCGAGAGATCGAGCACCAGCCTGGTCGGCGCGGCGGCGCCGTCGTCCAGGAGGCGGAGGAGGATCGTGCTCACCCCGGCGCGATCGAGCCGCGCGCCCATCGCGCGGCACACCGCGGCCAGCTGCGCGTCGCCGGCGTCGACCGCGCCCGACGAGACCAGGGCGGCGAGCGCGAGGAACGCCGCCGCGCGGTGCTGGCGCGGCATCTGGTCGACCAGGGTGTCGAGCCGCTCGCCGGCGAACAGGCCGAGAGCGCGCGCGGCGAGCTCGACGTAGCGGCGCGGGCTGGCGCGCTCGATCGTCGCCAGCCACGACTGCTCGACCGCGGGCCGGGCGGGCGGCAGCCGGCAGATCTCGTCCCAGCCGCGGTCGTCGGCGGCGAGCGCGTCGGTGATCGCCGCCTCGCCGACGGCGGCCGCCAGCCGCTCGAGCCGCTTGCCCGGCCACAGCCCGGCGAGCGCGGCGGCCAGCGCGAGGTCGGGGCCCTGCCCGTCGCCGCCGCGGACCAGCGGCAGCGCGACCAGGCGGTCGACCTGGGCCGGCGTGGGGCGCACCGGCCAGCGGAAGCGGACCATGCCGGCCGCGGCCGCGCCGGCGAGCGCGCGGTCGAACATGGCCGAGCGGATGACGCGCGGCTCGAACGCCGCGGCGACGCCGACCATCCCGGGCGACAGGCCGCGGGCGACCAGGCGCGAGAGCAGCGCCGCGGCGGCCCGGCGCGCGAGCCGCCGCCGGCGGGACGTCACGGTCTCGACGAAGTGATCGAGCGCGCGGGCGCCGCCGGACGCATCGAGCGCCGCCACCACCTGGTCGAGGACGTCGCGCCCGGGCGCGGCGGGGGGCCTCGCCTCGCGCGTCGCCTCGTCCAGGTAGGCGTCGACCGCGTCGGGCTCGCGGCCGCGCTCGCCCTCGAGGAACTCGCGCAGGCGCGCGCTCGGGGTGGCCAGCATGCGCTCGACCAGTCCGGCGTCGGCCAGGTGACCGGCGGCGTGGAGGTCGAACGCGAGCGCCAGCGGCGCGGCCGCCAGCGGCGCGCGCGCCGCGATCGCGGGATCCGGGTCGGCGCACAGGTGTGCGGCGATCTCGGCGATCGGGCGCGGCAGATCGCCGTCGAGCGCGGCCCGCCTCACGTCGGCGCGCTCGTGGAACAGCGCGTGGGCGAAGCGGCATGGCGCCTCGCGGGCGGTGGCGCGCAGGGCGTCGAGCGCGGCGGCGCGCACCCCGTCGTCGTCGTGGCCGAGCGCCTCCACGATCGCGCGGACTCCGACGGCGCCGCGCGCGCCGGCCAGCGCCCGCAGCGCCGCGGCCACCATCGCCGGGTCGGCGGCGCCGGCGAGCGCGGCGATCCGGTCCAGGTAGGGCGCGCGGCGCGAGAGCGGCCAGGCGGCGAGCGCGAGCAGGTCGGCGGGACCGGCGGTCGCCGACTTCAGCCGATGCCAGATCTGGAGGTCGTGCATGGAGAGCAAGCGCAGTTGTATCGCAGGTGGTGGAAGGGATCGCGGCGTTGCGGCTCGCCGCTGGCGCCGCCGCCCCCGTCCGGTCAGTCCAGGTGCCGGGCGCGCGCACGGTGCCGCGCGCGCTCGGCGTCGGAATCGCGGATGGAGGCGGGGCGGCCCCCGGTTCGGAGTCGAGGCCTGCGCCCGGGCGCGGGCTTGCCCACAGGGTTTTTACGCCCTGTGGACCCGCGCGGGCACTCGGCCCCGATGGTCGATGGCGCGAGACAGGTCAGGTCACCGGCGAACCGGGACCCGGCCAAAGGCACCACTTGCGGACAGCGCAGTGCCGGGCGACGCGCCCGGCTGCTCCCGCCCGAGGAGCCGTCGCGCAGGCGCGCGTCAGAACTTCATCTCGCTCCGAACCGGGTCGCGAACGAGCCGCAACGCCGGATATCGAGACATCAATATGGCTGTTTGCGGCATCGAGTCACACGAGACCTCCCGGTCGGAGGTGAAGAGCGCGAATAAATAGCAGCACCGATCGCGGACGACAAGCAGTTTCTCACCGCGAGCGGTGGAGGCGTACCGGGCCGACGTCGGCCAGGGGACCTCAGGTCGCACGAGCGGGTCGGGGGAGCTCGACGCGCGAGCCGGGCGATCGATCTTTCTTTGGATCTTTCTTT
>Ga0126377_10000798_pt1 | contig 19853 bp, 24 predicted proteins | sample PanSoiMetPlot_22_FD_92647 | JGI IMG/M metagenome (GOLD analysis project Ga0126377, IMG submission 92647) | Tropical forest soil microbial communities from Panama - MetaG Plot_22 | ecosystem: Environmental > Terrestrial > Soil > Tropical forest > Bulk soil | place: Panama | collected 2016-02-17 | reverse complement strand
GCGGCCGGACTTGACATCGGTCTGGTGTGGGAGACCTCGACTGACCGCGCCACGACCGGTCGTGCCAACGGGCAGACGGACGCGCGACTTGCGATGATCGCCCGTGAACAGCTCGACATTCCCGATGACGTCTCGATCTTCTTCGTCTGCCAAGACCAGGGCGGCATCACCGGCCCGCAGACCGCGCCGTACTTCCAGGGCATCAATGATGAGATGCCCCTCAACCTGATCGGAACGTACGGCGGCAGCGTGGTCTACAAGTATCTCCGTGATCACAACCTCGTGACGTGGACCTGGCAGGCCCGCGCGCTGTCGTGGTCGGGTATGCGCTGGGATCCGACCGCGACCATTCAGCAGTACGCCAACGGCGTGACCGTCGCCGGTAAGACGGTCGATCGTGACCGCGCACTGGTCGCCGACTGGGGCCAGTGGAAGGCACAGGAGGACTCAATGCCCATCGAAGAAAGCTCACCCAGCTACGTCGACCTCACGTGGCGAGTAGAGGCAATGGCGAATCTTCGCGATGTCTACGGCAACGGATCACAGAAGGGTAAGCCCGTTCCGCTCACGCTTGCCATCAAGGAACTACAGAATGCGGTGGCTGCACTTACCCCGCAGCCTGGCCCACCAAGCGGTACGGTCAACCTAACGGACGCTGACATGGACGACATCGCTCGCCGCACCGCCGACCTGCTCGCCGCTCGACTCGCACCATCGCCGTAAGTCCACCACGGGGAGGCTTCACTCACCCCCGCTAGAGAGGTGAGGTGTATGCGTGTTCGCGCGCAAGATCTTTACATTGGTGCGGGACTCGATGTGCTTGGCGCTCGGTGTGTTCGGCGTGCTACACCAGGAGATAACTGGACGGGTCAACCTCGACCTCTTAGCGGTGTACACCGTGCTGCTCGGCCTGCCCGGCGCCGTCGGCGTCATTCATCTGGTTCGTGGCAGCGACGAAATCCCCGATACTCCCGGATCATCGTCGGCATCTCAGCCGCCGCCTTCACAGCCGCCACCGTCCTCTGCGTCCTTGCAGTCGTGAGAGGTCCTCGATGACGGAAGATGACGTTCGTGCCGCGGTCTCCAAGGCGATTAAGAACCGGTCCTACTCGCTGGCCATCGCGTACGTGTGCATGGTCGCACTCACGCTGGTGTCGATCCTCTTTGCCAGTCACGTGGCGAACTCGACCGGCCAGCAGTTCTGCTCGCTGATCATCACACTTGACGAGTCACGGCCACCGGCGGGAACTAAGCTGACGGATCAGCAGAAGATCTTCATCGAGGAGATCGCGGCGCTGCGAAGATCTCTTCACTGTAAGTGATCAACTTGTTGCACCGCGTCATCATGTGTGATAAAGTCAAACTATGCAGGCGCCGGACCGGGTACTTCAGACGAAAGACGGAGCGTTCACGCTTCTTCTCTGGAACAACCACACCGCGGTTCTCCGCGGCACGGGTGGTGCGTTCGACTTCGATCTGACGAACCGCGTGCCGTTCTTCAAGATCGGTAAGGCGTTGGTGCAGCACAAGATCTCATTTGAAGATCTCGAAGAAAAGTGAGGGAGATCATGGTGAGTCGGCGAGGACGTGCAGCCAAGGTGGGAACCTACCTGGGCCCACGCGCGTTCTACACCAAGGACATGAACACCAAGGCGCGCGCCGCCCAGTTCGATGACCTACCGCCACGGTGCTTCCACTGCCGGGTGTCGTACCACGTCCGGCACATCGACGGCCAACCACACTGTGAGAAGCATCAGGAGAAGTGCGACTTCACCTGCGGCCGTAGTCTGAGATAAATCTTGGGCCAAACGATAGCACCGCGTCACAGTGTGTGCTAGGATCAAATCAAGGCAACGACAAGCGAAGGAGAAAGAGATGACCCAGAACAACACGTACGTGTCGGCCCGCGAGGTTCCGTGGATGAAGCTCGGCAAGGTGACGGATGATCACCTAACCGTCGAGCAGGCGGTTGTGGAGGCCGGGCTGGACTTCACCGTCTCGGCTCGTCCCATCCAGTTCCAGACCGCGAGCGGCTGGAAGACCGCCGACAAGCGGGTGGCCATCACCCGTGACTCCAACGACGAACTCTTCGAGGTCGTCTCCGCCGACAAGTACGAGATCTTCCAGTACGCGCAGGCGTTCGAGTTCATCGCCAGCGTGAACCCGAAGATCGCCGCCGCCGGCTCGATGTACGGCGGTCGGCAGGGCTTCATCGCGGTGCAGGTACCCGATGTCTCGCCGGTCCTGCTCCCGGGGATCGACCCGCACGACTTCTACGCGATCATCCGCACCAGTCACAACCGCACCCGCGCCATCGAGGTCTCCCTCATGCCGGTCCGGGGCAAGTGCATGAACCAGCTCACACTTCACACCTTCGCGATGAAGGCGGAGCAGCGCTGGTCGATCACGCACAGCAAGTCGGCCAAGGCCAAGCTTCACGACGCACAGACCGTGATCGCGAACATGCGTGAGTACGCGGTCGAATTCGAAGCCAGCGTGAAGACGATGATCGACACGCCGGTGTCGGCGGATGAGGGTCGAACGATCGTGAACAAGATCGTTCGCGAATCGCCCAAGCACGATGAGACGGTCGATAAGATCTTGGGCCTGTGGAAGCAGGATCCCGCGATCATCGACTACCAAGACAACGGCTGGGGTCTCGTCAACGCGGTCTCGTCTTACATGGACTGGGAGCGCACCGGCGGCAACCCCACCAGCCGGTTCACCGGCAGCCTGTCGGGTTCAACCCGGATGGCGATCGAGAAGACCGCGAACAACGTGCTCCGGCTCGCCAGCACGCGGTAAGATTCCCACAAGATCTCTTGGGCGCCTCATTCGAGGCGCCCAAGATTTTTGTGAGAAAGGTTCGACATCTCCCGTGATTTATGGTAAAATCGATCGTAGAGGAAAACGACAAGGAGGTGGATATGAAATCACGCAAAGAGATCATCGAGTGGTTGGCCGCGAACTGGCCTGACACGCTCGCTGGCCCCTCCCGGGAGTGGATCCCATTCGTCAACAAGTTGGCGGATGAGTGGGCCGAGGACATCGCCGACGCGTACCTGCGCGGCACGTCCGAATCTCCCCGCCCGTAACCTCACCGCGGGGCGCCCACCTGGGCGCCCCGCCCATCCAAAGAAGGAGATCAAAATGTCAGAGATCAAGTTCCCCGACGTCCACGTCGCAATGGTCGGTCAGGACGGCAACGCGTTCGCGATCATTGGTCGCGTCATTCGCGCTCTTCGTCAGGCCGGTCACGGTGACCAGGTCGACACCTTCACCGATGAGGCGACCAGCGGTGACTACAGCCACCTGCTCGCCACCGTGATGGACTGGGTGTCCGTTGATGACGGTGACACGCAATGCCCAACCTGCCGTTCCGATCTCGATGACTCCGGCATCTGCCCGGTGTGCGGAGATCGCCAGTAAGCCTGATGGTGCAGGGCGGGTTCGACTCCCGCCCCAGGCACGACCCTTATCACTTCAAGAAAAAGGAGAAGGCCATGAAGACGAAGGACTTGATCGCGAAGTTGACCGCGGAGGTCAACGCGGACGCCACGTTGGCCGACGCCGAGGTCATCATCAAGACCCGCGACGGCTACGACAACTACGGCACCCCGTGGTATGAGACGTACGAGGTCGACGACGTCATAATCACGAGCTTGAGTGGCAACATCGCCATCGAGTTGGGTGTGTCATCCTACTAAGAGAAGGAGAAAAACATGTGGATCATCGGTAAGTACGGTTTCATCTCTTTGGTCGTCAATGACCAGGATCCAAGCTTGATGCAGGTTCGCGCACGGGTGAAGATGGACATCCTGATGTACTTCCCTGACGCGCGGATCGAAACCATCTCACGTGCCGACTACATGTTCCGCGCCAACGTGCCGCGGACCGAGGTGGCCCGGATCATCCACGATGAGATCATGGAGTATGACGTGACGAGTCACGTCAAAGACGTCGCCATCGAGTACTCACCGGCCAACCCGCATCGCCGTCAGGCATACTACGCGGTGTGGTCGGCGCTGGCCGAGATGCAGCCACGGCCGCCCTACTTCGGCCTGGTCACGCGACCCAGGAAGAGTAAGAAGTCGAAGAAGCGGTAAGATTTTTTCCCAAACCATATTTACATCACCTCACGTGTGGGTTAAAATCGATTCATAGGGACAACGACAAGAGAAGGAGAACAAAATGTCTGAGCCCACCAGCACCACCGATCACACCGGCAAGGAAAGCTTCCAGGACCTACGGGTCCGGATGGGTCTGAGCCGGCGTGAGGCCGCCGATCTGGTCAAGCTGTCGCAGGCGGTCGTCTGGCGTCTTGAGCAGGCGTACTTCGATCCAGACACCGTCGACGACGAGTCGAAGGACAAGGCCAACGCCGTCTCGTACTGGGACGCACTGATGACCTTCGCGGTGGCGAACCCGGAGGGTAAGCCGCGCAAGGCTCCCAAGCCGCGCACCGTGGCCAAGCCGGATTACACCGAGGTGATCACCGATCTCAAGAAGATCGTGATCCTGGCCCGCGGCTATGAGAGCCAGGCCAAGGAGAAGTCCGTCGCCTCCGGTCCGTACGCCCAGCTTGCGACGATGGCCGAGACGGCGGTCGCCAAGTACGAGGCTCGGTGACAGTCCAAACCACGGGTCGTACCTTCGGGTGCGACCCGTGGGTCGGTCAGCCGTTCTACTTCGAGCAAGATCACATCATCACAGAAGAGAAGGAGAATCGAGATGGACAAGCTGGACACGGTACGGAAGCTGCTCGCGATGGCGGACGACCTCTCACTCACCGAGGAAGCGCGCCAGTCATACCGCGAGAAGGCCACGGAGCTGATGATCAAGTACGGCATCGAGGATGCCGAGCTTGCGGCGCAGAACGCGACTCCCGACGCCAAGATCGTGTATGTGCAGCATGCGCCGCTGGGACCGAAGACCTACGCGACCGAATTCGTGTACCTCGGCATTCGCGTCGCCAAGGCACTTGGCGGTAAGGCGCTGTACTATGGCAAGGACAAGCTCGGCCTAGTGTGCTGGGACACGGACGTCGACCGCATTCTCCTGATGTGGCGCAGCCTCGAGACCCAGGCCTCACACGAGCTTGCAGCCGCGATCAAGAAGGAGCACTCCTGGTCTTACATGAGTGGGATGGAGAAGTACAAGTTCCGCCGTGCCTTCATCATCGGCTTCGCTGAGGAGATCAATCGTCGCATGACGATCGTCTATAAGAAAGTCGTCGAAGAGACCACCGGCACATCCACCGCCCTCGTGATCTACGATCGCGCTGAGGCGTTGAAGAACTTCATGGACAGCCTCGGCCTCGGTAAGAAGCGAACGCGATCCTACTCGCTGGACGGCGTGATGGCCGGCCAGCGAGCGGGTGTCCGTGCCGACATCGGGCAGTCTGGCTTCGGCAAGTCGAGCCAGAAGAGCATCGGGGGAATGTGAAATGGCAACCTGGGCGGACCGAGCGGCGTGCACCGACGCCTCGGACAAGGAGATTTTCTTTCCACCCGCGTCCGCGCAGGTGCCACCCGCCGCGGTCATGGTGTACTGCGGACAGTGTCCAGTCTGGAACGCGTGTCTCCAGTGGGCCATCAAGAACGACGAGATCGGGGTGTGGGGTGGCACCACCGAGTACCAGCGCCGACAGCTGACACGGGTCTACCGCCGACGGGTCTGCCCGGTCTGCGGCGACGAGGCGATCGTCGAAAAGGGCAACGGAGAGGTGTGTATCTCCTGCGGAGCCAGTTGGCTGATGTAGATCTTTAAAGGGCGAAAACACGGGTCCTCAGGTCATCCTGAGGACCCGTTCGCGTGCGGCCGTTATAGGTTGCTAGCAGACTTCAGGCCGCCTCGGTAGCCGATGGGCGAGTGCTGCGAACGCTCGATCTCGTGTGCCTCCCGCCAGACCTCGGCCCAGCGCCAGGCGTGATCGACCAGCTGGAGCGTGTTGGCCGTCGCAAGTGTCCGCTGGGAGACCTCGGCGTAGTGAGTGTCATCGGTCATCAATCGCTTAAGCTCGCGGTACCACTCCTTGGGCGACTTGGCCATGACACCGATGCCGAGGTTCGCGATCTTTCGGTACTCGGTCCGCGGACTCATCACGCACGGGATCCCAAGCGCGCCAAGCTCGAGCGGCTTGAGCCAGGACTTGGCAGAGTTGAACATCGTGTCCGCCAGCGGCGCCATCCCCACGTGAAGCTTACCGACCGCCGTGAACCAGTCCATGATGTCGGTGATGCCCGTGCTCTGGATGTCCGCCGTGATGTTGAACACCTTGCGGATGCCGTCGTTGTTCCCGACGTGCAGGTACCTAAAGCCTTCGTTGGTCAACCGTTGAACGGCGGAGCCTACGACGAGCGGATCATCGGAGTGAGAGAAGAGCGTACCCGTCCAGCCGAAGTAGCCATCATCATCGCGCTCCACCTGGGCGGCGTGCGCGGGGATGTAGTTGTGGAGCACCCGACCTCGACCGTGGCGCGCGTAGACACGCTGGAGCTGCTCGGTGCTCGTCGTCACGAGGGTCGCGTCGTCGCACGCCTGCTGCGCGTGCATGAATGAGTGCTCGGTTCCGTTGCCCGGGCGCAGCCAAGCCGCCGCCGGATTTGACGCCGCCACACGGGACAGGTCATCGTCCATGTCCACGACGACCGCGATACCCTTGCGCCTGATGAGCTTGATGCCCTGATGCAGCAGCTTGTGCGTGACACGCTGGAAGACGATGACGTCGGCGTCGGCGGGCACGTGAATGTCGAGCAGCTCGTCGCCACGAACCGCACCCTTGATGCCGAACATCGGATCATCACGCATGCTCGGCATGATGACGCTAACATCGTGCCCCGCCTTGGCTAGGATCTCCGCCGGCCAGATGAGTCGGTAGTACGCACATCCGTCCAGACCGGCGGGAAAGACGTAGACCCTCACCAGCGTGTTCCCAGTCCCGAGGTGTTGCCTGGGTTGCCCGGCGTGCCCTGACCCCAGTGACGCCAGTACCACGTTCTCTCAACGAGGTGAGAGATCTTACCGAGCTGATTGCAGCCGAGTGTGAAGTCCCAGTCCTCACCGGGTCGCATCCCGTCCGGCGTGTTCGCGCCGAGAGGCATGAGGAACCCGACCTGCTGTGCCAGCGCGGTCTTCACGAGAGTGGTGACGGTGGTCTGCCGCGGGTTAGCCGGATCCCACGGCTCGGTGTAGTGTCCCGACGGAAACGGATCACAGCCAAGCGGGATCGTGTAGAACCACGAGTATGCGTAGTCCGCCTCGGTGTCCAGCGCGTGGATCAATAGGTGCTCGAGGTGCTGCGGCATGAAGATGTCATCATCATCGAGGAACGCGACCCAGTCGGTCTTCACCTTCATAAGTCCGGCGTGTCGCGTCACCGCGGCGCCCGCGTGCATCGTGTCCGTCTCGACGATGACGTCCTTCGGCTTGTACGTCTGGCCGGTGACGGACTTAAGCGCCTGCTTGAGCTGAAAGTCTCGCGGCGGGATCGTGGGTATCACCACGGTGATGTCGTTCATCGCGTCGCCGTCCAGATCTGGTAGTCATACCACCGGGTGTGAAGCACGTCGTAGTCCGCCTCGGTCCAGCCGGCGGCGGTCAGCATCTCAAGCACGTCGTTCACGTCCCATGACCAGTAGTGCTCTGGGTTTGCGTGTCGCTCGGGTTCCTCGAGGATCGGAGTCGACAACACCAGGTTCCGCGTGTGCGTGGCGATCTCCTTCAAGACCGTGTCGGGATCCACCAGGTGTTCGATCGTCTCGGAGCAGACGAAGAGATCAACCTTGCCGAGGTTGACGATGGTCCGCTCGATCGGTCCGACGTACGCCTTGGAGACGTGTTCCGCCGCCACCAGGTCACCCAGGATGGCCGACTGGATCGTACCGTTACGGTACAACGCGCGCAGGATCGCGCCGTCCCCGCAGGAGAGGTCGGCGCCTACGACCCAGCGCCGGTCGGCGCCGAAGGCGGTCGCGATCTCGATGGTGCGCTCGACTCGCTGGATGTGATCCGGCCACTTGGTGTGGTCGTAGGCGTGGTCATAGACCTGGGCGCGCTCGACGTCGTCCATGAACGGACGAATCTGCTTACGCATGCTTCACCAGCTGTCGGATCTTCATGACGTCACCGAAGAGACGAGTTGAGCTGTACTCTTGCCAAGCCTTCTCATCCGCCTCATACATCTGACCGGAGTTGACCTCCTCATAGCCGGCGTCCCAAGCACCGGTGCCGGCGATCGGATGCATGTGCTGGATGATGACGTCGTTGCGGTAGATGAGACGCATCGACAGAGAGCCGAGCTGCTTCCAGAAGTTGTCGATGTAGAGATGAGTCAGGCCGGGCGCGACCATGTAGCCGATCGCGTTGACGATGTTCGTGGTCATCGCGACGGCGGTTGGAATGTTCGGCCCCTGGATGAGGTCGTTGCCGTACCAGATGGCGGCCTTCACCGCCTCGAGATCTCGTCTTATCTCTTCATCCCAGCCCACGGTGATCGGCAGGTGGTCATCACCCATGAACCCGACGATGTCACCCGGGTTGTCCGCGGACCACGCGGTCGCGTAGGCGTTAAGAGTCGGGCCCATCCGCTGCCGCTCCGCGATCTTAAGTGAGACGGGATCACGAAGGTTGTTCCGGCAGATGGCGGTGTACTCGTGACGCATCGGATCATCGCTGTCCACACACAGCGTAAGCCGCGTCGTCTTGAGTGTGCACGTTTCGGTGAAGGCCGTCATCAGTCGCAGCGCGTTCTGGGGTCGGCCCCTCGTCGGTACGAAGTAGTGAATACGCATACCAAGATTATATCGCGCTTGACCGGCACTACGATGAATCTGGATCGAGACCGATGGCGGTGACGTAGAGTTCGGCGGCGACGTCGGGACATGCGGGAGTCACTGTGCCGGTGCCCGACACACGTGAGGTGAACACGCCGAGGTTGTGCATCCCACGTGACGCCACGAAGGTGCCAATGACTGGGATCGTCGCGGATGCGAGGAACGCGGCGCCAAGTAGAACATGATCGAGCTGCGCGACAAGTGGCGACGTGGCATCAGGATCCGCGGTGCCTCCGTCACGGATCTTAATGCGGTACCGATCACCGAGTGACGTCGAGTTGCCAAAAAGCATTCGGCCGTTCATGTGCACTTCACATCGAAGTGAACCCGGTGAGTTAAAGACGTACGGATCCCACGAGGTGTCCCACACCTCCACACCCGTGGTCGTCGTGTTGGCACCGTTGGCCGAGTTCGTCATCGGAGCGGCGACGATTCCGAACGGGCTCACGCCTCCGAGAATGCCGACGACGTAGTACCCAGCCGGCGGAACGAAGATCACACCCACCCGCTGCTGCGTGGCGAGTGGACCGCAGATCGTCTTGCCGGTGATCGGATTGCTGTCACCGTCGAGAAGGAGTGACACCGCCGCGGTTCCGATGCTATTCGTCAGGACGGTGGCGGTGTGGAACTCCCACAAGATCTTTCGTCGGCGAAGAAGAGTGAGAAACGCGTCTAAGCTTCCGGTCAGCGGATCGAGCTGCGTGCCGGACTGCTGCTGGGTGCTCGATGCGTTACTCATGTGTACGTCCGTTGAAGTGTGTGAGTCATGTTACCGCCGGGCGCGAGGTCCATCGACCAGAAGAGCTCGAGCCAGTTCTCACCCTGCCATCGTATGACATCGTATGAGTCGTGGCGTGGGTCGGGGAACGTGCTGACGGTCGTTCGCTGGTAGATCGTCGAGGCGAGGCCGATGGACCGCGCCACCGCCGACGCCTGCTCCGTCGCGTCAAGCTGAAGCTGGTAGATGACCGGCACCACGAAGCCACGATTCTGGATCGAGTGTGGTGCGGAGGACGGCACATCGTATGATCCCGATATGACGGTCGCCGGATCCGGGTTGCTTGTGTCGACACTCGCGCTCGACGTCGCCGCGTTGGACACAACGATGAAGCGGTTCGGCGCGGTGAGGAGGTCATCCTCATTTGTGATGCTGTCGCCGTACACGTGTGAGTACGTGTCCCAGTCGAACGTCGGCACCGCCTTCGCTGGGTCGAAGGATCGAATGAAGTGCAGGATCCCGTCGTTGCCGATCCACGGCGCGAAGTAGTCACCGAACAGTGCCAGGTCCGTCAAGACCTGCATCGATGTGGTCCCGAATGACCACGTGTTGCTAACACGGAAGACCGAGGACTCGATCTCGTAGTCGATGTTGAAGTCTTTAAGCAGCAGTGACATTAGCTGGTTCACGGCGAGCGGCGTGCTGATCAGAGTGCTGTCCGAGACGGAGTTGCTTAGGAGGTACGCGTTGGCGAAGCTGATGTTCGGTGGTGGAAACGCGGCGTCACGTGGCTGGTCAAGAATGAACTCTTCGTCCATCAATGACGGCGATGACTGCTGCCCCGATGTGTAGAGTGCGCTCACGTTGCCCGTGAAGAGGTAGCGACCAAGTGAGTACTCCGTTCCATCCGCCATCACCATCGAGATCAACACGCGGTCACGAATGACGTCCACGGCGGCTGTGTCACTGACGTCCAGCGCCAGCGACACGGAGCGCTTTACCGTTCGCGTGATGTCGTGCGTCAGGGTCGGCGTCGGATCGGTGTACGGGTGAAGCACACGTTTGTGCAGTCCACTTACGCCGTCGACGAGCCGGAAGCGGAACGTGCAGTCGATCTGACCCGAACCGCCGATGACGTCGAACGGGGCCACCGGCGGGTTGCGCGTGAGCAGCTGACCGGCGCGCTGGATGGCCGTGACCCCAGAGGTGACCACCTTCGTGAGCACCACGTTGCCGTAGGAGAACGTAAGCGGAACCGTTCCGGCGAATCCAGCGGGAATGTCCGAGCGGAACCCGGTCCTACCCGCGCCGACGATCGACGAGTCCGTGATGTCCGATGTCCAGGCAAAGGGTTCGGCGGTCGCGGCGTCCCACACCTTCCACTGAAGATGCGATCCTTGAATGAGAACGTGAACCGCAATCTTCTGGTTAGCCGCGTATGACATCGTCGAGCCCGCGGTGACGAGTGTCGTCTCTGTGCCGGCGATCCGTTTTGAGATGCGTGGGATGATGGTCGCATCGGTGTTAAAGAGCACGCGGAAGATGTAGAAGTTCTGATTCACGCCGTCCTCACGAACGATGAATCCGGCTTGTGCCGCCACACCCGACGCGATCTCCGGTATCGACACGGTGAACTGTGCATCGACGTCGGCGGGTCCGGCCACCAGACTTCGATCGGTGACTCCGATGGTGGCGACCGAGTGCTTACCCACACCCGCGTTGACGCTGTACTCCGAGGTCGCGCCGCCTTCGATGGTCCACGTGTCACCGGTGTCCGGCGTGCCCCACCCGTTCGAGACGATGCGGTCGAACGTGTCGATCAGAAACGGTGTCGTCATAGCGCGACCACCGCCGGTGCAGACGCGATCTCGGTGATCTGAACCTGCACGATCTGCAGTGATCGGTTGCGCTGGAAGGTTCCCGCCGGCACAAGGACGTTAGCCAGCCAGCGGTCACCGATCTCATTGCGCACACAGACGTACGGAAGCTGATCCCAAGCCAGGTCACGCATTGAGCGGAACCCGTTCTGGATCTGCGGGCCGGACACCGCCGCCTGCTGCACGATGAGACCGCGAGAGAACGACTCACCACCTCGTTCCAGCGGACGGAACGCCGACTGGAAGTCGCGGTCGAACATCCACTGCAGCTTCTGCCGATCACTCTCAGGGAACCCGATGTCCTCGATGGCCGGATCATCGTAGTTGGCCATGTACGCTAGGTTGGCACTTCCGTCCTGATCCTGATTCGTCGTGAAGACGAACACGGAGTTGGACACACCACGTCCCGTGCACCCAGGCGCGGGTATGGTTCCGTTGGCCGAGTTGGACCACGGACCCGCGAAGTCCATTGCATTGACGGTTCGGATCTGGTAGGTCGACTGCACACCAACGCGCGCCTCAAAGTCGTTGAAGCTCAGGACGTTCACCGTGGAGATCGTGGCGATCGAATGGAAGATCCCGTCGACCGGGTCAAGTCTTTGAATCTCGTAGTGGTCAAATGCGCTGCCCGTGAGTGACGGTGACACCCACGTTAGCTGGTTGTACCAGATGCCGGTTGGTACAGACTCCGGCGGCACGGCGCAGTCGAGCACGACGCCGGTGACGGCCTGACTCAGAACGGACACACTGAGGGTCGGAGCCGGTGAATCCTGCGCCAGCATCACGACCGCGTCGGTCTTTACGTCAGATGACACCCCACCCGATACCGCCGGTGATTGCCAAGACAGAACATCCGTGTCACCACCGGGAGCCAGGTACGTCGCGGTCTGAAGCTGCTGCGCCACCGGCTGCTGTAGATTGTACGTCGGCTGGATGAACTGCACCTGAGGCACACCTGAGACCGCCGGCGCCGACACAGCGAGAATCTCCCAGCGGTCGCCCTGTAGCGCCTGCGGCGACGTCCACGTGATCGACGCCGCGGCGCCCGTCACACTGTACTGCTGGGCAAGCGGAAGCGTCACCTCACGCCAGCCCTCGAGGATCTCCGGAAGGTTGTCGAGTTGCGTGGGTGTGATCACCGCCTGTGACGGTCCAATCGTTGCGGTCAGGTTCTGGTCCGTGGCACCCCACCGCCGTGCGTAGTAACGAACCTGGGTGAACTTACTACCGAGGACGATTCCACTGAAGTCGAGAGATTGCGCCGGCGATGACAGCGAGTACACGGGCGCCTCGACACGTCGACCGTACACGTGACTGAACGGGCTTGGCGCCGAGGTGCCGGTGACGTGAATCGACAGCTGCGGCATCGTCTGAATGTCGACCGCGGAAAAGCTCTGTCCGTCCGCGTTTTCGATCGGGAAAGGTCGATTGATCTGGCGACCCTTAAGCACACTGAGGTCGTAGTACGTTCGCATGCTATTAAAGGGTGGCCAGCCCGCGAGTGGGAAGTTCGAGATCGCGCCGGTACCCGCGAGGTGCTGGTTGTACTGGAACCGCATCGGCGCGCACGCGGTCACGACGTAAGTCCCAGGCCCAAGCACAAGTGAACCGGTGGGGTTGTTGATCGGATGAATCGGAATGACCTGCGCGGCGTTCTGGGTCCACACGCCCGCGTTGCCGACCGACGTATCTTGGATCGGACGACCACCTACGCCGAGCCGAGACTCCTCGCAGTAGATGATCTCCATCGCCGTGTAGTACAGGTTGTAGTTGTGATTGGTGAACGCTGGTGTGATGCTGACGACGTCATTCGTCTGGTTAAGTCGCCACCACGTAATGCCCAGCTTTTGGGCCACGGGTTGCGTGAAGTTGAAGTACATGAGTGAGCCGATGTTCCACGGCAGGATGTCGGCCTGGGCAGGTAAGACTGGGTTGGCCCAGAACTCCGTCACCTCACCCAGTCCGACCCTCTGAACGCTGTCGGCCGAGAACTGACTACCAAGCGGAGAGTTCTCCGGTCGACTTCCAACACCCAACCACAACTGCATCATCGTGTTGTGCTGCAGCGCCAGCGAGTCGGTGATCGTGTCATAGCCACCGGTGTTCTGCCCACGCAGGTCAAAGACGATGTTCACAGCGAGTATGCGCTTGCCCGCCAGAAGCTGCTGGTAGTTCGCTATGTCAAACGAACACATGAACGCAATGCGGTTCGCGGTCGTGTTTGTGTTTGGCCAGAGAAACGTGGTGTTGAAGAAGGACGTGCGGTCGAACATCGTTCCCGCGACCTGCTGCGGTGTCGGCACGGAGGGTGGTATGACGGTGCCGCCGATGGTTCCGAAGACGGCGTCGACGTTGGACGATATGCCCGACACCGGAGCCGCGGTGACGGGGATGTACACACGCTGGATCGGCCCGGTGCTCGCCTCACGTCCGTCGGGGTAAATGTTGACCTGCAGCACCTGGTCCTTGACGTTGTTCGGGTAGCGTGTGTTCGGCTCGGTGTATGCGCGAACGCTTGAGATCGGAAGTGACTGGCCGGCCGGCACGGTGAAGCGGTAACCCTGCTCAAACGTGTTGAGGTTGACGCCGAAGACGAGGTCTTCCTCCTTGATGCCGGCCCACTGGTTGCCGACAACGTACGGCACGTCCGGGTTGTAGTTTCCCACGTCACATCGCCCTTACCGTGTTATTGATGTTGCGCGTCGCAAGTCGCGTAAGTATGCCCATTCCGATGCTCTGCCCGATCTGGCCGGCCTGCTGGTTAGTGAGTGGGCCGCCGACGTTCACGACGATCGAGCCGGGGCTAAAGATGATGCCTCCGCCGCTGCCACTCGACGATCCGCCACCGGACGGAAGAAGCATGTCTGAGATCGGCTTCTGCGCTATCGGCGCCGCCCCTGAGATGCCGTGCGCGTAGCCCTCGACGGTCTGCTGGCCAATGGCCATGAACACCTTGGAGGGTGAGCTGATGCCGAGCGCGGACTTGGCTCCCGAGATGATCGAGTGCATCGCGCTCTTTACTGCCTTGATGGCGTCGCCGACGACATCCTCGATGCCGTGGATCAGACCCATCACCACATCGCGTCCCGCCTGATAAAGCCACTTACCCGCGTCGGCCACCGCCTTCTGCAGAAGACCCGGCAGCTTCCCGATCCACGTCAAGATCTGGCCCGGCAACTTCTCAAAGAAGCTGATCGTCTTTGAGATGCCGACGGCGACGGCGTGCACGAAGTCGTTCCACAGTCGGTTGATCCACTGCATGATGTCATCATGCAACCTGATCACCCAGCGCACCAGGTCGGGAATGACCTTGGTGAAGAGAGCGACGATGCCCTTCCACATGTTCGACAAGATGAACATGATCTGCCCCGGGAGTAGCATGAACTCCTTGATGATCAGGCCGATGCCGTAGCCGATGGCGAAGAAGAACGCGTTCATCGCGTCCATCGCGAGCTTACCGATGTTCTGCGGCAGGTTCACGAGGAAGGACAAGACCTGACCGGGCAACCGCTCGAAGAATCCAACGATCTTGTCCCAGATCATCTCAAAGAACCCGGCGATCGACTTCCAGTGCTTCACGATCAAGATGGGAAGTCCAATGAACGGCGCGAAGATCGCTATGATGCCGGCATACTTCTTCACCCAGTCCCACGCCTTCTTAAGCGCGTCGACCACGGCGCTCCAGTGCGTCACCAACTCGATGATGCCGACGACCACGGCGCCGATGGCAACCGCCAGCAACACGAATGGGTTCGCGTCAAGGATGGCGGTCGTGGCGGCGAGAAGAATGTTCCACGTGCCCCAGATCAGTGTGATGGGAACGAGCACCGGAAGCAGCGGGTTCAGGACGTTGAGGATGTCCGTCAAGACTTGTGCCACGGCGAGAAGAAGTGGGCTTAGCGCGACGAGTGCCGGCTCGAGGTCGACGGCCAACAGATTAACGAACGTGCCGAACGTTGGAAGAAGTGCCGGAAGAAGCTGCGTGAAGGCGTCGCCCACCTCACTAACAACGATGGCGAGATCGTCGAGCACCGGACCGAGGTTTGACGCAAGCTGCGTGATGATCTGGCCGATCATCGGAATGAACGGCGCCACCGCGACGGCCAGATCTGTGAACCCACCGCCGATCGCCGCGAACGCCGGACCGAGCTTAGCGATGGCCGGCCCAAGCGCGTTGAGGATCGGTGTGAGCGCGCTGGACAGCGCGACGATGAGTGGGCCGGCGATCTTCACAACACCGGTGAGAACCGAGCCAAGCGCCGGTGCTAGGGTCTTAAGCGCGTCGCCGATGATCGGAGTGATCTGCGTCAGCGCGTCCTTCAGACCTGGGATGATCGGCTCGAAGGCGTTCGACAGCGCCTGTGACACCGTGTCCTTGAATGTGCTGAACACACCGAGAAGCGTCTGCGCCTGCTTGTCCATCGCACCGGCCGCGCCCGGGAACTTCTGCATGCCGACGAGCAGCTGGTTGATGCCGGTCTTCGCGTCGATCGATCCCGCGGAGATCTCCTGCATCACCTGGGCCGTGGTCTCACCGCGTACACTGGCCAGCGCCGCGACGGAGGAGAAACCTGGAATAGCGTTGTTGATCTGCTCCAGGTTGCCAAGTGTGATCTTGCCCTGTGAGGCGGTCTGCCCAAGTGCAAGTGAGATCGAGTTGAGCGCCTCGGCGCCGCCACCCGTCTCCGAGACGAGGTTGCCGATCGTAGTGAGGAACGGGATCAGCTGGTCCTGGGACTGACCGATCGCGGCGGAGAACGCGTCGAACCGCTGGGCCGCGGTAGTGAGATCCTTGAACTGGAACGGCGTCGCGGCCGCGAACTTCTGCAGATCGAGGAACTGCTGCTTACCCTTAGCGACCGACCCGGTGAGAGACTCGAACGCGATCTGCACCTGCTCAAGGTTGGCGGCGGACTTAAGACCGAAGCCGGTGAGCGCGGTCAGTCCGGCTCCTAGAAAGCTTACGCCAATGGATGCGTAGGTTGCCGCCTTCGAGAACGCGGATCCAAGTGCCAGTGAGGTCTCGGCGCCCTTGGCCTCGATGCGGTCCATGTCGGCGACCGCGTTGACACGCATCAGGTCGAAGTCTTCATTCACCTGGTTACGCATCACGTCGAAGTCGGCGTCCACGTGAGCGGTCAACTCACGAAACTGCGCCTCCATCTGGTTGATGACGACGTCGACCTGCTTGTCCACGGCCTCGAGTGCACCGATGATCGAAGCCTCGGTCTCCGCCCCGAAGGTGGAGGTCTTCGGCTTGATCTCGACGTACGCGACGTCAATCGGGCTGGTCACTTACACCTCGCATCTGGAACATGGCGAGTTGCGTTGAGTCGTACGCCTCTTCATCGTCTGTCCACCAGGCCGGTGGTCGTGGTCCCTGCCGCGGTGCGGTCTTGCGGTGGTGCTCCATCTCACCGGTGAGTAGATGCTCCGCCGACTCGACGGCCTTGTGTTCTTCCTCGGTTACGGTTCTGATGCGGTCGATCGTGTAGAAGTGTATGAGGTTCAGCCAGCGTGGAACGCTTAAGCCTCGCCAGTCGATGCCTCGAGCTGTGCACCATCCGTCGAAGTGGTAGATCCGGCCTCCTCGGAGTTGCTCGACGAGCTGGAGACCGGCTGTGTAGGGCGCAGGCCGTAGCCTTCCATCAGCCACTCCATCAGCGGCAGTATGTGCTGTATGCCGAGCGGGTTCTTCTTGTCGGTTAACCGTGACCAGAACCGCTCGAAGGAGTCGTCGAGCAGGATTGCGCTGAAGAACGTCTTGATCTGCGACATGAGACCGTCGAAGTCTCCGGCCGCCAGGTTGCCACGCAGCTTGGTCAGCTCGACGTACGAACCGATCGGGATCTCGGCCACGGCCTCAAAGACGTCGGGCTCGATGCGAAACTTACGCGTCTGCGGAACCGAAACGGTGAAGTCCTTGATCTCCACCACTCCGTTGCTATCCATCGGATCTCCTCTGTACGGGTAAGACAGATCGTAGCAAGCCCGAGAGATCGATCCATCATGGTCTATATCTTGAAGGCCGAGAGCGCGTTCTTCATGAATGGGTTGGGCCGCATACCCGATGACCGCGCCGTGTAGACGTAGCCGTTGCGCGTCTTGACGTAATGCGACGCCTTGCGCTGCTTCCAGCGCAGGACCTTCTTATTCACCGGAACGATGTACTGGTGACGCGGTCCGTAGAGACCCGTGCCGTCGTGAACCCACGCCGCGTAGCGAACCGCGGTGCCGACGCGGACCGTCAGATCACCCGACACCGTGAGAAGTTTCGTTGAGATGCTCGATCGAAGTCTTCCCGTGTCGACCCGCTTAGGCTGCTTCTGCAGGTTCATCTTTGCGGCGGACTCGACGCGCAGTCCACGCTTGATGAGGTCCTTGGCGACGGGTCCCTGCGGAGACTTTAGGATCCGTTCGATCTCCGTGAAGTTGAAGACGTGATCAACAGCCACAGCCCGCCCTCCAGAATCCGACGGAGAAGTTGAGCTGCGTCCCAGCGCACGCGCCAAGTGGTCCAAGCGTCACCTGGTCGTTGATGACGAACGCGCCGATCTGCGTGTTGTCGAGTGACGTCATCACGCACATCGTGGACTGCAGCACGGTGTATGCGTCGTCCTCCTGGATGGCGTATGCGGCCGTGAGGTCCGCGGCGGTCGGTGGGTTGCCGTTGTCATCGGGTATCGGAACGCACCGCAAGATGACGAGACTGAACTGCACCACACGGGTCACTGACTGGCAGTTCTGCACCTGGTCGTTGGCGTCGCTAAAGAGCGCGCCTCGCGAGAAGTACCGCCGTGGTGTCCACAGGGCGAGAAGACCGCAGTTGCAGTCATCCCACGCGACCTCCGCGCCCGGGTGCATCTCCACACGCTGGATCGGACCACCCGCCGAACCGGACACAGCCACGGCCGCGGCGCTGAGGACCTGCAGCCCAACGTCATAGGCCGAGGTCGCCTGGTATGTGTTCGCGTTCGTCATGTGTTTGTGATCCTGTAGTTTCCGCCGTCCAGGTCATAGACGGTCGAGGCCATCATGAGTCCGTTCGGGTTCTCGGTGGTGATGAAGAGGTCACAGAGGTAGAGACCCACACGCCCGTTAGCGAACACCTCATTCGGGTCGAGGAAGTTCATCGTCACACCCTGCCGCACAACCTGCTGAACGGCCTTCGGCAGGTTGCACGAGTTGTCACACGTGATGAGCTTCGCGAACTGCGTCGCGAGTTCGCCGAGTGCCATCTGCCCGAGGGTGGAGACCGCCACGCCCTCCTGCACCGTGACGGACCACGTGCCGACCTCGCTGTCATCCTTGGTGAGGTCGTTGCACCACGGCCACTGACCGCCATCGGTGCGGACGAGAAGACGACCGTTGTCCATCCGGTACGCGCTGGACGGAAGCACAGCGCCGTCCACCTTGACCTGGATGACCTGCGTGACGGGAGCCGGCATCACCGCCTCCGAGACGACACTACACGAGCAGCCGTCCTCCCAGCCGCAGTTCGAGCAGGTGATGTTGTACCACACGCCGTTGTAGAAGACCGGCCGCGGGTAGATGCCCCACTGCCACCAGTCGTTCAGGAACGGCCAGCCCATCCCGGCGCACGACTTCCGACACGGCCGGATAGTCAACTGGCAAACACCGAGATGACGACCGGTGAGAGCGAAGAGGACATCGGCGGCGGCCTGGACCGCCACACCCGTGACGGCCGGGTTCAGCTGATCCAGCGCGCAGGTCCAGATCGGATTTGACCACCCGGCGCACGGCCCGTTAGACATTCCGTTGGATGACGGAGAGATGACGAACGGCTCACTCGCGGTCGTCTCGGTCGCGGTCCAGATGATGACGTACTGGTCGGGTGGTTGGTTAGCCGGGATCGGGTTCCACGTCCACGCGTACACACCCGTGTCGATGTGACTGATGCCAATGTTCGTCGGACCAAGAACCGTCGTGGATGTGGTGATGTCGAACACTTCAAACTGCAGGTTCGTCACATCGGTCGGTGGACCGCCCGCGTACTGAAAGAACTCCGCGAGGAAGGTCCACGGCTGGCCCTGAGTTGGGACGACACTCATCTTAGACCTCCAATGAGCACGAACATCATATTCCCATCATTGCCACTCGACGGTGTGACACCACCTGAGACCATCCTACCACGTGATCGAGAAAGACGCGTCTTCACGAGTCGCGGTGAGTGGATCTCATGCGGCTGTGTAGGGAGCATCGGAGTAACCACAGTCACACGGCCACGACGTCGAGCCATCAACCGCTTAGCCATCGCACGGGTGGTCTCTGGCACGTAAGACGGTGTCACGATCACCGGTGTTTGAGTAAGCGGAACCTCGATGATTCGTCCACGTCGAAGAGCGCGACTGACGGCCTTGGACCTCGTCATAGGCGGAACATACGGCGGTGCGACGACGACCG
>Ga0126377_10000797_pt1 | contig 19856 bp, 12 predicted proteins | sample PanSoiMetPlot_22_FD_92647 | JGI IMG/M metagenome (GOLD analysis project Ga0126377, IMG submission 92647) | Tropical forest soil microbial communities from Panama - MetaG Plot_22 | ecosystem: Environmental > Terrestrial > Soil > Tropical forest > Bulk soil | place: Panama | collected 2016-02-17 | reverse complement strand
TTGCTGCGGATCTCGTTCAACAACGCTTCGATGCGCGCGGTGGACTGCCCGCGCAATGCACGGCACGCGGGCGAGCGTGAGCAGACGAGGTCGAGACCGTCGCGTCCGGTCTCCCAGTCGGTCGGGAACCAGGGATCGGGCGGACGCACCGGGTACGCGCTGTCGAGCACGATGCTGCGCAGGCGAGTGGGATAACGCGCCGCGAACACCTGGCCGACGTACGTCCCGTAGCTGTCACCGTAGTAGTCGACTTCCGCGATCTGCAGTGCATCGAGCACGGCGATGATGTCGCCCACCGCGAGCGTCGTGCCATAGAGCCACGCCTTGGGTCCCAGTTGCTGGGCGCACGCCTTGAGCGATGCGGGATCGTTCGGGTCGCCGGTCTGGATCTCGGGGCAATCGAGCGGACTGGAATCCCCGGTGCCGCGCTTGTCGACGATCAGGACGTCGCGTCGGTCGCGCAGCGGCTCGAAAATGTTGATGTACGCATCGCGCGTGCCGGTCGATGAGTAACCCGGCCCGCCTTCCTGCGGCAGGATCGTGCCCAGCCCCGGCCGCGTCTGGTCGTGGCGCGGGTAGTACTCAAAGCCGACGGTGATCGTGCCCTTGACGCTCCCGGTCGGATCGAGCGGCCGCTTGATCGAGCCGCAGTAGCCCTCGTAGTCCGCGTTGCAGAACTTGAGCTTGAGCGTGCCTACGACAATGGTTTTGGGCGGCCCTGCGGCCTGCGCCAAGCTTGCGGCGAACAGCAGCGCGAAAAGCCACGCAGAGGCCTGAATGCGTGAGTGCCGCGAGCCTGACATAACGCTGTTCCCCGTTTCCCTGAGCTGCTGCGGCATTCACGCACAGCGACATCGGGGGCGTCAACCTGCCGGACCGATCAGTTCTGCGTCTCGCGGTGCGGGCTCACGTCCATGTCTGCGTAGCGCACCAGCCGGCTGCCGTATTTCCAGCGATATCCCCACCAGAGCGCGAGAAACAGCGGCAGGCTCACGTAAGTGGCGGTGAGGCCCGACCAGTCGATCTTCTCGCCGAAGAACGCCTGATAGTTCTGCCCGAGCGTGATGAGGAGGCACAGCGCGAACGCAAACAGCGGGCCGAAGGGAAAGAGCTTCGCCTGGTAGGGCAGTGTCTTCAGGTCGTGGCCCTGTGTGATGAATCCCTTCCGGAAGCGGTAGTGCGAGATCGCGATGCCGAGCCAGGCGATGAAGCCGCACATGCCGGACGTGTTGAGGAGCCACACGTACACGATCTTGTCGCCGATGAAGGTCGTGAGGAAGCACAAGGCACCGATCAGCGTCGTGGCGTAGAGCGCGTAACGCGGCACACCGCTCCGTGACAGCTGCCCGAACAGCTGCGGCGCTTTGCGGTCGAGCGCCATGGTGTAGAGCATGCGCGTCGATGCATACATGCCGGAATTGCCCGCGGACAGGATCGCCGACAGGATCACCGCGTTCATCACGCTCGCGGAAGCCGCGAGGCCGGCGCGTTCGAAGAGCAGCGTGAAGGGCGAAGTGCTGATGCTCGCGTCACCGGTGTTGAGGAGGTTGGGGTCCGTGTACGGGATCAGCATGCCGATCACGAAGATCGACAGGATGTAGAACATCAGGATGCGCCAGAACACCTGCTTGATCGCGATCGGGATCGACTTGCGCGGGTTCTCGGACTCGCCCGCCGCGACGCCGATGAGCTCCGTGCCCTGGAACGAGAAGCCCGCGATCATCGCCACGCCGATCATCGCCTGCAGCCCGCCGACGAACGGCGCATCGCCGACCGTGAAGTTGCTGAAGCCCGGCGATTTGTAGCCGGTCATGATGCCGAAGATGGTGGCGAAGCCGAGCGCGATGAACACCACGACCGCGATCACCTTGATGAGCGCGAACCAGAACTCGCTCTCGCCGAAACCCTTCACCGAGAAGAAATTCAGCAGGAACATGAGACCGAGAAACAGCGCGCTCCAGAGGAAACCGGGAACGGCGGGGAACCAGAAGCTCATCACGAGCTGCGAAGCGACCAGCTCCGCTGCGATCGTCACGGCCCAGTTGTACCAGTAGTTCCAGCCCATCGCGAAGCCGAAGCCCTCGTCGATGAAACGGCTCCCGTAGGTGCAGAAGCATCCGGGCACCGGGATGTACGCGGCCATTTCGCCGAGGCTCGTCATCAGGAAATAGACCATGAGGCCGATGAGCGCATACGCGACCAGCGCGCCGCCAGGTCCGGCGGTCGCGATCGTGCCACCCGAGGCGACGAACAGGCCGGTGCCGATCGAGCCGCCGATGGCGATCATGTTGAGATGGCGCGGCTTGAGCGCGCGCTTGAGGTCGCGCGGTGTCTTCTCCGGCGAGCCCGCGAAAGTGAGTTCGACTTCTGATCGGGCGCTCACGATGAGAGCGTCCGCGCGAGTGCGAAATTCTTGTAGGACACGGCGACTCCTTGGTGCCTTGGCGCGCGCGTTCAGTTTGTAGTCACAAATCTACGCTTGTAGATATTTTTCTACCTGTATAAGTTACACGCCCGTGTGAAGGGCAAACTCGTTCGAAAGACGAGGACGCAAAGCCTCCGGTCTACGGGCATCTGCCTACGATAGCGGGGTTACCGGTGCGGTCCGCGGTGCGCTCAGCACTCCGACGGGCCTTCGCATCGTGAGTCGTGGCGATCAGGCGCCGACCACTCCGAGTCCAGCGCGCCTACCCAGACCCTTCACTAACTGACCCGCACCAGCCCCGTGGGCTGACGTGGCCTTTTCGCCTTTCAGGGAGAAGAGCGTGTCCCTGGACGCTCGACCGTACCGCCTTTCACCACCCGCCTGCGCGGTGCGCCAACTCACGCTCGCACTGACCTTGGGATCACACGATGACATCCAGTACAACACCCCATTGGTTCGCGGCTGTCAGTGCCGCAGTTCTTCTCACCGCCTGTTCGGGCGGGGGCAATTCGATGGATGCCGGCGCAGCGCCGGATCCCGGCCCGACCGGCGGAGACACTACCACTACGGTAGGCAGCACACCGAATACTGTTCCAGGAGTCATCGAGGCGGAGAATTTCGACCAGGGCGGCGAGGGCGTTGCCTTCCACACTGCGGCGGCCGACGGCGCCGGGGGTCTCCCCAGCCAGGCTGTGGCCCTCGTTCCTTCTGTGGACTCGCTCGGCGGGGGCACCGTCATCAGCGACGTGCAGGCCGGGGATTGGTTTACTTACACGATCAACGTCACCGATAACGGCCGCTACGACCTCGCGCCGCGCGTGAGCAGCGTGCCGGGGGCGGAGCTGCATTTCGAGCTCGACGGCGCGGACATCACCGGGCTGGTGACCGTCCCCAGCACCGGCAGCACCTCCACGTTCGAGTGGGTGGACATCACCGCGGTGCCGTTGACCGCCGGGAACCACGTGCTGAAGATCATGTCGGATGAGCAGACATTCGATCTCAACTCCATCCGTGTCTCGGCCACTCCGCCCTCGACGCCGTTTCTCACCAATCCCAGTGCTCTGCCTGGAACCCTCCAGGCCGAGGACTTCGATGCGGGCGGCGAAGGCGCCGGCTATCACGACAAGACCCCGGGCAACGCCGGCGGCCTGTATCGACCCAACGAGGATGTCGACATCATCGCCTCGCCGGATTCCGGCGGCGGTTACGTCGTGAACAGCTTCCAGACCGGCGAATGGCTGGCCTACACCGTCGCCGTGGCGATGAGCGCGCAGTACGCCATCGACCTGCGCGTCAGCAATGGCGCCGGCGACGCGGCTTACCGTGTCGAAGTCGACGGGCGCGACGTGACCGGCAGCGTGACGGTGCCGAGCACCGGCGGGGTGAACAAATTCCAGTGGATCGGCAAGAGCGGCATTCCACTCGCGGCCGGCACGCACCTGCTCAAGGTCGTCTCCAACGTGCAGGCCTTCAACCTGAACTCGATCCGCGTCACCGCGGCGGGGTCCGCCAGCGAGACTCCGTATACCGGTACGCCAAGCGCCATACCCGGCACCATCCAGGCCGAGAACTTCGACAAGGGTGGCGAAGGCGTCGCCTATCACGACCTCGTCGCGGGCAATGCCGGCGGTCAATACCGCACCAGCGAAGATGTCGACATCATCGCCTCCGCTGATTCGGAGGGCGCCGGCTTCGAAGTCAACAACTTCCAGACCGGCGAGTGGCTCGGATACACGGTGAAGGTGGCCTCCAGCTCCCAGTACGACATCGATCTGCGCGCCGCCACGGTGCAGAGCGGCAGCGCATTCCACGTCGAGATGGACGGGCGCGACGTGACCGGGCGCGTCACGGTTCCCAACACCGGCAGCTGGGCCAGGTTCCAGTGGATCGGCAAGAAGAGCGTGCCGCTGACCGTGGGCACGCACATCATGCGAGTCGTCTCCGATCAGCAGTACTTCGATGTGACCGCGATTCGCGTGCAGAAGCCGACGGCAGCCGTGTTACCCCCGCCCGGGACCGGCAAGGTGGTGTTCTCCTGCACGTTCGCGACCTCCCCGCTCGAATGCGGCTTCAGCGAGCAGTCCAAGGCTCCGGGGCGCGCAACGCTCGCGAGCGTCGGGCGTGACGGCGCGACCGCGGCGCGGCTACGCACCCAGCCGGGCGACACCAATGTGTTCGGGAGCGACGATGCGGAGCGCGACGATCTCGCGCTGTCGCAGGCCGAGACCGACTGCTTCGAGGGTCGCGAGCAGTGGTGGGCGAATTCCATCTACTTCCCGAGCGACTACACGCCGCCCAAGTCGGACGGGTGGGGCGTCGTGCTCGACTTCCATCACACCGGGAGCACCGGGCAGGCCAACTTCCACATCGACGCGATGCCGAACCCCATCGGCCTGCGCCTGCGCGGGTACGGCGGGCCGAGCGTGGATTCCGGTGAATACGAAGTGACGCTCGGTCCGGTGACGAAGAACGTCTGGTACGACTTCGTGTTTCACGTGAAGTGGTCGTCAGGCTCCGGGGGCCTGATGGAGGCGTGGGTGAATGGCGTCAAGAAGCTGACGCACAACGGCCCGACGCTCTATTCAGGGCTGGGGTGTTATCTCAAGCTCGCGAACTACCACACGCCGGTCGGCGTGCCGAGCTCGGTGATCCACGACCGCATCATTCGCGGGACGACCGCGGGAGCCGTGTCGCTCACGCCGCTGCAGGGCGTGCCTTGAAGTAAGCACAACGCGCGGCGGCGGGTTCGATCCGAACGACTGCCGCCGCGCGAACCCCGCGGATGGCGCGGCTCACGGGACCAGGATCCTGGAATCGAGGGCCTTGCCGACCGCCTGCGTCCGGTTGACGACGTTCAGCTTGCGCAGGATTTTCTGCACGTGATTCTTCACGGTGAGCGGACTGATCCTCAAGATCGCACCGACCTCACCGTTGCTCTTGCCGAGATAGATCCAGCGCAGGATCTCGCGCTCACGCGTGGTGAGGACACTGGCCGCGGCTGCCGGCGCCACCTCGGCGCGCTCCTGTGCGTCGTGCATCTGCGAGCGCACCCACGCGCAGTGCAGGAACGGGACCAGCAGCTGGAGCAGGTACTCGCGGCAGGTCTCCACGCGCTGCGAATCGCAGGCAAAGAGAAAGAGAGTGCTGGCCTCGCCGTTGGCGTCCGGGCTCCCCTGCACCACGAGCTGGGTGGCTCCGATCCGCTGCAACTCGCTGGCGAAGAGGGGATCGGACTTCCCGACCGCGCCGGTCTCGCACACCAGCGGCAGGAATTGCCGTTCGCGCCAGGCATTGACCAGGCCGGGCGCAATCGAAGCGCTTCGTTGCAGCAGGCCGCCGAGGCTCGCGGCGTCCGGCGCGAACGTCGAGAAGCTGTCGATACGCAGCGACGGCGGTTCGCCGCTGCGCCAGGCGCACAGGAGCATGCGGTGCGGAATCAGGCTCTGCAGCAAGCCCTGCGTCCAGATGAAGAAGTGCGCGCGTGTGTGCACGCGCAGTGACGCGTCGATATTGAGCAGCAGGAGCTCCAGCTGGTGAGCGTCCAGTAGCGCCCCGCTCTCCGGCGGAGCGGGCGCCTCAGCGGGCGCAGGAGTCGGCAGCGCCCGGACCGGTTCAGGCTGTCGCATTGGCCTGCGCCAGCGGCGCCAGCCGGTTCATGCGCTTCAGCTGATCGAACACCGAACAGTGCACTGAAGCCGCCGCCGGCGCGGTATCCGCACGGAACCGGTATCCGACACCACGCACCGTCTCGATCAGTTCGCCATGACCCGTCGGCGCGAGCGCATGGCGCAGGCGGCGGATGTGCACGTCCACCGTGCGCTCTTCGACGAAGACGTGATCGCCCCAGACCTCGTCGAGGAGCTTGCGCCGGCTGAAGGCGCGCAGCGGGTGTGTCATGAAGAAGTGCAGCAGCCGGAATTCGGTCTTGCGCAGCTCCAAGTCCCGGCCGCAGACGCTCACGCGGTGTGCCGCGGGGTCGAACCTGAGATTCGCGAGCTCCAGAACCTCGTCCGCGAGCTGCGGAGCGCGCCGGCGCAGCACGGCTTTCACGCGCGCGAGGAATTCCCGCATGGAGAAAGGCTTGGTGATGTAGTCGTCGGCGCCACTCTCGAGCGCCGCCACGCGTTCATGTTCATTTGCGCAGGCGCTCAGGACGATGATGGAAGTGCCGGCCGTGCGCCGGTCGCTGCGCAGCTGGCGCGCGAACATGAGCCCGGGAGTGCCGGGCGTCCAGTCGAGCACGGCGAGATCGGGCCGCTCCTGTCGCAGGGCCGCCTGCGCTCCTCCTACATCCGTCGCGCAGCTGACGCGATAGCCGGCGTGACCCAGGTTGCCGCTCACCAGGTCGCGTGTCGTCGCATCGGGATCAATCACCAAGATGGAGCCATCCATATCGCCATCCTCCTGTGTGCCCGCCGCAAGATCTTAGGCGGCGGGCGCACGGCGCCGCGCGCCGGAGACTTCAGATTCGAGTGTGGCAATCGCCCCGCAGGCTGTCATGGAAACACTACGCGCCCTGAACAACTTCGCCGGATAGTCCGAACGGACCTGCGGGACGCGCGGGTCGCACAACGAGCCGTGGCTACACTCGGCTGCGACCTCGACAAGGAAGCTCGATCGCATGAACCCCAGGATGTTCGTCCTTGCACTGCGCGCCCGCTACGGCGTGTTCGCACTGGCGCTGGCGGCGACCGTAGCGGCGGCGACGATCGTGAGCCTGGTGATGCCCAAGGCGTACAAGTCCACCGCATCGCTGGTGGTGGACACGCGCGAAGAGCAGTCGATGCGCAATGCGGTCGACGCATTCGTGCAGCCGAACGAGCGCATCGCCTACCTGCAGACCCAGGTCGACATCCTCACCAGCAAGAAAGTCGCGCGCCAGGTGGTGCAGAACCTCGACCTGGTGCACAACCCGGCCGTCATCAAGTCGTTCAAGAAACACGCCGATGCCGACGATTCGATCGAGGAATGGCTGATCGACGGGATGCTGAGCTCGCTCAAAGTCGAAACCTCGCAGAGCAGCATCATCCACGTGAGCTATAGCGACCGTGACCCCGAGGTCGCGGCACGTATCGCGAATGCCTTCGCCAAGGCTTATCTCGACACGGTGCTGGAGTTGCGCGTGCAGCCGATGCGCAACGCGGCGGCCTGGTTCGATACGCAGCTCAAGACCCTGCGCGCCAATCTCGAGGACGCGCAGGCGAAACTCACCGAGTACCAGCGGCGCGAGGGCATCGTGTCCACCGACGAGTCGCAGGACCTCGAGTACGCGCGCCTCAACGAGCTGTCGAAGCAGCTGGCGAACACCCAGCAAGAAACGATCGAGCTGCAGAGCCGCGACCGGCAGGCGCGCAGCGACATCGCCCGCGGGAGCGACCTCGACCAGCTGCCTTCCGTGCGGGCGAATCCCTACATCCAGCAAATGCGCGCCGACGTGATTGCCGCGGAGACCAAGCTCCAGGAGATGTCCAGGCAGTACGGCGTCAACCATCCTGCGTACAAGGCGCAGGTGGCCGAGATCGAGGCGCGGCGCGACAAGCTCAACGCCGAGATGCGCCGCACGGTGGCGTCCAACGGCGCGGCGCTGCGTCAGAGCCAGGCACGTGACGCCGAGCTGCAGTCGGCGATCGCCAGCCAGCGCACGCGCCTGCTCAGCCTCAAGGAAGGACGCAACGAGCTCAGCGTGCTGAACCGCAACGTCGAGACCGCGCAGAAAACCTACGAGACGGCGCTGGAGCGCTCGGTGGTGAGCCAGGTCGAGGGTCGTGCGAACCAGGCCAACGCGAGCGTGCTCACTCCCGCGGTGGCGCCGAGCAAGCCGAGCCAGCCCAAGCTCAGGCTCAACATCGCGCTCTCCATGGTGCTGGGGACGATGCTCGGGCTCGGCCTGGTCCTGTTGCTCGAGATGTCCGATCGGCGAGTGCGCTCGCTGGCGGACCTGAACGAGGCGTCGCATCTGCCGCTGCTCGGAAGGATTACCGCATGGAGACCCACGGAGCGACTGATGTTGAGCGGCTCGCGCGGCGCTCGACGCTACCTGCCGAGCCCCACGTGAGAAGTCACCTGTACGCGCCGGAAAACGTCGTGCCGCTCGAAGGCGGCGGCCTGACCGTGCGCCCGGATCGGCGCGTCGGCGCCATCCTCATGGAGGAAGGCAAGCTCAGCGCCGGCGACGTCAAGCATATTCTCGAGTTCCAGCGCGCCGAGGGCCTGAGGTTCGGCGAGGCCGCGGTGCGGCTCGGGATGATCACCGCGGACGACCTGCGCCGCGCAATCGCGCGCCAATACGACCTGCCGCACCTGCTGCCGGACAACGAGCGGGTGAGCCGCGAGCTGGTCGTCGCCTACGAACCTTTCCACCACTGCGCGGAGCAGATGCGCGCGCTGCGTGCACAACTGCTGTTGCGCTGGGCGCAGGGCGGCATTCAACGCAAGGCCGTCGCCATCGTGAGCCCCTGCTCCGGCGAGGGTCGCAGCTATGTCGCCGCCAACCTGGCGGTCGCCTTCTCGCAGCTCGGCGAGCGTACGCTCCTGATCGATGCGGACTTTCGCCAGCCGCGCCAGCACGAGATCTTTGGAGCGCCCGATCGCATCGGGCTCTCCACCATTCTCTCGGGCCGCGCCGACAACGCGTCGGTGGTGCAGGTTCCGGAATTCGGCGCGCTGTCCCTGCTCCCCGCGGGCGCGCGTCCGCCGAACCCGCAGGAGCTCCTGTCGCGCGATGCGCTGTCACGCCTGCTGGTGGATCTGCAGAACTCCTACAGCGTCATCCTGATCGATACGCCACCGGCACGGCTGTGCGCGGACGCGCAGACCGTCACCTTTCGCGCCGGCAGCGCCCTGCTGCTGACGCGCAGGAACCACACGCCGTTCATCGACACCACGAGCGTCACTGCGGAGCTCGCGAATACCGGCGCGGCGCTCCTGGGAACCGTGCTCAACGATTTCTGAAGTCGCGCCGAACCTGCCGCCAATGCATCGGGTGACCGCCGCCTCCACCAACAACGCCATGACGGTGGACATGGCGGGACCCCTGCGCGTCGCAATAAACCGGCGGCGTCCGCTGTTCGTGGGCATCGCGGTGCTGGGGGTGCTGTGCGGCGCGCTCATCGGCCTCGCGGGGCTCAACGCGCTCTATCTGTGCCTGTGCGCACTCGGCTGCGCGGTGATCCTGTTCGACTTTCGCATCGGCGTGGCGTTGCTGATCCTGCTGATGCCGATCTCGGGAAGCTATGTGTTCCCGCACGCGATGCTGGGGATCACGGGGCTCAACCCGCTGAACCTCCTGCTGGTGGGCACGTTCGGCTCCTGCCTGCTGCACGGGCTCACCGATGGGAGCCTGCGGCGTTTCGTGCCGCGACCGCTCCTGTTGTTCTACGTGCTGCCGATCGTGGTCGCGGGCGTGCTGGGCTCGCGCCACGTCGGCGACATCGCGTCGGGTTTCTACAGCCTGGGGATGATCGAGTTCAACGACGCGGCCGGGTACCTGCGCGACATGCTCATCAAGCCGCTGTTGCTGGTCATCTTCGCACTGCTGGTCGCCGCGGCCGTGGAGAAATCCGAGCGGCCCGAGCGCTTCCTGGTGCCGACGCTCATTTCGATGTGGATCATGGTGGCGATCGTGCTGGTGTTCGTGGCGCAAGGTGGTGTAGGGCTGGCGGAGATGGCGAGCAGCACCGAGCGCGAATTCCTCTCGCCGCTCGGCATGCACGCCAACGAGCTGGGGCGCCTGTACGCGATCGCCTATGCCTTGCTGCTCTTCGCGTCCACGCAAGTGCATTCGCCAGGCATCAAGACAGTGCTCTGGACGAGCATGGCCATGGTGGTAGTGGCGCTGGTGCTGACGTTCTCGCGCAGCGCGTTCGTCGGACTGGTGCTGGTCAACCTGCTGTTCGTGCTGTGGCGGCGCGATCTCGTCACGTTGCTGGCGTTCGTCGCGCTCGGCGTGCTGGCGGCGTTCTTCCTGCCCGACGCGGTGTACGAGCGCGCGACCGCCGGATTCGGCGGCGGGCTCGATGCGATCAGCGCCGGGCGAATCAGCGGATTGTGGCTGCCGCTGCTGCCGGAAGCGCTGCGCAGCCCGCTCTATGGTCACGGGCTCGGCTCGATCCTGTGGTCTGAAGCGATGCGCCGCGGTGCCGGTGCCACCGTCCTCGGCGTCACGCATCCACACAACGCGTACCTGCAGGCGCTGCTCGACATGGGCATCGCCGGGCTCGTGCTGCTGTGTGCCTACTTCGTGCACGCGTGGAAGGGCCTGCGCGCGCTGAGTGCCGACGCGCAACTGCAACCGGTGCTGCGCGGCTTCTTCCGCGGCGCGGCCGCGGGATTACTCAGCCTGTTGATCGTCGACTTCGTCGACAGCAGCCTCACCCCGAAGCCCGAACAGGCATTCCTCTGGCTCGCGATCGGCATGATGTACGGCCTGCAGCGTCGTCACGCGGCGCAAGCGCCGACCGACGCGCCCCAGTGAACGACGCGAGCCCCCCGGCGGAAAGCGTCGCCGCGGTGCCGTCGCATCGCGGCCTGATGCAGCGCGCGCTGTCGCTCGGCGCCGCGAACGCGTTCGACTACGCGACACAATTCCTGTTGCCGGTGGTGCTGGTGCGTTTCCTGGACCGGGTCGCGTTCGGGAACTACCGCATGCTGTGGCTTGCGGCGGGCACGGCGCTGTCGTTCGCGACGCTCGCGATGCCGGCGAGCCTGTTCTACTTCCTGCCGCGCTCCGACGGGCCCGCGCGCCGCCTGTACATCAACCAGACGCTTGCGTTCCTCACGCTGGCGGGACTCATCTGCGGTTGGGCGGTGAGCGCCTGGAACCCGTGGCTCCCGGCGCAGATGTCGGATCTTGCGCAGCACGACATCGTCGTTCCGGCGTTCCTGGTGTTGTGGATCGCCGGGTCCCTGCTCGATTTGCTGCCGACCATCGAGGAGCGCGTCGCATGGCAGGCCAGAGCGACGGTGCTCCTCGCGACGCTGCGCGCGGGGAGCATATCCGCCGCGGCAGTCCTGACGCATAGTCTCAACGCAGTGCTCGTCGTCCTGCTGTTCTTTGTCCTCTGCAAGGTCGGGTTGCTCCTTGGATATCTCGCGCGCTATCACGGGCTGCGCGGCCCGTTGCTGCGCCCACGCTCGTTCGCCGACCAGTTCCGTTACGCGGCGCCATTCGGCATCGCCGGAGCGTTGTACGTGCTGCGCGTGCAGGCCGACCAGTGGGTGGGCGCAATGCTGTTTTCCCTGGAGCGCTTCGCCTCACTCTCGATCGCCGGCATCCTCGCGCCGCTGGTCACGCTGCTGCGCCAATCGGTGAACAACGCGTTCCTGCCGAGCATGAGCCGGCTGCAAGCCTGCGGCGACAACGCGACGATGCTGGCGCTCAACAGCCGCGCCAACGTCGTGGTCGGCGCGCTGGTGTTCCCGCTGCTCGCACTGGTGATGGCGTTCGCCGAGGACCTGGTCAGTCTCGTATACACCAACGCCTACGTGGACGCCGCGCCGATACTGCGCGTCTACGCGGTGGGCGTGGTGGCGCTCGTGGTGGAGCTCGCCACGCTGTCGCTGCTCCTGCGCCAGGGGCGCTTCATGGTGGTGCTGAACCTGGTGCTGCTCGGTGCGGCCGTGGCTTGCAGCTGGTTCGGCGCTCGCCACGTTGGTCTCGCCGGGGCGGCGCTCGGCAGCGTTGCAACCATCTATGTCGATCGGATCCTGACGCTGCGCCGGATCTCGCAGCTCACGGGCACGCCGCTCCGGCGCCTGCAGGACTGGGGGACGCTGGGGCTGCTGATGGTCTTCGCAGCGCTCGCCGCGGCACTCGCGTACGGGATCGTCGAACGCTTCGTTGCTGAGGACGGACACCTGGTGCGCCTCGCCGTCGGTGGCGCGACGCTCGCCGCAGCCTATTGCGCGCTGTGCGGCGTCCGGGCGCTGCACCAGGTGCGCCTGCGAGCCCGCCAGGAAGGGGCTCGCCGCAGCGCCCCAACCTGAAGGCGCCATAGTTCGATCGGACCTGCGCCGGCACGCGCTCTGGCAACGTTCAGCGCTCACCATCGGACGATGGGCACCAGTCTGCGCGTCCTGTTCGTGACCAACTCGCTCGCCCACGGCGGCGCCGAGCGGCACGCCATCACGCTGATGAACCGCCTCGCCGAGCGTGGGCACGAGTGCCATGCGACCTATATCAAGGGCGAGCACGGCCAGCGGCAGCGCATCCTGCTACAGCGAGGCGGCACGGTCCAATGCCTGGACGCTGAACGCTACTTCGATCGGCGCGCCCTGCAGGAATTCGCCACCCAGATCGAAGGCATCCGCCCCTCGGTGATCGTCGCTGCCAACGAATACGCGCTCATGTATTCGACCCTCGCGCGCCGGCGCGCGCAGGTTCCGGCGCCGCTCCTGGTCACCTATCACTCGGCGCGACTTTTCGGGGCCAAGGAGCCGCTCAAGATGCTGGCATACCGCGCGCTCTTCTGGTCGGCGGAATGCACGGTGTTCGTGTGCGACCGGCAGTGGCGCTACTGGCGCCGGCGCGGCGTGTTCTCGCGGCGCAATGAAGTCATCTACAACGGCGTGGACACCGAAGAGTTTCGCGGCGCGGTCGCCGCCCACGACATCGCCGCGCTGCGCCGCTCGATGGGCTTCTCCACCTCCGACTTCGTCGTCGGTATGGCAGCGGGGCTGCGGCCGGAGAAGAACCACGTGCAGCTGGTCGAGGCCATCGCCCGGCTGCGCGGGCAGGGCATCGCGGCGCGCGCGCTCCTGATCGGCGATGGCGAAATGCGTCCCATGATCGAGGCGCGCGCACGCCATCTCGGTGTCGACCGGGACATCGTCATCACGGGCTACCAGTCGGACGTGCGCCCCTGGATGATGGCGTGCGATGCGATTGCGCTCTGCAGTCACACCGAGGCGTTGTCGCTCGCGGCCATCGAAGCCATGGCGATGCGCAAGCCCGTGGTGCACTCCGACGTGGGCGGGGCCGCCGAGCTCATCTTTCCGGGCTGGAACGGCTTCCTGTTCCCGGTGTGTGACACCGCCGCTTTCGTCGACAAGCTCGCCACCCTCGCCAATCGCGGTCTGTCGCGTCGCATGGGCGAGAACGCGCGCGCGGTGGCGGAACGGCTGTTCTCGGAAAGCCGGATGGTGGATCGCTACGAGCAAGTGCTGCTCGAGCTGAGCGGGGCGTGATGGATACGCGCTACCTGCTGGCGGCCTCGGGCCCGGCTGTCGAAGTTGCCGAGCACGTGTCGCACGCACTGCCCAGGGTCGAGCGCGCGCCGGCGCGGCCCGCGGTACTGGTGCTCGGTCCGGGACTTGCGGCGGCGAGCGGCGTGAGTGCGCACCTGAAGACACTCTTCGCGTCCACGCTGGCGCGCGATTTCGAGCTGATTCACTTCCAGGTGGGAAGTGAAGGGCGCACTGAGCACACGGCCTCGAAGGTCCTGCGTCTCATCGCCTCGCCATTCGTGATGGCGCGGCGCATCCGCAGGCACCGCGCGCGCGTGGTGCACATCAACACCTCGCTCAACCGGGGCGCGTTCTGGCGTGACCTGATGTACCTCGCGGTGGCGAAACTCTGCGGGGTGCGTGTGCTGTACCAGGTGCACGGCGGCGCGCTGCCACAGGACTTCTTTCGCGGCAGTCGCCTCTTCACCGGTTTCCTGCGCGCGGTGCTCGGTTGTCCGGACACGATCGTGGTGCTGGCGCGTGTCGAGCTCGCGGCCTATCGGCGCTTCCTGCCGCAGCAACACCTGGTCGTGGTGCCGAACGGCATCGACAGCGATGCGTACGCGGCTGTGACCCGGCATCGCTTCAACGGTCAGCGCCCGCTGCGCGTGCTGTACCTCGGGCGCCTCGCGGCGGAAAAGGGCGTGTACGAGCTGCTGCGCAGCCAGACCTTCGCGCGAGCGCTCGGAACCAACGCCCGGATCACGTTCGCAGGTGTCGGGCCGGAGGAGGCCACGCTCCGGCGCCTGACGACGACGCTCGGGCTCGACGACCGCGTGTGCTTCGCGGGCCCGGTGCATGGCGAGCGCAAGCTCCAGCTCTACGCCAGTGCGGACGTACTGGTGCTCGCGACCTATCACGAGGGCCTGCCGTACGCGTTGCTCGAGGGCATGGCGGCGGGCGCGGTCGTCGTCACGACCCGCGTCGGCGGCATTCCCGACGTGGTGATTGACGGCGTGCACGGACTGTTCGTTCCGACTCGCGACGCGGTCGCGATTGCCTGCGCGATCCTGCGCCTGCAATCGGATAGCGCACTGCTCACGCGCATGAGCGCGGCGTGCCGGCTGCGGATCGCGAGCCACTACTCGGCGGCGCGCATGGCGGGTGCGTTTCACACGTTGTATTCGGACCTCGCTGCGACGCCGCGACTGGCGACCGGCGGCCTGTAGCCACGGGGCGTCGAATGTGCGGAATTGCCGGCTGGATCGACACGTCCTCGCGCGCCCCGTCGCGCGACACGCTGCGCGCGATGCTCACCGCGATCGCGCACCGCGGCCCGGATGATGCGGGCTCGTTCCACTCGGCGAGCGATGGCATCGCGCTCGGGCATCGGCGGCTCGCCATCATCGACCCGGACGGCGCGCGCCAACCGATGTGCGACCCGCAAGCCGGACTCGCGCTGGTGTTCAACGGCGAGATCTACAACTTCCGCGCCTTGCGCGCGAAGCTCCTGGAGTGCGGCTACCAGTTCGTGCGCGATTCGGACACGGAGGTGCTGCTGCGCGCCTACCAGCATTGGGGCAAGCACGTGGTGCGTTTCCTGCGCGGCATGTTCGCCATCGCGATCTGGGACGGGCCGCGCAAGCGTCTGTTCCTCGCGCGCGACCGCTTCGGTGAGAAACCGCTGTTCCTCTGCCAGCGCGGTCACGCGCTGTACTTCGCCTCCGAGATCAAGGCGCTGCTCAAGGTCGAGGGCCTCGCGCAAGGCGTGAACCTCGAGGCAGTGTGGGAGTACCTCTCGTATCGCTACGTGCCCGCGCCGCGCACGCTGTTCAGCGGCATCCGCAAGCTCCTGCCGGGCACGATCGCGACCTGGGAAGACGGCGTGCTCACCGAGGAGCGCTACTGGGCGGCGCCCGATCGCGATTCGCTGCCCGATGCGCGTGACCTGGAGGATCCCGCCGGCGCCTTCCTCGAACGGCTCGACGAAGCGGTGAGGCTGCAGATGGTGAGCGATGTGCCGTTCGGCGCGTTCCTCTCCGGCGGCATCGATTCCTCGACGATCGTCGCGCTCATGAGCCGCCACCATCCGCAGGTGCAGACCTATTCGGTCGGGTTCGGCGAGCGCGAGTACAGCGAGCTGCCGCACGCCGCGCTCGTGGCACGGCAGTTCGGCACGCAGCACCACGAGCTCGTGGCCTCGCAGGCGGACATGATGGACCGCGTGGCGCCGCTCGTGGCGTTTCGCGATGCGCCGGTGGCGGAGCCCTCCGACATTCCGCTGCACATGCTCGCGTGCGAAGCCGCACGCAGCGTGAAGATGGTGCTGACGGGCGAGGGGAGCGATGAGCTGCTCGGCGGCTATCCGAAGCACGTCGCGGAGTGTTTCGCGGCGCGCTTCCAGAGCCTGCCGGGAGGGTTGCGGCACAAGCTGATCGCGCCGGTGGTGCAGGCGCTGCCCTACGGGTTTCGCCGCATCAAGACCGCCGTCACCAACCTCAACATCGAGGATCGGCGCGAACGCTTCGCGCGCTGGTTCGGCGCGCTGAGCGTGCCGGAGCGCGAGCGCCTGAGCGTGCTGCGCCTCAACGGCCACACGCGCCTCGATGGACCGCCGTTCGACTGCGACGCCAAGGCGAGCGCGCTGCGCCGCATCCTGTACTTCGACCAGACCAGCTGGCTGCCCGACAACCTGCTGGAGCGCGCGGATCGCATGACGATGGCGGCCTCTCTCGAAGCGCGGGTGCCGTTCCTCGATCACGAGCTCGCCCGCTTCGTCGCATCGCTTCCGGATCACTATCGCGTGCGGGGGCTGCGCGGCAAATGGATCCTGCGCGCCGCCGCGGCGAACCTCCTGCCGGAACGGATCCTGAAACGCCCGAAAGTCGGCTTTCGCGTGCCGGTCAACGACTGGTTCCGCGGCGGCATGCGCGACTTCCTGCTCGACCACTTGCAGGGTCGGTCATCGCTCACGCGCGCGTACTACGAACCGCGGGTCCTCGATGCAACGCTCGCGGAGCACTTCGAGCGCCGGCGCAACCACGAGAAGCTCCTGTGGTCGCTCCTCAATCTCGAGCTGTGGCACCGCTGCTATGCCTGAGGAGTGCGTGGCCATCGAGACGCCGCCCGTGCGTGAGGCTGTGCCGGCGGGTCCCATGAAGCAGCTGCGCTGGCGGCTGAACCGCCTGCGGTGCATGTCGCCGGCGGAGATTCCGCACCGCGTCCTGCGCTCGCTCGTGAGCCGCGCCGAGAGCCTCGGCCTGCGCGCGCATCGGACGCCGCTCCCCGATGTCAGGTCTTCCTCGCGTCCCTGGATCCAGTGGATGCCGCGCGTCGACCCGGCGCGCTACCTTGAGGCTGCGGATCGCATCTGCGCGGGCCGGCTCGATGTATTCACGCTGCGCAACGTCGACCTCGGCTCGCCGCCCCGCTGGAATCGCGATCCGAAGACGGGCGTCGAGGCGCCGCTCCAGGCCGGCAAGCTCATCGACTACCGCGATTCACGCCTCGTCGGCGACATCAAGTACCTGTGGGAGCCGAACCGGCATCAGCACCTGGTGACGCTCGCCCAGGCCTATGCGATGAGCAGCGGCCTGCGCTACTTCAACACCATCCGCTCGCACCTCGAGAGCTGGTTCGAGAGCTGTCCCTGCCCGCGCGGCCCCAACTGGACGAGCGCGCTCGAGCCCGCGATCCGCCTGATCAACTGGTCGGTGGTGTGGCAACTGCTCGGCGGAGCGCAGTCGCCGCTCTTCGAGAGCGATGCAGGATTGCGCTTTCGCGCCCGCTGGCTCGAGTCCGTGCACCAGCACGTGAGCTTCATCCGCGGCTACCTGTCGCTGTACTCGTCCGCCAACAATCACCTGGTCGGCGAGGCCGCCGGCATCTTCATCGCGGCGCTGACCTGGCCGTTCTGGCCGGAGGCCGATCGCTGGCGCGACCAGGCGGCGGCGATCCTGCAGCGCGAAGCGCTGACGCAGAACGGAGCCGATGGCGTCAACCGCGAGCAGGCGGTCTCCTACCAGCAGTTCGAGCTTGAGCTGCTGACGTGCGCGCTGCTCGCCGGTCGCGCGAACGGACACCGCTTCAGCGCGGCGTTCGAGACGCGCCTCGAAGCGATGATCCAGTACCTCGCGTCCATCATGGACGGCGGCGGACACGTGCCGATGTTCGGCGATTCCGATGACGCCGTGGTGCTGAACCTGTCGCAGCAGCCGGACTTCTGCCGCTTTCGTTCGATCCTGGCGACCGGGGCGGTGCTGTTCCGCCGCGCCGACTTCAAGGTGAAGGCGCACAAGCTGGACGACAGGACGCGCTGGCTCCTCGGTCGCGGCGCCGACGTCGCGTTCGACCTGCTGAGCACGGCACACGTGCAGCTGCCTGCACGGCGCGCCTTTCCCAACGGCGGCTACTACATTCTCGGCTGCGACTTCGAAACCGATGCCGAGATCCGCCTGATCGCCGACGCCGGCCCGCTCGGCTACCAGGCGATCGCCGCGCACGGCCATGCCGACGCACTCTCTTTCACGCTCTCGGTCGGCGGCACCGAGATCTTCGTCGACACCGGCACCTACGCGTATCACGGCCAGAGCGAGTGGCGTCAGTACTTTCGCGGCACTTCGGCGCACAACACGTTGCGCATCGACGGTCTCGACCAGTCCGAGTCGGGTGGCGCTTTCATGTGGCTGCGCAAGGCCCGGGCCGGATGCCGCGAGTGGTCGAGCTCGGCGGCGCTGGATGTGTTCGAAGGCTGGCACGACGGTTACCTGCGACTGCGCGACCCGGTGCTTCACCGCCGGCGCATCGTGCTCGACAAGGCTTTGCGCCGCATCACCATCGAGGATCGCGTGGAGATGTCGGGCACGCACGAAGTGGAACTCTTCTTCCACCTGAACGAGACGTGTCGCGCGGTCGCGCTGCCCGACGGCTTCGTGATCACGCACGGCCCGCGCGCCCTGCACCTGAAGCTCCCCGAAGCGACGGGCGCGGTCGCCGAAATTCATTGCGGGAGTGTGAAACCGCCGCTCGGCTGGATCTCGCGCAGATTTGGCGACAAGTGTCCGACACCTGCCATCGCATGGCGCGCCAGCGTTGCCAGGCACGCGCTCCTGCGCACGGAGATCACCTGCTGATCTGGTTGGACTATGCAGCGGCCTGAACGGACGGTACGAGAGTCAATCATCGCGCAGGCATGCTGCTGTCAGGATGAACGAACTGCGGGCGCACATCCCATGAGAGTCAGCGTTCTTGGGCTCGGTTATGTCGGCACCGTCGTCGCGGGCTGCCTGGCACGGGCGGGACACAAGGTCATCGGTGTCGACATCGACCCGATCAAGGTCGAGCTCGTCAATCGCGGCTGCTCGCCTATCATCGAGCAGGAGATCGGCGACATCATTGCCGCGCAGCTGGCAGCCGGGCGGCTCAGCGCAACCACCGACGTCGCGTCCGCGATCCCGCAGGCCGACCTGATCCTGGTGTGCGTGGGGACGCCGGGGCGCGCCAACGGCGGCATCGACCTGCAATACGTGCGACGCGTCTGCGAGCAGATCGCCGCGGGCCTGCGCCGCCACCCCGGTGCGCCGGTCATCGCCATTCGCAGCACGCTGCTCCCGGGAACCACGCGCGAGCTGGTGATCCCGACCCTCGAGGCGGGCTCGGGGTTGCGCGCCGGCGTCGAGTTCGGCGTGTGCGTGAACCCCGAGTTCCTGCGCGAGGGAACCGCGGTGCACGATTTCGCCAATCCACCCAAGACGGTGATCGGTGAGCTCAATCCCGCGAGCGGCGACCTGCTTGCACGCCTCTATGCCGGCTATCCAGGCCCGCTCATCCGCACGGATGTCGAGACCGCGGAGCTGGTGAAATACACCGACAACGCCTGGCATGCGCTCAAGGTGGGTTTCGCCAACGAGATCGGCAACCTGTGCAGCGAGCTCCAGGTCGACAGCCAGCACCTGATGGACATCTTCTGCCAGGATCACAAGCTCAATATCTCCACGCGCTATCTGAGGCCCGGCTTCGCTTTCGGCGGCGTGTGCCTGCCCAAGGACCTGCGTGCCCTGTTGCACAAGGCACGAACTCTCGACCTGTCGCTGCCGATCCTGGCTTCGATCCTGCCGAGCAACGAGCTGCAGGTGGCGCGCGGCGTGCGCGCCGTGACCGAACGCGGCCGGCGGCGCGTCGGCATTCTCGGCTTCAGTTTCAAGCCCGGCACGGATGACTTGCGCGAGAGCCCGGTGGTGGAGCTCGCCGAGCGGCTGATCGGCAAGGG
>Ga0126377_10000796_pt1 | contig 19864 bp, 14 predicted proteins | sample PanSoiMetPlot_22_FD_92647 | JGI IMG/M metagenome (GOLD analysis project Ga0126377, IMG submission 92647) | Tropical forest soil microbial communities from Panama - MetaG Plot_22 | ecosystem: Environmental > Terrestrial > Soil > Tropical forest > Bulk soil | place: Panama | collected 2016-02-17 | reverse complement strand
TTCTTTCGCGAGAAGAAGTGTCCCGATTGCAGGAGCGGGCGATCCAGCGTGGAGACGCCGAACGCCTTCGAAGGCTTGAAACGATTCGCGTGAGTCTTGCTGTTGAAAAGGGGGCACTGGCGCGAACCGACGTGGAGGTCGGGAGATTGCAGGCGCGGCTCTTTGTCGCGCGATCTTCATTGATCGTAGAGCGTCAGTCGCTCACTAATTTTGAAGAGACGAAGCACATACGACGCTGGGCGGTTGATGAGATGCCGACTCCAGGCGGTAATCGGACGGAGGCTTCTCTTGCCGAAGTTGAGAAGTCCCTCGCGTGGGAATCGGATCAGGCGAAGTTTGTCGGCGCGAGAAGGCTTCATTGGGATGACGACAGGCGCGAGAAATCTCACCAGAGAGCCGATGAACTGGGTGACAAACGCGAGCAGATTTTGCAAAAGATCGACAAGGAACGAGCCAGGCTCTCGTCACAAATTGGCCACAAGACCGAAGTCGTCAATGCGCTGAGTGAGATTCTCGCAGGCGAAGAGGCGCGATACCAAAAAGAAGGCCGCCAGATCCCCTCGCCGATATTCACAGGTCAGGATATGAGAGAACTCGCCGCACACGCCGAACGGCGCGGCGACCCGGAATTCTATCGCATGTTGATAAGGCTGGAACGTGACTACGACGCGCGCGCAAATTATTTCTCGTGGGTCGTGAACGCGGATCGCGCCGGACGCGCAAAGGCACGTGAAGTGATGGCCGAAACCTCCGCGCGTGAAGCGCAAATGAGGCTCGAACGATTCACCGAGCAGCGCGAGAGGATGACGGTTATCGTGAAAGATGACGGCGCGCAAGGCATCAGCTTGGCGCGGATGTCCGATGTCGAGCCGCGCTCGCCTCTCGAACAACTCTTTCGCCCTCTAATCGAGCGAAGCGCAAAGTATCGCCAGGTCGCCGCCGCGGTTGACGATTACGGCAATCGCCTTACGAAGCTATGTGAACAGGCGTCGGCGATTCACGCGGTGTTGAAAGAGGCGGCGATGGAATATGAATCGGAATTTGTCCGCCAGAATCCTGATAAGCCTGTCCCGCTTCCACAATTCACTACCTGGGAGATCGGCAAGCTCGAACTGTCCGCCGCGAAAGAGACCGACCCTGCGCGCCGCGCTCGCTGCGAGAAACTACTCAACGAATCGCTGACCGCAAGTCGGGATGATTCCGAGACACGGGCGCCGAATGACATCCGCAGAACAATTGCCCTCGGCGCCCGGGAATCCGCGGGCATTTTTGATTTCGCCGGCGCTGACATTTTCGCGCGGGATTTTGAGGAGCGTTCGCCAAACGATGTTGATCGAGCGGCGATGAGTTTTGAGAGGTAAGAACAAGGGAAAAGATGACAGATGCGGAAAAGGACAATTCGGATTTGCGGTTGATGGAACTGACCGCGCGCAATCCGTCGCTCGGCGGGCGCGAACTGATGATGGAGATTATCGAACGCGGCCCTACGCCCGAAGAGGTCGAGCGTCCGAAGCCGCAAGATCTTCGCGCCGCGTTGAAGCCGTCGAATCTGGACGCCCAGGACTATCGGACGCGGATCGAGCACGCCGACTGGCTCGGCAAAGAGAGTCCGATGATGCGCGACCTCTATGAACACGGAGCCGAGATCAAAGGCGACACGCTCATCATTCCCGCCGAAGAATACGAACTGCACGACGACCGCGACACGCCATTCATCACAACCCTTTCATACGCTCAAGAGAGGATCGACGACATCGAGCGGGCGCGGGAATTCCATTCGCTGGCGTTGGCGATCAGCGGCGAGACTGCGGATGCAAAACTGAGGATCGCCGTCTTCAAAAACTACTTTGACCGCATAGCGCGCGATGAGCGGGGCAAATGGTTCGGCAAAGATCAAGAAGCTGAACGCTCGGACGGGGTCAAGCGCATGCTCGAAGAAATGCGCGTCGTCGCTTCCGAGATGGCGAAACTCGAAACGAGGGAAAGCATCGAGGCCGCTGAGCCTGAGAGGATCGGAGCGGTTGACGCCGCCTCGGATCGAGGCGACGAGATTTTAGGAAGTGGAATGAACGTGTCCGCGCGCACAGTGAACCTGCGCGATGAGTCACTGCGTTTTCCCGCCGGGCTGAACTACGAAACGAAAGAGAGACTCGTGCGATTGACGATGCCCGAGATAGATCGGCGGCTTGAAAATGGCGTCAGCCGAGAGGCGCTTTTCAGCGCGATAGACAACAGAATGTTTCGTCGCGATTCGCAGTACTTGACCGAACGGGAATTGAAAGAGCGGGGACGGATCGCCGGCTTCCTCAAAGGCTACGTTGACGAGCGGATGCGTGATCCTGAAACACGCGCGCTCAACACCTCGACTGTCTTTCGTGAAGCGCGAGCGGAGATTCTCGGCGCCACAACGCCCGAGGCCTTGGGCCGTGTCGCCTCGTCAATCCTGCGTCTCAACGAGCGGCGCAGCGAAGAACTGCGGTTACACCGCGCCGACCCGGCTCGCCATCCTGAGCCTGCGGTGATGCCGCTGAACGCGCGAGAGCGGAATCTGCTTTTCAACGGGCGCGCGCCGGATCATCACACGCGAGAGATGCGCGACTTGCGGATGAACTACGGGCTGTCGAGGGAAGAACGGACCAGGCGCGCTGCCGATCTGCGCGAAGGTCGAATCGAACCGTCCGAAGCCCTCGGCCGCATGCTTCGTGAATTGGAAACGCGGAGGACGGCCAAAGCCGTGGCTCATTTTCAAGCGGGCGTTCTGAACGAAAAGATGAACAATGCGGGGCGCGTGAACCTCTATCGACTGCATCAACAAGTCCCGCCCCACGAACGCGCGTATCTTTTTGAACTCTGCCAGGAACGAAAGAAAGACCTACAGAGACCGTCGCAAAATCATCGAGCAGAAATCATCAATCCCGGCGAGAAGAGTGATAGGCTATTTGCCGAACGAGGATTTGGGAAAGCGCCGAGAGAAAGCCACTCCTTCCGCGAATACATGTCTAATATGGGTCGAATCGAGCGGCAATTGCTCAATGAGACCGTGAACAGGCTGATCCCGCAATTGGATCGGGAGCGGATCGATCTGACGATCACCGAGGCTCGAAGTCTTCTGCCGGAAAAGACTAGGGATCAGATTCGTCTGCGGGCGGCGAACCTCGCCTGGCAGAGTCTCGTTCCCGAAGAAGTCTTTGAGCGTGATCCTACGCCGGAAGCCATGCGGATCAGTGAAACGATCGCCCATATGCAAGAACACCTTCAGGATCGAGCCAGAATCGCCCAAGCCGCCCGAAATGACTTTGTCCAGGATAAGAATGGTCATTCGCTCAGTCCGGCAGACACGCGCAGATTGGCTGAGCTTGAGAAATTCGCAGCGAAAACGCGCGATGATGTTTACCGCGGATTTGAGACTATCGACGCGTTGCACCGCGGGCTAGAATTAAAGCGCGGGAGCAATCAGACCCACGAGTTGACCGCAGATTCTCCGAACGGTTTTTCCCACCTACAGAATGGAGACCTCACGAAAGCCGGGCAGTTGAAATCAGATCAGGAATGGCAATTTGACAGCTTACGGGAAGTTCTCGCTGTCGAGATGAGCAAATCTCAAATCGAAACACGCAATCGTGAAACCTGGGAGCATCAAAGATAGGAATCTACAGTTTGGAGGGAAGCAACAAATGACAGACAACCAAGCGCAACAGAATGAAAAACTCTCAAAACCGGCCTTGGACTCTCAGGTCGTTAGTATTCCCATCCATCCGACGGGGATTTACACATACAAGGAAGCCGCCGCGTTGAGCAAGTGCAGTTATGTCACGATCTGGCGGGCGGTCGCCAACGGAAAACTCAAAGCGACCACTGTCGGCAATCAGCCACGGATTCTCGGTTCATATTTGCTCGAATGGCTTGAAGCCGGCGGAGAGACGGGCCGGAGCAAGGCAACAATGTAGTTCCGATCACCTGCGCCTCCCGAGCCCCTTCCTCTCTTCGTTGCCGTAGTTCGGAATTCCGATGTATGCTTATGAGTGAGCGGCGAATAGAGGCGAAATCTATGAACGACTACTTACGGCAGGAACTGTCGATCGCCGATGTCGGAGATATTTATGCCAGAGATCGAAAACCCCTACGCGCAAGCAACGGTCGAAAATTTTCGCCGGACTCCGGCCAGTTTAAGGCCGCAGTTGCTAAAAATGCTCGAACGAGAACTGAATGGCGCTGAATCCGATCAGAATGATCCCGCAACCTCTTTCCGGCGGATTCCCTTCAATGATCGCGCGGAAGAGTTTCAGTGGCTGGCGCAGAACTCTGGCCGGTTTCAAGGAGAGTGGGTGGCCCTGTTCGGAAATCGACTTTTGGCTCACGGTGTCGATTACAGTAAAGTCTCGCAAGAAGTGAAAACCCTCGGCATAGATGGAGCCATGTTTATGTTCATCGAGGGTGAAGGGAATGAGGATTTCGTCCGGTTCCTGCCATGACTTATCCACTCGAATTCAAACAAAAATTCGTCTATCAGGAGAACGAGCGCGGTATTTTCATCCCGGTCACGCTAGTCTGCGAGGCCGAAACTACCGCCTGCGGCGCGAAGCTCGATACGGGGGCGGACTTTTGTTATTTCGCTCGGGAACACGCTGAAGAGATCGGGCTGAATGTCGATGAAGGAACGGTACTCCGAGTTGAAACGAGCCGACCGGAGCATCCAATGATTTTTTACGGGCACGAGATCAAAATCCAAGCCCTCGGATATGAAATCGAGACGACTGTCTATTTCTGGGAGCACTATCGCCTGCCGCGCAATTTGTTGGGGCGCGCCGGATGGATCAATAAGTTCAGACTCGCTTTAATTGAACACGATCTGGAATTGTATCTGTCGCATTACGATGAATGATCAACCGGAGGAAAGCTCCGGCCATGAGTTGAAATCTATGAACAACTACTTACGGCAGGAACCGGGCTTGGCGAACGGCGCGCAACTCTCCGATCAGCCTTTCTACGAGACGGCCACTCCGGAAGAATGGGTAAGAGAATTTACTAAATGGGCTGACAGCCACGACCCGAACACACCTGCGCTCCCTATCAAAGCCGTGAACTGGGAGAGTATTTATTCAGATTCGGACTGACCGACAAAGACGACTTCAAAAGATTCACGAACATCACCTCCCTGTTGCCGACGGATGTATGAAATGCCGATCGATCTTCCATCCGTAGAAATTGTCGTTGTATGATCTTAACGAAAAAACGAGGCGGTCAGCATCTGCAAGCGATCGGTGAAAAACAGGCTCTTTGCATTTGAGGAATGAATGGATCAAAACGCGGGTAGTGGGTAGCGCATTAGGAAATTGAATGCGTCACCAAATGCGTCACCAAATGGAAGAGCGAGCCTGTTGGCTCCCTCTAAGTTCTTGATTCTAAAAGTCGGGACGGCGGGATTCGAACCCACGGCCTCTTGCACCCCAAGCAAGCGCGCTACCAGGCTGCGCCACGTCCCGTATATTTCATATAAGACCCGCTTTGAAGCGGGCTAATTAGTAACATCGCGGTTTAGGCTTGTCAACAAATCCTCCGCCATCAGGCGTAAGCGTTGAATCGTTTCGCGAGACAACCGCGACGCCAATGGCGATGTCGGTATCCCCGGCAGCGAGGGCGGCTCTGCTGGCGGTTCTTGCGGGGGTTCAGTCGGAGGCGGAGGAACAAAATCGCTGGCCGTGGCGCCAGGCGGAACGATCTTTAGCCTTGTCGTTCCGGCGCGCGCCTCGCTGGCCAGTTTGCGCTTGGCGCCGGCGATGGTGAAGCCTTCTTCGTAGAGCAGTTCCTTGATGCGCAATGCCATTTCTACATCTTTGCGACGATAGGTTCGTTGCCCAGATCTGTTTTTTTGCGGTTGGAGCGTAGGAAATTCCGTTTCCCAATAGCGCAGCACGTGCGCCTGCACTCCCACAATTTCGCAAACCTCGCCGATCTTGAAGAAGAGCTTGTCCGGGATTGGAGGGGCCGGATGTTGACGCCGCATAATCATAAGGCTATATCAAAGGCTATCGTGTATATCCGTCAGAGATCACATCTACCGCGCTCTTGAACATCAAACCGATTTGATCGCCCGCGCTGGGCGGAAGACGAGCGCGCGTCTTCCGGGAAGATCGATTGACGCTCCGGTCGCCGGATTGCGTCCGCGCCTGGGTTGACGTTCGACTATTTCAAGCGTGCCAAAACCGACGATGTGAACCCGGTCGCCGTCGAGCAGCTGTTGCTTGATAGTCGTGAAGATCACGTCGATCACCCGCTGGCAATCCTGGAGCGAAATCCCCCCATGTCGTTCGTAGACCGCACGCGCTAAATCAGCCTTCGTCATTGTCCCGTCCTTTGCGAAAAAACATCAGATAATACTTCGCAAATGACTTTACGCGTTGATACATTGCCCGCAAGCCAATGTTACGGCTGGCTCTGTGATAGTGTCAACGTCATCGAGGAAAAGTATTAGGAGGGGGATAAATAGCGCGCCGATTCGATTAGCTAGTCTTTTTTGGAAAACGGCCAATTGGCCCAATTGATCCGGGAGATCGTAATTTCAGTCTTGCCAGAATTATTATCTTCATTAATGACGAGAGTCATAGGCGAGTCAGGGATTCGGAAGATTACTGTCTCGCTGTCTTCATCTTCGAACATCGGATCGCCTAACTTCTGTTTATAATAATCTTTGACTTCTTCGACGCTATCGTCGGTGATCATAACAATAAAATCATTGCCAAAAATGCCAAATGAACCCTTCACGTGCGCATTTGGGTATTTATATTGCTCCAAACTCAATCCGCCAGGTGGTGGGGGCGGCGCCGGAGGGAAGGGCGCGCCGGGCGCTGCGCCTCCGAGTTCGGCTTCCTGCCTCGCGCGTTCGAGCTCCCTTCGTAATTCTTCAGCCAACTGCCTTGCGGCTTCGCGCTTTGTATGAATCGCGGAGATGACCATCGCGCCGATCCCGCCGCTGACCAGCAGGACGCACAGAAGCGTAATTAGGACCCATTTCAGCGCGCCGGATTTCTTAACGCCGGCATGTTGATAAATTGCCGGATTGTTGGGATAGTTCTGTTCCATCGGCGCGCCATAGAGGCGGGAGGTGTCCGGCGTTTGATTGTCGAATCGTCCCTCCTGAGTGGACCAGGACTGCGCTAGTTGGGATTGATATGGCGCGTCGTACGGGTTGACCGATGGCTGCGGGCGTGTCGCGGCCGAAGTCGCTTCGCTCTCCACGTAAAGCTGGGCCCCGCATTGACGGCAAAAACGCGTCGGACGGTCTGAAACGTATCCGCATCTGTGACATGGTTGCTGCATAAATGCGCCTCGAAATGTCCGATGTATTAAAATTGCGGATCACATCATCACCGAGCGGCAGGATGAACGCAAGTATAGAATCAGCGCCTCACTCGAAAATAGCTGTCCTTGAAAATTGCGCGAGGGTATTCCGCCCTTTCATCGCGCCACGATTGCTTAGCTATGGACACGCGATGACTATCATCGGAACCCAGCGCCCGCGCCGATTTTCCATTCTCGGACGGCCCTGCGAACGGCGCGAATTTCAAACGGAGCCGGGCGTGCGCGTCGTCGCCTATTGCCACTGGCAGCCGGCGCGCTCTCGGCGCCCGACCGCGCTCATTATTCACGGACTCGAAGGCTCTTCGGAGGGGAGTTACGCGCTGGGCGTCGCGGGCAAGGCGTTTGAAGCCGGCTTCAACGTCTTGCGCTACAACGTGCGCGGCTGCGGCGGGACGGCCCATTTGTCGCCTACTCTCTATCATTCCGGCCTGACCGTCGATCTGCATCACGTGACGCGCGAGCTGATCGAGCGCGACCGGCTGCCCGAACTGTTTCTGATAGGTTTCTCGATGGGCGGCAATCAGGCGCTGAAATTCGCGGGTGAACTCGGCGGCGGCGCGCCGCGCGAGTTGAAAGGCGTCTGCGCCATCAGCCCGCCGATTGACCTCGAGTCGTGCTCGCTTTCGATAGGCCGCCGCGAAAATTGGATTTACGAGATCAGGTTTTTGAGAAGCCTTCACAAAACGGTAATCGAGCGAAACCGCCTCTTTCCTGGCGTCTACGACCTGGACCGGCTGAGGAACGTTCGCAGCCTGTGGGACTGGGATGAGGCCTTCCAACCTTACAACGGATTCGACGGCGCCCGCGACTATTACTCTAAAGCAAGCTCGCTTCCGTTCATCGAGCGCATTCGCGTTCCGGCGTTGATCATTCACGCAAAAGACGATCCGTTCATTCCCTTCGAGCCTTTTACTGACAACCGGATTGCGGAGAACCCTTCCGTGCTGTTGATCCCGCCGCAACACGGCGGTCACGTGGCGTTCTGCGGCGTCCGACAGCCCGACGAGGATCGCTCATGGGCCGAGAATCGGGCCGTGGAGTTTTGTAAGTCGCTTTCAGCCACGAATGAATGCCAATGAACAGGAGCCCCTTTTTCGTCTTAATGTCTCATTAGTTTTCCGCCGATCGCCGCCATTCGTGAATATTCGCGTTCATTCGTGGCTGAGAAAGTATGGTTAAGCTATAATTCCTCGCCTTCTATGTTTTGGGTATTCCTCAAAATACTTGCCGTTCTGATTCTGGTGTTGGCAAATGGGTTCTTCGTGGCTGTGGAGTTCGCGCTGGTCAGCGTCCGCCGCTCGAAGATAGAGACTCTGGCGGCGGTGAACAAGAGTGGCGCCAGAGCCGTTCTGCGCGCGCTGGACCATCTCGACGCGATGCTCTCCGCCAGCCAGTTCGGCATCACCATCGCCAGCCTCGCCCTCGGCGCGGTCGGCGAATCTACGCTCGCCCACCTCTTCGAGCCGATTCTATTGAACTTCCTTCCGGCCGGCGCCTCGGCGCTTATCGCCCATTCGATAGCCATCGCGATCGCACTGGCCGTGATCACCTATCTGCACCTGGTGCTGGGCGAATACGCGCCGAAGGCCCTGGCGATCGAGAAGGCCGAAGCCATCTCGCTGGCGACGGCCCGGTGGATGGAGCTTTTCTACAAGACCTTCAAACCCTTCATCTGGCTGATCAACGTTTCGGGCATCAGGTTTCTCAAGCTCTTCGGAGTCGATTTCAGACCTGGCCATCACACCGTATACACGGAGGATGAACTGCGGCACCTGATCAATCTCAGCCATGAATCAGGCCATCTACAGGAAGAAGAGCGGGAGATGATCCACAACGTCTTCGAATTCGCCGACCTGACCGCGCGCGACATCATGATCCCGGCGCCGCAGGTCGTGGCGCTCGAACATCGCGCGGGTTTTGAAGAGGTCGTGCGCCAGTTTCAGGTCTCGGGCTATTCGCGCCTGCCCGTTTACAGCGGCAATTTCGACGAGATAGTCGGCGTGCTGCACAGCAAGGACGTCATGCCGTTCCTGCTCAAAAAGAGCGAATTCGATCTGGAAAAGGTCATGCGCCAGCCGATCTTCATCCCCGATACCGCCAGACTCGGCGCCGTCCTGGAACACCTGCAAAAGAGCAGCGTCCATCTGGCCATAGTCGTCGACGAACACAGCGGCGTCGAAGGCATTCTTACACTCGAAGACATACTCGAAGAGATCGTCGGCGAGATTCAGGACGAACACGACGAGGCGCTGGCCGCCAAACTCAGTCAGAGCGGCGAGGGCGTCTTCAGCATCGACGCCGGAATGACCATCCGTGAAGCCAACCGCAAATTCCAGTTGAAGCTGCCCGAATCGGACAACTACACGACGGTCGCCGGATTCCTCCTCTCGCGCGCCGGACGGCTGCTCAATCAGGGTGATACCGTCGAACACAACGGCACCATGTTCACCGTCGAGCGGGTCACGAGCCGCCGCGTCACGCGCGTCAGCATGGAGCATTTGCGAGAAGCCTCCGTGGCGGACGGCGACGCCGCGGTGAATGGACGAAAGTGAAGTCCCGGATGAAAAATCCGACTGGGGTTGATGACGCTTATCGGAAAACAAAAGCGGAGGCCAATCTGGCCTCCGCTTTTCGGTTATTGGTTGTTCGACTTCTCAGTTTTTAGAACTGGAATCGCAGTCCGAGTTGCACCTGCCGCTCGCGATAGAGCGTGCCACCGGCTTCGGTGAGCGTTCCAAAGGCAGTGTTAAAGTTCAGTGTCGTTCCGCTCAGCGTGTACATCGTCGTGTTGACCCCGGTAAATTGGGTGCGGTTGAAGAGGTTGAAAGCTTCGCCCAGGAACTCAAAGCTCATGCCCTCTTTGATATAGAACTTCCTGGAGAGCCGTAAATCGAAGTTCTTCACGCCCGGCGCGGTAAAAGCGTTGCGTTCCGCCAGCGGGATGCGGTTGGAACTACTTCCCGCCCCGTTAAGGCTACCGGCGGTGGTGCTGGCCAAACTGCCGGAGACAAATCCGTCGTAGGGAAGTCCGGTATAGACCTGGAAGATTGGCGCAATTGACCACCCGTCAATCAGGGCGGTCGCGAATTTGTTGTCCGACTTCAGGCGTGGGGCGTAAACCGCGCTGATCACGAATTTATGCCGTCGATCGAAGCGCGATCTGCCGCGCTCCGCTTTCAAATCGAAGACATTGAACGGGACGTTCGCCGTCGTGAAGGTTTGCGAAGTCTGACTATCATCGACCGCCTTTGAAAGCGTATAGCTGGCCAGGAACTGCAATCCACCGCTGAATCTGCGAATGGCTTGCAGAACCATCGCGTTATATTCCGACTTGACAGCGCTGGCAATCTCGGTCAATTGCGAAAAGCCGGTATTCGGGCGCGCGCCCCGGAAGACCGGAATTGTGAAAGATTGACCGTTGAAGGGCCCGCCCGAAACCGTGAAGGTCTGATTGTCAACTGGGACATTCAGATTCCGGTCGAGGAACGTCGGCAGCTTTTGACCCAGGCTGAACAGATATGAGGCCGAGACGGTAGTATTCCTTAAAATTTCGCGCTCGAAGATCAAGTCGATTTGATGGATCATCGAGTTGCCGAAATCGGGTGCGAAATACTGGATCGCGCCGGCGCCCGCCGGAGCCGAGGCCAACACATTCGGAAAGACCGGAGCGGCCGCATTGGTTGGTTGAAGGCTCACCTGAAACTGTCCGCCAGCCGCGCCTGTATTCAGGAACGCATTATATATCGTCGAGTTGATGGTGCGCCCGTAATACAGTCCATAGCCACCACGAACAGAAGTTTTACCATCGCCCGTCACATCGGCGGCGAAGCCGAAGCGAGGCCCAAAATTATTCTTGTCACTTGGTAACTCTGAAGTCGCCTGATTGAAGGTCACTCCCGTGTTCGGAATAGTCGCGGTGCTGGGATTGGGAAGTTCGGCGTCCGGGAACTGCTGGTATTCATACCGCAACCCCAGATTGAAGGTCACACGCGGCGTAAACTTCCAGTCATACTGCGCGTAAAAGTTGTAATCCGTCGTTGAAAATTCGGCGCCGATCGGACCGAATCCCTGGTTGAAGTTGCCGGAATAGCATTTGCCTCGCGCGCGCGCGCTGCCGACGCAGGTCGTGGCCGTCGGCAAGGGCGTTTTCCAATTCACGTAGTCGACGATGAAGTCGTTGAGGTTGTTGTAGAAGTAGGAACCGCTCTCTTGGAACAGGTTGTTCAAAACGTCCCTGACGCGATTGATATCGACGCCGAACTTCAGAGTGTTACCTCCCAAAGTGGCTGTCACATTGTCTGTGAACTGCGTGCGCTTCTCCTTGGGATATGACGAGCGCTCCAGGAAATTAGGCTTGCCGAAGTTCAATCCGTTTTGGAGCCCGACATCCGGGGAACTGCCGTTGACGGCTGTTCTAGGCTCACCCGCCAGTGGCGGCTGGCTGATCTGCAACTCGAAATCGCGCGCGTATTGAACACGGAATTCGTTGACCAGAGTGGACGAGATGGTCGAGGTCAGGCGAGCGGTACCCCAGTCTACTTTGACGAAATCGTCACCGAAGCTGGCCCTGCCGCGCGTATTGGTCGCCTGGGTCTGAACGCCAGCAGGCGAGTCCCAGCGCAGACGGTTGTAGTTGATGCTGAAGGCATGTTTGGAGTTGATCTGCCAATCGAGTTTAGGCAGGATCAAACGCTGGTCGCCTTTGCGCGGCACAGTGCCTGTCAGCGAGGTGAGGAAACCCAGAGTGTCGTCGATCTGCGCGTTGGTCAGCCCCTTGCCTGTCAGCGCCGTGCGGTTGACCCCGTTGAGAAAGTCAGGAGCTGTGAAAACCCCCAGCCCTGGGAAATTACGTTTTTGCTGATCATAGCTAAAGAAGAAGAAGAACTTGTCCTTAACAATCGGGCCACCCAGCGTGCCTCCGAATTGATGGCGCACATCTTCGGGTTTGATCCCAATGCGGTTTGAGACGCCGTTGACCAATACTGTTTGGAACGCAAACGGGTTGCGCGCGCCCCACTCGTTGTTGCGTTGGAAGTAGAAGGCGTCGCCGTGCAGATCGTTGGTGCCGCTCTTGGTCACGGCATTGGTCACGCCGCCGGCGGCGCGGCCGTATTCAGCCGAGTAGTTCGAAGTATTGACCTGGAACTCACGGATCGCCGACTGGCTGATCGAATAACTGATGCGAGTGCGGCCACGCTCCTCGCCGAAAAACGCCTGATTGTTGTCGCCGCCGTCCACAGTGTTGTTATTGAGCAGTCCCGAAACGCCGCGAAAACTGATCAGCCCGAAGCTACCGTCCGGCACCGAACCGGGGGTCAGGATGACGAAATTCGACCAGCGGCGTCCGTTGATTGGCAATTCGTTGATGGCCGTCTGATTGATGTTGGTGGTGAATTCTTTGGATTCGAGATTGACCACTGCGGGGCTGGCGACGATGTCAACGGCCGCTTCCGCCCCACCGACTCGCAACGCAGCGTCGACATTGCTCAGGCGCCCGACCTCGACCACCAGTCCCTCCCGTTTGTACTCGGCGAACCCGGTTGCGGAAATAGTGATCGAATATGTGCCCGGCTGCAGGTTGTTGAAGCGGAACCGGCCTTCGCTATCAGTGTTCGCGGTCTCCGTCTTATTGGTGTCTGTGCTTTTAAGCGTGACAGTCGCATTCGCCACCGCCGCGTTATTTTGGTCCGTAGCCGCGCCGCCGACCGCGCCAGCCACCGCCGATTGAGCCAACGCCTGGTTTCCAATTAGCGTGACCGCAAAGGCGAACAGGATAGCCAGGCAGGCCAGACGAACAGAGTTGATTTTGAACATATATCTGCCTCTCAGGTTAATGTTGGGGAACAATCGTCCCCGCAAAAGATTCCGGTCGCGCGGGCGCAAAGCTCCGCGCGCCTCGAACTCGCGAGAATGTCTTTAAGATTGGTTCATCCCTGCTGGAAGCCTTTGGCCGGAGGTATGCAGCGCCTACTTATCTTCGCCTTTTGTTTCGATCAGAATGGAATGGAGCTCGCCTGATCGCCATAACTCCGTGTGTTGTATTGCGGTATTTAGCTTAGTTGAAACAGGGTGTCAGAGTAAATCAGGGGTTGCGCAAGGTCAAGTTAATTGAATATCAAAAATGTGTTAACGGGCCGAACCAGTTTCCATATATGAAAAGCGGAGGCCATGTGACCTCCGCTTTTCAGTTTACCGGCTTTCAGCCTCAAAGTTTCTAGAACTGGAAGCGCGCGCCGAGTTGCATCTGGAAAGGAACTCCAGGATTGTTGCTGATGATGAAATTGCCGTTGGCGTCTTTCAATTGTCGGAAGTTCAGGTTGGTTGGCGCGCCGAAACCGCAGCCGATTGCGGATGGCGCGCAATAGGTGGTTTGCGGCCCGGCGAAGGTAGCATTCTCGAAATTGAAGAGGTTGAAGAACTCCACCGAGATCACGAGTCCCCTGGATTCGCCAAACCCGAAGCGCTTTTGCACTCGCGCGTCCACGTTGTAGAAGGCCAGATTGCGGAATGCGTTGCGTTTGAAGGGTTGTCCGACTGCGCTGAACGGACGATCGTTATTGACGCCGTCCCCGTTCCGATCGGAACCCACGGTCGCGTTGAGGGGGCGGCCGGAATTCAGCCTGGCGCTGCCCGAAACTTCAAAACCGTACGGCATAAAGAAGACGGTGTTGAGCAGGAACTGATGGCGTTGATCCAGATTGGAATAGTTGTATTCGGGTCCCAGGTCGAACGTGTTTTGGTAAATAACCCCGCCCGCGTCGCGTTCGTTGTCGTCGTCCGACAGGTTTTCCGAAAGCGTATAGAAGACGCCGAACTGTCCCCAGCTGCGACGCAAGTTGGCGCGCAGGGTGAACGCGCTGTAGCGCGCCTGCGCCGTGGATTCGCGCAACTGGAAACTGCCGAAAGCGATCCCGCTGAACACATTCAACGGGCGGTTGTTGAGACCGATGATGGGACGGCCTTCCGCGTCAATGCTGCTCGGCGCGGCGAGGTTCAGTTCGCGGTTGCGCTGCAGGCGCGATGTATTGACGTTACGGAAATCCGCGCCGACGCTGAAACCCCTGGCGAATTCCCGCTCAATACCGATGCCGAGTTGGACGGCCCGCGGATTCCTGTAATCGTTGGCGAAGGCGAGTGGCGCAAGGCCATTGGGGACCGCGGAGTTGAACGGCAGTCCCAGCCGCTGCGCGATGTTACCGATTTCCGTCAGACTCAGAGGTCGCAGAGTACTGAGAGTGGGAACAAAACCGATCAGCCCGAGTTGTTCAAAAAGGCTGTCGCAAGCTGTCCGGCTGGGACAACTGGCCGTCGAGGTGAATGTCGCTGGAAGAGCGAATGGCAGGGAGACGGAAAGGTCGCCCGCCGGGGAACGAAAGTTATTGAACGGCCCGGCCAGCAGCAAGGCCGGTGTGCGCGCGTAGTAGACTCCGGCGTCGCCACGAATGACCGTCTTGCCGCTGTTCTTCGGATCCCAGGCGAACCCGACGCGGGGCGCGAGCTGGTTGGTGAAATCCGGGATGAAGCTCGGATCGACTCCGCGGCCATTGCCGATTAGGGACTTGTACTGGCGAATGATGTTCACCAGGTCTGTGTTGGTCGCCTCCGGCGCCGGGTTGAACTGCGCCTCGAAGCGCAAACCGTAATTGAGAGTAAAGTTCGGTCGAATGCGCCATGCGTCCTGCGCGAAGAATGCGAACTCATCGCCGCTGAACGCGGCGCTCAGATTGCCGATCTGTTGGGCCAACGTCGCGACGTTCGGCGCGCCGTCGAATGGGCGGCTGGTCGCGCCGCCAGACAACAGGTCCAGCGCTTGCGCGACGCCGGCGGCTGTCGCCGTATTGACGCCGCCGATGCCGTACGTGCCGAACTGGTTGAAGCCGAACACCTGATCGACGAAGGTGTGATTGATCTCCGCCCCGAACTTGGTCGTATGATTGCCTAAAATCCAAGTCAGGTTGTTGGCCACCTGTACGCGCCAATCGAATTGTGTCGTCGGAAGGAAATTACGCGCGCCGGTGCTGCCGATGGCGCTGTTGACGTTCGAGTCGGTCGAGTTGGATGTGCGAGGACGCTCTTCCCGTGAATATTGCGCGCGCAATTCATTCGAAAGCGTACCGCCGAAAAAGTTGTTGAGTTGGCCCGCGACCGTGTTGGTGTTGTCCTTCTCGGTACCGTTATTGCTCAGTGCGCGATTGGTTGTCGGATCAGGCAGCCCGCCGGTGGAAGTGGCGTTCTTCCCTTCGTTATTGCTGTAATTATACCGCGCGTTGAAGCGCCCTCCGCTTCCGAACTGATAATCGAAACGTCCCATGAACGTGATCGTGTCGTTAGTCTCCTGGTATGCCTGTTCGAGCGAGCGGAACTGGTTGAACAAACTGCGCGAGGGCGCGCTCAAACCGTTAAAAACGGTCGCGTCGTTTTGTAGCGTATTGAGGAGCGGGAAAACGACGTTGCGGTCCTGGCGGATTCGCTGTTGTTCGTATGAGCCGAAGAAAAACGCCTTATCTTTCTTGAGCGGCCCGCCCAGCGACGCGCCCCATTGCTGTTGAGTCGGCGCGCCGGGAATGTCGGTGTTCCGCGCGATCGCGATCGCGTTCAAAAGTTCGTTGGTTCGCGACAATTCTTCGGGACGATGCAGATAGAAACCCGAGCCGTGAAAACCGTTGCCGCCGGATTTGGTGATCGCATTCACCACACCACCGGTCGAGCGGCCAAACTCCGCCGAATAGCCTGCCGCCACAACCTGAAATTCCTGGACGGATTCTTGCGGGATCGTGTAACCATTATTGGAGCGTTCGCCGCCTCGGATCCCGCCGAAGAAGGGCTGATTGTAGTCGGCGCCGTCAATCTGTATGTTCGAGTTGATGCCACGCTGACCGGAGAGCGAAATCTGTCCTCGCGTGGCGTTGTCTACTATCGCGGTCGGCGTGAGGATGACGAAGTCCTGAAATCGCCGGCCGTTGATCGGTAAATTGTCAATGGCTTTTTGGTTAAAGAGGGAGTCCGGCTGGATGGCGGTGGTTTGCAGACCGGAGGCCGTCACTGTGACGGCTTCCGAAACGGCGCCGACGCCGAGCGTAATGTTAAGGTCAGTGATCTGACCTACCGTAACCAGAATGTCCTTTTGTTCAGTCTTGGTAAAGTTGGCGGCTTCGGCCGTCAGGTTGTAGACGCCCGGCGGCAATAGCACAAAACGATAAAGACCATCGTCACTACTGGTCGCAGTCTGTGACAGTCCTGTCTTCGTATTCGTCACCTTGATGGTTGCGCTCGGAATGGCCGCGCCCGCGTTATCGCGCACGATGCCGGTAATCTGGCCGGTAGTGGCTTGCGCCTGAGCAAACGCGGTGTCCGCTCCGAGCCCGCAACCGATGGCGCCGAACAGGATAGTTACCGCTAAACGAATAAAGTTGAATTTGAACATATGTCTGCCTCTCTTCTTGAAGAAAGGGAACGGGTGTCCCTGCTATAAATGTCGTCTGAGCGCCGGCCCATCGCCGTGCGCGATTCGAATGCGCATGAGAGTCCTTCAGATTGGTTCATCCCTGCTGGAAGCCATTGGCCGGAAGCTATGAAGTTATATTGGATATTTAGCCCAGTTGAATAAGGGCGTCAGGGTAAGGTAGGCCCCAGGCGGGGTCAAGTTAATTGAATGTCAAGAATTGGTCTGTTTTGTTTTAGAACTATTTCGATAACCTCAGTCAATATGTGGCTTTGTGACTTTAACCTTTCCGCCTTCTAGCATTTCGACATCATATGTCAATTTTTGAGTCTGGCCGTTTTTACCGACCGTGATGATTTGAAAATGGCCGCGAGTGCCTTCCATCTTCAGGGCGAGGGGGAATCGTCCGGCGAGGTCTTCGCGGAAGGGGGTTGAGTAGTTGCGCGTCGCCGGGTCGTAGGCCAGCACTTTTATGCGGTCGAAATCCACACCATCGGCGGCGCCGGAGACCTTGCGTTCGAGCGCCAGAAAATGTCCGCCCGATTTGCTGTCGTCGCCGGTCACCGTTCCGATCTTTTGCCAGCCGATAATTTCCCGCCCGCTCGAGACGAAATAGAAGATTTCGGGAGGGACTTCCAGTTCTACCGAATCGCCGTATATCCATCCGGCCGGAAGAATGGCGTAATCTTTCAACCGCACTTTGTACCAATTGTCGTATCTGACATTGCCGTTTGAATCCTCCTTCGCTTCGCCTTTGCCTTCAGTCGTCGCCGGGCGCGGTTTACGTTCGCGCCCGACGATTTCGAGCGCGGCGCCCTGGGGCAGCGTTATCGCCACGTTCTCCTCATCGCTACGGTCTGGCGACAGGCGCAGCTTGAGCGGCGCTTTCGATTTTCCGACGGCCTGCGTGGGGACGTCTTTGACCTCATCGGCGATCTGGCGCGATTTTTCCACGATCTCACGCTTCACCAGGCTGAGCGATTTGATCCATCCCGACTCGCCGCCCGGTCCTTCCACTTTCGACCAGTTCTCGCCATCCTCGGCGGTATCGCGGTCGGTGACCGTGACCTCGTCGCCGCCCTTCAACTCGCCGACGACGCGCGCGGCCTGAGCCGTCGAGCTTCTCAGCTTTAACTTTTCGGGCACGACGAACGCTTTTTCATCCTGCGCTGATCCCTGCGAACAGGAGCTAAGGAAGGCTGTGAGCAAAATGATTATGGCTGCGTAAAAACAGCGATTGGGGCAACTGAAAAACCGCTTCATTACTTTTCCTCAGAGAATCAACCAAGAAGAAACGAAGGGCGCGAAGAAAAATCAGAAAAAGCCTTCGGGCTCTATGTTTCCAGGTGGTTGGTTTCTTCGTGGTTGATTCTCATTTTTTTTCCAGTCGTCGCTCACTGCGAGATGAGCGACGACTCAATAAGACGAACTGAAGATCGGGAAGTCCGAGATCGAATCGCGACCGGCGTGGGAGTTTACAAGAGGTCAGGGGTTTTTCGCCAGCGGCGTGACGCGATCAATACTGGCCTTCACGTCGGCGTTGTTCCGCCCGCTGGCCTCGTAGGCGCGGTTGTAAGCGTCGAGCGCCTGCCGGTAATTGCGCTGGCTCTCGTAGACGTAGCCGAGATAATAAAGCGTGTTGAAGTCGCCCGGGTTGAGTTTATCGGCCTGCGAGAGCATCTCGGCCGCCCGCGCCCACGCTTTGTTCTGCGCGTGAGCGAAGCCGAGGTTGAAATAGAGCGCGGCGGAGGGCGGCTTGCTGAGTTCGAGCGCGCGGCCCAGGGTCATCTCGGCGTTGGTGTATTTCTTCGATGACAGATAAGCGCGCCCCAGCAGTTCGAGCGACGCGGCGTCTTCGCGCAGGGTTTTCAAACTGGTCGCCGTGCGGATCGCTTCTTCATAGTAAGAACCGGCCTTCCTCTCGTCGGTCTCGTTGGCGCCTTGTCGCAGCAGGGACTCGGTCAGCAGCCCGAGCATCTCCACGTTTTTTGGGTCGGCGGCGACGCCGGAGCGCAGCGCCGCGATGGCGTCGTTGAGACGGCCGCCGCGGAAATGCGCGACGCCCAGGTAATACCACGAATCGGCGTCTTTGGGGTCGAGCTTGACCGATTTTTGAAAGGCGTCAGAAGCCTCTTCCGCGCGGTTGAGATTGGCGTAGGTCACACCCAGCAGATAATAGTTAGCCGCGACGTTCATCTGGATTCTGACCAGGTCCTGAAAGTACGGAAGCGCCTTCTGGTAATCCTTGAGCAGCATGTGCGCTTGTCCGAGAGATCGGTAGAGATCGGGATCGCTGCGGTTGTCCTTGCGTTTGATCGCCAGCGCTTTCTCGAGAGGCTGAATGGCCGACTTGTAATCCTTGAGCTGATAATAGGACAGCCCGATGAATTTCCAACTGTCCGCGTGATCGGAGTGCTCTTCCAACACCTTCCGGAATTCGGCGATCGCCTCGCGGAACTGGCCCTGTTTGTAGAGCGAAACGGCTTTCTCCCAGTCGAATATAACGAACGTGGTCGCGGCGTAGTCTGCGGCAGAGGTCGCAGCGTGCGCTGCGGCAGAGGTCGCGGCGTGGACCGCGGCAGAGGTCGCAGCGTGCGCTGCGGCAGAGATAGAAATCAGCAAAGTGGTAAGGGCAAATATCTTCTTCATGGCCACTTCTCCTAATTGGTAGTGATACACGATTCAAAGCGGGAAGTGAATCAGGGGGTGAATTATGTTATCTCAATCAACGAGCCTTTTCCATGCAAGGAAACTTATGGGACTGATGTGACTTAAGAAACGCTATTGGGAAAATCCACAGAAAAGTTATCGCTCCTCCCGCACGCCGGCCGAGGCTTGACAGACATGGAAATCGGGGCGCGCGCCAGTCTCTTTCTCATACTCAAGGCTGATGGTCGTGAGGAATTCATCAACGAAATCTGGCGCGACCAGATTGACCGCGCAGCCGCCGAATCCGCCTCCGGTCATACGCGCGCCGAAGACGCCGTCACAGCGAGATGCGATGGCGACCAGCAGGTCAAGCTCGGGGCAGCTCACTTCGTAATCCCTGCGCAAACTCTCGTG
>Ga0126377_10000795_pt1 | contig 19875 bp, 9 predicted proteins | sample PanSoiMetPlot_22_FD_92647 | JGI IMG/M metagenome (GOLD analysis project Ga0126377, IMG submission 92647) | Tropical forest soil microbial communities from Panama - MetaG Plot_22 | ecosystem: Environmental > Terrestrial > Soil > Tropical forest > Bulk soil | place: Panama | collected 2016-02-17 | reverse complement strand
GCCCTGGTGGGAGCGCCAGGGGATTTGATGTGATCGCCTCTTTATTGCTCGCATATGAAAAGATAACCACCCCGCCCGCACGATTGCCTTGAGACGATGCGGCTAATACTCGGCGGACCTGCCGCAAAGTCCCCTCGACTGAATTGATGAATGCTCCCGTGCCGATCAAGACACTGCGGTTATACTGGTGGTTTTTCGCCCATTCCATCCAGTCATCGAATGTATTGGATTGAGTTGCGATATGGTCGCGCCGGTAATTCATCGGAATTGCGTAATCGAGAATTCCTTCCTCAGTCCAGGCACGCCAATCCTGATAGACACGCCAGTAACAGTCCGCGTTGTTCCAATCAGCCTCACTACTTGGCCCCGACCCGAATGCAATCAAGGCTGCTGAGACTATCAGGCGTGGTTTGATCGCAATTGAATTGAGATAGACGCGGCGCACAAAATTGGTCACCTGATCACGCCGCCAGTCGCTCCACCGCGGATCATTGGGAGCCGGCAGGGGCGAGCCGGGAGGAATATTGTAGCGCTTTTGAAAACGCGCAAGGCTCGTCTCGTTATAACCTATGTTAGCCCCTGTGGCAGATGATTGACCTGAAATATAGAGTTCCGGATATCGAATCCTGTCCAGATGCAACCCGTCTATATCATAATTACGAACAAGGTGGGTGAGCACGTAAAATGTATAATCAGCTGCATCCGGGTGTCCCAGGTCTACCCAGAACTCCTGCCCAATCCGATAACCGCCGTAGCTGATGTAGTTATCATCTGGTAAAAGACTTCTCGTCAACCAGTTATCGCGACCGCTAAACATTTTGCCCGTTGCCTGGTTGAAACCATGTTTATTAAAGAGGTGATTCGGGTTCTCCGGTAGTCGCGCCGACGGACCCGCCGGATTGCCATTCCAGATCGCTCCGATAATAACAAAAGCGTGGACTTCGATTCCTTTCGCATGCGCTTCTCGAATGAGAGTTTTCAGTGGGTCGAATCCGGGTTCGAGTGGAGTCCGGTCGGCAGGCGGTTCGAGAGAATTGAGGTACCACGAATCGCCTCGCCTCCTTACCTGAACGAATATTGCATTGCAGTTTGATGACTCGATGTTCTTGATAATATTGCGTACATCGTTAGTGTTGTTGATCGACGTGTTGAAAGTATCTACCCATACTGCTCGATACTGTGATTGCCCAATTGCTTGCGAAGCAGTCAACACGAGGACAAGCAAACAGACGAGGAGGCTTGGTTTCATTATTATTCCGTATTATTCCCGTATTGATAATAGTTTGGGGTCAGGAGTTTGGGGTCGCTTGCTCGGTTATACCATAAGCTGGCTGTAGACTGAATAGTAGACTGACTATAAGAAACAACAGGATTAAATTAAATTGTTTCTATAGATGTTAAGTAAATATTTTTTCTTTTTCGATTTTATATTTCTCATTTGTCATTCGAAACCCATGGCCGCATACCGCTTGTTGCCAGATGCTAAACCTGCTGTACGTGGCTCCCGGTTTAAAATGGCAAATGAAAAATATAAAATGGAAAATGTTTAATAGTAGATCTGAGCTGGATTTATGTATTACGTGAATAATCCACCAAATCCCTGGCTCATGACCAATCATGAATGGATTGGCGAGCCGCCCGAGGCCCGGCTCGAGGTCTTTGAGGAGACCGAGACCCGCTCGATCATCACCCACAATAATAGCCCGGATATCCCGTTCGATTATTCAGTCAACTGCTATCGAGGATGCACGCATGGCTGCACATACTGTTTTTCCCGCCCAACACATGAGTATCTGGGATTTGGCGCGGGAACGGATTTCGAACGCAAAATCGTCGCTAAAATCCGCGCCCCTGAGTTGCTCCGCGAAGAATTTATGAAGAAGTCCTGGAAAGGAGACGTTCTGGTCTTCTCTTTCACTTCCGATCCATACATTCCGCTCGAAGCTCATTACAACTTGACGCGCCGGTGCCTGGAGGTATGCCTCGAATTCCGCAATCCGGTCAGTATAATCACGAAATCAGCCCTCATTCGTCGCGACCTCGAATTGATCGCCAGGCTTTCACAAGAAACTCAGCTCACGCTCTTTTTCACCATTCCTTTCCTCGATCACGACCTTAATCGCGCCTTCGAACCGTTTGCGCCATTCCCGGAAGCGCGGTTCAAAGCCATGAAAGAGTTTGCCGATGCGGGTGTTGAAGTGGGTCTCGGGATTGCTCCGATCATCCCGGGATTGAATGAACACGAGATTCCCCAACTCCTCGAACTGGCACGCGATGCCGGCGCGAGGTCGGCCTTTATCAATCTCCTCCGTCTGCCCGGTAGCGTCCGCCCATATTTCCTCCAGCGATTGGAAGAAAAGCTCCCACTCAGCGCGCGGAAAGTGGTTAACCGGATCAAGGAGATGAAGGGAGGAGTGCTCAACCGGAGCGAATTCGGTGAGCGCATGCGCGGCGAAGGGCCTTACTGGGATATGATCACTCAGATTTTTAAAATCCATACCCGCAGACTAGGGCTGGATCACAATCGAGCCGGGATGCTGGACCGAAAAGCGACCTTCCGCAGGCCATCTGCTCAGGGCAGCCTTTTTGATGAGTAAGGATGAAGGGGGGAAGAGGTGAATGATGACATCTCCTGCAATTTTTTTCGCCGAAGGACCACCGGATTTTCTTCCTAAAATTGTTGTGCTGCTCGTCGCGGGGGCAGGAATAGCGTTTATTTGTCAGCGCTTCAATTTAGTTCCAATCCTCGGTTTTCTGCTCGCTGGGGTGGTCATCGGTCCACATGGATTTGGGTTGGTGCGCGATCAGGGACTCGTCAATGCCGCCGCCGAAGTCGGAGTTGTGCTTCTGCTCTTCACTATCGGGATAGAGTTCAGCCTGGAAAAACTTGCGCGGATCAAGCGACTGATCTTCATCGGCGGCGGTCTGCAGGTCGCTCTCTCGACCCTCGTCACCTTTGCCGTGCTGGCATTATTTGCGGTTGACTGGCACGCGGGACTCTTTACCGGCTTTCTCATTTCGCTCAGTTCGACGGCAATTGTCCTGAAACTGCTCGCCGATCGAGGAGAAACTTCCTCCACGCATGGACAAATCAATCTCGGTCTGCTGATCTTTCAGGACCTCGCGATTATTGTCATGGTATTAATCATCCCGATGCTCAGCGGATCGGAAAGGACCTTTACCAATATCTTTTGGGCATTGTGGAAAGCCCTCGTGATCATCATCGCAGTCCTCGTTCTTGCGCGACGTTTAATGCCTAGGGTATTGGAAGTAGTAGCGCGTACCTGCTCGCCGGAACTCTTCCTCCTGACAGTGATCGCCATCTGTTTCGGGACTGCGTATTTAACCAGTCTCGCAGGCGTGAGTATCTCGCTCGGAGCTTTTCTTGCCGGACTCCTGGTCAGCGAGAGCCGCTTCAGCGAACACGCGCTGGGCGAAACCATGCCTTTACAGATACTCTTCAGCGCGACATTTTTCCTCTCGGTCGGCATGCTCCTCGATTTACGCTTCATCATGCATAACCCGCTCCTGGTCATCGCGACGATTGTCATCGTGCTCATCATCAAGTTCCTGACAACGGGAGCGAGCATCGCACTTCTGCGCTATCCACTTCCGATCGTCGTGAGTTCAGGTCTCATGCTCGGACAGATCGGCGAATTCTCCTTCGTCCTCGAAAGAGCCGGGCGGGAAGTGGGCTTATCACCGGCGGGTATGGGCACATCCGGTTCGCAAACATTTATCGCCACCAGTGTCGTTTTGATGTTCCTCACTCCTTTTCTCTCGAGCCTCGGAACAAAGCTCTCCGCAGGTCTCGACCGGAGGAGAGTGTCAAAAGAGATGTCGCGGGCAGAATCTCAGGAGGTATTCCCGACTCACCTGCCTCAACTTTCAGACCATGTGATCGTTGCCGGCTACGGGCAGGCTGCGCGGCGATTGGTGCGTGTGCTGGATGGCTCCCACATCCCGTTTATTATCACCACACTCAGCCCCGGTGGCGCAAATGAAGCTGAATCCTGGGGGCTGCCTGTCTTGCGAGGTGATTCGAGCAAGCTCCACACCTTGATGCTTGCCGGTGTCGAGCGCGCAAAAATCATGGTCATCGCCGATGATGATCCGGCCACCGCCCATCGCATCGCGACGATCGCCCGGACGCTCAACCCGACGATGCGGATTGTCATCCGCACTCGCTACATCACCGAAGTCGAACCGCTGACTGAATCCGGCGCAGACCGCGTCATCGCCGAAGAACTCGAAAGCATTGTTCAACTCTTCGCCGATGTGCTCCGGGATTATCGTATTTCAGCCGAAGAGATCGAAGCACACGAAGAAGCCGTCCGGCGAGGTGGATACGCTGCCCTCCTCGGTGAAACAAAAAGCGAAACTCCGGTGGTGATCTGCAATCCGGGTGAAGACTGCCTCGAGACTCGCACGGTCGTAGTCCGTCCTGGTTCCAGGCTGGACGGCAGCAGTATTGCCGAACTGGAGTTGGAAAAAGATTTCGCGATTACAATTCGTTCACTTCGTCGCGAGGGTGAGGTGACCGAAGAACCGCCTCCCGAAATGCTCCTGAAAGTCGGAGACGAAATGGTGCTCGCCGGTACAGCCGATGCTTTCGCTCGTTCCGCTCAGCTATTCCGCACAACCGCTGCCACCGAGAAATTAAAAGCTCTCGCGGTGGGTTCATCAACACCGGTCTCTGTTGATCACACATCGTTCGAACCGGATACCGATAGCCTCGTCCAGTTGAACGTCCAAAACCCACATCCATTTTGTTCACATCTCGACCAGACCAGGCCGGTTTTACCGAGCGCGCGAGGATGTGAGGACTGCCTGCGCATTGGAGATACCTGGGTGCATTTACGAATCTGCATGACCTGCGGCCATGTCGGTTGCTGCGATTCTTCCAAAAACAAACATGCAACCAAACATTCACTCCAGACTACTCACCCGATCATCAAAACGCTTGAGCCCGGCGAGGACTGGGCCTGGTGTTATCCGGATAACATCACGCTTTAATGACAGTTCAACCAGAGGACGCAGAGATTTCGCAGAGAAAAATATCTCTTCTTCTCTCTGTGAAATCTCTGCGTCCTTGGGCCTCTGCGGTGAACTGTCATTGATCACCGTGATGATCAAAAATTGTATTTCAAGGCCAACTGGACGTGACGCGAACTACTGACAATGCTATCCCGAAGACGTCCGAAGGTAGTGCTGTTAATCGTGGCCGTGGGAAAACCGAATGACGGTGTGTTGGTCAGGTTCTGCGCCTCGACGCGAAACTGCAGCGCATGGGATTCCGTGATGCGAATACGTTTCGCGAGAGACATGTCGAGCCGGTAGAACCGCGGTCCGGTGAAATAATTGCGCGGGATGTTGCCGAGCGTTCCGGGATCCGGAATTGAGAATATGCCGCGCGTGTTGGCCGCCGAATCGAAAGAAGCGCCACGCGAATTGGGGTCGAAGAAGAAGGTCGTTCCGTTGTTCGGTTCAAAAACTACCTTCCCCAAATCGGGTGTGCAGCCGTTGCAGTTTGCGGTCGATTGCAACGTATTGCTCAGCGTATTTGCACCGGAATAGACGGTGAAGGGGCGGCCGGATTGCAGGATCAGAATGCCGCCGAGCTCCCATCCTCCGACTAATCGGTCGACCGCCGTGTTGGCGCCGTTGAGCCACAGTCTTCCAGTACCGAAGGGAAGCTCGTAAACGAAATTGCCTTGCAGCGAGTGACGCCGATCGAAGTCCGAACGCGCATAATTCAAACGGCGATTACGAAGGTCGAAGGGAGTGCTCGATCCCGACTGCGTATTGGCGGTGCCGACTGTGGTGAAGGCAGGATCGAATGAGCGCGTGTCGAGCGATTTCGCCCAGGTATAGCTGAGCTGAAAGCTCATCCCGCGTTGAGAGATGCGCTTAATCTGTGCCTCGAATGCGTGGTAGGTCGAAATGTCATTGCTGTCGAGCACATTGACCGCGGCGAATTGGGGGAAGGGCTGGAAGAAAAAGGGATTGAACCCGCCCAGGACGTGCACGGGCGTGCCCCCTTGTAACCGGCCGGCGATGGAAGACGCCACACCTGCCACCGAACCGAGCCGGATCGCCGATTCGAATAATCGCGCGAGGGCCTGTGAACCACTCTCGGTAGCCATTCTACGCGAATCGAACATCATCAGTTGATTGATCATCGGATTGGAAAAGCCGGCAGGAAGAGTGGAGCCTGTTGCCGGCAACGCCGTACGCACGTCGTTAAAGGCTTCAAGAAACGATTGGCTGAATCGCGGGTCGCGCGCGAAGATGTTGACCTGATTGGCGTTGTATGCGCCGTACAAACCGACACCTCGTCGACCGATGTAGTTCACCTCAATTACCATGTTCTGACTCAGCTCGCGCTGGATGCTCAATCCCCACTGGTTGGTCTTCGGTGAGCGCATATCGGGATCGGTGACGGTGATCGAACCGATGCCATATGCGGGCGGCTGGCGCAAGGTCAAGGGGGTGGAACCCGCGGGTGGACCGACGACCGGAAGACCCTGGCGCAGACGACCACCAGCTTGTCCGAAGTCAGTATTGATTACCCCGAGTGTCGCACCGGGCGCGCTCTGGAAGATGGTCGAGGAGAGCACGAAGGTGTTCATCCGATCATAGGACAGGCGGTAGTTGGCTCGAATGCTCGTCTTGCCGCTGCCGAATGGATCCCAGGCCAGGCCGACAGTCGGCGCGAAATTATTGAAGTCGCTGTCGAAAAGTTCACCCGGTACCCATTTGATATCGTTGCGCGATTGTTCGCCCACTCGCATTGGCTGGTCAGGATGCAAGATTACTTCATTGCCTCCCCCACGCGGCGAAAGTTTAACCTCCCAACGCAGACCGTAATCGATCGTCAGATTGGGACGGACCTTCCAGGTGTCCTGACCGTAGAAATCGTACTCCGGATAGCGCGCATCGAACAGGAACCTTGTGCCCGGCGGGCCATATTGATCACCGGCCGCGACAAAAGCCTGGCTGACGCTCCCGACCCGCCCCAGCAGATCGTTGATCATGTTTTGCAGGCGCGGGCGATCATTTGCGATGTTAAGTCCGCTGAGCGAGGTCAGGCCGAAGGTCACCGGATCGACGGTATTCGTCGCGGTGCTGAAATTGGAGGCCAGGCTCGTCGCCAGGCCGGCCACGGCGGTGCGGTCGTCAAGATGTTGTTGTAAACGCAGATTGATCCCTGTCCGAAATGTGTGCGAGCCGTGCTGATAGCTGAGATTATCAACGATCTGATATGTTCGCAGCTTACGTGCATTATAAACCGGCCCGGTGTTGCTGTACGGGTTGGCGATCAGGTTGAAGCCGAACGGGGGACGTGTGTCGAAAGCCGGATCGCCATTGTCGAAACTGAAGGCGAAGCGATTGAAGCCAATGACAAATTCGTTGGTCAAAGTTCCGGCCGGCGTCCAGCGGTGATTGACAGCCAGGTTCTTCGGGTTGCGGAAGGTATCGACTATATTGGGCGTGTCCGGAAAGACCTGCAGACCACCATTGACATTGTCTCCGAATGTATTCTGGTTGCCCTGTGAATAACGGACGTAGATGGTCTGGCGATCGCTGATATTGTGATCTACTTTGAGGGTAAAGTCGTACTGGCGCTCGCGCTGCGGAGCGACAAAGCTGAAGCCCGCCGTGTTCAGCCCGTCGCCGACCGAAAAATTATTCGGTAACGGCATCTGATTGATCAGAGCTTGCGTGCTCGGGTCCAGACCGCAACCCGCAGGCTGCGTCGCACACAACGGGTCGCTCAAAGGGATGTTGTATGTGCCGATTGTCCGGCCAGGCAGCGGGGTTCCGCTCGCATCTACCGATGGGTTCGTAGTGCCCGCCGGTGCGTTCTGTCCACCAACGACATACCGGAACAATCCCTGACGGGCTTGCGCAGTATAAACAATTCGCGGCGTCACGCCGATGCCTTCAGCAGTCCGCAAAAATTGCAGGTTGGTGAAGAAGAAGGTTTTGTTCTTACCGCTGTAAAGCGAGGGGCCGCCCTGGCCGAAGCGCGGCAGGTAAATCGGCCCACCAAGGCTGCCGCCGAAGATGTGCTGGACGAACTGACCACGGTTGACACGATTGACGATGTTTTCGTACTCGTTAGCCTGTAACCGCGGAGTTTGATAGAACTCAAACAGCCCGCCGTGAAAATTGTTCGTTCCGGACCGTGTCGTCAGGTAGACCTGCGCACCGCTGCTCCGTCCGTTCTCAGCGGTGAAATTACCGGTGATCACCTGAAATTCCACTATACTGTCGGGATTGGTGCGGAGCGGCGTAAAATTCGATCCACCGGCGCTCGTTTCGTTGATATCTATTCCATCCAGGGTAAAGTTGAACGCGCGGTCGCGCGCGCCATGCACGTGAATTCCTCCGCCAGTATTGGCGCCGCTGACGACACCTGGTTGAAAATTGATGAAAGAGAGCGGATTGCGCCCGCGCACCCCGACGATCGGCAGAGTTTCAAGCGCACGCTGCTCCACCGTGTTGCCGATATTTCCCGAACTGCTGATCTGCACCAGTTCCGCCCCTCCCGAGACCTGTACCACATCGGTCACCGCGCCGACCTCCAACTTCACGTCCACGGTGGTCGGCTGGCCCAGGCTCACTGGATTGCTGGTCGAAACGAATTTTTTGAACCCGTCCCTCTCTACAGCGATCGTGTAATCTCCAACTTGCACCGATTCAAAGACATAAACACCGCCGGTTGATGTTTTCGTGGTGAAGGCAATACTCGTCGCAACGTTCGTCAAAGTCACCTTCGCCTCCGGCACTCCCGCGCTACTCTGATCCGTAACCGTTCCCGTCACACGCGAAGTCGTCCCTTGCCCTAACGCTGAGCCAAACGCTGAGCCAAATTCTGAGCCAAATTCTGTGGCTGACATAAAAAAACTTAGCTGCAGCAGCATCAAGACGGCTACCACGGGAATTCTCTTCTGTTTCATTATTAGAGTCTCTCCTGTGTCTTTATTGTTAAAACTAATTATCTTGATAAATGGCAGAATACTTGGAATTGAATCGGCTCTTAATGATACTTAGTTGTAGGTTTTACAATATGATATTTCGGATAAGAACTCAAGATACTGGGTTAAAGAGTTGCGGCGAGAGAATAATGCGCGATAGCATAAGAAGAAGGAGGAATTAAGCCATTGGAGCCGATCTCACATTTCTTTTTCTCACATCGTCTTAAATTACAATTCTGGGATTGGGGCACGGAAAACAAACCGGCATTGATCCTGATTCATGGCGGGCTGGATCATGCGCGGAATTGGGATTGGGTGGCGCGCGCGCTGCGGGAGGAATTTCATGTCTATGCGATCGATTTGCGTGGGCACGGGAACAGCGAACATGCCCCGGGAAGCACTTATACGATCGCCGAACACGTCCTCGATCTTTCAGCACTCGCCGATGTAATCGAAGATTATCCTGTCTATCTGATCGGACACAGTCTGGGGGGAATTGTCACGCTGATCTATTCCGGAGTGTTCCCCGACCGGGTCAAAAAAGTGGTTTCCATCGAAGGGCTGGGACCGCCGCCGACTCATCATGTTCATGATCCGGCGCCGAAACGACTGCGAAGATGGATTGAAGAGATTCGCAATATCGAAAAACGCGAGCCGCGCAGTTATCCGACCCTTGATCAGGCCGTCAGCCGAATGAAAGAGGCCAATCCCCATCTCTCGGATGAGGTGGCCCGCCATTTGACCCTCCATGGAACGAACTGGAATTCGGATGGCTCCTTGACGTGGAAATTCGACAACTTCGCGCGGCCGTTTCCTCCATTCGGGCACAGCCGTGACGTCTTACGTGATCTGCTGAACGAGATCACATGTCCGGTCCTTCTGTTTTGGGGAATGGAGAGTTGGGCTGTCGACCCGGAAACAGACGGACGTATATCCTCCATAAAAAATTACAAGCTTGTCAAAGTGCCGCGCGCCGGACATTGGGTGCATCACGATCAACTGGAAATCTTCCTGGCTGAGACTAAGGAGTTTTTATTGAGCTGAAAGAAAGAGGGGAGAGGGGGAGAAAAGATAGTAGGTAATTATCTTTTCTCCCACTCTCCCACTCTCCCACTCTCCCACTCTTTCTGCTTATTCTGGCGCCTTAACGGAAGCGATGATTCGATCGGCAAAGCTCGGAACATAGGGCGGCCCATTTTTCGAGAAAAAGGTGACCACCAGCAAAATGCCTCGGTTCGCCCTGACTATGACGCCTTTAGCCAGGAACTCGAGTGGCGCTGCCTGTCCTTGATTCTTGAAAGTCGCTTTGAGATCGAGATAGGTTTTGATAAAAGGCCCTTCATTCACGACACGGCGCGAAGTCTCCTGAATTTGCTGTGTCCCGTCGCTCGCTTCCATGTTATTAAGGATTACTTCGACAATCAGGTTGTTATCGTTCTCGGGACCGTTCGCTTTATCGAGGCTGAGCCAGATGGCGTTTATAAATGCCAAATCCTGATCGGACTTGAAGAGTGAGCCGGCATCCGACTTTTGATCCTGCGCATCTTTCGGGTCTAATGCCCCGCCCACCCAAGATTGTGGGCGTTCGTACGAATAACCTACCGTTCCCTCCTGAAACCTTAAGAAGCCGGGTGAACTCGGAATTGTCGCGGCAGGACTAGAAGTTAAATTCGTACCTGCCCCCCCGGGCGCAATAGTTGTTATTCCTGTTCCGGGGGTATTATCGATGGCGACCTGAGTGTCCTTAAGGGCTTCATTCACTGTCACCGGGGAATTGATTGTTGGTTGTTCCGCGAAGCGTGGCAGTGGATTTGTGGGCTGGGTAAGCGGAGCACTTGATTGAGCGCCGGCCAGGTTCGCACCTCTTGTCGTCAAATCCTCTGGTTGTGGGTCCTCGTACGCAGCGATGAAGTAAGAAGGTACGACGCCTCGGGTTTGCAAACTGGCCCCGTATTTCCGTGCATCGTTTTGGTTTGGAAATTTCCCAACACGAACACGAAATAATGTCCCTTTGCCGGCGACCTCACTCTTCACTATGTAAGCCTCAAGCCCCTGGGCATTAAGTTGTTGGACTCTTTCCTGAGCCTTCTCCAGCAGGAGCAATGCCTCTAGCTGAACCGTGTATTGATTCACCTGTGCCGCAGCAAATCCGGTGAGAAGAATCAATACAAACAAGGAATTTATCGCAAGGTGAATAGACTTGATCATCTCTCGTCTTCCTTCGATTCTCTCTTTGTCCCTTCTTGCCCTCTTCTTCACTCTGGCGCCTTGACGGAGGCGATGATTCGATCGGCGATGCTCGGAACATAGGGCGGCCCATTCTTCGAGAAAAAGGTCACCACGAGCAGGATGCCTTTGTTTGCGCGAACGATGACTGCTTTCGCCAGGAAATCGAGCGGCGCTTCCTGTCCCTGATTCTTGAAGGTCGCTTTGAGATCAAGATAGGTCTTGATAAATGCGCCCTCACTGACGACGCGGCGCGAGGTCTCAGTCATCTGCTGGGTCCCGTCGCTCGCTTCCATGCTGCGAAGGATCACTTCGCAAATCAGGTCATTATCGTTCTCCGGGCTGTTGGCTTTATCCAGGCTGTTCCAGATCGCATTGATGAAGGCTGAATCCTGGTAGGACTTGAAGAGCGAACCGGCGTTCGACTTCTGATCCTGCGCATCTTTCGGGTCTAATGCCCCGCCTTCCCAATACTGTGGGCGCTCGAACGAATAACCTACCGTTGCATCCTGAAACTTTAAGAAACTTACTGAAGTCGGGATGGGAGCACCAGCGGAAGTAGTTAAATTCGTGCCTGTCCCCGACGGCACAAAGGAGTTTCCTACTGGTCCGGAAGGATTACCGATGGCGGCCGGAGATCCCTTAGAGGCAGGCTCAACGGTCACCGGCGGGGTTGATGTTGACGGTTCCGCGCGAAGCGGTGGAGTTGTGGACTGTGTCAGCGGAGCCGTCGGTTGCGCCACGGCCAGGTTCGTGCCTCTCGTGATCGTGAAATCCTCTTCGGGAGACTCGTACGCCGCGATGAAATATGCAGGGACGACGCCCCTGGATTGCAAACTGGCTCCGTATTTCCGAGCTTCATTTTGGTTGGGAAATTTCCCAACCCGTACACGGAAAAATGTCCCTTTGCCACTGACCTCACTCTTGATGATGTAAGCATCAAGCCCCTGGGCTTTGAGCTCTTTCACTCTCTCCTGAGCGGTCTCCAGCGCGGGGAAGGCCACGAGCTGAACCGTGTATTGATTCGCCTGTGCCGCAGCAAATCCGGTGAGAAGAAACAATACTAACAGCGAATTTATCGCAAGGTGAGTCGACTTGATCATTTCGTCTTCCTTCGATTTTTCGGTTATGGGGGGAATGGATCTGCAGGGACACCTCCTAATTATGCCTCATTCCCTTCAGGATGAAAATCTCGCCGATGATTTTTTATTTCTTAACACGAGTTCTTAGTTTTAACTAAGACATTAGACTTTCTCCGGAACGACAAACGGCTCGCGGTATTTGCGCCGCAGCATCGCTGTCGCCTCGGCATCTTTGACAATCTCTTCCTTTGCGGGGTCGAACTCGATCGAACGGCCGAGCCGGTATGAGATGTTCGATAAATGGACCAGCGCGGATGAGAGATGTCCTTCTTCGATCTCCGCATTGAGTTCTTCTCGCTTGCGGCTGCGCACCGCCTGAATGAAATTAACCCAGTTGCTGCCGGCCTCCCGGCGACTCGGGCCCGGCTCCTGCTTCTTACCGAGGAATGTTTTATAGGAATTGTAGCCCTCGATCGCCATATATCCTTCCGAACCGTAGAACACATTACCGATGCAATCGCTGTTGCCGGTAAGCACTCCCTTCTCATCGCGCCTCTGTCCGATTCCGGCTTCGTTGTTCGTCATCCAATGCCGGACTTCGAAGACGATCATCGCCTTCTTTCCCCCCTTATCGAATTCCAGGGTGGAAATCATGGTATTCGGAGTCTGCTGATCATCATCGAACATAAAATGCCCGCCCATCGAGCAGACCTTCTCCGGCAACGTCACGCCCAGACCCCAGCGGCAGATATCCATCTCGTGAATCCCCTGGTTGCCGATGTCTCCATTACCGTAATCCCAATTCCAATGCCAGTTGTAGTGGAATCGATTCGGGTTGAACGGGCGTTTGGGCGCCGGTCCGAGCCAGAGATCATAATGGACTCCGGGGGGGACTTCGCCATCCTGCTTCTTCTCAATCGTGTTGCGCCATTTAAAGCACAGCCCGCGAGTCATATAGACCTCGCCGATCACTCCCTCTTTCAACTTTTGCATCGCCTCGCGGAGCGCGACAGTCGACCGGCTGTTCGTTCCATGCTGCACTATCCGGTTGTACTTACGCGCGGCGGCCACCAGTTGTTTGCCTTCCCAGAAGCTATGCGAGCACGGTTTTTCGACGTAAACATCTTTGCCCGCCTGGCAGGCCCAGATGCCGATCAGGCTATGCCAGTGGTTCGGCGTCGCGATCGAAATGGCATCGATCGATTTGTCTTCGAGCAGTTTGCGGATATCGACATACTCCTTGGGCCGTTTATTGCTCCTTTTTTCGACCTCCGCGCAGCGCTGCTTGAGAAACGATTCATCGATGTCGCAGATTGCGGCTACTTCGACGTTCTCCATTTTTCCATATTCACCGAGGTGGGAATTTCCCTGCCCTTTCACCCCGACGACGCCGACGCGAATCGTGTCATTCGGACTGCCGGCGCGCGTTTTGATATGAAAACCGAGCGACCCGACGGCAGCTGCTTCGGCAGAAGTTTTGATAAAATCGCGGCGATTGATGTTTTTCATACTCTTCGCTCCTCATCTGTAATTCTGATTCGATTGCAACTAATTTATTGACCGTGGCCAGGCGCAAGCGCTTTGGGCCACAACTGGCTTGAGGAAACAAGGTTCCCGGTGCGATTATTGACCGCTTTCACCGCGTCAATCAGCCCGGTTATCTGGCAGTAATGCCTTATCATTGGTAAGATTGTCAAGCTCTTTCAGGTCAACTCAGGAAGGAAAGTTATTGATGGAGCTCGAAACTGGAATTCATGAGGGAAAACCTACGATGGCCACCCCCCCGAAAATAATTCCGCTCGAACCCGGCGACCGGTTGACACGCAGTGAATTCGAGCGACGCTACGAGGCAATGCCGAGACTGAAGAAGGCAGAGCTGATCGAGGGGAGAGTCTATATGCCATCACCTGTTCATTTTCAAAGCCATGGAAAACCTCACAGCCAGATGGTCGCCTGGGTGGTCACTTATGCCACAGCTACACCCGGTACCAGTTATGGGGATAATGCGACGGTGCGAATGGATGCCGACAATGAACCTCAGCCCGATGTTCTACTAAGGATCGACGAAACAGTGGGAGGCCGGTCAAGCATCAGCAAAGATGATTATATTGAAGGCGCGCCTGAACTGATCATTGAGATTGCGTCGAGCAGCGCTTCCTACGATCTCAATGAAAAACTCCACGTTTATCGCCGCAACGGAGTCTGCGAATATATCGTCTGGCAGGTTTACGATGGCCGAATTGACTGGTTCGTCCTGGAAGCTGAAAAATATGTGATGCTTCAGCCGGGCGATGATGGGTTGGTTCGCAGTAGGGTCTTTCCCGGCTTATGGCTCGATGTGGATGCGATGCTCAAATGTAATATGCAAAAAGTTCTATCGATTCTCCAAATCGGTGTCGCATCTAGTGAACACGAAGAATTCATCAAGCAACTGTCAGAGGCTTCGAAGAAAATATAAATCGATTAAGTCATAAAAAATAGGATCAATTTTTATGAGATTATGCGCTTTACTCCTGTTTTTTACTCTTAGCCCTCCAGTATCGCAAACTAGTACATTTACAATTATTGGGAGTGTTCGTAATCAGTCAGGGCAAGCCGTCACCGGTGTGAGGATTTCTGTAACTGATGAGAATCTCCAACCTATTCAGACGATATTCGTTGATAGTGCCGGCAGGTTCTCTATTCGCGGTCTGGTCCAGGGTAGATTCTTCTTTAGAGTCGAGACCACCGGAACCCCATACGAAGAGCAGACGCAACAACTCGAGCTGCAGACTATGCGGATCCGCGATGGCAACGAGACTTACCCGCTCGACATTATTCTCAAACTCAAAAAGAGTAATGAACCCGGAGCGGCTAACGATTCGGTCTTCGCCCAGGAAATTCCATCGCCCGCCCGAAAAGAGTATGAGAACGGTGTGAAAAGCCTGAAGAGTCAAAAGGCGGATAAAGCAATTGCGTCTCTGAAGAATGCGATACAAATTTTTCCCGACTACTATGATGCCCTGGAATTGCTCGGTACGGAATATATCAAAGGAGCGCAGTTTGAAGCAGCTCTGCCGCTACTCTCCCATGCATTGGAAGTCAATACGCGAAGCTTCAAATGCACGTACCTCCTGGGTGTCACGCACTTAAAACTCAACATGCTGGCCCAGGCTATCGATCATCTCGAAAAAGCTGCAAAGATGGTGCCGAGTAGCGCAAATACTCAAATGATGCTTGGACTCGCTTATGGTACAGGTAGTGCATTCGATAAATCCGAAACAGCATTTAAGCAAGCCTTGCAGTTAGGAGGCGACGCAGCGGCAGAAGCTCATTTCTATCTGGCTGGTCTCTACAATAAACAGTCGAGATACAGCAATGCCCGAGAGGAACTGGAACTTTTTCTGAAAAAGGGAAAAAACGTCAAAGACCCGGCGCAGATCAAGGCAATGATCGAGAAATTGAAGGAGAAAGAGATATCCCTTACGGCTCAGACTCAAGCAGCGACTACACCGCCTGGTTCCTTGCCGGAGAATAGGAATCAGAATGCAAACTCTGCAATTGGTACCGCAATCACGGAATCCGTTGCATCTACTTCATCATCCGAGACTGTCGCTTCAACCGATGCCATCTCCCTCAAACCAATTCCGCCGCTCGCACCTGAATTTGTCGAATTGCTCAGCCAGAGTGAAACAGCGGGCGGGAAGGCGCACAAGCACCTGCTCGATTACACATATCAATTGAAGAAGACGAGGCGAGTTTTGGATGAAAAGGGTAAACCAATCCAGACGCAAGAGCAGGTATTCGAGGCCTACCCGGTTATTGGCGAACACGTTCTGATCAAGCTCAGCGCCGACGGCGTTCCCTCACGGACGATCTCCGATGAACGCAAACGCGCGGCGAATCAGCTTGAAGCGGCGGATCGCCAGCGCATGAATAAGCGGCAAGAGGGCAGCGATCCGCAATCAATAGTTGACGACTATCTTTCAGCGGGAGTTTCAGGTGTGTACAACGGCAAATTCGGTTACGTCTCCATCAACGTCTCGGCAATTTTCCGCTACTGCGAGTTTTTCTCTCCGCGCTCGGAAGAGTCCGCCGGACGCCACATGATCGTCATGAATTTCCGTCCGCGCCACGGCGTTCAGGTTCAAAATAACTTCTCCTACCTCAGAAAACTGATTGGCACAGTGTGGATTGATCAGGCCGACAAAATAGTGACCAGAGTGGAAGGCTGGCCTGCTTCCGAAGATGCTTTCGACCTGATGCAATCAACGGCGCCGCAAAACGACGCGGCGTTGGTTTACCGGCAGGAACGCCAGGCTGATGGGTTATGGTTCCCATCACTCATCAGGTTGAATGCGAATGGAAGAACTGACCTGTTTGATGGCTTGAATTGGGAAGTGGTCTTCGAGTTCGGAACTTATCGGCGGTTCGACACCAGCGCTAACGAAAAGATGGTTAAGCCTACAAACAAAACTCCATAATGGTTGTGTCGTCTATCTCTTCCTGATTCGCTAATAGAATAAGACAGAGGATAAAAAAAGCGGGCTGCTCAATCTTTGACTGAGCAGCCCGTATTTTGACCAAATCTGGTCGTAATTGGCTAAAAGATGAAGCGCAAGCCGAGCCGGATCTCACGATTGCCCTGATATCCGGTGGGTCTGCCGTAGACCGGATTACGCGCAAGATTCGAAGCTCGTGGATCATCTGAGATGAAGCTCAAGGCATCGAACCCGTTGAAGTACTGTTGATCCGTCAGCAGTTTGCCTTCGCCTTCCGCGCCAACGGTGATTTGCCCATTACGGTTGAGACGGATGCTGTATGTAACCGGCGTTGCCTGATTGAAGACATTGATGATGTTGGCATCAAACTTCAATGATTTGCCCTCGCCCAGTTTGAAGCTGTGTCCCACCAACAGATCGCTTTGGGTAAAACTCGGTGTTCGGCCGAGATCATTCCGACCGAAGACAAAGACTGGCACAACAGCCGTTATCTCAGTGCTGCGTGGTGTGCCACTGAAGATATATTGGCCTAATGAGAAAGTAGTTGTCCCGGCTCTCCATCCGCGATCATATGTTCCGAAGAATTTAAAGGCGTGAGGACGATCGGTATTGAGTAGACCATATACATTTTCGCCGTTCTGATTGAAATTGCCATACGGCAGATCGAAAGCTCTACTCACATTCGGCTGTGAACGGCCGGCTTCGTCAGAGTTCGCCAATCCGGCATAGTTTCCCCAGAGTCGGCTGTAAGTATAAGATAGGTTGTAGCTTATACCTTTGAGATAGTTATTACTGAGACGATCCTCCAGACGAACCTCAATACCGTCGTAATTACGCACCGCTTTCGGGAAAAGCGATTGACCCGATTTCAGCGTAAGGTTATTACCGTTCAACTCGGTAATACCGGTGTTGCGTAATCCGAATCCAGGTGTACCAATCACATAGACTTCATTCAAATCATCATCAAAGATTCCGATGTCTTCAATCGGAAATTTCAGCCGGTTACGAGTATAGCGAGCCGAAAATACCATGTTACGCCGAACCTGATGCTCGGAGGCGACAGAGAAAGAACGGGCATAGGTCGCATGAATGGCCGGATCGATGCCATCAAGTTCGCCTGCAGCATTGATCGGCACTGTGCGGTTGTCAAAGTCAATAATCAATGGTCCGCCGGCGTCCGCACTCGCTTTGCTTAAGCCAGCGATATTTGTGTTATTCAACTCGTAAACGCGGCTATGCCAGTAGTCGCCGCCGAATGATGATCGCGCTAACTCGTACTTCATTGTGTCGTAGTAATGCCCATAACCGGCGCTGAGTTTCCACTTGGCATTTCCCAGAACGTCCCAGGCAAATCCGAGTCGTGGTGCGAGCTTGTCACCCCAACCGAAGCGAATCGGATTCGGAATCGGAGTGCCATCGGCAGTAGCCTTGGTGAATGGCGGAAGAAACTCATTCTCCAAACGCAGACCGGCATTGATTGTCACACGCTGATTAATCTGCCATTGATCCTGAACGTAGAAACCCTGGTTACGACTGTTCGCGCCATTATTGTGACGAATGCCGTCTTCCCAAATGTAGTATCCATAAGTTCCGCGTCGATTGATGATGGAATCACCGCGATTGTATGCTTCACCCCAGTAGATGTCGAAGCGGCCATTCGGATAATCATCGATCACCTGATTAGAGATGCGGTTGATCGCCCAACCACCTTTTAGAGTGTGCTGCTGGCCGAAGAAGCGAGTGATATAAACCCCATCAAGGTAGACGTTATGCCGACTCAACGTATCCTGGACTACCTGAAATGGGGTGCTGATGTTTTGGGTACCTGCAGCACCCGCCAATTCTGCCGGAACTGGGGGACCCACGTAAGTACTCCCCGATGTGGCACGCTGATATAAAAGCAAAGTACCCGTCGGAAGGCCGTAATTGTTTCCCTTATCATTAACGTATTTATAACCATAGCGGGCGCTCATCACGAGGGAGGGAGTGAAAGTATAGGTGAATGAGGCGGTGTAAGCCTGGGATGGCGTGTAACCACCGAGAATTGAGACATCATTCGTCGGCTGGTTTAGACGATTATCGACTCCCTTAAGCACTCCGGTTGTTTTGACGGGAGTCCAGATGTATGAAGTGTTGACCTGAATCTTCTGCGTCGGAGCGAAATCGAGACGGTTGATCGCATAGTGTCGCACGTAGCGTGCCGTCGTCGTCTCGGGTCGGAATGTGACCGGCGTCGTCCCCGGAACCCGATAGCTGTTAGAACGCTCGTACCGGGTGAACTCCGGAAAATAGCTACTGAAGAATTGCAGCCGCTCCTTGATGATCGGACCACCAAAGGAGAAGCCCGGATAGAAGCTTTTATAGGTATCTTCCTGCTGCCGGAAGAAATCAGGAGTTGCTGCATCCAGTGGATTTCCTTGCCAAAAGCCTCGAACGTTGGAGTTCAACGCCGAACCTGTGAAACTCATCGCTCCTAAACCATGGAACTGATTTGTCCCGCTCTTGGAAACTAGATTGACCACTGCGCCGACTGATCCACCGTACTCGGCTTCGAACCCGCCACTCTTGACCTGTACTTCGCGAACGAACTCGAAGGGAATCGCGCTGTCTCGGCCGAGCGCCGCATTGCGTGGGTTCGATACTTCGACACCATCAATAATGAATTGGTTCTCGGAACCGCTCGCCCCATTCACTGTGTAACCGCCAACACCGCCACCTGGATTGTTGCCTGAAGTTCCGGTTGCAGCAGCCGTACCCGTCATGGCTGGTGAGCTGCCGGCACGCGTGTCGTAGAAAACACCCGGAGCTGCTTGCAGAAGCGTATTGAAAGTGCGGCCCTTCGGAGTGTTGTCAATAAATTTCTCAGTGATGTTTGTCGCTGACTTGCTGGAAGTGATGTCAATTGCTTCAGATGATGCGGAGACCGTCACCGACTCTGTCACCTCACCGGCACTGAGCGAAATATCCAGTGTCAACTCCTTTCCAAGCACCACATAAATCTCCTCGTTTTTACTCGTTTTGAACCCAGTATGACTCACAACGAGGGTGTATTGGCCAACCGGTAATTTGGGAAACCGGTAGCTCCCTTCCTTATCGCTTTGT
>Ga0126377_10000794_pt1 | contig 19915 bp, 18 predicted proteins | sample PanSoiMetPlot_22_FD_92647 | JGI IMG/M metagenome (GOLD analysis project Ga0126377, IMG submission 92647) | Tropical forest soil microbial communities from Panama - MetaG Plot_22 | ecosystem: Environmental > Terrestrial > Soil > Tropical forest > Bulk soil | place: Panama | collected 2016-02-17 | reverse complement strand
GCGTCGAGGTAGTCGACGAGCGTACGGCCCTCGGCGGCGAGGCGCTCGTGCAGCCGGGCCAGCGTCAGGCCACCGCCCATCGCGTCCTTGTCGCGCAGCCGTGGGGTGTCGAGGTAGCCGTGCGCCTCCTCGGAGGCGAACGCGAGCACCTGCTCGTCGGTCGCGTCCGGTCCGAGGCTGGCCTCGTAGTCCCGGATCGCGCGGGCGATGTTCTTGAACCCGGTCAGCAGGTCGTCGATGATCGCCTCCGGCGGCACCCCGGCCCGCTCCGCGATCGCCCGGGTGGCGAGCGTCGTCACGATCGTCTGGTACACGCCGCCGCGCAGCCTCGGTCCCTCCGGGTCGAGCAGGATGAAGTACGACAGGATGATGGTCAGCTCGTTGCCGGTCAGGTGCACCCACCGCCCCCGGTGGAACACCTCGGCCCCCATCCGGTCGGCGTCCGGGTCGGACGCGAGCACCAGCCCCGCCCCCATCGCCTCGGCGGCCGCCTTCGCGGGCTCGGTCGCCTCCTTGACCTCCGGGTTGGGCGCGTTGAGCGGGATGTTGCGGAAAGTGCCGTCGGGTCCCTGGCCCGCCGGGATCCGCGTGTCGTAGCCGAGGGCGGCCAGGGCCCGCCCGACCGTACGCTCGCCGCAGCCGTTCAGCGGGGTGAACACGACCGTGGTGTGCCGCTCCGAGGCGAGGCCGCGCTCCCGGGCCCGGTCGACGTAGTACGTCATGTACGACTCGACCAGATCGTGAGGGATCTCGCGGATCATGCCGGAGGCGACGGCGTCGGCGAACGGCACCTGGCGCACCTCGCTGATCTCCCGCGACCGGTCGGTGAGCGCCTGGTCGTGCGGTGGGAGGTACTGCCCGCCGTTCTCGTCGTAGACCTTCACGCCGTTGTCGTCCGGCGGGTTGTGCGAGGCGGACATGTTGATGCCGCCGCTGGCCCGCAGCTTCCGGATCAGGTACGAGAGCTCCGGCGTGGTCAGGAACGCGTCGTCGTCGCCGGGGTGCATCAGGTAGACGGTGATGCCGTTTGCCGCGTACACGGTCGCGGCCAGGTAGGCGAGCCCGCGCGAGGTGACCCCGTCGGCTCCACCGGTGGCGAGGTACGGGTTGGCGGACAGGAACTTGAGCGTCCCGCTGAGGTCGAGGAAGCGGCGTACGTCGTTGGCGACGACCGCGGACCGCTCGTAGCCAGCCCCGCGCTCGCTGTCGACGAACTCGTTGATGAACTCGGCGTGCGCTTGGATGGTCAGCGCGACGACGGTCGGGTTGATCCGGTTCGGGCCGAACCCGACGGTGCCGCGTACGCCGGCGGTGCCGAACGGGATGTTGCGCCAGAAACAGTCGTGCAGCAGCTCGACCGGGGCGTTCTCGACGAACTCCTCCAGCGGCTCGGCGGGGATGAACGGCGGGTTGCCGGAGCGCCACAGCTCGATGTTCCGCCAGGCCTCTGCGCCGCTGTCCGGGAACTTCTCGACCAGTTCCCGGCGCAACCCAGCGAGCCTCTCGCCATTCATCTCGGTGCTCCCTCTGAGTCGCGGCCCCGGCATCGTCAGTATGTGCCCCAGGCGCCTCCGATGGGCGTGGCGAGCCGGTCACCGCGACGCCGTCCACAACGGGCGACCAGCTATTGGACTGTACTACCCCGCCCGGTCCGGCCGGCCCGGCCCACCGCCGAACAGGACGTCGTCCGGGACGTTGTCCGGGACCGGGCCGGCCAGGGCCCGATCGCGAGAACTCTTCCGAAAAGCACCGGTTGGTGGCCTTATCTGGCTTACCGTCGAATGGCGAGCCGATGTCCCTTCCTGGGCTTTCCCACACGGAGGTGCCGGATGAGCGCGATGGACGTCCCGATCCGGGGGCCGCGGGGGGCGACCGCCGCGACGCACGCCCGGCCGGTGGCCGCGGCCGGGGTACCCAAGCTCTCCTGGGTCACCCTGGCGTTCATGACCACCGCCTCGGTGGCCAGCCTGCGCGCCGCGCCGACGATGGCCGTGTACGGCCTCGCCTGCGTCTTCCTCTACGCCGTGCCGGCGATCGTGTTCCTGCTGCCGACCGCGCTGGTCTCCGCCGAGCTCGCCTCCGGCTGGGACGGCGGCGTCTACAACTGGGTGGCCCGGGGCATCTCCAAGCCCGCGGCGCCCCTGCTGATCACGCTGTGCGTCGTCGGCTTCATCGCGTCGCTCGCGGCGCTGTTCATCGGGTTCGTCCCGCCGTCGCAGTTCGGCGGCGGCAGCCTCTGGTCGTACCTGCTGATCGTGGCCGGCGGCGCGCTCGGCCTCGGGCTGCTCGTGCCGTTCCTGTTCTACCGGCTGCGCAAGCCGTCCTGGCGGCTCGACGAGCCCACTCCGGCGGAGGTGTCGTGATGACCTCGCTGTCGCTCGACGTCGACCCGAAGCGCAAGCGGGTCGTCACCTGGATCGTGCTCGGCGCGATCTTCCTCATCCTGCTGATCATCGCGCTCGCCGTCTTCCGCAGCGCGAAGAACAACGTCCAGGCGAGCAACAAGGCCGACCAGCTGATCACCGCGCTGCAGAAGGCGGGCCTGCCACAACCGAGCAAGGACCAGATCGTCAGGGTGATGGGCACCGACGGCGGCGCCATCTGCCACGACCCCGACGCCGGCCTTACCCAGGCACAGCTGCAGGCGCAGCTGGACAACGGCGCGGCCGGGCCGGGCATGCGGCCGACGCTGAGCGACCAGCAGGTCGTCCAGGGTGAGTTGCTGGCGCTGGGCGTCTACTGCCCGGAGCAGCTCGCCGAGTTCACCAACCAGATCAAGAACAACTACAAGTTCGCCGACGTGATCAACAACTGAGCGGGCCGCGGGGGGAGAGCATGGACACCGAACGGGTACGCGCGGCCGTCACGTCCCTGATGCCGCGCGCCAAGGCGGACCTGGCCGAACTGGTCGGCTACCGCTCGGTCGCCGACCCCCGGCAGTTCCCGGCGGAGGAGTGCGCCAAGGCCGCCGGCTGGGTCCGCGACGCCTTCGCCGGTGTCGGGTTCGCCGATATCGCGCTCGCCGAGACCGCCGACGGCAGCCGGGCCGTGGTCGGCCACCGGCCCGGCGCGGATGGCGCCGACGCGCCGACCGTGCTGCTCTACGCGCACTACGACGTGCAGCCGCCCCTGGACGAGCGCGCCTGGAAGACTCCGCCGTTCACACTCACCGAGCACGACGGGCGCTGGTACGGCAGGGGCGCCGCGGACTGCAAGGGCAACCTGCTCATGCACCTGACCGCGCTGCGCGCGCTGGACGCCACCGGCCAGCCGCCACCGGTGAACCTCAAGCTGGTCGTCGAGGGCTCGGAGGAGCAGGGCACCGGCGGGCTGGAGGACTTCGTACCGAGGAACGCGGACCTGCTGCGGGCCGACGCGATCCTGGTCTGCGACACCGGCAACGCCGCCGTCGGCGTACCCACGGTCACCACCAGCCTGCGCGGTGTGGCCAACGTGGTGGTAACGGTGGGCGCGCTGGGCTCCGAGATGCACTCGGGGATGTTCGGCGGCGCGGCGCCGGACGCGCTCGCCGCGCTCGTGCGCATCCTCGCCACGCTGCGCGACGAGCACGGCAACACCACGGTCACCGGGCTGGACAACACGCAGACGTGGTCCGGTGTCGACTACCCGGAACGCCAGTTCCGCAAGGACGCGAACGTGCTCGACGGCGTCGGCCTGCTCGGCGACGGCAGCGTCGCGGACATGCTGTGGGCGCGACCCGCCGTGACGGTGCTCGGCATCGACTCGCCGGACGTCGTCGGCTCCGCCGCGGCCATCCAGCCGACCGCCCGAGCCCGGCTCAACCTGCGGGTACCGCCCGGGATGGATGCCGTCGAGGCGCAGCGGAAGCTGTCCGAGCACCTGGTCGCCGCGGCACCCTGGGGGGTGAAGGTGGAGGTCGCGCCGGAGGCGGCCGGTGAGCCGTTCCTCGCGAGCACCGGTGGGCCGGCCTACCGGGCACTGGACGGGGCGATGCGGGACGCGTACGGCGCCGCGCTGACCACGGCCGGGCAGGGCGGCTCCATCCCGCTGTGCAACGTCTTCCGGGGCACCTACCCGGACGCCGAGATCATCCTGATGGGCGTCGAGGAGCCGCTGTCGCTGATGCACGCGCCCAACGAGAGCGTCGACCCGACCGAGATCGCCAACCTCGCCCTGGCCGAGGCGATCTTCCTGCACCGGTACGGTGGTGGCTGAATCGTGCCGTGAGGTGAGCCGCGCGTGACCAGGGTGCTGATCGTCGACGACGAGCCGCAGATCCTCCGCGCCCTGCGCATCAACCTGCAGGCCCGCCAGTACGACGTGCACACCGCCACAACCGGCGCGCAGGCCCTCCACGAGGCCGCGGCCACCCGCCCCGACCTGCTCGTCCTCGACCTCGGGCTGCCCGACATGGACGGCGTCGAGGTGATCCGCAAGCTGCGCGACTGGACGCCCGTACCCATCCTGGTGCTCTCCGGGCGCGCGGACAGCAGGGACAAGGTCGACGCGCTCGACGCGGGCGCGGACGACTACGTCACCAAGCCGTTCTCCATCGAGGAGCTGCTGGCCCGGGTCCGGGCGGTGAGCCGGCGCGTGGTCGGCCCGGAGCCGCCGTCCTCCGCCCGGATCGGCAGGTACACCGTCGACGTGGCCAACCACACGGTCACCGGCGACGGCGGCGCGACCGTGCACCTGACCCGTACCGAATGGCAGCTGCTCGAGGTGTTCCTCTCCGAGCCGGGCAAGCTCATCGGCCAGCGGCACCTGCTGCAGCGCGTCTGGGGCCCGACGTACCACCGCGAGACGCAGTACCTGCGGCAGTACATGGCCCAGCTGCGGCGCAAGCTGGAGGACGACCCGGCCCGGCCACGGCACCTGATCACCGAGCCGGGAATGGGCTACCGCTTCAACCCGTGAAGTCGCGCGGGTCGGCGCCGGACGGGGTCGGGCCGGGTGGGCGTCCGCGAGCGCCCAGCCGGCCCGACCGGTCACCGTCCAGGATGGACGAGCGATTCGCCGCTTCCCGGTAGTGTCATGCTAAGGTGCCGGTTTCCGCATTTCATATGCCAACTACCATAGATGCATATGATAATCTGCATATCCATGCGGGCCCGCGCCCCGCGGAAATGGTCGACGTGATGACCGACGACCTCGACGGTCCTACCGAGAAGTGGGCCGCGCCGAGACCGCGCCCCGAACCCCCGCCGCTCCGGCACTTCGTCGGCGACCTGCCGGCACCGCACCTGTCCCGGGAGCGGTGGGCGCGCATCGTCATCGACCGGCCCGGTCCGGAGATCGAGCCCCGGCCGGCGGCGACCGGCTCGTACCGGCCCGACACCATCTTCGACGGCTGGTCGACCGACGACTTCACGCTCCGGCTCGCGTCGGTGCGCGGGCGGCGGCACCGCAGTCAGGGGACGCCCCGCCAGGACGACGTGGCGGCGACCGTCCACCCGCGTACCGGCAGCATCGTGTTCGCCGTCGCCGACGGCGCCTCCGCCGCCGAGCACTCGCACATCGGCGCCGCCCTGGCCTGCCGCTCCGCCATCGTCGGCGCGATGGCCGACCTGGAGCGCCGGACCGCCGTCGACTGGCAGGCGGTGTTCCAGCGCACCGCGGCCAACCTGGTGAGCCGGACCGGGCGGATGCTCGGCGGCGACGGGTCCGACGTCGCCCGCGCCGCCGCCGCGCTCGGCACCACGCTGGTCGCCGGCGTCCTCAGCCCGATGCCGGGCCCGCCCAAGCTGTCCCTCGGGTACGTCGGCGGCTCCGCTGCGTGGCTGCTCAAGCGCCACCGGTACGAGCGGCTGACGCCGCGCCCTGCCGAAGGCGCCCTGCCGCTGCCCCACATGCCCGACCGGGTCGGCCGCCTCGACCGGAGCATCCCCGCCGACGCCGTACTGCTGGTCGGCACCGCGGGCTTCGGCGACCCCCTCGGCGAGGGCCGTGGCCACGTCGGCGAGCTGTTCGCCTGGCTGTTCGGCATGTCGCCGAACGCCCTCGCGCTGGCCCACGTGCTCGACTTTGTCCAGGAGGCGTACGACGACGACCGGACGCTCCTGGCCGTCTCGCCGAACCGCGCCCGTACCCGCGAGGTCGACCCGCAGCGCCGCAGTCCCGGATGGTCGGCCTGGCAGCGCGGCTGACCCGCGCCCTCGCCGCCGTTGATCAGCCGGCGCCCAGGCAGACGAAGCTGCCGCCGGTCGCGTCGTGGGCGGGGTCCAGCGCCGCCTGCGCGGCCGCGAGCGCGGTGGCCGGGGCGGCGCCCGCCCGCAGCCGGTCGTAGAAGCCCACCATCAGCTGCCGGGTGCCCTCGTCGTCGACCGGCCCGAGGCTCGCGACCACGGTACGGGTGCCGAGGCCCAGCAGGGCCACCGCGAGCCCCTGCAGTTCGTCGCCGGGGTGGACGGCGGACAGGCCGCTGTCGCAGGCCGACAGGATCAGCAGCCCCGGCGGGTGGCGCAGCGCCGACAGGTCGTAGACGGTGAGCGGGCCGTCCACCAGTTGCAGGTGCGAGAAGAGCGGGTTGTCGGCGCGGAACTCGCCGTGGGTCGCCAGGTGTGCGGAGGCGGCCCCGTCCAGGGCGGCGAGCACCCCGGACACGCTGGCGCGGGCACCGGTGAGCACCGAGGCGTCCGGGTAACCCTCGCCGATCGCCGCGACCTCGGCGGGCGCCTGCGGTGGGTACGCGCCGGCCACCAGCACCACGCCGCCCTTGGCGACCGGGCGGCCGGTGGCCCGCCACCACATCCACGACGACGGCGTCACCGACATCGGGCGGTCCCGGCAGGTGTCCAGCATCGGCCAGGCCAGCGCGTGCAGGTCCCCGGTCGGCGCGACGACCAGCGGCCGGTCGCCGATGAGGTCGGCCAGCGGCGCGAACAACAGGGTGTCCAGCCGGGACCGGGAGTACGCCATGGCCTCCCGTGCCGTCGCCCGCGACGCCGCTGTCCCCCGCTGTAGCAGGTGGCGCCGTACGGCGAAGCGCAGCGCCGCGAGCTCGCCGCTGGTCTCGGCGGCGGCGCACAGTGGACGGTGGCGCACCGTGCCGCCCACCATCACCAGCGCGTGCAGGTGCCCCTGGATCACGAAGAGCTCCACCAGGGCCGCGTCGCCGAGCGAGGCGCTGAGCTCGGCGAGGGACGGCGGCCGGGCACCCGACTCCGGGTCGTCCGCGCGCGCCTGCCAGGCGCGGCGGCGCACCTCGGCCTCGACCGCGCGCTGGCGGCGCAGGAGGTGCCGGGTGCGCTGCGCGTCCGGTGGCGTGGCGGACAGCTCGGCGTTGATCCGGCGCAGCTCGGACAGGCGCTGCTCGACCACGGCGTCGTTGGAGGGCCGGGCCGGCGGCAACCGCAGCGCCGCGCTGCGGCAGCGTTGCAGCCACCGCAGCGCCTCCCGGGGATCGCCGTCTCGCAGTGCCACATCCAGCCGGAGCGCCGCGATGTCGACCCCGGCGCCGGTGCTCCGCACGCCCAGCTCGGTGGCGCCGAGGGTGGCCAGGTGCGCCTCGATCTCGCGGTACCCGTTGGCCGCCGCGCGCTTGGCCGCCTCCGTGCGCCCGGCGTGCAGGTCGAGCAGCGCCTGGGCGTGCCAGGCACGGGCGCGCAGCTGCGCCGGGCCGGACCTGCGGGCGTTGGCCGCCTTGGCGAGCGACGCGGTGGCGGCGGCCCGGTCACCCAGCTCGGTGGCCAGGTGCGCCGCGTCGATCCAGGCGTCCCACGCGTGCGGCAGCCAGGACGCGGCGGCCAGTTCGTCGGCCGCCCGGTCGAGGTCCTTGAGGGCTCGCCGGGTCCGGTCCCCGGCCGCGATCCGGGCCGCGACCGCGACCCGGCGCGCCAGCACCGCGAGCGTGGCGCTGCCCTGCCGGTCGAACGTACGGGCGGCCAGCGCCGCGGTGTCACGGGCCGACTCGGGATGGCCGCCGGCCAGCGCGATCTGGGCGGACAGCAGCTGTGCCTGCCCGAGCAGGTGCAGCAGCTTCCCCCGCGCCGCGTTGTCGATGGCCTCCTCGACGGTCGACCGGGCCTCGGGCAGCAGCCTCGCGGACAGCAGCAGTTCGGCCCGGTCGATCAGGGCGACCGCCGGGATCCCGTTGCGGCGGAAGTACGCGTGCGCGCGGTCGTACCAGTGCAGCGCCGTGGGTACGTCGCCGGCCTGCGCGGCGAGGAAGCCGATGTTGTGCTGCACCTGTGCAACCGCCGAGGGAAGCCCGAGCCGGGTGAACAGGTCCTCGGCCGCGTCGAGGTCGGCGCGGGCCTGGCGGATCTCACCACGGTAGCTGTACACCACGCCGCGGTTGATCCTTGTCCTGGCCTGCCACGACAGGTCGCCGTGGCGGCGGAACGTCTCCAGCGCGCGGTTGTAGCCGGCGAGCGCCTCGTCGTCGCGGCCGAGCTTGTGCAGCACCATCGAGCGCTGCATGGTGGCCCGGGCCAGCTTCAGCCCGTCCAGGTCGGCACACGCGTGGTCGAGCTCGCGCAGGGCCGAGCGGGGATGCCCGAGGTCGGCCAGGACCAGGGCATAGCTCATCCTCGCCTCGGCCTCGCCGACGGTGAGGCCGTGCCGGTGTGCCGTGCTGATCGCCCGGCGCAGGTGGACCGCCGACGTACCCGCGTCGTCGAGCGCCCGCCAGGCCAGGCCCAGTGCGCGGTGGGCGGTCGACTCGGTCGCCGGGTCGGTGCCGCGCCGGGCGGCCCCCAACGCGGCCGTCGCGACCGTGATCGCCCGCTTCGGGTCGACCAGGACGATGTCCAGCGCGGCTTCGGCGTCCGCCGCCGGGGTGTGCTGCGTGGATGGTCGCCGGGCGACCCGGCCGACGGAGGGCTGTACCGGCGTCGATGTCTTCGACCCGTCCGATGGTTGTGCATCCGTACCCACATCAGCACGCTGGACCGGAACGTCCGGTTGTGCGCCGCGGCGTGAACTGTCGCCCATCTGACGTATCAACCGGCACCCTCCGTGTCTCTGGTCCTGTGAGGGTCAGACCCGTTCGAATGAGGAGCAACGATATGCCATCCGCCTCCGACGACCGTCTCCAGCAGTGGCAGAGCAACCGCGCCGCCCGCCTCGACGCGTTGCCGTGGCTGCGCACAGACAACGCGACCGGCCGGCCCGTCAGGTTCGTCGCCGGTGAGTTGCTGGTCGCGAGCGACCACGAAGGTCCCGCCAGGGACGCCCTGTCCAAACAGGGCCAGAGCGGCCGCGCGGTCACCGGCGACCAGGTCGCGCCCGGGCTGACCCGCCTGCGCGCGTCCGGTATGGACGTCGCCGCGGCCACCCGGTCGGTACGCGGCTCCCACCGCGACGCCCTCGTCGGTCCGAACCACGTCTTCCTGTCGTCCCCGTTCGAGATCGGTGGACCGTTCGGACCGCCCGCGGTGCCGAACAACCCGTGGTCGCTGCCCGCCGGGCCATCGGCGAGCGCGTCCGTGCGGGTCGCCGTCGTGGACACCGGCATCTGGCGGGCGACCCCGCTGCCGCCGAGCTGGTACGAGGCGACCGACGACGACTACGACGACACCCTCGACGACGACGCCGACATCGGGCACGCGAACTTCATCACCGGCGTCATCATGGCCTCGACCAGCAACGCCCGGGTACGCATCGTGAAGGTGCTCGACGCCAGCGGCCTGTGCACCGAGGCGGAGCTGGCCAAGGCGCTGCTCACGCTGCCCGATGTGGACGTGGTCAACCTGTCGCTCGGTGGGTTCAGCGTGGACGGCCAGCCGCCCGCGATCCTCGCGTTCGCGCTCGGCCGCCTGCTGGACGACGCGGACCGGGTCGTGGTCGCCGCCGCCGGCAACGACGGCGACGCGAAGAACCCGTTCTGGCCGGCCGCGTTCGCCGGGACCAAGACCCCGTGGGCCGGGCAGGTGATCGCGGTCGCCGCGCACGACGGCTCCGAGGTGTGCAGCTGGAGCAACACCGGCCCGTGGATCAGCATGGCCGCCCCGGGCTCGGACATCGTCAGCACCTACGTGACGCACGGCGAGTTCACCGACGGCCTGGCGCTCTGGAGCGGCACCTCGTTCGCGGCGCCGCGGGTCGTGGCGGCGATCGCCGAGTCCCACGCGACGGCGGGCACCATCGCCGACGCGGTCACGCAGGTCCGGACCGCCGCGGAGAGCAGGAGCTATGGGCCGTACCCAGGATTGGCATAACTGTGAGTACGGGCGCACTGGCACAGCGTACCCGCAGCGGTTGCCTTGTTAGCATCGTCCCCGTGACCGACTTCGATGCCACGACCAGCCTTCTCGCCGCGAGCATGGGGGAGCAGCGGGCCTGGGATGCGATCGTCGGGCAGTACTCGGGTCTGGTGTGGGCGGTGGCCCGCGGCTACCGGCTGGCGGCGCCCGACGCCGCGGATGTCTTCCAGGCCACCTGGCTCCGGCTGGTGGAACACCTGGGCGACATCCGCGACGGCAGCCGGCTCGGTGCCTGGCTGGCCACGACCGCCAAGCACGAGGCCCTGGCGCTGATGCGCCGCAACAGTCGCCACGTGCCCACCGCCGACATCGACGTGCTCGGCGGAGGCGGACGGAACACGTCGACGTCCGTCGACGACGGTCTACTTCGGACCGAGGAACACAGCGCGCTGTGGCGCGCGTTCGGGAAGCTCTCCGACAGCTGCCAGCGGCTGTTACGGGTGATCTTCGCAGATCCGGCGCCGAGCTACGCCGAGACCAGCGCCGCGCTGGACATCCCGGTCGGCAGCATCGGCCCGACCCGGGCACGGTGCCTGTCGAACCTGCAGGCACTGCTCGGCGCGCTGGCGTGACCACGGGGGGAAGGACACAATGACCACCATTTCCGACGACGAGCTCGGCGAACGGTTACGACGCATGTTCGCAGCTGATGATCCGGTGCCACCGGCGGCCATCGAGGCCGCCAAGGCGGCGTTCGGCTGGCGCACCATCGACGCCGAGCTTGCCGCGTTGGTCAGCGACAGCCTGACCAGCGCGGGCGCGGCGACGGTACGGGGAACGCCACCGCGGTTGCTGAGCTTCGCCAACGGCGGGGTCACCATCGAACTCGAGGTGACCGCCGAGGACGGCACGGCCCGGATCCTCGGCCAGCTCTCCCCCGCGCAGCCGGCCGAGATCCTGGTCGAGTTCATCGGCGGGGACCGCACGACCGAGGCCGACCAGATCGGACGGTTCGGTGTGGACGGCCTGCCCGTCGACTGGCTGCGTGTGGTGGTGACGGCAGGTCCGGACCGGACCCGCAGTTGTACGGAGTGGTTCAAGCCCTGACCTGACAGGTGTGGGCCGGCGGCGAAGCCGCCGGCCCACACCTTCCCTCCCCAGTCCTACGTCGTCGCTTTGGCACCCCGGCGGATCAGCCGCCGTACCAGCGGCACCGGGTTGAGCATCTGGATCGGGCGCTTGCCGGCCGCCTCGGCGGTCACCTGCAGCGCTCTGATGATCCCCGGGATGGAGCCGATCAGGAGTACGAGCGCCCAGATGATGGCGACGATCGAGAACACGATCGCGGCCACCGCGTCGGTGATGCTGACCAGGATCCCGGGCACCAGCCCGTGCAGGAACGCGCACACGATGTTGCAGATCAGGCTGGTGAGCATGAGCAGCACCAGGCCCTTGTTCTGCAGGAACCGCGGCTGTGCCAGCAGCAGGAACACGCCGTACACGATCTTGAGGAACATCAGCAGGCTCAGGATCACGGCGGCCTCCCCGCGCGGGAAGGACCCCCAGATGATCAGGTAGGCGATGGTCCCGAAAGGGAACGCGAACAGCAGCGTCACCATCAGGATCAGCTCGACGATCGCGACGATCAGCAGCACCAGGGCGCCGAAGATCAGCAGGAACGCGAAGATGAACGTCGCGATGGACTGCACCCGACCCAGAATCTTCGGGTGCACCACCAGGCCGAGGCCCATCAGGATCATGGTGAACAGCGCGATGCCGTCCACCAGCGCCAGGTAGCTGATGCCGATGCCGGGCGGGCTGGAGCCGCCGGAGGGCACGCCGACCCCGACCGTGGCCGCCTGGCCGGAGATGGTCGAACCGACGTCGTGGCCGCCGAGCAGGAAGCGGGTACCGAGCTCCAGCAGCACCACCAGCGTCATCGCGGCGACCGCCACGAAGAAGAACGGTGTCTTGAGTCTCTCCATCGTGGGCTCCTACGACTCTTCCGCCGGTGACAGCGTGACGGTGCACGTGGCCTTGCTGTCCTTGCAGGTGAAGATGACGCCGCCCCCGTCGCCGTCGACGGTGACGGTGACGTCGTCGCCGGCGTTCACGTCCTGCGTGATGGTGTCCTTGCTCTGTGCTGCCCGGGAGCCCACCGAGACGGCGTCGTCGGCGTGCAGCTTGATCTGGCGCGTACCGTCGTCGGACTTGGCCACGGTCATCGTGCAGCTGCCCTTGAAGCTCAGCGTGTTGGCGGTGAGGCAGGGCGCGGACAGGTCCGCGCGCTTGGCGTCGGGGGGCGAGCCGACCAGGTCGCCCAGCCACCCGACGATGCCGCCCGGGCGCTTCGAAGCGTCGCCCTGGCCGGAGCCGCCGCCGTTGGCGACGGCTCCGACGTAGAGCAGGGCGAGCAGCACGAAGACCGCGATGACGACGATCTTCTGCTTGGTCGTCATGTCAGTTCACCGAGAAGTTGATCGGCGCCGAGTACGGGCCGACGTTGCCGAAGTCGTCGACCGCCGCGACCTGGATGGTGTACTTCCCGAGCCCGACCACCTGACCACCGGGAACCTCCGGCAGCCAGAGGATCGGCGTGTAGGACGGCTGGTCGACCCGGGCGATGGCGTTGTAGCCGGCGAAGCACTTGCCCACCGTGCAGCCGGGGTCCATGACGAGCACCTGCCACCTGGTGACGAACGGGTCGGAGTCGGTCCACTGGATCACCCCGGGGGCCTGCGGGGTCGCGGTCGGCGTCGCGGTCGGCGTGACCGTCGAGCTCGGCGACGGGGATGCGACCGTGGTCGACAGCGGCGGGGTCTTCGGCACCGGCGTCACCTGCGCCGCCAGCGTCGTCTTCGTGATGACCGCGTTGTTGGCCGGTGCGGTGATCTCCGGTGCCGCCAGGTTGGTGGTGATGACCAGGTCGATGGCGCTGCCCTTGAGGGCCTTGCCGCCGCCCGCCACCGACTGGTACAGCACCTGGTCGGGGGTGGCGTCCAGCTTGTGCTGCACGTTGCCGACGGACAGCCCGAAGATCGCGAGGTTCGTCTTGGCCTGCGACTCCGACTGGTGGGCCAGGTCGGGCACCAGCACTTCCTGGGCCGCGACCGGCTCCGGGGTGCTGTTCCCGCCGAAGACCAGGACCCCGACGACGACCAGCACGATCACGACCAGGGCCGCGACCACGACGATCCACCACGGGAACTTCTTCTTGGCCGCCGGCGCGGCCTTCGGCTTGACCTCGACCGCGAGGCGCCCGGACAGGACCGAGTCCTCCTCGGGGGCCGAGTCGGCCGAGTACGCCCGCCCCTGCACCGAGTACGTGCCCGGCTTGGCCGTCGCGGGGATGGCGGTCTTCACGAGGTACGAGACGGAACCGCTGGCCGGCACGCGGCGCTGCGGCTCGTCGACGGTGAACCACGACTCGTCGGCGCCGTCGCTCGTGACCACGTCGAAGTAGACCCGGTCGACCCGGGACGACGGGTTGGTGACGGTGAACGTCGTCTGGCCCTGCTGGGCATCGTCCAGCTCGATGCGGTCGGTCGGCACGGTGACGACCCACTTGGTTGGCATCGCACTACTCCTTTTCCTGTTGGGGGGTATCGGCGGTGGGTTCGTCGAGGACCACCTCGCACGTGGTCGCCGCCGGCTTCTCCGCCGCGACCACGCGGCGGATCAGATCTATGTGTTCCGCCGCGGGCGGCGGAATGTGAACTACGAGGTGGAAGGCGCGCTCGACGGGCTCGTCGACGCGGAACCCGTCGACGCCGCAGACCGTGGCGAGCAGCCGGCACATGCCGTCGGCCGTACCGCGGGCGGCGGCCAGCACCGCCGCGTTCGCGACCAGGTCGCGCAGGCGGCCGACGGGCACGCCGGCACGCGGGTCGGTGCCGACGCCCGGCGACACGCCGATGTGGTCCCAGGCGACCCAGCTGACCAGGAACGGCAGTAGTCCGTCCGGTGCCCGGTAGGCGGCGGCCAGGTCGTCGACGTGGGCGAGGGTCGCCTCGCTCGGCGCGTGCAGGTCCTGCATGACCGACAGCAGCGAGTCGATGACGCCGTGGCCGGTGACCGTGCGCTGGAAGGCCGCCGGGAGCAGGCGCTCGATGTGCTCCTTACGCACTCTCGCTCACCACCTCGATGTCGTGCTCGCCGGAGCAGAGCAGCCAGGTGTCCGGGATGGTGACGACCTCGGTGGTCTCGCGGCCGGCGGCCGGGTTCCAGCGCAGCGCGTCGGTGCTGCGGGTCACCCCGGAGGCGCCGCCGACCAGCACCGGGCTACCGCTGGGGTCGACGGCCACCGTCTCGATCGAGGCGAACCGGGTACGGTCGCGCAGCGGCAGGCCGGAGTTGACGTCGGCGCCCTCCCAGGCCGCCCCGGGCGCGAGCGTGAGGCGCAGCATGCCGCCGCTCTGCGTGGCCGCGTACGCCGCGTTGGCGGAGAACGCGAGGTCCCAGCAGGTGCCGCCGGTCCAGCCGTCGTTCAGCTGGTCCCACTTGATGCCCGCCTCGAACAGCCGGGCGCGGAACACGCCCTGGCCGGGCTTGCGGACGTCCGGCTCGCCGGCGCCCACCCACAGCAGCGTGGCCGGGCCGTCGTACTGCACGGCGAGCGTGCGGGTGTCCACCTTGGCCATGCCGATGTTGTTGAACGAGCCCTGCGTGCCGCCGTTGGTCGACAGGTAGACGCCGTACTGGGCCTGGGCGGCCAGTGCCACGCCGGGCACGCCCCGCTCGGAGACGAACGCCCGCACCGAGTAGAAGCCGCGGTCGGCGTGCTGCGGGTCGACCAGGATCTGCAGCGGCACCGAGCCGGGCAGCAGGGACAGCTCGTACAGGCCGGAGTCGGTGGCCATGAGCAGGGAGGCGGCGTCGGCCCGGTCGATCCAGTCGATGTCGTTGACCGCCGGCTCCATCTCGGCGAGCTTGGTCCAGCTCTCGCCCAGGCTGGTGGACAGGTAGACGCAGGACCCGTCCTCCTCGGTGCGGGTGACCACGACGATGTTGCCGGGGCGCGGGGTGATGCCGGGGCGGGCCGCGGCCGGGGCGGGCGAGGCGCGCCGGATGATCTCGTTCGGGAAGTGCCCGACGGCTTCCCAGCCCTGCCCGGCGTTGGTCGACCGGAACAGGGTGCTCTCGCAACCGGCGTACCAGGTGGCGGGCTGGAAGTTGTCGATCTCGACGCTGCGTACCCGCGCGTCCGGCGCCTCGTCCACGACGAACCGCACGTCGTCGACGTAGCGCACGCCCGGCTCGGACTGCTCCAGCAGCCGGTACACGTTGGACGCGCGCATCGGCTCGCCGAAGGCCCAACCGTCCGGGCTCGCCGGCGTGGGTAGCGGGCTGATCACCTGGTAGAGGCGGTCGTGGATGCGCTGGCGCACCGCGTCCGCGTTCTCCTGCGCGCGCACCACAACCCGGCCGCGCACCGAGACCGACTTGTAGCGGGCCCAGGTGGTGACCACGGTGGTGCCCAGCGCGCGGCGGGCGTCGAGGCTGGCCTGGGTGGCCGCGAGGGCCGGCGGCATCTGGTGGTCGGTAACCGTCGCCGCGGGCAGCCGCCAGCCGGGGCGCGCCTCCTCGCCGACGTGCGGCACGAGCACGACCTCGACCTCGCCCGGGCGGGCGAACGACCACATGCTGGCCCGGGTGAACGCCCGGGCCCGGGACACCGCGGCGGAGCCGGAGGTGGCCAGCAGCTCGAAGTCGCGCGCGGTGACCGCGCGCAGCTGGGAGTAGAACTCGTACGGGCCGCGCACCATCGCCTGCTCCAGGCCCTCGATGGCACGCCCGCCGCGGGCGGGGGCCGCGTTGGTGACCGTGACGCCCTGGACCGGGTCGCGGAGCGTGGTGAGCTGGCCCGCGGCCACGTTGCCGGACGGGCCGCCACCGGTGCGGTACCAGAGCCGGATCTGGCGGCCGGCGGTGGGCAGCGCGGCGACTGGGCGGGCGCCCTCCTGCCCGTCGCCCAGGCGCAGGTCGAGGGCGGGAGCGAAGGTCACCGTGCCGGACTCGCGGTCCAGCCGGTAGACCCGGTCGGTGGCGGCGGCGCCGGCGAAGGTTTCCACCGGCCGCCAGATCTCGTACGTCCGGCCCTCGTGCTCGCGGGCTGTCGCGCCCGCGGCGAGGTCGTCGACGTGCGTCTCGACGCCGAGCATCACGTCGAACGCCTCCGCGGTGGTGACGATCGGGGTGTGCGCCGCGCGCAGGATCTGCCCGGGTGCGCCGTTGCCGACGCCGAGCAGCTCGCCCTCGACCGGATCGCAGTGGTACGCCGGGGTCTTGACCTCGTTCTGCCCGGCCGGCAGCAGCACCGACGTGGTGACCACGAAGACGACCGGGGTCGGGTCGGCGCCGCGCGCAGCGGCGATGCGGGTACCGGCCGGGATGGTGATCGGCTGGGTCGCGTCGGAGCCGGGCACGCGGGTGAAGGTCAGCTCCGTCCACGCCGCCGACGGCGGGTGCCGCACCACGCCGAGCAGGTTGAGGAACTCGACGTACGCGCGTTCGGGCAGCCGGTTGAAGCGGTACAGCATCACCTCGGTGAGGTGCGCGAACGCCTCGACCATGACCATGCCGGGGTCGTGCACGGACAGGTCCGTCCACTCCGGACAGGTGACCGCTATCTTCTCGCGGGCCTCGCGGACCAGGTCGGCGAAGCGCCGGTCGTCGAGGTTGGGAACGGGGATCATGACGCGCCTCCCACGGCGATGTTGAGTTCCAGCACTTCGGTGGCGAGGCTCGCGCGCACCCGGTAGAGCAGGGAGATCACGAGCCGTTCGGGTTCGTAGGGGTCGGCCGCGGCGTCCAGGTCGACGATCTCGACGCGCGGCTCCCACCGGGTCAGGGCCGATCGCACGTAGTGGATGGCGAGCCCGGCGGTGGTCTGGTCGTTGGGCGCGAAGGCGAGGCGGTGCAGCTGGGAGCCGTAGTCGGGGCGCATCAGGCGCTCGCCGGGGGCGGTCGTGAGCAGCATGACGATCGCCTGGCGTACCGAGTCGTCGCCCTCGATCATGGAGAGTGCGCCGGTCGCGCCGACGGCGAGCCCTCCGCCGACGCCGGCCTCGCCGAGGCCGATGCCCACGAAGCGGGGTGCCCTGTTCGGCGCGGTCATGAGTCCGCGCTCACGAAGGTCTGCCCGGGGAAGCGCACGTCGTAGTGGACGGTGCCGGGGAGTGTGCCGTCGGTCAGGCCGTCGAGGTTGTCGAGCACGACGCCGTGGCCGCCGATGCGGACGAACGAGCTGTATCCCTTGAACGCCTGCAGCGTGCGGTTGCAGGGCTTCATCGTCGGGCCGATGTTCGGGCAGCCGCCGATGTCGCGGCGCTCGGGGTCGTTGTCGACCAGCACCGGGTATGTGTCCACGCGTACCCAGGTCTGGCTGGGCACGTTGTTGACCTTTCCGTCGTGGCCGCACTTGACAGAGGCCTTGGTGGTCAGCCAGTCCATCGGTCGGTCCTCTCGTGGTTCGCCGGCCCGTTGCCGGGCCGGTCGGGGATGGTCAGATCAGGGCGTGCTCGAAGTCGACGGCGCGGCCGCGGATGGTCACCGCGTGGCCGGCGGCGTCGAGCACGAGGTCGGTCTTGGCGGTGATCTGGACGGCGTCCGGCGCGATCTCGACGAAGCTGCCGTCCTTGTTCTCCATGCGGATCGAGTGGCCCGAGTCGTCGATGACGATCGACTGGCCGTCGTCGGTGCGCAGCGACCAGCGCCGTACCGCGCCGAGGGTGACCCCGTCGTCGGGCGGGGTGAGCGAGCCGTAGAGGGAGCCCAGCACCAGGCCCGCGGTGGGCTCGGCGTGCGGCAGCGCCACGGCGACCGTGTCGCCGACGTCGGGCAGCGCGACCAGGCCCTTGCCGCGACCGGCGCCCGGGCAGACGACGCCGAGCCAGCCGGCGTCGATGTCGCCGAAGGCGGGCAGCGAGACCCGTACCCGGCCGTGGCCGCCGGGGTCGCCGACCTCGGTGACGCGGCCCAGCGTGATCGCGGCACCGCGCTCCGGTGCCGGGAGCGCCGGCGGTTCGGTGGTGAACGAGGTCTGGAAGCCATCCGCGTCGATGCGGTGGACGACGTGGCAGACGACGTACCTGCCGTCGACGGTGTCGCCGATGCCGGAGACGTCGACGCGGGCGCCGGCACGCAGGCGTACGTCACCGGCGGCGACGCCACGCAGCACGACGCCGGAGGCGGCCCGGATGTCGAGGGCGAGCTGAGCGGCCGCGCCCACGTCGTCGGTGGTCGCCGCGGGGTGCTCGACCAGGCTGAACTCGCCGGTGTCGGGCACCGCGAAGTCGATCCGCCGGCCGGTGCGCGGCCTGGAGGCGACCGCCCGGACCTGCTCGGCGCCCTCGGCGTCCCAGCCGAGCGCGGCGACGCTGCCGGCGACCTTCTCGAGGTTGGCCTCGACCGTCGCCTCGTACAGGTTGTAGCCGTACACCAGCGGCACGTCGGGGCCGAAGCCGTCCAGGGTGGCCAGGCGCAGCGTGGTGCCGTCGAGCGCGACCAGGTGCCCGGTGCGCGCGGCGACCTCGACCAGCAGGTCGAAGTCGTGCTGCCGGTGCTGCACCACCCGGGCGAGCGAGGGACCGGAGCCGCCGTCGACGGTCACGCCGAGGTCGCTGGTGAGCGCCCGGGCAACGGCCGCCGCGGTCACCCGCTCCATCACCCGCAGGCTCTGCCGCTTGCGGAGCCGGTGCAGCAGGTCGTACCCGCGGATCCGGGCGGTCGCCGTGCCGTCGGCGGCCCGGGACAGTTCGACGGCGGTGACCTCGCCCGCGAAGAGCGGGTCGTCCTCGCCGTGCATGCCAACCTGGATCTTCGCGCCGAGCCGGGCCGGCGACGGCCACGACTGGTACCCGGCCGGGTCGTGCAGGCTGATCTCGCACTGGCTGGGCACGCCGAAGTGGGCTGCGGCACGCACGGACAGGATCCGCACGGTCGGCGGCAGCGGGGTCCCGTCGAGGGTCACCTCGACGGCGGCGACGGCGAGGCCGGTCACGACGCACCACCGGGACGGGGTACGGAGAGCACCGAACCGGGCACGACCTCCATCGGGTTGCCGATGCTGTTGTGCTCGGCGAGCTGGCGCCAGCGCTGCGGGTCGCCGAGGGCGGCCGAGGCGAGCAGGTCGAACCGTACGCCGCCGTAGCCCTCGCCGGCCTCGCCGTCACCGACGGCCTGCACCGCGTCGGCGCCGGACCGGACGGTGGCGACCCGGCCCGTGGCGGCGAGCTCGTCGTCGAAGGCGCGCGCGCCACCGGCCGCCGGCTCCGCGACGCGCAGCATCTTGATGCGCAGCCAGGAGCGGCGGGGGGCGCCGGCGTCGCCGAAGAAGTCGAAGCGCTCCGAGATGGCGACGATCACGCCCGGCAGGTTCCAGGCCTTGCCCCAGACGAAGCGCACCAGCGGCGGACGGGAGGATCCGCGTTCGGTCGCGGAGTTCTCCGCCAGCGCCCACAGCCGCCCGGTGCTGGCCCGCACGTCGTCGGAACCGGAGGCGGCGAGGTCGATGTCGAAGACCAGGTCGAGGGTCAGCTCGGTGCGGCCGCCGCCGGTGAACAGGACGGGGTCGTCGGCCAGGCCCGTGCCGACGAGCTGGCCAGCCGCCGTCGCCCGCGGGCGCACGCCGGCCAGGCGCTTGACCTCGAGGGTTTCGGGGTTGAGCAGGCAGTCGATGCGCTCGCCGGTGGCGTCGACGATGAACGCTACACGTTCCACGGGTTGCCCTCCTGTTCTGCGATCAAGCGGGGGACGCGGCGGTCTTCTGTCTGGTCGTGCCTCGGCTC
>Ga0126377_10000793_pt1 | contig 19922 bp, 17 predicted proteins | sample PanSoiMetPlot_22_FD_92647 | JGI IMG/M metagenome (GOLD analysis project Ga0126377, IMG submission 92647) | Tropical forest soil microbial communities from Panama - MetaG Plot_22 | ecosystem: Environmental > Terrestrial > Soil > Tropical forest > Bulk soil | place: Panama | collected 2016-02-17 | reverse complement strand
CCACGCCGACGTGGCCGCGACCGTCGACCAGCTGCACGAGGCGGCGGACAGCGGCCTGCGCGGCGTCACCTGCCCGACGCCCGCCGCCGGGATGCCGCCGCTGATCGACCCGGTCTACGAGCCGATCTGGGAGGCGGCCGAGCAGCGCGGGCTCCCGCTCCACGCCCACATCGGCTGGGGCGGTCTGGCCGTGGACGACCTGCCGTTCACCTCGATCATGTCGGCGGCCGGACGGGGCGTCGTCATGGCCGAGATGCGGTGGCTGTCCCGCCGCTGCCTGTGGCTGCTCACCTATGCCGGCGTGTTCGAGCGCCACCCCGACCTCAAGCTCGTGTTCGTCGAGCAGCAGGCCGACTGGGTGCCCAACCAGCTGGCGCTCCTCGACGAGAACTACGACGACTACCAGCGGGGACACGTCCTGCGGGCCGAGCTGCCCCACCGGCCGAGCGACTACTGGCGCCGCCAGTGCTTCGTCGGTGCCTCGTCCATCGCCCGGGCCGAGGTCGAGATGCGGGCGGCGATCGGCGTCGAGACGATGCTGTTCGGCACCGACTACCCCCACTTCGAGGCGACGTGGCCCAACACCACGCTGTGGCTCAAGCGGGCCTTCGCCGGCGTGCCCGAGGCCGAGGTGCGCCTCGTCCTCGGCGACAACGCCATCCGCTGCTACGGCCTCGACCGGGCCCAGCTCCAGGCCGCGGCCGACCGCGTCGGGCCGCTGGTGAGCGACGTGACCGGCGGCGAGGACGACCTCGACGAGGCGACCGCCCGCTGGCTCGACGAGCGCGGGCTGGCCCGGCCGGCCATCTGCATGTGAGCGAGGGACGTCGATGAGCGACCCCACCGTCACCACCACCGCCGGGACCGTGCGGGGGGAGACCGTCGACGGCATCCACGTGTTCCGTGGTGTGCCGTACGGCGCGTCGACCGCCGGCCCCAACCGGTTCTGACCGCCCGAACCGGTCGCCCGCTGGGAGGGCGTCCGCAGCGACGGCCAACGCGCCCTCCGCGCCGCAACTGGCCCTCGAGGGCGTGCCCGACGAGGTCCGCCGCGTGTTCGGCTATCCCGACAAGGAGCCGCAGAGCGAGGACTGCCTGACGGTCAACGTGTGGACGCCCGGCCTCGGTCCGGGCGAGCGCCGGCCGGTCATGGTGTGGCTCCACGGCGGCGGGTTCTCGACGGGGTCGGGGAACCACCCCGGCTACGACGGCCGCCGGCTGGCGCAGCGGGGCGACGTCGTCCTGGTCAACGTGAACCACCGCCTCGGTGCGCTCGGCTACCTGTTCCTCGGCGATCTCGCCGGTGCCGGGTTCGAGGGGTCCGGCAACGTCACGATCTTCGGCGAGTCGGGCGGGGGCGGCAAGGCCAACACGCTGATGGCAATCCCGGACGCCCGTGGGCTGTTCCACCGGGCGATCTGCATGAGCGGCGTCGCCGGCGGCCCCATGGACCTCCCGACGCGGGTTCCCGCCACCGAGACCGCGCGTGCCCTGATCGACGAGCTCGGATTCGACCCCTCCGACGCGGCCGCCCTGCAGGCGGTCCCCGTGGCGCGGCTGCACGAGGCCGAGCTGGCCGTGGCCTCCCGACGCTCGGCGCCGATCTCGCTCGGCGGCCTCACCTGGGCACCCGTCGTCGACGGAGCCGTCCTGCCCGAGCCGCCGTTCGACGCCGTCCGTGACGGGCGCGCCGCCGACGTGCCGCTCCTCGTCGGGACGACCGCCCACGAGGCCAGCATGTTCGCGATGGCCGACCCCGCCTTCTTCACCATGGACGACGACGCCCTGGCGGCGCGGCTCGGCGGGTTCGTGGGCGAGGGGGCCTCGGCGCTCCTCGCCGCCTACCGGGCCGGCCGGCCGAGCGCGACGAACCAGGAACTCCTCGTGGCAGCCATGACCGACTGGATGATGCGGGTGCCGTCGATCGCGCTCGCCGAGCGGCGGCTCGAGTCCGGCGGGTCGCCGGTGTGGATGTACCTCTTCGCCTGGGAGACGCCGGCGCTCGGCGGCATGTTGGGCGCCTGCCACGCCCTCGACGTGCCGTGCATGTTCCACATGCCCGACCACGCGCCGATCACCGGCGACTATCCCGAGAGCCGGCCGCCTTGCTCCTGAAGGTCGGCGAGGAGGGCATCGACCCGGCGCCGCGCTGCCTGTGCCGTAGAGCGCCCCGGTGCGATGTGGAGAGTCCCAGCGTCGACCCCTGCGAGGACCTCACCGGCGAAGTCGTAGGGCGCGAACACCTCTGGCGGACCCTCGTCGCCACTGGACATCGCAGCGGCGACGATCTTCTGGTCGCGGTCAGACAGTCCGGCGTCGGTGAGTAGGACGGTCCCGCCCGAGCCATCGCTAGGTACGAGGTCGTCGGGACGGTTCCGAGCCGACTCCTGAACCCGCGTGGCTACCGCCCCGGGACAGACGACGCTCACCCCCACGCCGGGGGCGAACACGTCGAGCTCGGCCCGGAGCGTCTCGGAGAGCGCCACCACGGCGTGCTTCGCGGCGTTGTACGGCGCGTTGAACGGTGGAGTGGCGACGCCGGCCAGCGAGGCGGTGTTCACGACGTGGCCGCGGTTGCGGGCGACGAGCGGGGGCACAAAGGCCTCGATCCCGTGGATGACGCCCCACAGATTGACCCGCATGTTCCACTCCCACACGGTGTGGTCGAGCTCCCACATCGGGCCCAACCCGCTGAAAATGCCCGCGTTGTTGAACACGGCGTTGACCTGGCCGAACTCGTCGATGGCCCGCTGCGCCAGTGCGAACACGTCGTCGCGGCGGCTCACGTCGCACTCCACGCCGATCACGCCCACATCTACGTCGGCCATGGTCGCGACGGCGGCTGCGAGCGCGGGCGCCTCGATGTCGCTCATCACGACGGCCACGCCCCGGTCGACGAGTCGCTGCGCCAGGCCCAGGCCGATGCCGCTGGCCGCGCCGGTCACGACCGCGACGTCGCCCGCTTCGATCGTCATCCCTCGACCTCCGACAGCTACGCGAGCTCGTGGCGGAACAGCGTGGAGGCGTTGCGCCAGGTGATCTTCTCGATCTCGTCGTCCGACAGGTCGGCCATGGTGTGGTCGACGAAGTCCTGGGTGTCGGGCCAGGTCGAGGAGGCGTGGGGGTAGTCGACCTCGAGCATGATGTGATCGATCCCGATCCGGTCGCGCAGACCGATCGTGGACGGGTCGTCGATGGTGCAGAACCAGAAGTTCCGCTGCAGCGCTTCGCTGGGCTTGATGCCGGCGTCCCAGTCGGATCCGACGCTGCCCATCTCGTAGATCTCCATGTACTCGAGCCGGTCGAGGAACATCGGCACCCAGCCGATGCCGCCCTCCGACATGGCGATCCGCAGATCGGGGAACCGCAGCGGGATGCGGGCCCAGAGGAAGTCGGCCGCCGCCGCCAGGCCGCACACGGGGAACAGCGACGTCGCCTGCTGGATCGGCGCCTCCGGCGAGAGCGTGGCATGCCACTCCCCCGTCCCGGTGTGCAGGCACAGGACCGTGCCGGTCTCCTCGCAGGCCCGGAGCAGCGGGTCCCAGTGCGTCGTGTGGATCGACGGGAAGCCGACGTGGGCGATGCCCTCGGGGAAGCTCAGCGCCTTGAAGCCCCGCTCGGCGTTGCGTCGCACGTCGGCGGCCGCGACCTCCGGGTCGCCGAGCCAGGCGATCTGGAGCGGGATCAGGCGGTCGGGGTAGGCGCCCGACCACTCCTCGATGTGCCAGTCGTTCCAGGCCCGGACGCAGGCGAGGCCCAGCTCCTGGTCCTTGCTCCGGGCGAACTTCGTGCCCGCGAAGCCGGACAGCAGGGACGGGAAGCACAGCGACGCGTCGATGCCCGCGATGTCCATGTCCGCCACGCGGGCGGCCGCGTCCCAGGCGCCCTTGCGCATCTCGTCGAACCGGGTCGGCTCGAAGTTCCACTCCTCCCGCGGGCGGCCGACCACCGCGTTCAGTCCGACGTTCGGGATGAGCTGCCCCTCGTACTGCCACGCCTCGCCACCGCCGTCGGTGGCCACGATGCGTGGCGCCTGGTCATCGAACTTGGCGGGCATGCGGCCCTCGAACATGTCGGGCGGCTCACACAGGTGGTCGTCGACGGAGATGATGCGGTGACGCTTGGGGCGGGGCTTCGGATCCGGGAGCAGCACGACATCCAGGATACAATCTTGCCGTGTCGCGTGTCATGGAGGAGGAGGCTGCACGGCGGCCGCTGCTGGGGGTCCGCGTCGTCGAGGCGACGAGCTACGTGCTCGGGCCCTTCGCCGCGCTGCAGCTGGCCGACCTCGGCGCCGAGGTGGTGAAGGTCGAACCGCCGAAGGGCGGCGACCCGATGCGGCGCTTCGGCCAGCGGGTGAACGGCACGAGCCTGGCGTTCGCCAACTGCAACCGCAACAAGCGGTCGGTGTTCCTCGACCTCAAGTCGGCCGACGGCGCCGCCGCTCTCGGCGAGCTGCTGGCCGGCGCCGACGTGTTCCTGTCGAACTGGCGTCCTGCCGTCGCCGAGCGGCTCGGGTTCTCGGCGGACGCAGTGCGGGCCCGCTACCCGCGACTGGTGTGGGTCCGGGTGACCGGCTTCGGGCAGGACGGCCCGCTGGCCGACCTGCCGGCGTTCGATGCGATCGTGCAGGCCCGGTCCGGCTACGCCGCCCGCGCCGACGGTGATGCGGCGCTCGGCCTCGGCTACCTGGCCGACAAGGTGACCGGCACGTTCGCCGCCCAGGCCGCCCTCGCCGCCCTGCTGCAGCGCGACCGGACGGGCGCGGGGTCGGTGGTCGATGTCGCGATGCTCGACGCCATGGCCTACTTCGACTCCCCCGACATCTTCGCCGGGCACACCATCGAGGGACGGCACGACCCCGACATGCTGCGCCACCTCGGTGCGGTGCGGCCGGTCCGCACCGCCGACGGCTGGATCGTGGTCAGCCCGGTGAGCGGCCGGCAGCTCTCGACGACCGTCACGGTCGTCGGGCACCCGGAGTGGATCGACGAGCTGCGGTCCTACGGCAACGCCGCCGACATGACCGTCGGCCTGCACGACCGGCTCGACCGCGTGCTGCCGACGCGGACGACCGCCCACTGGGAGGACGTGTTCGCCGAGGCGGACGTGCCGGCCAGCGCCGTGTTCGACGTCGATGCCCACCTCGCCGATCCCCAGGTCCGGCACAACGCCGTCTACCGGGTGGGCGACGACCCGGTCCTCGGTCGCACTCGCCGGGCCCGCCACGCCGCCCGCTTCGACGGCGAGCCCGTGACCACCGACGACCTCCCGGTCCCGCCGGTACCCGAGGCAGATGGGTAGCGACCTGTTCCACGTCGGACTGTGCGTGGCCGACATCGAGCGATCCGTCGCGTTCTACTGCGATGGCGGTGCCCGCGTTGTCCAACTGTCCTTCTACCTCGACGACGCCGACGCCAAGCGGGCCAAACTGGCGGCGCGCGGCGACGTCACGATCACGTCGAAGGTCGTCCGCCTGGGCGCCACCATGCGCAGCTTCTACACGACCGACCCCGACGGCGTGCCGGTGGAGATCCTCCAGCTCACCGGCGGAGCGACGCACGACTCCGTGCTGGCGGACGCCGCCCTCGGGCCGCTCACATGACGGTCGTCGCCACCACCGCGGGCGATCTGCGGGGCGTGTGTGAGGAGGGCGGAGGCGTGGCCTTCCTCGGCGTTCCCTTCGCTGAGCCGCCGGTCGGGCGACGACGGTTCCGGCCGCCCGTACCGGTGGCCCGCTGGTCCGGCGTGCGCGCTGCCGAGCGGTACGGGCCGGCGGCGGCCCAGCTGGCGAAGCGCGGCATCTTCGACCCCCTGGACCCCATCGACGAGGACTGCCTGTACCTCAACGTCTGGACGCCGGCACCGGACGACGGCGCCCGGCCCGTCCTGGTGTGGATCCACGGCGGCGGCCTGCGCGGCGGGTCCGGCGCCGAGGCCGTGTTCCGGGGGAGCCACCTCGCCGCCCGCGGCGACTGCGTGGTGGTCACGATCAACTACCGGCTCGGCGCGCTCGGCGGGTTCGTCCTCCTGGAGGAGCTCGGCGATCCGCGGTTGGCGGAGAGTGCCAACGTCGGGCTGCTCGACCAGCTCATGGCCCTGCGGTGGGTGCAGGACAACGTCGCCGCGTTCGGCGGCGATCCTCGGCGGGTCACCGTCGCCGGCCAGTCGTCGGGGGGCCAGAGCGTCGGCGTCTTCCTCGGCCTGCCCGAGGCCGCCGGGCTGTTCGCCGGGGCGATCGCGCAGAGCCCGGCGCCGACCCGCCTGCTCGACCGGGAGGTTGCCCGGCAACTCGGCGAGCGGTACGCCGCCCACCTGAGCGGGCGGGGCGTCGACCGCGGCGACATCGCCACGGCGCCGGCCGCAGACCTCGTCGCGGCGGTCGCGAGCCTGAAGAAGGAGACGGACTGGGGCCCGATCGGCCACCCGCTCCACCCGATCGTCGACGGGCGGGTGATCGCCCGCCAGCCGCTCGACGTCCTGGCGTCGGGCGGCGGCAACCCGGTGCCGCTGCTGGCCGGGAGCAACCGCGACGAGCTGGTCCTGCGCATCGGTGCGACCGGCGCGGGGGAGCCCGAGCCCGCGCCGACGGAGGCCGAGTTGGCCGAGGCGTGGCGGACGCCGTTCCCCGGCTCCACCGACGGCCGGAGCCACGCGGCCCAGCTGGCCGCCGCCTACAACCCCCGGGCGACGGCCGGGCTCGACCCTCCGGGACCTCCGCCGACGCCGTTCCTCCAGGGCGAGCGCATGACCCGCATCAGCGCCATCCGCCTCCTCGAGGCCGCCGTCGGCCACGGACCGCCGGCCTTCTCCTACCTGTTCACCTGGGATCCGCCCAGTCACTGCGGCGCTGCCCACTGCCTGGAGCTGCCGCTGGTGTTCGACACCGCCGGCGAGAGCAAGATCGGTCGCCTCTACGGCGAGGGGGGCGACGAGGTGGCGGCCATGACGGACCTGATCCAGTCGGCCTGGGTGGCGTTCGTGCGCACCGGTGACCCGGCGACCGAGTCGCTTCCGGCGTGGCCCCGCTACGAGCCGGACCGGCGGGCGACGATGCTGCTCGATCGCTCGCCCCGGGTGCTCGACGATCCGTGGCGCGACCAGCGCAAGGCCTGGGAGGGCGTCGTCTGACGCGTCAGGCGACGATGACGCCGTCGGCGGCGAGGGCCCGCAGCCGCTCGGCCGCATAGCCGAGACCACCGAGCACCCGGGTCGCGCTCGCCGCCGGGTCGGGGGGCGCGAACGTCGGCTCCTCGGGCCGGCCCCCGACCTGGACCAGGTGGGCGGGATACCTGTACCCGCCGAGCTCGGGGTGCTCGCCGGCCGACTGGTAGCCGTTCGTCGTGACGTGCGGTTCGACGATCACCTCGCGGTCGATCCGGGGCACGACGAGCGGCACTGCGGCCGCGACCGCAGCCGCCTCCCAGTCGGCACCCGAGCGCTCCGCCAGCCGGGCGGCGAGCTTGCCGGAGAGGTCGCCCTCGGCGGCGGCATCGACGGCATCGGCGAACGGGACCGGGTCGAGGCCGAGCAGCTCGACGGTGTCCCGCCACACCCCGGCCTCGGTGACGGACAGCAGGAGCCAGCCGTCGGCGGATCGGTAGAGCCGGCGCAGCGCGCCGGGCCCGAGGTGATCGGGGCCGCCCTCGGGCCGCGGCGGCCGGCCGTCGTACAGCACGCCCTCGGCCAGGTTCAGGAGGTAGCCGGACTCGAACAGCGCGCTCCACGACGTTGTCACCCCGCTCCGACCCGACCGGCGCAGGAGCCCGGCGCACACGGCCAGGACGGCGACGATGCCGCCGGGGAGATCGCCGCTGCTCCCGTTGAACAGCACCGGTGGGTGGCCGGCCGACATCCCGCCCTGGATCCACGGGAAGCCGGCGCGGGCGGCCACGAGGTGGTCGAACGCGGGATCGCCGGCCAGCGGGCCGCCCCGGCCGAAGGAGACCATCTCGTGGTAGACGGCCTGCGGGTTCAGGGCCCGGACGGCGTCCGCGTCGAAGCCCAACCGCTTGGCGCCCTTGGGCCGGTGGTTGTGCATCACCACGTCGGCCCCGCGGATGAGGTCGGCCAGCACGGCCTGGCCCTCGGGTCGCCCGAGGTCGATCCGCAGCACGTCCTTGCCGCTGTTCATCGGCAGGTACACGAACGACAGCAGCTGGGCGCTGTCGCCTGCGATCGCCTCGACCTTCCACACCTCGGCGCCGAGCTGGCGCAGGATGGCCCCGGCGTAGGGGCCGATGACCCAGTCGCAGATCTCGAGCACCCGCACGCCCGCGAGCGGCCGGCCGGGCGCGACGTCGGCGTGGCCGGCGGTCGCCGGGCGGGCCGACCAGCGGGCCGCCACGGCGTCGGTGTCGGCGCCGAACGCCGGGGCCGGGTTCTTCACCGAGCCGTCGACGCCGTCGATCCGGATGGGGAAGGCGACCTGCCGGGTTGGGCCGAGGCCGGGCTGGTCGACGTCGACCACCCCATGGTTGAACTCCAGCTGGGCGTCGTGCATCGCCTCGTCCGGGGACTGGGCCGGTGCACAGGGCACGTCGTGGGCGCGCAGCTGTGCCAGCCAGGCGTCACGGCCGTCCGACGCCAGCCGTGCCTTGAGGAGCTCGACGATGGCCGGCTTGTGCTCGGCCGGGATGCCGAGGGGGGCGTGCTCGAAGCGCGGGTCGACGAGGACGTCCTCCAGGCCGAGCGCCACGCAGAGCTTGGTCCAGAACTCCGGCGTGCTGCACGACAGCATGATCCAGCCCCCGTCGCCGGCCTCGTACAGCCGCATCACCGGCGACAGGCCGCCCTGGGGATCGGCCACGCTGATCTGCACGATCTGCTCGCCGTTCACCGCGTGCACGGCGCGCAGCCCGAGCCAGCCGCCGAGCAGCGACGTGGCCACAGGACGGGCGGCGCCGTCACGAGCCTGGCCGACGAGCGAGGCCACGACGCCGGCCGCGGTCTGCATGCCCGCCATGTGGGCTCCGATGTCGGCCACCACCCACGTGCCGCCGTCGCGGTAGGCCCACTGCGACCCGACCGCGCCGGACAGCGCCGCCGCCACCTGGCTGTCGCCCGGCATCCCGGCCAGCGGGCCGGCGCGCCCGTAGGGCGTCACGTCGGCGACGATCGCGGCCGGGTTGGCGCTGCGGATGCCGTCCGGGTCGAGCCCGAGCGCCGCGCGCCGCTCGTCGGGCAGGTCGCAGACGACCACGTCGGCCCGCCCCCGCAGCCCGTCCACCAGCGAGCGCCCGGCATCGCCGCCGGGCACGGCCACGCTCGCCTTGCTGCGCAACAGCGTCACCACGGCCGGCGAGAGCGCCCGGTCCGCCCATTCGAGGGCGACGACATCGGCGCCCAGCTCGGCCAGGAACAGCCCCGCCACCCGGCCGGCGGTCCCCTCGCACGCCTCCAGCACCCGGACGCCGTCGAGCACCCGCACCGTCGCCCCCTCGCCGGTCGGCACGGTCAGACGGCCACCAGCTCGGTCTGCAGGTCGAAGCAGTCCCGGGGCAGGTAGGCGGGGGTCGACGCGACGTGGCGGGAGTTCTGCACCAGCCCGGTGCCGCCCTGGCCGTGGCAGATCCACACGACCTGGTGGCCGAGCTCGTCGGCGATGAAGTCGGCGGCCTCCTTCGACCGGACGAGCGCCGCGCCCCGCAGCTGGACCTCGGCGGGCGCCTCGGTCGTCAGCGCGTCCCCGAACAGCGCGTTGTAGCCGATGTAGTCGAAACGCAGGTCGTAGACGTCGTCGGCGAACGCCTCGAACCGCTGGCGCAGGACCTCCTCGCAGTACTGCGCCTTGCCGAGGGCGCCGGGGCCGCCGACCGACATGAAGCCGATCACCCGGTAGCCCCAGTCGATCCCCACGAGGACCTTGAGCGTCGCGGGCCACTCGGCCCCGGTGATGCCGGTCACCCGTACCCGGTCGTCCCCCAGGTCCTCGACGACCCCGTCCCGCAGGTTGGCCGTCACGTCGGGCGTCAGGTAGCGGGCCGGGTCGTGCACCTCGTACGTCAGCTGGGCGATGACGGTGTCCCGGGTGACGCCGCCCCCGGTCCCGGGCAGCTTGGAGACGACGATCGCACCGTCGTCGGAGACCGTGGCGTATGGGAACCCGAGATGGTCCATGCGCGGGAACGTCCGCGGCGTCGCGGGGTCGACGAAGTTCCCGCCGGTGACGTGGAGGCCGCACTCGAGCAGGTGCCCGGCCATCGTCGCGATGCCCACCCGCTGCCAGTCGTCGAGCGCCCAGCCCAGCTCGTGGCAGATCGGGCCGACGTAGCAGCTCGGGTCGGCGAGGCGACCGCCGATGACGAAGTCGGCACCCTGCTCGAGGCCCTCGACCACAGGGACGGCGCCGATGTAGGCGTACGCGCCGACGACCCGGTCGCCCATCTCGCTGACGGTCATGCCGAGGTCCGCCAGGGCCAGGTCGGCCTCGGTCACGGCCTTCAGGCAGTCGTCGCCGTGGATGACCGCCACCTTCTTGCCGGTCGCCCCGTTCGCCCGCATCCGGTCCACGACGACGGCCGCGCCCGCCTCGGGGTTGGCGGCGCCGTGGTTGGAGACGATGCGGCCGCCCGACCGGAGGAACGGTGCGAAGGCATCGACGGTCTTCGGCAGCCGGCCGTTGTAGCCGCGCGCCGGGTTCTCCATCTTCGCGGCGTGTGCGAACGCGAGCGTCCGCTCGGCCAGCGAGTCGAAGGCCATGTAACTGCACCGACCGCTGTCGGCCAGCTCCACCGGCCAGTCGAGCCGGTCACCGGCGTCGGCAGAGCCGCATCCGATCGAGATCGCCTTGGCCACCGTGGCGGTCCTCCCTTGTAGGCTGCACCCAGGATCCTAGTTCAGTTGCGTCGAAGAGGGGACCCCGGCATGAAGCTGTACGAGATCGCGATGGCACGATCGGGCGACAAGACCGATACCAGCAACATCGCGGTGTGGCCCTACGACGAGCAGGACTGGCCCCGGCTCCGTGCGGAGCTCACGGTGGACAAGGTCCGCGAGAAGTTCGGCTCGCTGGTCGGCGGCGAGATCGTCCGCTACGAGCTGCCCCACGTCCATGCCCTGAACTTCGTGATGACGAGGGCGCTGCGGGGCGGCGTGGGTCTCGGCCTGACGCTCGACCCGCACGGCAAGAACTACCAGAACCTCATGCTCGACATCGATCTGGACTGAGACGGGTCGGGCTCCGCGCCGCCCGGTCCGTCAGTCTCCGATGGTGATGGCGCGCTCCGGGCACTGGGCGGCGGCGCGGCGGGCGGCCTCCTCCAGCTCGGGCGGGACGTCGCCCTCGACGGCCCGGGAGTAGCTGTGGTCGTCGTCGTACTCGAACAGCCCGGGCGCGATGGCGACGCACTGGAGATGGCTCTGGCACGCCCAGGGGTCCACGGTGACCTTCACGACGCGTTTCCTAGAAGAAGTCGAACAGCTCGCGGGCGTTGAGCTCGGCGATGCGGCGGGCCTCGTCGTCGGGCACGTCCGCCAGCATTCCGGCCAGCACCTTGCGGCTGTCGGGCCAGTTCGAGTCGTTGTGCGGATAGTCGGTCTCGAACATCATCTTGTGCACGCCGATCTCGTGGCGCTGCCGGACGGCGGCCTCGTCGTCGATGAAGCACGTCCAGAAGTGGCGCTCGAACAGCTCGGACGGCTTGACCGACTTGTCGACGCCGAGTCGAGTCCGGGCCCACGTGTAGTCCATGCGCTCGATGATGTAGGGCACCCAGCCCGACCCACCCTCGGACAGCGCGATGCGCGTCCCCGGATGGCGGGGCAGCAGCCCCGAGTAGATGAGGTCGGTGCACGCGCTCATGGCGTTCACCCCGCACAGCGAGATGCCCACCGCCTCCGACGACTCGGGGGCGGGCTGCACGAGCTCGCCGGACGTGCCGATGTGCATGCACAGCACGAGGCAGGCGTCCGCCGCCGCGGCGAACACCGGATCCCAGTGCTCGCCCCAGAACGACGGCAGGCCGAGGGGAGCCGGGTTCTCGGGGAAGGAGATGGCCTTGGCGCCCTTGGCCGCGCAGCGCTCGATCTCGGCCGCGGCCAGGGCGGGATCCCACAGCGGCGTGATGACCATCGGGATGAACCGCTCGGGCGCCGTGGCGCACCAGTCCTCGAGCATCCAATCGTTGTAGGCCTGGACGCAGCGAAGGGCGAGCCCCTTGTCGGTGCCCTCCAGGAACCGCGTGCCGGCGAAGCGAGGGAAGGTCGGGAACAGGACCTGGGCCTGCACCCCGTCGGCGTCCATCGCCTCGACCCTCGCCGCCGCCTCGTAGGCACCGGGCACCATGTCGTCGAAGTGCCGGGCGTAGAAGTCCTCGCCGGTGCCGTCGCTACGGAAGTTGCGCGTCCTCGGGCTGCCCATGAGGTGGATCGGGTACTCGCGGCCCTCCCAGACCCAGGTCTGGGTGTGATCCGGGCGATCCTCGATGTGGGGACTGGCCTCGATGTCCGCCTGGGGCAGTCGGTCCACCCACACGGACGGCGGCTCGACGACGTGGTCGTCGACGGAGATGATCGCCGTGTCGTCGGTCAGCACGTGCACCCCATGTCTGGACTTACATCCTGGATCCAGTCGAGTGTAGCCTCGCCCAGCATGAAGATCCATGCCGATCGCTCTCGCTGCCAGGGCCACGCGATGTGCAACGCGGCGGCCCCGAGCGTCTTCCCGCTCGACGACCTCGGCTACACGACGCTCGACGGCGACATCGAGGTGCCCGAGGGCCTCGACGACCAGGCCCGCCGGGGCGTGAACTCCTGCCCGGAGCGCGTCTTCACGGTCGTCGACGGTTAGCTGCCGTCGGCGAGCAGCTTCTCGGGGACATCCGCGGCGGCGGCCCGGAGGCGCTCACCGAGGCTCTTCGCCTGGGCGTCGAAGCGGGTCGACGCAGCGACGCCGCGGCCGAGCAGGCCCTTCACCACGAAGTTGAGGGCGATGATGTTGGGGAGGTCGTGACGCTCGACCCGGTGGGGCCGGGTCTCCGGCACCAGCGCCTGGAGCCGCTCCGCGCTCAGGTAGCCCGCCAGCCACCGGTAGGTCTCCGGCGACCGGGCCCACACGCCCACGTTGGCATCGCCGCCCTTGTCGCCCGAGCGGGCCCCGACCAGCCGTCCCAGCGGCGCGACGACCGTCGGCCCCCACGACGCCGGCTCGGCCGCCGCCGCGCTCGCATCGGGGGGCACGACGGCGGCCGTCGCGCTCGGTGGCACGGCGATGGCGCGACCGTCGACGAGGACGCGCTGGTCGATGACGCCCGAGTCGACCAGCGCCGGCCAGTACACGCCGAACTCGCGGGCGTCGCCCGGCGGGCCGAGGCCGAAGTAGCCCGGGTATGTGGCCAGGCCCATCTCGGTGGCGACGTTCGAGAACGCCCGGCCCACCTTGTCACGGTCCTGGTCGACGACGGTCACGTGGAGGAGGCCGAACCCGTCCCCGTCCCCCGTCACCAGCTCGGCGGCGGCGTCCTCGAACGACTCGCGTCCCCCGGCGATGGCGCCCCACAGCGTGCGCTCGGCCAGAGCGGCCTTGGCCTCGATGTCGAGCCCGACCAGGGCGAGCGTCACCGTGTTGCGGAACCCGCCGAGGTAGTTGACGCAGACCTTGGTCGTCGGCGGCGCCGGCTCGCCCCGCACCCCCGAGATCCGCACCCGGTCGGGGCCGTCCGGCGCGAGGACGATCGTGTCGAATCGCGCGACGACGTCGGGGTTCGGGTACTGGGCGCCCGCGACCTCGTAGAGGAGCTGGGCGGTGACGGTCTCGACCGTGACCGCCCCGCCGGTGCCCTCGTGCTTGGTGATGACGGACGAGCCGTCGGCGGCGACCTCGGCGACCGGGAAACCGGCGTGCTCGAGCCCGGGGACCTCCTGGAAGAAGGAGAAGTTCCCCCCGGTCGTCTGGGCCCCGCACTCGATCACGTGACCGGCGACCACGGCCCCCGCCAGCGCGTCCCAGTCGTCACGTCGCCAGCCGTGCCACCATGCGGCCGGCCCCACGGCGAGCGCCGCGTCGGTCACGCGCCCGGTGACCACGACATCGGCGCCCGCGTCGAGCGCGGCGGCGATCCCCCACCCGCCCAGGTAGGCGTTGGCGCTGACCGGGGTGACGCCGGCGTCGGCCAGCGCCTGCCCCGTCTCGAGGTGCGCGAACCGCTCGCCGGTCCGCTGGAGGTCGACGAGGCGGGGCAGCAGGTCGTCGCCGAGGACGACCGCGACCCGCGCCTCGAGGCCGAGCTCGGCCGCCACGGCCCGCACCGCGTCGGCACATCCCTCGGGGTTGACCCCGCCCGCGTTGGCGACCACGCGGATGCCCTTCGACAGGCAGTCGCCGAGGACATCGCGCATCTGGTCGACGAACGTCCGGGCGAACCCCGCCTCCGGTCGCCTGGCCCGCTGGCGGGCGAGGATCAGCATGGTCAGCTCGGCCAGCCAATCGCCCGTCAGGACGTCGATCGGGCCCCCCGCCACCATCTCCCGGGCGGCGGCCCGGCGGTCGCCGAAGAACCCGCTGCAGTTGGCGATGCGCACGGGCCTGGCGGCCATGGGTGTCACGCGCCGCCGGCCTCGGCCGCGAGGCCCTTGCGGAGCTCGGCCTTGGCGATCTTGTTCAGCGTCGAGCGCGGCAGGTCGGGGACGACCCGGACCTCGCGGGGCACCTTGAAGTCGGCCAGCCGCTCGCGGCAGGCGGCGAGCACCTCGTCGGCGAGCGTCGGCCGGTCGTCCGATGCGACGACGAACGCCACGGGCACCTCGCCCAGCATCTCGTCGCGGCGACCGACGACGGCCACCTCCACGACGCCGGGGACGGCGAAGGCCGACACCTCGATCTCGGACGCGGCGACGTTCTCGCCGCCGACCTTCAGCATGTCCTTCGCCCGGTCGGCGAAGGAGATCGCGCCGTCCGGGTGGACGGTCACGAGGTCGCCGGTGGTGAGCCAGCCCTGGTCATCGACCGTGTCGCGCGTCGCCGCCTCGTCGTGGAGGTAGCCGGCGAACAGCGACACACCCGGAACCCCCCGCACGAACAGGGCGCCCGACTCCCCCGGCTCGACCGGCGTCCCGTCGGCCCGCAGCACCGCCACCTCGTACTCCGGCGCGGGCCGGCCGCAGCCCATCGAGCGAGCAGGGTTGTACACGTCGTCCACGATCCCATGGGTGACGGTCTCGGTCATCCCCCACCAGCCGATCGTCGGCACGCGGAACTTCTCGTCCTGGGGCGGGGAGCCCACCCCGTTGCCCCACAGCCGGTAGTGGTGCCGGTCCGGCACGTCGAGGGACTCCAGCGCCCGCACGCAGAAGTGCACGACGGACGTCCAGGTGCACCGGTGCCGCAGCGACACGTCCCAGAATCGCGACGCCGAGAACCTCGGCTGGACCACCATCGTCGCCCCCGCCCACAGCGAGGCGAGCACCGAGTACGACTGGGCATTGGTGTGGAACATCGGCAGGTGCACCAGGTGCACGTCCCGCGGGGTCAGGGTCTCGTGGCTGGCGCTGACCTTGCCGCCCCACAGGCAGTTGGCGTGGGTCCAGACCACCGCCTTGGGGCGGGCCGTCGTGCCGGACGTGTACTGGATGCTGGCCGGGGCGAACGCCGTCAGCTCGGGCGCCGCGAAGTCCCCGGCGTCGCGGAAGAGCGACTCGAAGCGGTCCCCGGACGACGGTGCCGGCGCGCCCGCACCCGCCCCGGTCCCGTCGGTCTCGGTGACCGCCAGCCACTTCACGTGGGGCGCGGCCTCACCGACCAGCGCGGCGTACTGCGGCTGCGTCAGCGCGGCGACGGCCCCCGAGTGCTCGGTGTAGTAGCTCAGCTCGTCCCTCACCGAACGGGTGTTGGTGCAGACTGGGACCACGCCGGCACGGGTGCAGGCGAACCAGGTGAGGAGGAACTCGGGCGAGTTGTCCATGTGGAGGATCACCCGATCGCCGGCGCGGACGCCGCGGTGCTGCAGCCCGGCGGCCAGCTCGCGCGTGCGGTGCGAGAACTCGCGGTACGTCCACGTGCGCGCGGCCCCGACGAACGGCTCCCAGACCACGAACGGGTGGTCGCCGCGCTGCTCGGCCCGCAGGTCGAGGAGCCACCCCACGGAGCGGCCGCTCGCCATCGTCGTGTGCGGCGACCTGATGCGCCCCGCGTAGTCGTCCATGTCCGCACCCTATTCTTCCTGGACCCCGGATGCAGCCCAGCGGCTAGGGTCACGAGGCCGATGACACCCCTCCGGAGCCGCCTCGACCTGCGCTCGGACGCACACCGGGCCAACCGCGCCGCGATGGCGGCGCTGCTGGCCGACGTCGTCGCGGCCCAGGACGAGGCGCTGGCCGGAGGCGGGGAGAAGTATGTCGCCCGCCACCGCGAGCGGGGCAAGTTGCTCGTGCGGGAGCGGGTCGACCTGCTGGTCGACCCGGGCGCCTGGTTCCTCGAGCTCTCGCCCCTCGCCGGGTGGGGCACCGGCGATCCGGTCGGTGGTGGGCTGGTCACCGGCGTCGGCGTGGTCTCGGGCGTCGAGTGCATGGTCATCGCCAACGACCCGACCGTGCGGGGCGGCTCCCTGACCGCCACGTCCGTCCGCAAGCAGCTGCGGGCGATGGAGGTCAGCCGGGTGAACCGGCTGCCGCTGGTCAACCTCACCGAGTCCGGCGGGGCCGACCTGCCGAAGCAGGCCGAGATCTTCGTGCCCGGCGGGGCGAGCTTCAAGAACCTGACGCGACTGTCGGCCGCCGGGATCCCGGTGACCACGCTGGTGTTCGGCAACTCGACCGCGGGCGGCGCCTACATGCCGGGCATGAGCGACTACACCGTGCTCCAGCGCAACGCGGCCAAGGTGTTCCTGGGCGGCCCGCCCCTGGTCAAGATGGCGATCGACGAGGACGCCGACGAGGAGGAGCTGGGCGGCGCCGACATGCACGCCCGCACGTCGGGCCTCGCCGACTACCTCGCCGAGGACGAGAGCGACGCCATCCGCATCGGCCGCGAGATCGTGGCCCACCTCGGCTGGCGCAAGGCCGGGCCCGGTCCCACCGCGGTCCCCCACGAGCCCCGCTACGACGCCGACGAGCTGCTGGGCGCGGCGTCGGCCGACATCCGGGTGCCGTTCGACGTGCGGGAGATCCTGGCCCGCGTGGTCGACGGCTCCGAGTTCGAGGAGTTCAAGCCGCTGTACGGCACGACGCTCGTGTGTGGCTGGGCGTCGATCGCCGGGTTCCCGATCGGGGTCCTGGCCAACAACGGGATCCTGTTCTCGGAGGAGTCGCAGAAGGGTGCGCAGTTCATCCAGCTCTGCAACCGGATCGGCGTGCCGCTGCTGTTCGTGCAGAACATCACGGGGTTCATGGTCGGCACCCGCTACGAGCAGGGCGGGATCATCAAGGACGGTGCCAAGCTCATCAATGCGGTGTCCAATTCGGCCGTCCCGCACCTCACCCTCATGGTCGGCGCCAGCTACGGGGCGGGCAACTACGGAATGTCGGGCCGGGCCTACGACCCGCGGTTCGTGTTCAGCTGGCCCAACCACCGCATCGCCGTCATGGGACCGAAGCAGCTGGCCGGCGTCATGGACATCGTGACGCGGGGCCGCGACCCGGAGGGGGTCGCCGCCCTGGAGGCGCAGGTCGAGGAGGAGTCGACCGCCCTGTTCGCCACCGGGCAGTTGTGGGACGACGGGATCATCGACCCCCGGCAGACGAGGACGGTGCTGGCGGTGGCGCTCTCCGCCGTCCACTCCGCGCCGGTGGAGGGCACGTCGAACTTCGGCGTGTGGCGGATGTGATCCGGCGGGTGCTCGTCGCCAACCGGGGTGAGGTCGCCCGCCGGGTGTTCCGGACCTGCGCGGAGCTCGGGATCTCGACGGTCGCCGTGTACTCCGATCCCGACCGGTCCTCGCCGTACGTCGCCGACGCCGACGTCGCGGTGCCGCTCGGCGGCACCTCGTCGGCCGAGTCCTACCTCGACGTCTACAAGGTCCTCGCCGCCGCGGCCCGGGCCGGCGCCGACGCCGTCCACCCCGGCTACGGGTTCCTCGCCGAGAACGCCGAGTTCGCGCAGGCGTGCGTCGACGCCGGCCTGGTGTGGATCGGACCGCCGCCGCCGGCGATCCGGGCCATGGCGCGCAAGGTGGAGGCCAAGGACCTCGCGGCCGCCGCCGGGGTCCCGCTCCTGCCGAGCGCCACGGTCGCGGGCGACGACGAGGCCGCCTGGGTCGAGGCCGCGGCCGGCGTCGGCTACCCCCTGCTGGTGAAGGCGTCGTCCGGCGGCGGCGGCAAGGGCATGCGGCGGGTCGACGACGTCGCCGGCCTCGCGGATGCGGTCAGGGCCGGACGGCGCGAAGCCGCATCGTCCTTCGGCGACCCGACGGTGTTCATCGAGCGGTACCTGGACTCGCCCCACCACGTCGAGGTGCAGGTGCTCGCCGATCGCCACGGCAACGTCGTGCACCTGTGCGAGCGCGACTGCTCCGTGCAGCGCCGCCACCAGAAGGTGGTCGAGGAGGCCCCGGCGCCCGGGCTCGGGGACGACCTCCGGCGGCGACTCCACGACGCCGCGATCGCGCTCACCCGGGCGATCGCCTACGAGAACGCGGGGACGATCGAGTTCCTCGTCGCGGGCGACGACCTGTTCTTCCTGGAGATGAACACCCGGCTCCAGGTGGAGCACCCCGTGACGGAGGCGATCCTCGGCCTCGACATCGTGCGCCTGCAGCTGCTGATCGCCGACGGCGGCCGGCTGCCCTTCTCGCAGGAGGACGTCCGGTCCGACGGCCACGCCGTCGAGGTGCGCCTCTACGCGGAGGACCCCCGCCGCGACTTCCTCCCGTCGGTCGGGACGCTCGTCGAGTTCCGTCCGGGCGCCACCCCCGGCATCCGGTGGGACACCGGCGTCGAGCGGGGCTCGACGGTGACGCCGCACTACGACCCGATGCTCGCCAAGGTCATCGCCCACGCCCCGACGCGCACGGAGGCCGCGCGGCGGCTGGCGCGGGCGCTGCGCGGGCTCGTCGTCGCCGGCGTCGACACCAATCGCGACGCGCTCGTCGCCACGCTGGAGAGCGCGGCGTTCCTCGACGGCGCGGTGTCGACCGGTTTCTTCGATGCGAACCCTGCGGTCCTCGACGCGGCGCCGCCGCCCGACGTGGTGCGCCACGCCGCCGTCGCGGCCGCGCTGGTGCTGCGCCATCGGGACCGCCCGGTGGGCCCGCTCGCCGGGGTGGCGCCCGTCGGCTGGCGCAACGTCCCGAGCGTGGCGGCGGCGCGGCGGTTCTCGTCGTTCGACGGGACCGACCTCACCGTCGAGCTCCCGCCCGGCGGCGCGGCATCGGGGACGGTCGCCGTCGCCGGCGAGCCCGTCGGGCTCAGCACGGACGCCGTGGACGATGGCGGCGCGACCACGGTCGTCGACGGGCTGCGGCGCCGGTTCACGGTCACGTCCGACGGCGAGACCCACTGGATCGCCGGCGACGAGTGGCACGTCCGCCTGGTCGAGCACCCGCGCTTCGCCGACCACAGCACCGACGCGGGTGCGGCCGGCCTCGAGGCCCCGCTCCCCGGGACGATCGTGGCCATCGAGGTGGAGCCGGGCCAAGAGGTCCGCGCGGGTGGCCTGTTGCTGGTGGTGGAGGCGATGAAGATGGAGCACCGCATCGTCGCCGACGCGGACGCGCGCGTGACCGCGGTCCTCGTCGCGGTGGGCGACCGGGTGGAGGCCCACCAGCCGCTGGTCACGCTGGCGCGTGACGGCGAGTCGCCGTGACCTCCTGGGGCTGACGGCGTCAGGCCGGGATGTGGCGAGCGGCGGCGTCGACGCTCGCTTCGATCAGCCCCGACTTCATCGTCGTGTTGATGTGCCGCCGGGCGAGGTCCTCCGCGGCGCGCTCGTCCCCGGAGCGGAGCGCCTCGTAGATGGCCCGGTGGTGCTTGAGGCCTTCCTGGAGGAGCTG
>Ga0126377_10000792_pt1 | contig 19942 bp, 17 predicted proteins | sample PanSoiMetPlot_22_FD_92647 | JGI IMG/M metagenome (GOLD analysis project Ga0126377, IMG submission 92647) | Tropical forest soil microbial communities from Panama - MetaG Plot_22 | ecosystem: Environmental > Terrestrial > Soil > Tropical forest > Bulk soil | place: Panama | collected 2016-02-17 | reverse complement strand
GGCGGTGGACCAACCGGTGGAAGGCCGCCCTGAACGCCTTCGACATCACCTTCGACGGCCGCCTGAGCAAGGCAAGGAAGTAGCCCCCATCCACACCAGTTACACCGTTAAGTTGACAGACCCGGTCGGGCGCGGACCTCGCGCAGGCGATCGTGGGTGCTCACCCCTGCAGGTGGCCAGGGACAGGGGTCGCGGGGAAGCCGCGCAGGGCGGGACCCAGCGTGGATAGGGAGCACCCGCCTCGACAGAGGACTGCCAGTAGCCCTGCAAGGGCGAGCGTCAAGCCCATGGGAGCCCACTCCGTCGCCCGTGTTGGCGGGATGCTGGTGTCGATCTGGGGTGAGGTATGTCCGAGGTTCTCGGTGACCAGCTTCTTGGTCGCCGCATCGGGTGGCGTGAACACAGTTTGGTTGGGGATCTCGGGCGGCCGGTTGCTGCCGAACCCTGTCGGCTGGGGGATCACCACCTGGTTGCCCTTGGCGGTTGGTTGTCCGAGGTTTCCGCTGACGAGCTTCCTGGTCGCGTCATCAGGCATGCTCATGGGGTGTTCGCCGGTCAGCCGGCGCCGTGCCTCGACCTGCTCTGCAGACGTCCGCGCTGCCGCGTCGATCTCGCGGGTCAGCCTGGCTACCTCGTCGTGCTCCCCAGGGCCTCGGCAAAGTACCGGATTGTCGGGTCGTGGGCTGACAGGTCCAGGGGCGAGGGATCCTGTGGCGTGACGGGGTTGCTCCTCTGTCAAGCAGCGGTGGACCTGGCCATCGAGGATGGGCGACCGTGATCACGATCCGGCGGGCGTGATCGTGAAGTACCTCCTGACCAGGGAGGATATGGCTGTTCTTACGACTCCGCCCCACCGTTGCCGCGCCCGAGCCGGATGGCGGCGGTCACGGCGGCGGCGGCCGCCTCGTCGGCAGACCGCTGGGCGATCTCGAAACCCGATTGGACAAGGGGGTCACCTGGCGCGGCGAGGGTGGCGTGCCAGGCGGCGTTGGCGGCCGCCTGCGCGGCGTTGGCAGCGGCCTGCGCGGCCCACGCGGCCTGGCTCCTGCCCCGGGCCGTGCGGTCGTCGCCGGCGACCGCGATGGTGGAGGCGTAGCGGGCGGCGTTCTTGGCGTTGTCAGCGGCAAGCCAGGCAAATTGAGACATGAGCCTCGTAGTGGGCGGTTGAGGCTGGTTGATGACGCCAGCTCGAGCGGCGCCGACGCCCAGCTGCGCGAGCTCAGCGATCCTCCCGGCCTCGGTGATGCCGTTTTGCTTGGCGAGGACGGCGTTGTCGACGGCGCCTGCTAGGGCGCGCGCCGCTTCGGCGAGGGCGCCGGCGAGGTTTGCTCTGGCCCCGTCGACCGGAGCATCAGTGCTGGCAGCGATCCTTGAGAAGTCGTCGGCTTGCCGGCCGGCGTCATCGGCGACCTGATGCGCCCGCATGGACTCCGGGTCGTCCCGCAGCGCGGGGTCGACAATCGGCGCGGGGGCGGTGGGGAGGCCCTGCGCCAGTCGCTCGTCCGAGGCTCCAGGAGGTCGCTGAGCTTGCCGCGGCTCGCCCTCCACCGGGGTCGGCCTGGCTTGCACGAGCTCTGGTGCCGATAGGGCGATGTCGCCCAAGGCCAGCTGGTGGGGGGCCGGTGGCTGCGGTGTGGCGGCCTCGGGGGTTTGGGGGTCTTGAGGTGGCGGGGTGACTGCTTGGGCCCAGACGCTGTTCTCGCCGCTTGCTGCGCCAGCGCTCTGGGGGATGTCGCTGTAGGTGGTGGGGTCCCCGGTTTCTGCGCCCGGGGCGCCGGTCTGGCTGTGGACGCCGGGAAAGACGGTGCTGTTCTGGGGGTCTGGCTCAGGCGCCTTGGAGGCCTCAGGGGTGAACCCTTCGAAGCCTAGGTCGCCGCCTTGCCAGGCGTCGGCGGTGTCCTCAGCAGCGGCGGCAGGCGGGCGCGCCCAAGTGATGAGTGACGAAGGGAAGTTGGTCGCGCCGAGGCCGAGGAGCAGCGCTAGCGACAAGCCAACCAGCCATCGCCGCCGAGTGGAGTGGGGGGCCGAATGGATGGGCCGCTGGCCGCGCGTGCCGGTGACCCTGCCAGCTCGCGATCGATCGCTTGGGGTGGGCGACCGCCGCGATCCAGGCGAGTTCGGCATCGGGGATCCTTGAGTGGCTTGGGGCTGACAGCCTGTCGGTTGGCTGGCGACCGTCCAAGCGGCGTCCGCTGAGGACGGGCGCGGACGAGCGAGTTGCTCGGCGGGGGCGGTCGGTTGCTTATGGGGGTTGGACGCTACTGCGCTCGCGCGTTGCTTCAGCCCTTTGCAGCCTGGGACGGGATGGGGGTTCCGCGGATCGCGTTCTTGTGACCGGAAGGCCGGCGACGGATATTCGGGACGTCCGGGCAATCTTGGGGTTGGCTGCATGTGCACTGGTCGCAGGAGCGCGACGATAGCAGCCCAAGTTCGCGAGGATGCAACCCGTTGGCGTCGATCCAATAACAGCGCGCCGCGAATTTGTAACGTTCCAACAACAAGTCATCCCTGAAGGAGCGGGCTGGTCACGTCCTGATTGAGGTCCTGACTGGTCTTTGCTGGTGTTCTCGGCGGGCTTGTTGGGCGCACTGGCGTGCGGCGTCGGGGTCAAGGCACGGCCACAAGGCCTCGCCAACGTGCGGGATTGCCGGGTTCACGGGAGCGTGAGTCCGAGGAGGGCGAGGGGTCGGGTGGCGTCGCGGGCGTTGCGGCGTAGGGCGGCAGCGATGTTGCGACAGCCGTGGGCGCGCAGGATCCCGATGGCCAGGTTGCGCAGGCTGGCCATGACCCTGGGGGCGGCACCGGTGCGCACTTGGGAGGCGTCCTCGGCGTAGGTGGTGTCGCGGACGTGGTGCAGCGCCTCGATGGCCCAGTGGCCGCGGATGGTGTCGGCCAGACGCGCCGGGGTGGCCTGGGCGGCGGTGAGGTTGGTGATCGCGTACACGGTCACGGTCCGCCAGCGTCCCTGACGCAGGTCCTTGACGCGGCGGGTGACACGGATGGCCTGGGCGGCGTGCGGGAAGCCCAGACCGGGGACGGTGGTGGCCTGGAGGCGGCGGACCTCGACGCGACCGTGGCCGCGGTCGCGGGTGGTGTCCAGCACCGGGATGTCGCGCCAGGGTAGCCGGCGCAACTGCAGGTGCAGGCCTGGCTGGTTGTCCTTGACCAGCAGGATCCAGGCGGCGTGTTTGACCTCGACCAGCCAGGCGGCGTTCGCGCGCTGGGTGTGCAGCGCATCGGCGGTGACGACCACCCCGGCCAGGTCCAAGGGCTCCAGCAGCGGGCGCAGCCGGGTGATCTCGTTGGTCTTGCCGTCGACCTCAGTCTGGGCCAGGACGACGCGGGTGGCGTGGTCCATCACTGCCAGCAGATGCGTGGGCCGCTGGCGGCGGTGGCGGGTGCCGCGCAGGGTCTTATCGTCGACCGCGACCGCCCGCCACACCGGCCGAGAGGTAGGCGCTGGTTGCTGGTCGGCCAGCCACCGGCCAGCACCAGGTCCAACCGGTCAGGGTCCACCCGCGCCAGCACCCGGCGGACCGTAGCCTCGGCCGGTGGCCGCCAGCCGCCACGCAGCGGGTCGCGACGCACGCCCAGCGCGGCCAAGACCGGCCCGGGCGCGTCCGCCGCCCACTCCCCGATCGCCGCCAGCGACCTCGCCTCGGCCAGCACCGCCGCGACCGCGACCGCCAGCACCACAGCCAGCGCGTGCCGCCGGCCACGCCGCTTGCGCGGCTCGGCCAGCTCGGCGAGATCCGCCAGCAGGCTGCGGCACTGGCCCGGCACGAGCGTGACCGGCGCGTCCAGGCGACGGGCGAGGGCAAGGATCGGGGGTGATGTCGGCGTGGGCACGGGCTTCCTGGCTGGTTATGGGTGTCGATAGCCACATGATCGCCAGAGTCCGTGCCCGCTCCAGCTCCAGCCTCTCCCCACACCCGACTATCCCGTCAAACCCGCACTTTGTCGAAGCCCTGGGGCGGTTGATGCGGCTCTACGCCACCAAGCGTGGGGAGTGCCCTCTCAGTCTTGCGGTCTGGTGAGTCTGCCACCTGACGCCGCAGTGCAGCAGTGACCGCGGGTGGAAGCGGGCGCTCGGCCTCCAAGTCCTGACCGTCCAGACACGGCGCGGGTAATGCTTCTGCCAGCGTGCCCGGTCCTGGCCGGCCTGCCGCCTGGACCGCGGCGTGGCCGTGGGTGGGGCCGTGGGTGAGCGTGCCAAGGCGCAGGCGAACCTGGCCGGGGAGTTCGTGGACGGTCAGGGGTGGCGTGCACGCGGACGCAGCTGGCGCGTACCCCGACGGCACAGGGCAAGCTACCCAACCGACTCCGCCCTGGAGCCCGTGGCCACCCTCGGCGAGGACGATGGGTGGAAGCCGGGAGACACACGAGCTGCTGCAACGGTCTGGGGCTCGCGGCGAAGGCTGGTCCGAACGACCTTGCGCTCGCTCCGCCAGCCGGCCCCGGCCCGCGGATGGGGTCAGGCCGGCTTGGTGTCCGTCCGCTTCGTCGAGTGGCCGGGCGGCGTGGCCATGCCGGCGTGCTCTAGAGCCCGTGGCCGGTGGCGCACCATCACCCTTGGCGGGTGATGCCCGCAACGGGTTCGGCCAAGGACACTCCTGCCAGCTGCCCGCCAGGAGGAGGGATCCCGCCATGACCGAGCCGTTCCGGGGCGTCGTCAACGTCGACATCCGCGACTCGCAGCCCGACTGGTCACCGTTCGAGCCGCCCAGGGCGCCCGACGGGGCGCCCAACGTGGTCTACGTCGTCCTGGACGACGTGGGCTTTTCGGCGATGGGGTGCTACGGCGGCCCGATCGAGACGCCCAACATCGACCGGCTGGCGGCCAGGGGGGTGCGCTACACCCAGTGGCACACCACCGCGCTGTGCTCGCCGACGCGGTCGTGCCTGCTGACCGGCCGCAACCACACCCGCAACTCGATGGCCTGCATCACCGAGGCCGCCGTCGGGTTCCCCAACGCCAGCGGCACGATCCCGCCGGAGAACGGCATGCTGCCCGAGATCCTGGGCGAGCTGGGCTGGAACACCTACATGGTCGGCAAGTGGCACCTGTGCCCGACCGACGAGATGAACCTTGCCGCCACCCGGCGCAACTGGCCCAGCGGCCGTGGCTTCGAGCGCTGGTACGGCTTCCTGGGCGCCGAGACCAACCAGTGGTACCCGGACCTGGTCTACGACAACCACCCGGTCGACCAGCCCGCCTCGCCCGAGGAGGGCTACCACCTGACCCAGGACCTCACCGACAAGGCCATCGAGTTCATCAACGACGCCAAGGCGATCGCACCCGACAAGCCGTTCTTCCTCTACTACGCGCCCGGGGCCTGCCACGCCCCCCACCACGCCCCCAAGGAATGGATCGAGCGGTACCGGGGCCGCTTCGACCTGGGCTACGAGGCCCTGCGCGAGCAGACCCTCGCCCGCCAGAAGCAGCTGGGGATCGTCCCGGCGGACACCGAGCTGCCCCCGGTCAACCCCATCGGCACCCCCCAGGACCGCAGCGGGCCGGACGGCAAGCCGTTCCCCCCGTTGGACGTCACGCGGCCGTGGGCGTCGCTGGGCGATGACGAGAAGCGACTGTTCGCGCGGATGGCCGAGGTCTACGCCGGGTTCCTGTCGCACGCCGACCACCACATCGGGCGGCTGCTGGACTACCTGGAGGACAGCGGCCAGCTCGACAACACCCTGGTGATCGTCGTGTCCGACAACGGGGCCAGCGGCGAGGGCGGACCCGACGGGTCGGTCAACGAGAACAAGTTCTTCAACGCCATCCCCGACGACCTCCAAGAGAACCTGGCCATGCTGGAGGAGCTGGGCGGCCCCAAGACCTACAACCACTACCCCAACGGCTGGGCGATGGCGTTCAACACCCCGTTCAAGATGTGGAAGCGCTACGAGTTCAACGGCGGCACCAGCGACCCGTGCATCATCGCCTGGCCGGCCGGGACCAAGGCGCGCGGTGAGCTGCGCCACCAGTACCACCACGCCATCGACCTGGTCCCCACGGTCCTGGACGTGCTGGGCGTCGACCCACCGGCCACGATCAAGGGGCACGTCCAGCGCCACTTCGACGGGGTCAGCATGCGCTCCAGCTTCGACGACGCTGCCGCACCCTCGGCCAGAAGGACGCAGTTCTACTCGATGCTGGGCACCCGAGCCATCTGGCACCAGGGCTGGAAGGCGGTCACCACCCACCCGGCGATCAGCGGCTGGAGCCACTTCAACGACGACACCTGGGAGCTGTACCACACCGACGTCGACCGTGCCGAGCTGCACGACCTGGCCGCCGAGCACCCCGACAAGCTGCGCGAGCTGGTCAACCTGTGGTTCGCTGAGGCAGGAGCCAACCAGGCCTTCCCGCTGGACGACCGGTCGGCGCTGGAGATCCTCGTCACGCCCAGGCCGCAGCTCACCGCGCCACGGAACCGTTACGTCTACCTGCCCGACACCGCCGACGTCCCCGAGGCCCAAGCGGTCAACGTCCGCAACCGCTCCTACGTGGTCGCGGCCCAGGTGGACCTCCCGGCCCCCGGCGCCCAAGGGGTGCTGTTCGCCCACGGCTCCCGCTTCGGCGGCCACGCCCTGTACGTCAAGAACGACCGGCTGCACTACGCCTACAACTTCGTCGGCATCCTCAAGCAGAAGGTCGATGCCACCCAGGACCTGCCGACCGGCGAGAATCTCATCCTGTCGGCCGCCTTTGACAAGGACGGCGAGGACCCGCCCGGGGTAGCGACCGGGGTCCTGTCGCTGTACCACGGCGACCGCAAGGTCGGCGAGGGCCGCATCAAGACCCAGCCGGGCCCCTTCGCGCTGGCCGGTGAGGGGCTGTGCGTCGGGCGCGACAGCGGCGAGGCCGTCACCGACGACTACCCCGGTGATCCGCCCTACCGGTTCACCGGCGGCACCATCAAGCGGGTCGCCGTCGACGTCAGCGGCGAGCCCTACGCCGACCTCGAACGCGAGGCCGCGGTGCTGATCATGCGGGAGTAGGACCACACGACGACCGACGCCCCGCGGCCGGGAGCCCCGGTGCCCCAGCGGCCGCGGGCAGCTTGAGCCGGCCCCCCCTCCAGGCGCGCAGCGTCGTCCACCAGCGGGATGCCGTGCTCGCGCACCGACCGCATGATGGTCGCCCAGCCAACGCCGAGGTCACGAACGACCGCCGCCACCGCGTGGGCGTCCTTGCCGACCTGCCGGCAGGCCTCGGCGCGGGCCCGCTGGGTCAGCACCGCCCTGGGACGGATCGCCGCCGCCCGCTCGGTCCAGGTACCCACCTCGCAGGCCGGCTCACGACAGCGCCAGAGGCGCTTGCGCCAGGCCAGCACCACCGGCCGGCCGCCGATCGGCAGGTCCCGGACCTGGACCGCGCAGCGGCCGTGGAGCTCGGCTCGCACTCCGCAGCCCTGGCAGCCGACCACGGTCGCCGTGGTCTGGACGACAAGCTGCCACTCGCCACCCACAACCTCGGCGGCGAGGACCTGGAAGCCGTCCAGGCCGAGCAGCCTGGAGGCTGAGGCACTACTTTTGTTGACCCACCTGGGGCCTCCTTCTTGCAGACGTCAGCATCCGCAAGCTATGCGAGGTCCCAGGTGCTGCTCTGGCGGCTCTACGTCACCCTCAGCGGCACACCGCCCCACGCTTCACGACGAAGAGCCGTTTATGCCTCCGCGCCGTCAGCGCCTCGCCGGCAGGTCCCGGCCCTCGTCAAGGACCCGTCCCATGTGCTCGGCCGCGGCGCGGTCAGCGGCGCTGACGCGGTGGGTGTAGATGCTGGACACCGCCAGACTGCCGTGTCCCATCCGCGCCCGCACGGTCGCGGCCTCGGCAACCGCACCCAGCTGCGTGGCCATGAAGTGACGCAGGCCGTGCAGCGTGTACTCGTGCCCAAGCCGCGCCGCCAGGCGGCTGAACCGCCGGGTCATGGCGTCCGGGCGGATCGGCCGTGAACCGTCCGGGACGCGGGTGAACAAGTAGGAGCCCTCGACCAGCGGGACGCCCGCGGCCAGCGACTCCTCCGCGCGCCGCGCCCGATGCGCCCGAAGCAGCTCGACGGTTCGAGCGTCGATGGCGACCAGGCGCTCGCTGTTCTCGCTCTTGGGCTCCTTCCGGGTCCAGCCGCCCTCAAGGACGCGCAGGAACAGCACGTTGCCGGACACCTTCAGCTCGGCGCCGTCCAGATCCAGGTCGCACCAGCGCAGCGCGACAACCTCACCACGGCGCAGGCCGGTCGCGGCACCGAGGCGAATGAACAGCTCGAACTCCGGGTCCCGGTTGGCAGCGGCCGACAGCAGCGCCTTCGCCTGCTCGGGCGTCGGCAGGCCGCGCCCGGCGCTGCGGGGCGCCGGTGGGCGCGCGAGCAGCGCCGCGTTGAAGGGGACGTAGTTCCAGCGGGCAGCGAGCCCCAGAGCGCCCGAGAGGATGGCGTGCACGTCGCGGACCCGGCTGGCGCTCAGGGCGCCGCCGCCGGTGCGGGCGTTGCCGCCTTGGCGGAGCGCCGCGTAGAAGCGATCAAGGACCCGGGCGTCGACCTTGGCGACGGGCAGGTGGCCAAGGCCAGGCTTGATCTTCTTGTCGATCGTCAGGCGGTAGTTGTGCAGCGTGGCGGGTGAGATGGGTTTGCCGTTGCTCTCACGCCAGGTGATCCACTCGTCCAGGAGCTGCGCCAGCGTCATCGAGCCCGGCGCCTGGTGCTTACCGGCAGCGACTTCGGCGAGCAGCTGGGCCTCGACCTGCTTGGCCTGCTTCATCGCGGCGCGTCCGCTGCCAGGGACCTGGCGGCTGACGTACCGCTTGCGGCCGGTGAGCGGGTCGCGGCCCGCGTAGATCTGCGACGGCAAGCCACTCATGGTCCTTGACGTCGGGAGCCGTGATCGGACAGCCAGGGGCTCCGGGGTAGAGCACGTCGTCACGGACCAGAGCAAGCGCGTGGCTGACCGGAAACGGGATGCTTGCGTCCAGGTAGAAGTCCACGACGACGCTAGGCTGCCTTTGGGCTCGTAAGCTCCCACTGCAGCGCGGCCTGGACGTCCTCGACGCTCAGATGCCAGTCGCCGGCGACACGTTCCCACGATCCGGCCTCGGCGTAGGTCTCGGCGATGATCTCCGTCCTGATGCCCTTGACCTGCGGAACCCCGAAGCTCACGTCCGGGTCGATCACGACTGGGGACGCCTTGCCGAGTGGATGCATCCGCTCGGCGATACCTTCGGCGTCGAACTCAACCTTGTCGATGAACGCCTGGACCGCAGCTGCCCACTGCAGCTGGCCGCTTGGCAACCGCACCAGCAGGGCCAGCTCGTCCTCAAGGTGGGTGGCCTCCTGGATTCCCAGGACGAGCTGCCGACTGGAGGTGTCAACCAGCGGCTTGAAGTGGGCCAGCGGGTACGGGACCTTGAACTGCTTGCGCATCTCCTCGATGACTGGGCGGAGGTACTGCAGCGAGACGCGCCTGACCCGGTACTCACGGAGGAAGCCTGCCTCGACGAACTCAGCCCAGGTCACGGTGTCGCTGCCGGTTGGCACCGGGCGGATCACCGGGTCGTAGGAGCGGCCGAGGATGGTGAACCCCTCCAGCCAGCGCCGCAGCGTGCTGCTCGGTAGCCGCAGTAGCCGCGCAGCTTCACCAACCGTATAGAGCTGCCGCTCAAGCAGGTCGGTCATGTCGGCACCCTCCCCCGACTCCGGACCCTACCCTGAAGCGGCAGGTCACGCACGGATGATGCCATCGACCCCCGACAGGCCCGGATGACGCCGGCCACACTCGATCGACGAATGGCGCAGCAAGAAGTGAGCCCTCGGGGTGGTAGACGAACGAACGCCGTCGCAGCATGCTCACCGGGACGCTGGAACGGCCCAGGGTATGGCAGAGGCGGCCGGCGAATCCGCGGATCGGCTCTCTCGGTCCAACGGTGACTGCACCCTTGCCGAGTGGCATGCCGTGCGGGAGAGTTGTCTCGCTTGCGTCGCCTAGCGCGACGTCCGGTCCGCGAGGAGGCAGCATGTCGCAGCCGCCGCCACTGGGTCCACCAAGCGAACCCCAGCAACCGTTCGCGCAGCCATGGACCCCACCCGGGCAAGTACCCCAGCCCGGGACGCCCCCGATTTACCAGCAACCAGGGCAGCACGAGCAGGTCGAGCAGCCGCCGAACTCGCCCCCACCGAATTGGTATCCGGACCCGTACGACCCGTTACGGTCGCGCTACTGGGATGGGACGCACTGGACCGGTCACGTCTACCCCCCGCCCGGAACCAAGCCGCCCGTGTACCAGTCCCTCGCCACGCTCATGCGCCTGCTGATCGTCCTGTTCGCCATCGGCTTCCTGGTCACCGCGGTCGCGGTGCTGTCGTACTGGGACCAGCAGAATCTGATGAGCCGGATTATTCAGAACCCGAACCTGGTCAGCGACGCTGAGATGGACGCGTCCGACATCCGCCAAGGTCTCATCGAACTGCTGCAGCTGCTCCTGCGGCTAGGCACGGGTATCACCTTCATCGTCTGGTTCCAGCGCGCATACAAGAACCTGACGCCTCTGGGCGCCGACGATCTTCGGTTCTCCAGCGGCTGGGCGATCGGCGGATGGTTCGTGCCGTTCCTCAACCTCGTCCGACCCTGGCAGATCATGAGCGACATCTGGCGAGCCAGCGACCCCGAGCCCACCGCGCGCGCGGGCGTGGCCTGGAAGCAGCGGCGCGTACCAGTGCTGGTGCACGCATGGTGGACCTTGTTCATCCTGACCAACCTGCTGGGAGTGGCAGCCGACAGGCTCACCCAGGCCGCGGACACGCCAGACGCTAGGCTAATCGGCGGCAGGCTTTGGATCGCGACCTATGTCCTCCTCTTGCTGTTGACGATCCTTGCCTACCTGCTGGTCACCCAGGTCACCCGCCGCGAAGAGCACGCGCGAAGCCTGGGGGTCCCAATGGCCGATGCTCCGACCGGGCCGGCTGCGCCGGGACCGAGCCCAAGCGGCCCGAGCTCAGGCCAGACCCCCGGGCAGGCGCCAACGACGACACCGCTCGGGCCACCTCCCGGAACATCGCCGGATCCCACCTCGGGCTGGTCGGAGCGACCTCGCACCGAGGGACTTGCCGTCGCCGCCTTGGTCTTGGCGCTGGTGGCCTTCCTGGTGCCGGTGCTGCCAGCCATCATCGCGCTCGTGCTGGCCGCTCGGGCCGCCGGCAGGATCCGGACGTCCCACGGGGCGCTCGCCGGCGCGGGCGTGGTCGTGGCTGCCCGCGTGGTCGCGACAGCAGCATTGGTAGTGGTCCCGGTCGGCATCCTCGTCGCTGCCGCGTCCCTCCAGCAGACCACCCAGAGCGAGGGCAGGCCCACCGCGGCCGCGACCCCACCAGCGACGACGATCACGGCCGCGACCGAGCTGCCGCCCACCACGACAGCGGTCACCCCACCCCCGAGCACCGTGCGCGGCCGGCGGGCCCACCTCGATGACGTTCGCCCCGGACGCTGCTTCAACCTGCTCAACAAGCAGGCCGAGAGCATCGACACCGTCCGAGTCGTCCCGTGCCGACAGGCCCACGACGAAGAGGTCTTTGCCCTCGTGCGGCTGCCCGACCGCCCCTATCCCGGTGACGACCGGGTCTATGACCTTGCCGAGAAGGCATGCGAAGCCCACCTGCACGCGTATACGGGGAAGACTGCCGACGACCTGCCAGACAACGTGTTTTCTGGCGCCTACCCCCCGACCAGGGAGGCATGGGTGGCCGGCAGCCGAAGCGCGACCTGCACCCTTACGGAACTATCTGGCGGGCAACTGACCGGCTCCCTGCGTCATCCTGGGGCCTGAGCTACCGGTGTCATCAAGCTGCTTCGTGATGCGGGCGGCGGTCGCCGATGGGCGGAGCCCGCGGAAGGCACCACCTCGAGCAACCGGGCGTGTCGCGGTTCTCGATCCTCGTCATCCCGCGCGATCTGTTGGAGGACGTGTGCACAGGTTGATTAGCGAAATCGTCAAGGGGGCGGCGTGGCGGATACCTGGTGGATCCTCGATACCGGATTTCCTGTGCTCTATGCTGTGCTGCTCGGGTTCGCCGTATTCGTCGCTGGGCGTGCCTGCTGGCTGGCCACCGGCGGAAAGCCCAAGTCGGCCAACCGGCGGCCGGCCGAGGCGGCCGACTTGCGTCCCTATGAGGTCGCCGTGTTAAACGGCAACGAGGCCAGCGCCGTCATCATCGCACTCGCCAAGCTACACCAGGCCGGTTGATTCGGATTGACCGATCGACCAAAAGCCTCATGACCAGCGACCGGGCACTGCTCCGCGCCCATCCCGTCGAGCAGGCCGTGTACGCCGTGATCGGGCAGGGTGCGCCCAAGCCGCTCAAGGCCGTCCGGGCCAAGGCTCGCAAGGCTGCGGTGTTCGCCGAGCTGCGCGACCGGCTCACCCAGCTCGGCCTGCTGCTTGACGTCGCATCTGCCCGCCGGGCGCTGCGACAGGCCCTGTGGCTGGTGCCTGTACTGCTCTTGGGCATCGCGTGGCTGTTCCCAAAGTGGCCCGATGGGGGGCAGTGGCCAGATGGTCCGCCCAACAGCTTCCTCGTTGTCTTGCTCATGGCCGTTGGGGCCGGCGTCCTGTTGCTTATCGCGGGAGCCGTCCGCTTGGGGCGGGGACGTGGCCGGCCACGCCCGACGAGGCGGGGCCGCATGGTCCTCAGTCAGCTATCCTGGGACTATAATCGCCTTCTTTTGGTCCCCGAGGTCCAGCTACGGTCGACCGGTGGCCTGCCACGGGCACCGCCCATGGCAATAGCACTTTTTGGGAGAAGCGCGCTGTGGGAGGCGGACAGCGACCTTGCGGCCGCCCTCGCGCTCCCACACGAAGCCGTCATGAGACAAATGAGACAAGTCGCGAGATACTACGCCGAAAAGTACCTTGGGTACTGAGTTGACTCTCACTTTTGGCGAGATGATCAAGGCGCATTCGATTCCGTGTCGAATGCTCACAGGCTGGACTGGTCTCCCCGCGCAGGACCGTCCGCGATCGATCCGTCTGGATTGCGCCCAACCGTCGCATCGCTCAGCTTGCTCCGCTTGCCCTGCTCGGCCAGCAGCTCGATGAGCCGTGTGGCGGCGTTCGGGGGACCAGCATCGACCTCGACGCTGAGCGCGTGGCTCCGCAGAGGAACGGCGTTCCTCTCATCCCCGTGCTTGCTGATGCTCTGCGCAGCCAGGGAGGTCGACGGACAAGTAGCTCGATGGCGCAGGCTGCCGAGCGGTTCGAGCAGCCTCCTAATGATCGAGCCAGTCGACGTCATTGCAGCCAAGCTTCCTGTCTAGCCACTCGTCGGGTGCGTCCCTGTGCGGCCCCGACCGACCTGTTCCTGACCGCATTTCGGGACGCCATGAGCGCAGTCCAACTTCGGCGGACTACAGCTCGGCATGGGGAGACGCCACACCGGTGGCGACACCCTCGGCGTCGGGTGGAGCACCGGCCCACGCCGCTCAAGTTCCTCGCGGTCGATAGCCGACGCCTCTACCGCGCTGCGTTCATCGATACGCCGCGGAGCGGGTGACGTCCTGGCCTTGGCCTTGGTCAGGTCTCGGCGAGCGCCTCGTCCTCGATCGAGTCCGCCTCGGCCTTCTCCCGGCGAGCCAGCAGCACGAACGGCGCACCCGTCAGCTGCAGCGCCGCCCCAGCGACGTAGGACATGGAGTAGCCCCATACGTCGGCCACCTTACCCAGGGCCGGCTGGATCACGACCCCGCCGCTGGACCCCAGCAGGTTGTCAAATGAGAGCACCGTCGCTCGTTGCTCCGAGGGAATGAGACCGTTCAGGTACGCCTGACGGATCGGCAGCACCGCGGCGAAGATCAGCGCCCACACGACCAGCAACACCACCGCCACCGGGAACCTGGTGATCACCCCAAGCAGCGCCAGGATCCCGCAGCTGACCAGCGCCCCGGCGAGCAGCGCCGAGGTCCTCCGGTGGAACAACCGCCGCAGCCGCGGAGCCGCCATGCCACCCGCGATCTGGGCGCCGGCGACGATGGCCGCCGCGAGCCCGGCGATCCCGTAGGCCCGCTCGTCGCCGTAGAGTTCGAGCAGGTATGGCTGCATCGCATAGAACGCGAAGATCCCCACGCCCGTCTCGAAGATGGCCGACAGCATGATCCACCGCACCGGCGGGTTCCCGAGGCCGTGATGGAGCGAGCTTCGCAGCACCTGCCGCATCTCGGTCAGGGGCCGTTTGCCCGTCTTCGGGGCAAAGCCCCAGTCCTTCATGTACAGGAAGGCCACCACGAAGGTGATGATCAGGGCCAGCGACCGCAGGAGGTAGGGCACGCCCAAGTCCGTCCATTGCGCGATCAGCCCACCGGCCACCGACCCCGACAGCATGGCCGCGCCGCCCACGATCTGCGCCCTGGCGAAGACCGACTCGAGGTTGCCCCTGAAGCCAGCGTACTTCAGGGCATCCACGAGCCACGCCTCGGTGGCTCCGGAGAAGAACGTGAACCCCAGGCCGAGCAGCATCGAGGTTGCCGCCCAGACCCAGAACGGCGCGTGTGCCCGCCAGGCCAGCCAGTAGGCAGCGGTTGTCCCCATCAGCGTCAGCGCGCCGAGCAGGAACGAGGCGCGGCGACCCCAGGTGTCGGCGACCACGCCGGTCGGCACCTCGAACAGCACCATGCCGGCCGTGAAGAACGCGTTCGCGGCAAACGCCGCCGTGACGCTCAGCCCGGCGTCCAGCAGGAACAGCGTGTTGATGCCCCAGATGAACGAGCCCGCGAGGGTCGTGGACAACGTGAGGACGAGATAGACGCTCTGGACGTTCCGTGGCTCGGGCTGCATCACGTTCATTCAACCCGCTGCCTGCGACAGCCCGGGTCCCTCCGGCTCGACCACCGGGCAGACCAAGGCGTGGTTCGATCAGGCCGTACAGGGCGTGGCCAGCCCACAAGCAAGCCGTCCGGCGGGGCCGCCAGCATCCTGGGATTTCGAACCCAGGATGCGATTCAGGGTCGGGCTCGGCCAGCAACTTCAGCGTGTCTGGTGCGTCCAGTCATCGAAGGCTTCAACCGCTGCGGAAGGAGTCCCGCAGCGCCTGCCACAACCGTGGGGGTGTGCCGGGTGCGCCCCCGGACAAGCGCCTTGTGGGTGTGGGCCCGCGCCTTGACCGCCTCGGTCTGGCCGCTGTCACCGAAGGACCCTGATCAGCCGTTTCGAGCGCGTCGCCGAGGTGTCCATCTTCCGGCTGCGCCAGGGCAGGATCATCCACGCCTGGGGCCTGGAAGACCACCCTCAGGCGGCTGCAACAGCTCGGGCTGACGTAACGCGCCGCCCGCCCCGCGCAGACCCCGCGGGCGCCCCGGCGCGCCCCCAGCTGACAGTGATCGCTCCCTGCTGAGGGCCTGAGGGTAGGCTAACCGCATGAACCAGCGCCGCGTCGCCTGGCTGGTGTCCCTGCTGCTCGCCGTGAGCGGGTCGTTCGCGGCGCACACGCTCGGCTTGCTGCCAGCACGGCCGAGGGCCGCGGGCACCTGGAGGCCGGACCCGAGCCGCTGCCGCACGCGCCGCTGCTGCTCGGGCTGGCCGCCGCGGTCGCGCTCACCAGCCTGGCCAACCTGACCTGGAACGCCGTCCGGCGGGTGCCGCAGCGGCCACTGTCACCAGGGTGGTTCCTGACCCTTCCGCCGCTCGGCTGGGCGCTGCAGGAAGCCGCCGAGCGGCTGCTGCACGTGGAGAGCTCCCCGTTCCGCGCAGCCCTGGAGCCGGCGTTCCTCACCGGGCTCGCGGTACAGCTGCTGGTCGGCATCGCCGCGTTCGCGCTGACCCGGGTGCTGCTGGCCTGCATCCAGCAGCTGCGGCGGGCACGCCCGCCCGCCGGCTGGCCGCGTGCCGCCCAACCCACGATCGGGATCACGGTGGCCGGCGTGGTCGCCGTACGCCCCCGCCAGCTGGCCCTGGCGCTGGTCGACTACGAACGCGGACCGCCTGCTCGGCGCTGACCCCTCCACGCCCCGGTGACCTTCGGCCTGCCGCGCTGGCCGGATTGCATGCTGCCGCGCGGCAGCCGGGCCGGTCGCTGACGCTGCGGCCCGGACCCGATCGCCACGGGGTGATCAGGGCGGTCGTTCGATCCTGTGAGGAGTCTGTCCGCATGCATCCACATCGAGATCCACTGCGGCTTCTGGCGGCGGGCCTGCTGATCGCCGCCACGATCGCGTTCGTCGTCGGCACCACCCTGGAACGCTCGCAGGCCGAGGCTGGCGACCGCCAGGAGGCCAGCACCGTCGAGCGCTCACACGACGAAGCGGCCGAACACGACGAGACGGCCGAGCACCGCCAGGCCGAAGCCGCCGAGGGCAGATCGACCGAAGCCACCCAAGCGGCCGAACAGCATGACCCCGAAGGCGAAGCCGGTGAACGACTGTTCGGGATCAACCCCGAGGCCGCCGGCTTCGTGGCAGGCGCCGCCGCCGTCTCGCTCCTGCTGGCAGCCTTGCTGATCACTCGGCCGCGCAGACCGCTGCTGGTGGCCGTCGTGGCGTTTGGTCTCGCCTTCGCCGCGCTCGACGTGCGCGAGGCCGCTCACCAAGCCGGCGAGTCCCACGCCGAGCTGGTCGCGATCGCGCTGCTGACCGGCCTGCTGCACCTCGCCGTCGCGGTCACCGCCGCCGCGCAGCTGCGGCCTCCACGCGCCCAACCCACAACCACCTGAGCCCGACCGGATCATGTCCCGACCGGCACGCGGCTGGACACGGGTCACGTGCCGGTCGGGACACCCTCCACAGGGGCTCAGCGCTGCTTGCGGCCGGCCTTGAGCGCGGCGACCGTCTCCGCGATCCGCTTGGCGCGGGTCTCGGGCCGCTTGGCCTGCTCGATCCACCGGACATAGCCGTTGCGGTAGAACGTCGCCAGCGACTCGAAGCAGCGGCGGGCGTCCACCTCGGCACCAAGCGCCGCGGCGAAGTCGGCAGCCAGCGAGCCGAGCTGAGGACCCTCCGGAGCCAAGACGACCCGCACCCGGGCGCCAACCCCCACACCCGGATCCCGGCACCAGGAAGGACCCAGCTCCAGGTAGTACTCACCCTCGACCGAGGTCACCGCGCCACGCACACCCCAGCCGTTGACCGTGCCCGTGACATGGTGGCGCTGCTTGTCCCCCCACGCCGCGGACGGGTCAAACGGCAACCGGATCGCGACGCCACCACGCGGGCGGGCCTCCAGCGTTGCCGTGAAGCTTCTGGTGGTCACAGAACTCGGGGTGTCCTTGCTCGCCGGCCTGCGTCCAGCTTGCCACAGCCGGCCGACAGCCACCCTACCGTCGCGGGTGCATACGCCGAGGTCGACGAGCAGACCGATCCAGCCGGCGGATCACCTCCAGGCGGAAGGTCGCGTCAGCGTGGGCCAGGCGTGGGTCGGCATCGGGAGGCCGCCCTGGCGGTGGCGCTGCCGATGCGTAGGCTGTCTCCAACCAACGGTGTGGCGTCGGGTCATGGGGAGCAAGGCAGGATGACCGATACCGAACCGGTGGCCTCCACCATCCTCGACCGGCTCGTCCCCCACCCTCCAGACCGCCGATCGCTATTCGACACCGGTCGCCGCGTCGCCCGACCGGATCTGGGCCACGCTAGCCCAGGTCACCACCGGCGAGCTGCGCCTGTTCCGCCTGCTGATGGGCGTCCGCGTGCTGCCAGGACGGCTCGTGCGCAGCCCACGGGCGCGCTTTGATCCCGACGAGCCGCTGCTGGGCTGGGCAGTGCGGTTCGGCTTCAGCATTCTGGGCGAGGACCAGGGGCGGGAGCTGGTGTTCGGCGCCATCGGACAGCCCTGGCGGCCTACCGGCGGCCGCGGCATGACGGTCGTCGACAGCGACGACTTCACCGCGTTCGACCAGGCCGGCTACGCCAAGATGGCAGCCAACTTCCGGCTTGACCCCGTGGCCGACGGCACGGCCGTCCAGCTGAGCACCGAGACGCGAGTGGCCTGCACCGACCCCACATCGGCCCGCCGCTTCACCCGCTACTGGCGGCTGATCCGCCCCGCGAGCGGCGCGATCCGTCAAAGCTGGCTCACCGCGATCAAGCGGCGCGCAGAACGACACCCGGACGCCGGCCCCGGCCCCGAGATGCCGGCGCGCTGACGACGGAAGGTGGCCGTTGTCGCCGTAGCCGGCCGGACCCAAACGGCAGGTGTTCAGTCGGCGGCGGTGAGGAATTGGGTGGCGGCCAGCTCGGCGTACAGCGCGTCGCCGCCGACCAGCTCGGCGTGGGTGCCCACCGCGCGCACCCGGCCGGCGTCCAGCACCACGATCCGGTCGGCCATCGTCACCGTCGACAGCCGGTGGGCGACGACCAGCACGGTCGTGGTGCGCGCCGCGGCAGCGATGGTGTCGCGCAGCGCCGCCTCGTTGACCGCGTCCAGCTGCGAGGTGACCTCGTCCAGCAGCAGCAGCCGCGGGCGCCGCAGCAGCGCGCGGGCGATCGCCACCCGCTGCCGCTCGCCGCCCGACAGCCGCGTGCCGCGGTGGCCGACCAGGGTGTCCAGGCCCTCAGGCAGCCGCGCGACCTGGCCGTCCAGCCGCGTGGTCCGCAGCACCTCGGCCAGCTCCTCGTCGCCGGCGTCCGGGGCGGCCAGCAGCAGGTTCGCGCGCAGACTGCCCGACAGCACCGGCGCGTCCTGCTCCACGTAACCGATCGCGGCGCGCAACTCGGCCAGCGGCCAGCGGGTGACGTCGACGCCGTCGACCAGGACCCGGCCAGCGTCGGGCTGGTAGAACCGCTCGATGAGGGAGAACACCGTGGTCTTGCCGGCACCCGACGGGCCCACGAACGCGGTCATCCCCCGCGGCGGGACCCTGAAGCTCAAGCCGCGGTGGGCCTCGGGCAGCTCGGGACGGTAGCAGAAGCGCACCTGTTCGAAGGCGACCGCGGCGGGCGTGGCACCGGGTGGGGCTGACGCGGCCGGCGGGCTGTCGGGTTCCACTGGGAGCTGCTGGGCCTGGCGGATGCGCTCGACCGCGGCGGCGCCGACCTGATACTGGCTGGCCGCGCCGATCAGCTCCTGCATCGGCGGCAGCAGGTAGTACAGGTACAGCAGGAACGCGATCAGGGTGCCCACGTCGATCGCGCCCGAGGCGACCCGGGCGCCGCCCAGGCCGAGCACGACGATGAACGACACCTGCACCGCCAGCCCGGCGGTGTTGCCGGCCAGCGCCTCCCACTTGGCCGCGCGCACCCCCGCCTGCCAGGCCTGGGTGGCCGCCTGCTCCACCCGCCGAGCCTCGCGCTGCTCGGCGCCGGCGGCCTTGACCGTCCGCATGGCGCCGAGCATGCGCTCCAGCGCGGTCCCCATCGCCCCGACCGACTCCTGGGCGCTCCTGGCCGCGCGGGAGATCCGCGGCACGACCACGCCGACGACCACCTGGGCGCCGCCCAGCACAACCAGGGTGACCACCAGCAGCAGCGGGTCCAACAGGGCCATCAGGGTGACCGTGGCCAGCAGCATCAGGGTGCTGGTGACCGCCCCCACCAGCGACTCGGTGGTGACCTCGCGCAGCAGGGTGGTGTCGGCGGTGACCCGGGCCATCAGGTCGCCGGGTTCGCTGCGGTCCAGCGCCGGGATACGCAGCCGTGCCAGATGGCCCACGAGCTGCCGGCGAGCGTCCAGGACGACCGACTCCGCGGCGCGCTCCAGCACGTAGCTGCCCAGCGCGCCGATCCCGGCGTTGGCCAACGCCAGAACGGCCAGCAGCAGCAGCGCCCCGGTCACCGGCCGGTCTGCTGCGAGGTTGTCGACCAGCCACTTGGTAGCCAGCGGCAGCGCCAGACCGACCGCGCCGGTGTCGCAAAGTCAAGTCGCAGTTGGTGGTGTAACTGAGGATCGTCGTGGGGCGGCTCAGGCCGGGGTGAGCTGGACAGCCTCCTCAGGGGTGGGCTCGCCGTCGTCGAGGACGAGCGCGAGGGATTCCTGG
>Ga0126377_10000791_pt1 | contig 19945 bp, 17 predicted proteins | sample PanSoiMetPlot_22_FD_92647 | JGI IMG/M metagenome (GOLD analysis project Ga0126377, IMG submission 92647) | Tropical forest soil microbial communities from Panama - MetaG Plot_22 | ecosystem: Environmental > Terrestrial > Soil > Tropical forest > Bulk soil | place: Panama | collected 2016-02-17 | reverse complement strand
GCCACCGAGTCGATCGTGAACTTGACCCGCTCGGGTTGTGCGACGCTCAGTCCATGCTCTTTGACCCACTTGGTATTGGTGACGCTGAGCGCGAGATCGAGCCGTACCTTCTCGATGTCTTCCTTCATCATCGCATCGACACCCTTCATGATCTTGAGGGCGGCGGCGGGATCCTTGATCGTATCGATGGTACCGCGGTTGAGCGCTTTCACCATCGCCCGCACAGTCTGCGGATTTTTCTCGATGAAAGCCTTAGTGGTCGCGAGGGTAAGGCCGTACATGTTGGCGCCAAAATCGGCATATTTCACCACGTAGATATCATCGAGCTTGATGCCGACATCGAGCAGCGCCGGAACGTTGGAATTTATGAAGCCTCCTGTGCCATCGGCCTCACCCCGCAGGACCATCGGGCCGAACAGTTGTGGTTGTACCGGCAGCCAGTTGACCTTCACGCTTTCCGCATTCGCAGCCTTAAAAAGAATTGATGCTGTGTCATGCACGGCGGTGCCGGGACCACCCGCGATGCGCGCCCCGTTCAGGTCGGCGGGCTTCCGGATGTTCTTGGACTTGAGCGTGATGAAGGCAAGTGGGGAATCGTCAAAACTGATGTAGACGGCGATGAGTGGCGAACTAGGGTTTTGCGCGTTGAACTTGATCATCGACGGCATGTCGACCCAGCCGAAATCGTAGACGCCTCCGGCGACGCTGACGGCAACATTGGTGGCGCCCTTGCCTGCGTCGATCTGAACGTTAAGGCCGCCGTCCTTATAGTAACCTTTCGACTGCGCAACGAAGAACGGCGCATGCGTGCCCTGGATAATCCAGTCCATCATTACCTTGATGTCCTTTTTCTCGGGCGCCTGCGCGCGTGCGTTAGGCGAGGAGAGGGCGAGGAAAAGAACTGCGGCCAAGGCGAGAGTACTTCGGACATGCAAGCAGACTCGAGACATCACACAATCTCCTTTGTGACGGGCGCGTTCGCGCGGCTCGGACCGGTTCACAAACGGTAACTTTACCGTAGAGAAAGTCAATTGAATGGGTCGCGGAACGCGACTATCGTGAGCCCTGTTATTCGGATTGAGTGAAAGAAAAAATGCCGAAAGCCAGAAAGAAGGCCGGGCCGTCGGGGGGCGCCCAATTGTCGCTGCGCGCAAAAGGCAACGGCAGGAACCAGCGCCAACCTGGAGGTGAAAGTGCCCAGGTTTTGGATCTTGCGCGCTATGCCATAGGCACGCGCCTCCGGCACGCGCGGCTGATGCGAGGCTCGCGGCTGAAGGATGTCGCGGATGCTGCGGGCTGCTCGGAAAGCCTCGTCTCCAAGATCGAAAACAACAAGATCGAACCTTCGCTACAGGTGCTGCACAAGCTCTGCACGGTGCTGAGAATAGGGCTCGGAGAGCTGTTCACGCAGCAAGAAGAAGATGCCCCTGTTGTAACGCGGGCAGAACAACGATCGAAGATTGAGATGGATCCGGTCCGCCGGGGGCACGGAATCCTGATGGAGCGCGTCATTCCCTACGCGAAAGGGCATCTGCTCCAGAGCAATATCCACATCATCGCCCCCGGCGGCTCAAGCTTTGGCCTTATCTCGCACGAGGGCGAGGAAGTCGGCTACGTCATTACCGGCGAGATCGAATTATTTCTCGGCGACAAGGCCTACCGGCTTTCGGCCGGCGACACATTTTGCTTCCGCTCGGAAATTGGTCACGGCTACAGGAACCGAGGCAAGACGGAAGCGCGCATCCTGTTCGTGAACACGCCGCCGACCTTCTAGAATTTCTCATTGCTCAAGTGACTTGAATTAGTCTAGCGTGCCGTCCGCAAAAAATGGATGGCGTGTCGGGGGAAGTAACGCATGCTCAAGCTGCCTCATCACAAACGATACGATTTCTTGCCGATCACGAAACGCAAACATTATTCGTGGCCGGGCGGCAAGCGGCTCGCGTTCTACGTTGCGCTCAATATCGAACACTTCGCTTTTCAGGCGGGGCAGGGCATCGATCCGCACAACCGGACTGGCCCTCAGACCTCGCGCAACTACGCGTGGCGCGATTACGGAAATCGCGTCGGCAACTGGCGCTTCTTCGAGATTCTCGACGAACTGAAGCTGCCTGCGTCAATTCTGCTGAATTCAGCGGTTTGCTACGAGTATCCGGACATCGTTGAGAAGATCAAACAACGCGGTGACGACGTGCTCGGCCACGGCCGCACCAATGCCGAAACGCTGCGTGGCTTATGGGAAGATGATGAGCGTCGCGTTATTCAGGAGTGCGTGGATGTCATCACGAAGCATGTCGGTGTTCGGCCGACCGGCTGGATGGGTGCAGGCGCCGCCGAGACGAGCGTCACGCCGGATCTTCTCAAGGAATGCGGCTTCACCCACCTGCTCGACTGGCCCGTCGACGACCAGCCGATCTGGATGCGCACGCGATCAGGTCCGCTGCTATCGGTGCCTTACCCTATGGAGCTCAACGATGCAGGCACGCTTGCGCTGCGTGATCACACCGGACGGCAATTCGCTGACATGATTGTCGACCAGTTCGAGGAGCTACTCGAAGCGTCCGAGAAACAACCCCTCGTCTTCGCGCTGTCGTTGCATGGTTTCATACTCGGACAGCCGTTCCGTTTGCGGCCGCTGCGCCAGGCGCTCAAGCACTGCATCCAGCACAAGCACGCCGACCAGATCTGGTTCACACGGGCCGGCGAGATCTCGAAGTACTGTTACAGCATGGAGCCGGGGACTATTCCCGGCAGTTGAGGCTTGACATGAATGTGAGCACCGCAGCGAACGCGACCATCAAACTGTTGCGAGCAACGCCCGAGACAGTGCACTGGGGCTATCTCGACGCAACCATCAAACCCGCGCTTACTATCGACAGCGGTGAGCGGGTGACGATCGAGTGCGCCACCTGCAACCCCGAATGGATGCCCGCAAAGGATAGCGGGTTCGATATTCTCCCCGATATCGTCGAGATCCATCAGAAGGTGAAGAAGGGGTCCGGCAATCACATTTTTACGGGGCCCGTCTACGTGCGCGGCGCCGCGATCGGTGATGTGCTCGAAGTCAAGATTCTTGACATCAAGCTCCGGCAGAATTGGGGCTGGAACCTATTCCGCGGCTATATGGGCACGATCCCAGAAGATTTTCCCTACACGAAGATCATTCACGTTCCGCTCGATCTGAAAGCCAATATCGCGACAACGGCGTCCGGCTACAAAATCCCGCTGGCGCCGTTCTTCGGCCAACTCGCGGTGGCGCCGGCCGAGGTGTTCGGCCGGCAGAACAGCAAGGAGCCACGCGAATTCGGCGGCAATCTCGATTGCAAGGAGCTGACGGCGGGCAGCACGATTTATCTTCCGGTGTGGAATGAGGGCGCGCTGTTTTCGACCGGCGATGGACATGCGGCACAGGGCGACGGCGAGGTCGACGGAACCGCAATCGAGACGGCACTCACGGGCACTTTCGAATTCAATGTAAAAAAGAAGCTCGGCTGGAAAATGCCGCGCGCGGAGACGCCGACCCACTACATCACGTTCGGTCTCGACACAGACCTCGACGATGCGGCCCGTCAGGCGCTCAAGGAAATGATCGACTGGATTGTCGGCATGACCGGCATTCATAAGGATGAAGCCTATGCCATGTGCAGCTTCGCCGGCGATCTGCACGTGACGCAGACGGTCAACAACGTCAAAGGCGTGCATGCGATGCTCCACAAGAGCATATTGACGAAGTAGCATGCTCGGCGGCGGTCCGCTATTTGCACGACCGGACCGCGTCCCGCCGTCTGTTTCGCCTGAGTGGGGATAGTTCGTGCCAGGTTTCGTTCGACTTCAGGACGTCTCGCTTCGTTACAACGACGAAGAGACGGCGCTTGCGCTGCACCGGACGAGCTTCGAAGTTGACCAAGGCGAATTCGTCGCCGTAGTCGGGCCGTCCGGGTGCGGAAAGTCCACGTTGATGAAAGTGGTGACAGGCCTTTGGCCGGCGACGGTTGGCCAAGTTACCGTCGCGAATAAGCCGGTGGTTGGCCCGCTTAGTATTGTCGGTATGGCATTCCAAAATTCATCACTGCTGCCCTGGCGCACCATCCTGCAGAACGTGATGTTGCCACTCGAGATCGTGGAGCCGCATGCGGGCCGGTTGCGCAGGGAGCGGGGAACCTACGAAGCAAAAGCGCGCGATCTTCTCGCTCTTGTTGGACTGAAGGGTTATGAGGATAAGCACCCTTGGCAGCTCTCCGGCGGAATGCAGCAGCGCACGCAGCTCTGCCGCGCGCTTATTCACGAGCCGTCGCTGTTGATGCTCGATGAGCCTTTCGGTGCCCTCGACATGTTCACGCGCGAGGAACTGTGGTTGGCGCTGCAGGAACTGTGGATGGCGCGCCGGCCGACCGTGATCCTTGTCACGCACGATCTCCGCGAAGCGGCCTTTCTCGCGGATCGTGTGCTGGTGATGAGCGCGCGACCTGGCCGCATCATCCTCGATCGCAAGGTGCATAGGCCGCGGCCGCGGGCGCTCGACAGCACGTACGATCCAGAGTCCGTTAACCTGGTGCATGAGTTGCGGGAGCACATCAGTGCAGCACGAGCCAACGCGGCTTGACGACACGCGCACGGCGACGACCGAGAGCGACGATCTTCCGGTCCTCGTGTCGCGGACGAGCTTCTTCGAACGTAAGCTGGTACGACAGGCACTGCCTTGGGTCGTGATCGTTGGAATGTTCATAATCTGGGAGCTGTTCGTTCGCGTTTTCAGTGTTCCGGAGTTCGTGCTACCCGCGCCCTCCGCCATATTTACCGAACTATGGCGCTGGCGCGTGCCGATCCTCGAGAATTCGTGGCAGACACTGATGACCACGCTGGTCGGCTTCGCATTCGCCATCGTGATCGGCGCAATAGGCGGTGTCGCGCTCGGATCATCGCGTGTCATTTACGATGGCTTCTATCCGGCGCTGATCGCATTCAACTCCATCCCGAAAGTTGCGGTCATCCCCGTGCTCGTCATCTGGTTTGGTATCGGCACGATTCCAGCCGTGATTACGGCGTTCCTGCTCTCTTTTTTCCCGATCCTCGTGAACGTCGCTACCGGGATCGCCACTGTCGAGCCGGAACTGCGTGACGTTCTGCGCGCCCTCGGCGCGAGCAAGCGGCAGGTGATCATGAAAGTCGGTCTGCCGCGAGCGATGCCTTACTTCTTCGCATCGCTGAAGATCGCGATGACGGTTGCGTTCGTTGGTTCGATTGTCGCTGAGACTGTTGCCGCCAATGCTGGTATTGGCCACCTTATGCTCGTCGCATCGTCGCGCTTCGAGGTGCCGCTGGCATTCGCAGGCCTGATCGTCACCGGCCTGATGGGCGTGGGAATGTATGTGATTTGCGTCGCGATCGAACAGCGTATGACCGGTTGGGCAACGCGCGGGTCGGAAGGGGTCACTTTCGGTAATTGATGCAGAGAACAAGGAGCCGAGTGTGCAGGTCCAGTTAGACAAACACAAAGACTTGAAGCTTCATCTCGATGGCTTTCTGAAACCGGGGGAGCAGCACAAGCGCAACGTGCTGCTTGACTCCGTCTATGCGTCTCTGCCGCGCGATCCGGAAGCCAAGGTGCTGGTCTTCAGCGCCGAGATCGTGCCAGGCGGTTACACCAACTGGCACTGTCACAACGGCGCGACATTCTTCGTCTGCACGCAAGGCATGTTTGAAGCGCACTTCCAGGAAGGCACGTTGGTTAAGGCAAAGGCCGGCGACGTCTACTCCGAGCCGATCGGGAAATTCCATCGCGGCCACAACCCGCATCCCGATCTCGTTTACTCCTGCATCGGCCTATGCCTCACTCCGCCCGACCGAGATCACATTACGAGCGCGAAGGAGCGACCTTGGTGAGCACGCCGCGGATGGCAACAACGGTGGCGGAGCCGGTCACACTCCCTATCGTCGGAGAGAGCGCGCGGTTTCACGTGCGCCGTGTCTATTGTGTCGGGCGCAACTATCTCGACCACATCCGCGAGATGAAAGAGGCGGATGAGCGCGATCCGCCATTTTTTTTCCAGAAGCCGACCGATGCAATCGTCCAGAACGGGGCGGTTGTGCCTTATCCAGCCGCGACAGCCGATTTTCAGTTCGAGGTGGAACTCGTGGCGGCTATCGGCCGTGGCGGCTCAGACGTTTCCGTCGAGTCCGCCGAATCGCACATCTTCGGCTACGCCGTCGGCCTCGATCTCACTCGCCGCGACCTGCAGCGTGACGCCGCAAAGCGCGGCCTTCCGTGGGAGATGGGAAAATCATTCGATCATTCCGCCCCGTGCGGGCCAATTCATCGGATCGAGGCAACCGGCGCCATTCGAAACGGAACAATCAGCCTGTCTGTCAACGGGACCGTGCGTCAGAGGGGCGATATCGGCCAGATGATCTGGAACGTCCCCGAGATCATTGCCCAGCTCTCGAGCCAGTATGAGTTGTGCCCGGGCGACATCATCCTCACCGGAACGCCGGCCGGCGTAGGGCCGGTGGTGCCGGGTGACACGATTGATTGCGCGATCGAAAGGTTGGGAACGTTTGCAATTCGGATTGGGTCCAAACAGCAACGCACGGTAGTAGCCTGATCTGCAAAATTGCTTCGGACCGATGGCTGATCGGTGGGCAATTTCGGTATTGTCGGACAGGCCTTGGGAAGGGAATCAATTGCTGTCGGCACGACGAGACCGCGGCGACACATCAGTCGCGTCGATTCACGAAGTTCGAATATACAGACCCTTCATTGACGGTCTGCGCGCAATTGCGATTCTTACGGTTGTCGGATCGCACATCAGCCTGCCCGGCTTTGGTGGCGGATTTGTCGGTGTCGATATCTTTTTTGTGATCTCGGGCTATCTGATCATCAATCAAATAGCCGAGGACATCGCGGCCAAGCGATTCAGCATCCTGGATTTTGCTACGCGCAGGACGTTCCGCATCTTACCGGCATTTTTGCTGGTCCTGGTGATCTGCCTTGCGCTCTCCACAACGATTTTCATGCAGGCCGAGCCGAAAGATTTTGCGGAATCATTTTTCTTGTCCGCGATCATGTTCGCGAACCATCATTTTCTGTCGCACACGGGTTATTTCGACATGGCCGCGGTCACGAAGCCGCTGCTGCACATGTGGTCGCTCGCGGTCGAAGAGCAGTTCTATCTTTTGGCGCCGCTGACGTTGCTCGCGATGACGGCAACGACGGCGAAAATGAAACCAGAAAATGGTCGGAGAGCCTGGATCGCGATCACCTTCGTGCTGGGCATCGTGTCGTTCGTTGCTTGCGTAATGTTTACTTACCCGTACACCAAACCAAACGTTTCATTTTACATAATGCCGACCCGTGGATGGGAGTTCATCCTGGGCGGAGCGGTCCCCGTCTTCGCCGCGGTCGTCCTTCGGCTGCCCGCGCTCATCAATCAAGGACTAGCGATCGCTGGCGCCGCCGCCATTGTACTCGCCGTTTCTTGCTTCGATGCCGACATGCTCTACCCTTTCTATTGGGCGGCGGTGCCTGCTGTCGGTGCCACTTTAATCATCATCAGTGGACTCATTGGGCCGCGCAACATCGTTGCACGCGGCCTCGCAACGAGGCCGATGGTTTGGATCGGCCTTGTTTCTTATCCTTGGTACCTCTGGCATTGGCCACTCATATCATTCGTTCGGACAATGAACTTCGGCGAACAAAGCTTCGCCGAAGAGTTGGGCGCGGCAGCTCTGTCATTGGTGCTTGCGGTCCTCACCTTTCGTTTTGTCGAATTGCCAATGCGACGGTTGCGGAAAATCCGTAAATTCCGTCCCGCCGCAGTCGTGGCCTTGGGAACGGCGTCGTGCGTGGTGGTGGCCAGTCTGGGATATCTGTGGTCGCTCCGTATTACTCCCCTCATGCTCCCGCAATTGTCGGGTCTTGGGCCGCCTCAAATTGCCGGCGGCGGCTATCCGCCTGTTTCACATCGCGGCATTCTGATGGGAGATTCTCATGCTCTTGTCATCGAGCAGTCGTTTAAGGAATACGCCCGGCAGGCCGGGGCCAGCCTAACCTCAGTGTTCGAAGTCGGGTGCCCGCCGATCAAGGCCGCCGTCAAAGATGGGCGTGGAAGACCTGCGGCCCAGTGCGATTCGTTCGATCCAAAAGCATTTCAGGGGGCGGAATTTGCGATCATTACGGTACGATGGAATTTTTATCTCGGATTGCCCCAATCCGACCCGTTCCATCGTTCGTTTCTCCTGGTCGATCAAGCGAAGAAAGACCCCTATGAAATATTGGCGGCGGGTCTTGCTGCTACACTGTCGGAGGCGAAACGAGCCGGCGTCCGGCGGATCCTGCTCATTGCTCCTTTGCCCGAATTTCCATGGTACTCGCCCGCCTGCGTTGTGAAAGCAATCCGTGTCGGATCCGACAACTGCTCGATCCTCCGCGCAAAGGTTGATGCGAGGCGAGAACGCACAATGATGGTCCTTCGTCAGGTTGTGACGCCGTTCGAGAACGTCAGGCTCATCGATCCGATCAATCTGTTCTGTACGGAGGCGGAATGCCGTCCGAACAAGGGGGCCGAGCTTTTTTTCTTCGACACAAGCCACCTAAGCCCGGCAGGCGCGGAGCGGCTTTACCGCGGCTATGAGCGCGATTTCTTATGGGCGCTCACTGGCGACGCCGCCGCGAATACTGTTTCTAAAAGTTCGTCGCGCTAGCGGAAGAACCTATTCTTTATCCCGGAAAAAAGCCGCGGCATCGGCGCTGAATGCTTTGCGTGAACCCGGGTCCAGGTAGAGCATGTGCCCGCCACGGTACAGCTTGAGTTGCGCACGGCCAGGTGGGTCGAAGTCTGGCATCCGGTTGAGCACATAGCGTGTCATCGCGTACGGGGTGATCATGTCGGAATAACCGTGCGCGATCAGAAGCCGAAACGACGGGCCGTAGGCCAGCAAAGTTCGCAAATCGTCTTCGACGCTTGTCTGCAATCGACCGCCTCCGCCCCAATCCCAATGAACGTCCCGCGCGAGCAGGGCGTAAGTCATCTCTGTCTTGAACCCAAGCTCGTTGCGGGCATAGGAAGCCATTGCGCCACCGTAAGCGCGCGTGACAACGTCGAGAATAGGATCAGGTGAATGTGATGAACGCGCCTCAGGATAGGGATCGTCAATGGCAAAAGCCGCGTCGTACCGGCTTACGATTTTGCCTGCGCGCCCGCGCAGATTTTTTACGTAGGCGCTCGCAACATATCCACGCTCCTGCGTAACGATATCCAATGGAAGACCGGTAATCTGCGCAACGCGGCTGTAGAATAACTTGGCTGCCTCACCTTTAGGCGGCGGTCCGGCAAGAGCGACCAGGTAGTCGGTCATTGCAAATTTTTCGGCTTCGGCGAGCGCATCCGGAGTGAACGCCTGCCTATACTCGAGCTCGGCCGCGGCGAGCGATGGCAACTGCAGGGCGGCATGCAATGGGTTGTGATCGTTGCCGAAGGTCAAAGCGCCGTTCAGTAAAGGCGAGAGCATGACGATGCCGTTGATGATGATGCCTTGCTCGCTCTGCAAAGCGCGCGCTGTCTTGGCAGCACGGAATCCACCGTAACTTTCCCCGAACAGATATTTCGGCGAGCCGGCACGATCGTTCTTGGCGATATAAAGCGAAATTGCCTTGGCCATTGCGCTGGCATCGCTGCTTACGCTCCAGAAGTTCTTTGCGACTTCAGGCTTGATCGCCCGGCTCCAGCCTGTGCCGACCGGGTCAATCAGGACCAGATCGGTGAAGGCAAGCCAAGTATCGGGATTGTCACGCAGGGCCGCGCGCGTGGCGTCATGGGGGTCAGGGCCAAAATCGAGAATACGCGGGCCAACAAGACCAAGGTGCAAAAAAGCGGATGCTGCGCCCGGTCCGCCATTGAAAACAAACGTCAGTGGGCGGTTTGTGATGCCGCTCTTTGCGACATAGGCGGTATAGAACACCGCGGCGCTTTGCTCGCCCGATTGGTCATAGAACGCCAGTGTGCCTGCCGTCGCTGTGTAGGCTAGTTTTCCGCGAGCCGTATCGACCGAATGCTCGGTGACGACGTCCGCCGGCAGTAACCGCAGCACGCCTTTCGGGGATTCCTGGCGTTCGACGGCAGTCGTCGGTTGCGCCAGGGTTTTGGTGGCATCGTCCGCATTTGCGGAATGCAACGTGCCGGCGAGGACAATTGCCAGCACGAGTCGGCGTTGCAAGAAAAGGGACATCGGCGCGTAGAACTCCTGTGATGCCCCCAATTTTCTGGTGTGACAGCCGCCTAACGTCTGCCGCGGAAGTTTGGACGGCGTTGCTGAGGTGCGGCGGCCGGCGCGTCGCCCTTGTGACGGAAACTAATGCGCCCGCGTTGCAGATCATAGGGCGACATTTCGACGATCACCCGGTCACCGACGCCGGTGCGGATGCGGAATTTGCGCATCTTGCCGGCTGTGTACGCCAAAACCTCGTGATCATTGTCGAGCTTCACCCGGAAGTTGCCGTCCGGGAGAACCTCGGTAACGGTACCGTCAAACTCCAGCAGTTCTTCTTTCGCCATCCAAGTCTCCAGTTGCCTCAGTTGGGGCGATGGCCTGCGTTGCGGCGCGGCTCGCCCGGGCGTTGCATAAATCTAACATTTCCCAATTGGTTTGGCTCGCCCTTCGCGGGACTGTTATGACCTTGGGGGTGAGCGCTTCGTGGGCCGTCATTTTTCCGGCGTTGCTGATGGTTGTTACGGTGATGCCGGTGGCCGTTCTTGCGATTGGCTACGTGATGCGGGGCGGACTGCGTCTCCGCCCGGCCCGTACGACGGTCGGTGGCGGGAATGGTCATTCGGATCAGCCGCTCGATGTCACGCAGATAGGTCCGTTCCTCATGATCACAGAATGAGATCGCCACGCCCTCGGCTCCGGCACGCGCGGTGCGGCCTATGCGGTGAACATAGCTCTCGGGAACATTCGGAAGGTCATAGTTGACCACATGGCTGACGCCGTCGACGTCGATTCCACGGGCTGCAATGTCGGTGGCGATCAGCGTACGCAGTCGGCCGTTGCGAAAGGCGGAGAGAACGCGCTCACGCTGGTTCTGCGACTTGTTACCGTGAATTGCCTCTGCGGCGATCCCTGCCTTGTTGAGCACGCGCACTACCTTGTCGGCGCCGTGCTTGGTACGGGTGAACACCAGCACGCGATCGATCGGTTCGCTCCTGAGGATCTCTGCGAGCAACGCCGGCTTCGAGGCCTTCTCGGCCAGAATCACACGCTGAGTGATGCGCTCAGCTGTGGAGGCCTGCGGCGTCACGGCCACACGCGCCGGATCACGCAACATGTGTGCGGCGAGCTGCACGATTTGCTGCGGCATCGTCGCTGAGAAAAACAATGTCTGCCGCTCCTTCGGCAACAGCGCGACGATCTTTCTGATGTCGTGGATGAAGCCCATGTCGAGCATGCGGTCGGCTTCGTCGAGCACCAGCACTTCGATTTGGTCAAGGCGCAAGGCACGGCTGTTGACGAGATCGAGCAAACGTCCCGGCGTTGCTACCAGGACCTCGACACCGCGCGCGAGGGCGCGGATTTGGCGGTTGATCGGCACGCCACCGATGGCGAGCGCTACCTCGAGTGGACGGATGTGGCGGCCATAGGCGCGGAAGCTCTCGACGATCTGAGCCGACAATTCGCGCGTCGGCGACAATACCAACACGCGGCAGGATTTCTGCACTGGGCGCGTGCGCTTATTGAGCAGGTGGTTGAGGATCGGAAGTGCGAAAGCCGCGGTCTTGCCGGTGCCGGTTTGCGCGATGCCAATGACATCGCGGTTCTGAGACGCCAGCGGAATGGTCTGAGCTTGGATCGGAGTTGGGGTGATGTATTTCTCTTGCGCAAGCGCGCGAAGGATCGGCTCTGCGAGGCCGAACTCGTTGAATGAAGTCAATGAGTCACTTTCTTATAAGGCGAGCCAGCCGTGCTGCGTTGCAGCCGGCGGAGTCGCGGGTTCATCAAGACATCCCGCGTGGCCAGGGTTGTCGTTTCGTTGGAAAACGGAGGAAGCGGGGCGAAATTCGTTTTAATGAGCTTCGTGCACGCAGCCCGCAAACCCGAAACCGGGTCTTTCATCCGTTGCCGGTCATATGACAGCCGCTCGTGGTCTTTTCAAGGCATAAACGGGGGTTGTCGCCGCATATGATGAATAAAAGCCTTTTTCGACCTTTCGGGAGCCGATCCGGAAGGATCATGGATGCAATAGACAAGCCCCCGTAGATCGGGGAATGTCTGCCCGAAATCCAGTTCTTGGGCCAGAAAGTCACTCCGGAGTTCTCGTAATGCCGTTTCCCAGGGCCTCTTCGGCCCTTTCCCGCTTTACCGTCCTGGATCTGACGCGCGTGCGATCGGGACCGACTTGCGTGCGCCAGCTTGCCGACTGGGGCGCCAATGTCATCAAGATCGAGACGCCACCGCATTTGGAAAAAGGCGAGGGACCCGGGGGGCCGCGCTCGAATGCCGATTTCCAGAACCTGCATCGCAATAAGCGCAGCATCACGCTCGATTTAAAGTCGCCGCAAGGCCTCGCGGTTTTCAACCGGATGGTCGAAAAGGCGGATGTCGTGGTGGAGAACTTCCGTCCTGACGTAAAAGACCGTCTCGGCATCGACTACGAGTCGCTGAAGAAAATCAACAAGCGCATCGTGCTTGGCAGCATATCCGGATTCGGCCAGGACGGGCCTTATCGCGATCGCCCTGGCTTCGACCAGATCGCGCAGGGCATGGGCGGACTGATGTCGATCACGGGACTGCCTGGACAAGGGCCGGTGCGTGTCGGCATTCCGGTCGCCGATCTCTCTGCAGGCCTGTTTTGCGCCCTCGGTATCTTGGTTGCGCTGCTTGAGCGCGAAGTCTCGGGTGAAGGCCAATGGGTCAACACCTCATTGTTGCAGGCGCAGATATTTATGCTCGACTTCCAGGCGGCCCGCTGGTTGCAGATGCATGAGGTCGCGAAGCAGGCCGGCAACAATCATCCGACCAGTATTCCGACCGGAGTCTTCAAGACCAAGGACGGCCACATCAATATTGCGTCGACCGGTCAGGTTATGTGGGAGCGGCTGTGTAACGCAATTCAGGCGCCGGAGTTGATCAAGCATCCCGACTACGCAACCGGCGCCTTGCGCTCGAAAAACCGCGACGCGCTCAACGCCGAGATTGACAAGCGGACCATGCACAGGACCAGCGCCGAATGGATCGATATCTTCAACAAGATCGGCGTGCCCTGTGGGCCGATCTACGCGATCGATGAAATGTTTGCCGACGAGCAGGTCAAGCATATTGGCATTGCGCAAGCCACGAGGCGTCCCGACGGCAGCGACCAGGTCTTCGTCGGACAGCCGATGAAGCTTTCGCGCACGCCAAGCAAAATCGTCGCAACCCCGCCGGCACAGGGACAGCACACCGACGAGGTGCTCAAGGAGTTCGGTTTCGCCGACGATGAAATTGCCGAACTTCACAGAGCGCAGGCGGTGTGAGGCTAGCAACCAACGCTTGGCCATGAGATGTGACGACGAAGGAGCGAGTGAATGACCCAAACCGACAAAATGCTGTCCCGCAAGGAGGGCGGCGTCGGCTATCTCATCTTCAATAATCCTGAACGACACAACGCGGTGTCGTTGGAAATGTGGGATGCGGCCTCAGGCATCCTTGCCGACTTTGCTGCCGACAATGCGATTCGCGTCGTGGTGCTGACAGGTGCCGGCGGCAAGGCTTTTGTCTCTGGCGCCGACATTTCCAAATTCGAAAGCGAGCGTTCGAGCAAGGACGCGATCGACCGCTACAATGATGCGGTCGATAAGGCAAACACGGCGGTTTACGAATTCCCCAAGCCGACCATCGCGATGATCCGCGGTTACTGCATCGGCGGTGGTGTCGGGCTGGCATTGTGTTGCGACCTGCGCATTTGCTCGGACAATTCGAAATTCGGCGTGCCTGCGGCGAAGCTCGGTCTCGGCTACGGGTTCAAGGGCATCAAGAAATTGGTCGATGTGGTCGGCCCGTCGTTCGCGAAGGAAATCTTTTTTACTGCACGTCAGTTCACCGCTGCAGAAGCCCTGCAGATGGGCCTGGTCAACCGGGTTTTGCCTGATGCGGAGGTCGAGAAATATGTGAAGGATTACGCTGAGACGATCAGCGGCAACGCACCGCTCACGGTCAATTCGGTGAAGTATATTGTCGGCGAAGTGGTCAAGGACGACGGTAAGCGGGATCTCAAGCGTTGCGACGATCTGGTGGCGCAGTGCTTTGCCAGCAAGGACTATATTGAGGGTCGCAAGGCCTTCATGGAGAAGCGCAAGCCGGCATTTTCCGGTTCATAAACAGGATTGGGGCCGAAGAGACGTTCCCAGACAGTGTTGGTACAAGAAATGGCAATGACAGCCGCGGCTAGCGGCGGGCATAGGGGAGGAAGCGCGTGGCGTCGGTCGAGTTGCGGGGCCTGACAAAGCGATACGGCAATTCGGCCGTGGTCGACGATGTTTCACTCACAATAGAACACGGGCACCTTGTGTGTCTGCTCGGCCCTTCTGGCTGCGGCAAGACGACGACATTACGGTTGATTGCCGGGTTCATAGAGCCCAGTGAGGGCGAAATTCGCGTCGGCGACCGACTGGTTTCTTCGCCCACAAATACCTTGCCGCCCGAGCGGCGCAACATGTCGATGATCTTCCAGAGTTACGCGCTGTGGCCGCATATGACGGTCGCCGAAAACATCATTTATGGCTTGAAGCTGAGGAAGATGGATCGCGATACGATCGGCAAAAAGCTCGAAGCCATTCTTGGGACGACGAAGCTGGCGCCGCTTGCCCAGCGCTATCCCGGCGAATTATCGGGCGGACAACAGCAGCGTGTCGCACTGGCGCGCGCATTGATCGTCGAACCCGAGACGCTGCTGCTCGACGAGCCGCTCTCCAACCTCGATGCGAATTTGCGCGAGGAGATGCGATTCGAGGTGCGCCGACTGCACGATACATACCGTTACACCACGGTTTACGTCACGCACGACCAGTCCGAAGCCATGACGACCGCGGATCTGATTGCAGTGATGAATGCCGGCAAGGTCGAGCAGGCAGGTTCGCCGGAGGAAATTTACGATCGGCCGCGTTCGGAATTCGTCGCGCGCTTCATCGGCTCAAGCAACGTTGTTAAAGGCAAGGGTCTCGATGCGGCGCGCATCGACTTTGCGGGAACGCCGTTGCGATGCGGCGGGGAACCCATCAAGACAGGCGCAGCGACCCCAGTGTCGATCCGCCCGCATGACATCGCGATCTCAGCGGCGCAGCGACAAGGTGAAAACGTCGTACCGGCGACCGTAGTGCGGCAGGTCTTTCTAGGGGGCAGCCGGGATTATATGGTTGAGGTCAAGGACGGCACGCAGCTGCGCGTACTGACCGGTGCGGGCGAGAACATTCCGCAAGGCAGTTCCGTCTGGCTGCATCTGCCGCCGGAGCGCTGTCGCGCACTGGCAAAATGACGAAATCGAGGGGCGAAACGACAAGAACCGCGCATGGAGGATAGTTCAATGACAGGGTCACGAATTTCACGCCGCGATGTGTTGATCGGTTCAAGCGCGCTCGTCGCGGGCGCCGCCTTCTCGACAAAGGTCATGTCGGCGGCACCGCCGGCAAGCGCAGTCACGCCACAACTCATCGACGCCGCAAAAAAAGAAGGCAAGGTGATTTGGTACACCTCGGTAGACCTGCCACTTGCCGAGAAAGTAGCCAAATCGTTCGAGGCAAAATATCCGGGCGTCTCCGTGCGCGTAGAGCGGACTGGCGCCGAACGCGTGTTCCAGCGCATCGGCCAGGAGTACGGCAGCAACATTCATGCCGTCGACGTCGCCAACTCCTCGGACGCTGCGCACTTCATCGTTTGGAAAAACAAGGGAATGCTGGAAGCCTATTTGCCGGAGGACGTCGCCAAGTTCTATCCGGTCGAGCACAAGGACCCGGACGGAATGTTTGCCAGCTTCCGCGTCTGGGTGTGCATCGTCGCCTACAACACGAATCTCGTGAAAAAAGAAGATGCGCCCAAGAGTTTTGCGGATCTGCTTGATCCGAAGTGGAAGGGAAAGATCGTCAAGGCGCATCCAGGGTACAGCGGCACCATAATGACTGCCACCTATCAGATGCAGCGCGATCTCGGCTGGAGTTATTTCGAGAAGCTGGCGCAGCAAAACATCATGCAGGTTCAGTCGTCCGCGGACCCGCCGAAGCGGCTTGCGCTCGGTGAGCGAGCCGTGATGGCCGACGGCAACGAGTACAACATCTTTCAGATCAAGGAGAAGGGCGGACCGGTGGAACCGGTCTATGCGACCGAAGGGTCGCCGCTGATCGTCGGACCGACCGGCATGTTCAAGGCAGCGCCGAATCCGAACGCCGCGAAGCTGTTCTGCAACTACAGCTTCTCACCGGAATGCCAGCAATTGATCATTGATGTCGGCGGACTTCGTTCCATGCATCCAAACACAAAGGAGCATGAAGGACGTATCCCATTCAAGCAGATCAAGGTAATGAAGGACGACCCCGCCGCCGTCGAAAAAATGAGCGACGAAATCAAGCAGCACTACGTCAGGATCTTTAAGGTCTAGGCAGACTGACGAGTATCACCTTGAGCGGTCTTTCATGAGAATCGTAGCTATATCTCGTCCAAGGTGCAGCCAGTGACCATTGCACTGGCTGCACGTTCCGAACGCCGAAGCCTGGGGATCGATGTCTCACGGCCGGTGCTCTACCTGTTCGCCGGCGTTCTATGCGTGCTGATCGTACTGCCGTTGTCGTGGCTGCTGATGTACAGCGTCACGGACAGCAAGGGTGGATTCACCCTGGCAAACTTCTTCCGGTTGTTCACTGAATCGTCGTTTCGTGAACCGCTGGTGACGACCTTTATCCTTGCAACGTCGTCGGCCTTCATCTGTTGCGCGGTGGCTGCGCCAATGGGCTGGCTTGTGGCGCGGACCGACCTCCCGTTTTCCGGGGTCATTCGCGCGCTGGTGACTGCTTCATTCGTGACGCCGCCGTTTCTAGGCGCGATTGCCTGGGAGCTTCTGGCTGCGCCCAACAGTGGGCTGTTGAACAAGCTCGCACGGCACTGGTTCGGAATGGATGCCGACCAGCATCTGTTCAATATCTATTCGCTCCCCGGCCTCATTTTCGTGATCTCTTGCTACACCTTCCCTTACGTGTTTGTGCTGGTCGCGAATTCGCTCGACCGCACGCCGGGAGAGCTCGAGGATGCATCCTCAATTCTCGGCGGCGGGCGCTGGTATACCGCGCGGCGGGTCACCATTCCGCTGGTCTTGCCGGCTTTGCTGGCTGGCGCGCTTGTGGCCTTCCTGCAGGCGATGACGCTGTTCGGCTCCCCGGCGATTTTGGCACTACCTGCCGGCTTCCACACCATGACAACAAAGATCTGGAGCCTGTTCCAGTTTCCGCCAAAGCCGGAGCTCGCTGCAGCGGCGTCGCTGCCGTTGCTGGTGCTGACGGTCATTCTGCTGCGTACCGAGCACATGATCCTTGGGCGGCGCGGTTACTCGATTGTCGGTGGAAAATACGGCACGCCGCGACTTATTCCGCTGCACCGCTGGCGCTGGCCTGCGTTGGCATTGTGCCTCATCGTGCTGCTCAATCCGGTATTTCTACCCTATGCGGCGCTGTTCAACGCAGCGTTCTCTCCGGTGGCGACGACCCTGCTGACGGTTCACAATTTCACTCTGCACAACATTGAGTTTGTGCTGTTCGAGCTTTCAGCGGCTTCGCTCGCGCTCAAGAATACAGTGATCCTCGGCACCGCGACCGCGACCGTTGGAACCGCGCTCGCGTTAGTCATCGCCTACGTCACTGCGCGCCAGGCAGTGACTGGCTGGCGTGTGCTCGGTTTCCTTGCCACGGCGCCGATCGCTATCCCCGGCATTGTGCTCGGCGTCGGATTGTTTCTCAGCTACACGCGGCCGCCGTTTGTCCTCTATGGCACGCTCTGGATCTTACTGATCGCTTTTGTGACGATTGCACTTCCATCTGCCTATCAGCAACTACAGGCAGCCTTCCGCACCATCCATCCGGAACTCGAGGACGCAAGCCGCATACTTGGTGCAACAAGGTTGCGCTCGCTGTGGCAGATAACCGCGCCGCTTCTGCGCACCGGCGTGATCGCGACCTGGTGCTTCATCTTTGTCGGGGTGATGCGCGAATTATCGGCGGCGATCATCTTGTTTACCTCGGAAACGAAGGTCCTATCGGTGCTCATCTACGATCTTAACGAAAGCGGCGATCTCGGCGCGATTTCCGTGATCGGTCTTGGCATGCTGTTGATCACGTTTGCAGTGGTGATCGCCGTCAACCGCATTCCCGGTTTCGGTAACGTGCGCCTCCGCAACAACTGACATTCATGGCAGAAAAACCTCCCGCCGCCTCGGTCGCCGAGCATTTGGCCGCATCGATTGCGGTGCTGGATACCGGCAAGCTACCGCAAGCCCTGCGCGAAAAATGCGTGGAGCTATTGATCGATGTTGGTGGCCTCTGTGTCACCGCGCGCAACGAGGACTACATCAAGAGCGCACTCGCCGGCTGCGATGACGATGGTTCCTGCACGGCAATAGGCCATGCGCGCGGATTCAGCGCTGCAAGCGCCTCCTTCATCAATGGCACCGCCGCGCATGGCGAGGACTTCGATGACACCTTCGAGGGCGGCCCGGTGCACGCGGGTGCGGTCATCGTGCCGGCGGTGCTTGCGGCCTGCGAACGGCACCGCCCTGACGGTCCTGCCGCGTTACTCGGTATTGCGGTTGGGACAGAGGTTATGTGTCGCCTGAGCACGGTCGTGCCGAAGGCGGTGCACAAGGCCGGATTTCATCCAACCGCGATTTTCGGCGTCATGGGAGCTGCAGCAGGTGTCGGGGCGTCTCTGGGGCTCAATGCGAGGCAGATTGTTGACGCGCTCGGTATTGCCGCCAGTTTTGCCGGCGGAATTATCGAATATCTTGCCGAAGGCGCCTGGACGAAGCGATTGCATCCGGGCTGGGCTGCGCAATCGGGCATCCGCGCCGCGCTGTTAGCGCGCGGCGGCTTCCTTGGACCACGCACGGTGTTCGAAGGCGTGCATGGGCTATTCCACGGTTTCGCGCACACAACGAAAGGCGATTACGCAGCGCTCGTTGACGGGTTTGGGAGAAACTGGGTGACGGAAACGCTTGCGTTCAAGCCTTATCCCTGCGGAACCATGGCGCATCCCTATATTGACTGTGCGAAGCGACTTGCTGCACGCGGCATCAAGGCCGGCAACATCAAGGAAATGGTTTGCGAAGTGGCGGAAGGCACGGTGCATCGGCTGTGGGAGCCGCTCGCCGACAAGCAGCGGCCGCCAAACGGCTATGCGGCGAAATTTGCAACGCCTTTCATTCTCGCAACAGGGTTTGTGCGCGGCGGCGTTGGTCTGGAGGCCTTCACCGAGAGGGCCGTGCGCGACAAGGACGTGCTCGCCGTCGCTTCAAAGGTTCGCTACGTGATCGACCCGGACAATCCTTATCCCAACAATTTCACTGGCCATATCCGTGCTGTGCTCAATGATGGGAGCGTGGTCGAGGAACGTCAGCCGCACTTCCGCGGCGGAGCGAAGGAGCCGCTGACGCGCGCGGACATCGAAGAAAAGTTCACGCTCAATGTCCGGCACGGCGGCTGGGACGACAAGCGGGCTTCCAGCGCGCTCAAACAATTGGCGAAGCTCTACGAAGGCAAGATCGACTTGGCGTTCCTGAGAGGGTAATGAGGTCTATGGCTGAGGGCAAAGAACTCGTCGGGAAAGTTGCCATCATCACCGGCGCCGGTCGAAATATCGGCCGTGCTATCGCATTGACACTGGCCGAGGCGGATGGCGTCGTCGGCGAGATCGAGAAGGCCGGCGGCAAGGCCATCGCGGTTCT